>Ga0187861_10001564_pt1 | contig 23348 bp, 26 predicted proteins | sample June2016WEW_10_1_3_FD_132986 | JGI IMG/M metagenome (GOLD analysis project Ga0187861, IMG submission 132986) | Peatland microbial communities from SPRUCE experiment site at the Marcell Experimental Forest, Minnesota, USA - June2016WEW_10_100 | ecosystem: Environmental > Terrestrial > Soil >...
CGTCTAGCCGTCGGCAGCCATGGAAGGGAACTACTTGATTTTCAATTGATTGCGGGACGGGCCGAAAAGCCGGCGTCGATGCCAGCCCTACCTGAGGCCGATAACTTGTAAACTCCCGCTAGGACGATCACGCCGTGAACTGGATCTTCGTTCCCAACTATTACGGAACCAATGGCTAGTAGTTTCGGGCTTGTGGAATCGTCGGCCAACGTGTAGTTGCCGGTCCCTACCAGCGTCAGACCCAATGGAAAGGCCGACATTATCGGCATCAGAAGGAAGCCGGTGAAACCGGTGTCGATCATCACCTCAAACTCCTGCTTCAGGTCGGGGTGAATTCCGAAGACGGTAATTTTGATTACTGGGTGCCCTGTATCACTGAGAGAGCCAGTCAGAATTGGGTCTTTGGAAGGCATGGCTGATCTGGAAGGCCCCGGAGAATCCCACGCGGATCAGATGGAATAGTCCGTCTGGTTCCGCATTCCTGGCATTCTCTAACGCCGCTTCTGCGGTATCGCCAAGATGATAGACCTTTGTCTTGACGTTGATTGCGACAAATTCCCCGCGGTGGTTGCTCTCCAGCTCATTTTGGATCGATTTGTAGATTTCCTCGCCGGCCGCCGCGATTGCCTTTGGATTCTGAAACTGGGAAGTCATGATGGTAGTCGCCATGTCGGGAACCTCCTTGTCGAACTGGAGCCACATAACGATGGCTCCCAGTCTATCGAAGGTATCGACAGACCCGCAACTACACATTAGCACGGCCGGCACAATCAGCGCGCCCCGGCGATCTTGAGCACGTAGGCCTGACGCGCGGGAAGGCTGGCGGCCAGCGCATCGGGGATCCGGATTCGCAACTGGCTGCCTTGCCACGCGGCTTCCAGTGGCTGGCCGCCTTCCAGCAGCGTCACGCGCACGCCGGAGGGGGCAACGATCTCGTCCAGCACGACGTCCTGCAGCGGACGGCGCGGCAGAATCGCATATACGGCGCTGTCGCTGGCGGTGAAGAAGGCCTCGACGCGCGCGAATCCGGGGGCCGGTGAATCGACCAGGCTGCCGATCGGGTAGTCCGACATGAAGTCTTTTTCCTCGAGTTGCGGCACCTTGCCCTGGCTCCACTGGCGCGTGACTTTCCGGGCGTGCGTGTTGTAGATGGCTTCGCCGTTGGGCCGCAGCCAGTCGCCAATCTGGATCAACCGCTCCTCCATAATCACGGGAATGCGCCCGTCGGCGGCCGGCCCGATATCCAGCAGCAGATTGCCTCCGCGGCTGACGATATCGATGAGCATCATAAGCAACTCGCGATCGGTGCGGTAATCGGCGAGCGACTCCATGCGGTTGTATCCGTAGGAATACCCCATGCCGCGGTTTTCCTCCCACAGACGATCGCTCTGCGTCATGCCGGGGGTGTACTCGGTGGTGAAATAGCCGCCGTGGAGGTGGCGCGTCTCTTTGCCCCAGCGGTCGTTAATCACCACCTCGCCGCGCACGGGAGATTCGTTGAACAGCCATGCCAGCAGCTCCGGCGTGCGCCATTCGGCGCTGGTCAGCTCCCATTCGCCGTCGGAGAAGATCATGCTCGGCTTGGCGCGGGTCACCACGTCCTTGAACTGCGGGAACATGTGCTCGGCGGCGTAGCGCTTGCGGTCGGCGAGCCAGATGGGGTTGTACCATTCGTAGAGCGAATAGTAGATGCCCATGCGCAGACCTCTGCGGCGGCCGGCCTCCATCAGGTCCAGCAGGAGATCGCGCCGGGGGCCGATATCCACACTGTTCCAGGGCTGTCCCCAGGCGCGATTGGCCTCCGCGCTGCGCCACAGAGTGAAGCCGTCGTGATGCTTCGAGGTGAGGGCCACATACTTCGCGCCGGAGTGGACGAAGAGGTCGGCCCACCGGTCGGGGTCGTAGAGCTCCGCCCGGAACAGCGGAGCGAAATCGAAATACGAGAAGTTGGCGCCGTACACGCGCTGGTGAAACTTCCATGTCAGTGCGCCATGGCCGGCCGGGGCGGTAGCTTTCATGCCCTCGGTCAGGGAATTCCAATACCACTCGGCGTACGGGTTTTCGTCCTTGACGTTGACGGCGGCATAGGCCGGCACGGAGTACACGCCCCAGTGGATAAAAATGCCGAACTTGGCGGCAGCGTACCAGGCGGGCGAGGGGCGCCGGTCCAGAGATTCCCAGGTTGGCTGGTAGCGATTCTGCTGGCTGAGGGCGCGGCCGCCCGTGGCCAGGGCGAGCAGCGTAAGCGCGCCAGTGCAAAGAAGGTCTCGTCGTCGCATAATCGCTGGTTATGGTAGCACGGCCGGGATCTTATCTCTCGAACACAATCCCGGCGCTCGGCAGAATGGGGAACATCTTGTCGAGCGTGATGTACGCCTGGTGAGTGCTCGAGGTGTAGCCGTTAAAGCTTTCAAACACGTAGTTGGTGCGGTCGGCCAGGTTGATCACCTCGCCGAAGAGCGTCAGCTTCCACTTGTCTTTCGTCCAGGACTTGTTGATGCGGAAGTCGGCGCGCTGGTAGGGATCGAGCCGCAGTTGGTTGCGGCTGCTGGTGAGGTAGTAGTTCGCGCCGCTCATGCGCAGATAGCCGGGGATGGGGAAGCCGCTGCCGTAACTCCATTTCAGGCTCAGGTTGACGGTGGGGCGCAGGCGGTAACTGCCGTAGATATTCATGGTATGGCGCTGATCGTAATCGGAGGGAAAGCGGTCGCCGGACCCCGCGGGTTCCCGGCTGTCGCGCATGCCGGTGCGGCCGAAGGCATAGGAAACCCACCCGTTGAAGCGGTTGGCGCTCGAGCGCTGCAAGAAGAATTCGACGCCGCGCGAGTATCCGCGGAGAGAATTGTAATAGAGCGGGTTGGAGGGCGGAACGAAGACCTTGCCGGTGGTCAGGAGGCGGGGATCGTAGAGCGGCTGGAAGGGAAGGTCGCGATCGGCGCGATTGTAATATTCGGCGCGGATGCGGGTGCGCTGGCCGAGGCGGTGTTCGATGGCGGCGATGGCCTGATTGGAGCGAATCGGCAGAAGGCTATGCGCGCCCAGCGGAGAGGTGAGCAGCGAGATCTCCGGGTACTGCGCATATTGGCCCCAACCGAGATGGACGATCGTGGCCGGCGTCAGGTTGAAGGCCGCGGAGGCTTGCGGCGACACCACTGAGACGCCGTCGATGGAGTGATGGTCCCAGCGCGCGCCGGCGGTGAGGTGCAGGCGGCCGGACCAGGCCATCCATGACTGTTGCGCGTAGCCGCCGGTGTGCACGGCGGTGCCGTCGAAGTGGTCGAGCAGGCGCGGCACCGGCGAATTCGTCTGGTACTGGTCCTCAGATCCTCCGTCGCGCAGGCGGCGCACGGACCAGCCTGCGTCGAGCGGGCTGCGCGCGTTCCACATCCACGTAACCGTGGCGTTCCAGACCCACTCGCCGTAATAGCCGGCGCCCAGCGGAAGGTTGGTGGGATTGCTGTCGGTAAACTTCTCGCGCATCCAGGCGGCGTGGTTCACAACCAGCAATTTGTCGGTGGGGGAATAGCGCCAGCCCAGGTTGCCGAGGGTGTAATGGTAGCCCCCGCCCATCAGCGAATTGATGCCCAGTTGTTGGCGAACGGAGGAGCGGTCGAGGGCGGAATAGCTTTCCAGGACGTAGAGAGTGATGTTGTTTTTGGCGGTGAGGTCGTAGGTCAAGCGCCCTTGCGCGTCCTCCATGCCGAAGACCAGCGAGGTGGTGGGGAAGGTGCGCTCGAGGATGTACTGCAAGTAGCTTTTGCGCGCGCCGGCCAGCCAAGAGCCGCGCTTTTTCTTGCCCAGCGGACCTTCGGCCATGACCCCCGCGTTGGAGGCGCTGGCGGTGGCGCGAAAGGTATTGGCGTCGCGGTTGCCATCGCGGGTATGGACTTCGAGCGCGCCCGCGCTGCGGTCCTCGAAGCGCACCGGGTAAGCGCCTTCGTGCAGCTCGAGTTCCTCGACCATGTCGCCGTTGAAGGCCGTGCCGGAGCCGCTGAAGGTCTGACCCTCGAGCATGTGAAACGGGGCGTGCAGCAGGACGCCGTCGAGGTACAGGCCGATGCGGCTGTAATCGGCGCCGCGAAGGGAGAAGCGCGCGTCGAAATCGTTGTTCGAGCTGACGCCCGGCAGGCCCTGCACGGCGCGCAACGGGTCGTCGGCGAGAACGCTGGCCAGGTTCTTGGCGTCATTGCCGGCCAGGACCAGCGTGGCGGGGCCATCCTGGCGCGCGGTTTCGAAGGGTCCGGCCTCGACCACCACGGTCTCGGTCCGGCGGAAAGTTTCAGGGCTGAGGATGACTTCGAATTCCTTGACATCGCCGGCGTCCAGATGGAAGGGGCGCGTCACCAGGTGGTAGCCGACCGTCGAGACGTTGAGCACGTAATCCCCCGGCGCGACAGCGGGGATGCGGAAATGGCCGGTATTGTCGGAGGTGACCCGATACGCGCCGCCGACCAGTTGGATTACCACGTTGGCGAGCGCTTCGCCGCCGTGGGCGTCCACAACCGAGCCACGGACCTCGCCGGGCGTCTGCGCCTGAACCGGCGGCAGGACCAGCGCGAGACCCCAGAGAAGGATCAACCGGAGTGGGATCAATGAAGGAATGATAGCTGATTTGCGGCGGCGCCTGCGAGTATACTGAGAAGAGACAGATGAGGCCGTGGATCGAATATCGAGCGCGATGATCGTTCAGACCTCCAGCCGGCCTGGTTCCCACGTGTATTGCACCTACTTCGATTCGGCCTACTTGGCCTGCGGAATCGTCATGCTGCGTTCCCTGCGCCGTCACGATCCGGCCGCTGGGATCCTGGTGTTGGCTCTCGACGAGTTGTGCGCGCGGGTTCTCCGCGACTGGTTCGCGGGCGAACTCCGCGTGATCGAAACGGAAACGCTGCACACCGCCGATCCCGCGCTGCGACGGATTCGCGAGCAGCGCGGCGCGTGGGCCTATTACGCGACTCAAAAGCCGGCCTTGGCGCGGTTCACGATGGAGAGCGATCCGCGGCCTGAGGCCGTGATGTCGATCGACGCGGACACGTGGTTCTTCAGTGACCCGTCAACCATGTTCGATGAGATCGGCGCGGCGTCCGTGGGTCTCTCACCGAACCGCTTCCACGCCGCTACCCGGCACCTGGCCATCTACGGTCTGTATGGCGGGGGCTGCGTGTATTGGCGTAACGACGAGACCGGCCGGCGCTGCCTGGACGACTGGCGCGACGATTGCCTGGCGTGGTGCGCCGAAGAGGTCCATCCAGACGGGCGCTACATGAACCAGGGCTACCTGAACCGCTGGCCGGAACGATACACGGGCGTCCACATCATCCAGCATCCCGGCTCGAACCTGGCGCCTTGGAACGTGGATGGACATCTGCTGGCATGCGATGGCCGGAGTGTCACGGTGGATGGCCGGCCGCTGATCTTTTACCACTTCAGCGGTGTGCACCGCGACGCCGAAGGCCAGTGGTATAGCTACAGCCCGCACCTCCAGCGCCAGTTCGACCTGGCATACGAGTGGATCTATCATCCGTATCTGCGGGCTCTGGAGGTCGAAAGCCGAAAGCTCAAGGAAGCTTACGGAATCGAGGGGATCGGGACCGTTCGTTCGATATCAGAGTGGCCTACCGCCGTCCGGTTCGGGCCTGTATGACAATGCCGGCGCCTATTGAAGCCCCGCAGCCTCGGCCCCACGGCCTATCCGAGCGCCGTCCACTACGTTTGCTCGTCTCTGGCGGGGCGGGTTTCATCGGGTCGCGCCTCTGCGACCTCCTGGTTCGGTGTGGACACCGGGTCCTGTCCGTGGACAATTTCTTCTCATCCTCTGGCGGAACTTTGAAGCATCTGATGCGGCACGAGAGCTTCCAGTCGCTCGACCACGACGTGTCGAAGCCGCTCATCGTCGCGCCGCCGCTCGACGGAGTTCTGCACCTGGCGACTTCCGCCGATCCCCAACTCTTTCTCACGCATCCCGTGGAGATTGCCCGAACCGCGGCGTTGGGAACGGCGGCGATGCTCGATGTGGCCCGGGAGCACGGGTGCCGTTTTCTCCTCGCCTCCTCCGACGCCGTCTATGGGGACCCTCTGGAGCACCCACAGACCGAAACCACGCTCGGAACCCTCGACCCCGTGGGATGGAGGAGCGCCTACGACGAGGGGAAGCGCTTCGCTGAGAGCTTGACCATGGCTTATAATCGTCAGTGGGGCGTCGATACAGCGATTGCGCGGATCTTTCACTCCTATGGAGAGGGAATGCCCTGGGACGGTAGATTGATTCCCACTTACATCGCGAACGCCCGCCGGGGAGCGCCGCTCCTCGTACGGGGAACGGGCGAGCAGACACGCGCTTTCTGCCACGTTTCCGATCTCGTGGATGGCATCCTCGCGCTGTTCCTTTCCGCGCACCACGGTCCGATGAACCTCGGAAGCCCCCGCGAGGTCTCGGTCCTTAACCTCGCGCGTCTGATCATCGGCCTCACTGGGAGTACCAGTCCGATCCAGTTCGGTCCTCCGCTCGAAGGGGACCGGCCATCCCGTCGTCCGGACATCTCCTTGGCGACCCGGCTTCTCGGGTGGTACCCCCGGGTCTCTCTGGAGGAGGGTCTGCGGAGGACGATCGAGAGCGCGGCCGCCTTCGCTGCCGACGGCATCTGGCTGGGAGACCAACCCACGTGACACACCAACAGGTTGCGATACCGGGCGACGGGTTCGTCGAGGGCCTTGAGGCCAAAGCCCTCTGGGTTCGCCAGCGTATCCTGGAGATGGCCTGCCGCGCCGGCTGTGGGCACATCGCATCTTCCTTCTCCTGCGTCGAAATCCTCGTTGCGCTTTACTACGGCGGCTCCTTCCGGTTCGATGCGGCCGCGCCCGAAGCACCAAGCCGGGACCGGTTCATTCTTAGCAAGGCTCAGGCCGCGCTGGCGCTTTACCCGGTGCTGGCCGACGTCGGCTTTTTTTCGCTTGACGAACTCGACACCTTCTGCCTCAACGGAAGCCGCCTCGGGGGACACGCCGAGAACGGCACCCCGGGCGTCGATGTGTTCTCCGGCTCGCTGGGGCATGGCCTGCCGCTCGGATGCGGCATCGCGCTGGGCGGCAAGCCCGACCCAACTCGGTACCAGGTTTTTGTCTTGCTCGGCGATGGCGAATGTCACGAGGGATCCATCTGGGAAAGCGCCCTGTTCGCCGGCCACCACAGGCTCTCAGGCCTCACCGCCATTATCGATAGCAACCAACTCTCGGCCTCGGACCGGCTACAGGACTACCTCGCCGTGGAACCGTTCCGCGAGAAGTGGCTCGCCTTCGGATGGGAGGTCCTGACCGTGGACGGCCACAGCATCCCGGCGCTACTCGCGGCCTTTCGCCACGCCAAGGACGGGAACCGGGAGCGGCCGCTCGCGATTGTCGCCCGCACCGTCAAAGGCAAGGGCGTTCGGTTCATGGAGGACCGGCCCGAGTGGCACTATCGCATCCCGGCCGGCGACGAGTTGACGATGGCGCGCCGGGAGTTAGGTCTGGAGGACGCACCATGAGGGCGGCCTTCCTCCAGGCGCTGCTCGAGGAGGCGCGACGCGACGCGCGCATCATCCTGGTCGATCCCGATAGCATCGGGTTTCACTGCGAGGCCCACCGGCGCGAGCTTCCCGACCAGTACCTGAACATGGGGATCGCCGAGCAGAACGCGGTCGGCGTTTCCGCCGGCCTGGCCCTTACCGGGCAGCGCCCTTTCCTCTTCAACATCCTCGCCTTCAACTCGTTCCGCTGCTTCGAGCAGGTCCGCCTCGATGTCTGCGCGATGCATCTGAGCGTCGTCCTGGTGGGCATCGGCGCGGGCATCGACTACGGCATGTTCGGTCCCTCCCACCATACGATGGAGGATGTGGCTCTGATGCGGTCTCTGCCCGGAATGACCGTCTGGAGTCCGGCCGATGAGGTTGTCGCGGCCGCACTGGTTCGGCACTGCGTTCAGGCCGGCGGACCGGCTTACCTCCGGCTTCATCGCGCGGACAAACATCTGGTTTACCGAATCGGCGCTCCCCCCGAACTGAATGAGGGCCTCGCGGTACTGCGCCCGGGGCGGGATCTACTCATCGCCGCGACTGGCCCGATGGTCCGGCGCGCAGAGGAGGTCGCCGAGGCTTTATCTGCGCGTTCCGTCGATGCCGGCGTGGTAGACGTCTTCCGGCTCAAGCCGTTTCCCGAACAGCGCTTCGTGGATCTGGCGAAATCGTTTTCCCGCATTGCGACTCTCGAGGAACACTTTATCTCCGGCGGACTGGGGAGCGCCGTCCTGGAAGCCATGGCCGACTACGGCCTCCCTGGGAACGTACGGCGCTTCGGACTTCCCGATCGCTTCTGCCGAGTCTGCGGAGACCGCGACTACCTGCATAGAGAGTGTGGGTTGGACGCGGCCACACTGGTGGCACAATTCGGTGGCTGGCTGCGAACCCCCCGCGGTTTCGGGGTTTCGTAGCCTGTCACCGAATTGTCCCGAATTGTCTCCGAATTGTCTGAAGCGGTTCACTCCAGCCTGTCACCGAATTTGTCACCGAATTGTCGTCACCGAATTGTCGAGCCGCGGACCTCGCCGGGCGTCTGCGCCTGAACCGGCGGCAGAACCAGCGCGAGACCCCAGAGAAGGAGCAACCGGAGCGGTCTCAATGAAGGAATGATAGCCTATTTGCGGGCTGGCGCGCGCGAAGCCGTTCCGTGGTGTAGTTGAACAGACGGCTGCGCGGGTCTTAGAACTGAGGCGGCACGGCCGGAGTCTCAAATGAAGATCTCTTTTGCACTGGCAGCGGTACTCCTGCTTTGTTGCGAAGCGAACGGCCAACGCTTCTTTTTCGGCGTGAAGGGTGGTACACCGCTTTCGGACGCGAATCGTTCGGCGGAGATAGACAGTCGTATTTCGGGAGACGGACCTTGGTCCCTTTCTACACGCCGGTACACGGTGGGAGGCTCATTCGAGGTACGTGTTCCATTCGGACTGTATGTGGAAGTAGATGCACTCTACAAACGGACCGACACAACGCAGAATGCGTTTTTTAGCCCGTCATTCGGCAAGATCACTCGCCTTGCCGCGAATAGCTGGGAATTTCCAATGCTGCTAGAACACCGCTGGAACCGGCGGTTTCACCCTTTCGCAGCGCTCGGCGGGACATTCCGGCGCATAGAGGGATTCGACGCCTCTGTTGAGACATTTGCTTACGGTCTCAATCCACCCTACTTCGTCTCTCGCTATCGAATAGACCAGCCACTCACGCAGGGCGGGATGGCGTCGGGAGTCGGTATGCTCCTGCTGAGCGTTGGTCACCTAAAGATTACGCCGGAGCTTCGATACACACGATGGACTTCCATTAGCTTTTTGCCGACCCAGAACCAAGTGGAGATCCTCATGGGTCTGGGATTTTGATCGGCTTCACAGTGTCTCTATTTGCGGCCCATGCGGGCCAGAAGCTGGCGGACCGGGCTAGCGACTACGCGTCCAGAACGCACCTTCCGTACGCTTTCCGGGCGTTTGCGCTATCGGCAATTGCCGTTGTTGGCGTTCGATATCGCCAGGAATGTAATGCTTGCGGGTGCGAGTGCGACGCGGCCGGGCTGTGTGGGCACGCCTGCAAGCCGCGGCAACTCGTCGTTGGCGCCTAATCGGAGTTCATTCCCGTTCAGATCAACCCGCGTGTCTTCCAGATTCCGGGCGGTCAGGGTGTAGCGGTCTGACTCGGTGGGAAGTTCGAGCGATTGCGATGCGGTCCGGCCGGTATTGATCGCCAACAGCGCTACGCCCCCGGAGCGGCCGCGCAAACAGTGGGCATAGAGATGCAAGGCGGGCGCGGGCGAAGGACCCGGATTGAGCACGGCCGGACCCATGAGCCTGCGCCAAAGCAGAGCTGACCAGTAATTGGGCCGCGGGGTCAGCGTATTCTCGTCGAGCAAGCCATAGTCGCTGGAGGCCAGCGTGTTGTGGGCGACGACCTGGACACCGCTCCTGGCCAGGCGTCCAAGCTGATCGAGATAGCGGAAGCTATCGAGAAACGTCGAGCCCCATGGTTTACCGCCGCAGGCTGCGTCCGCGGTTTCGGTGACCCAGAGCGGTTTGCCGGGAGCGAATCGATCGCGGAGACCGGCGTAGAATGCCTCGACGCGGCCGGTGCGCGCAAGCCACTGTTCGGAGAGCGCGTCTTCAGGGGTCGTCCCTGCTCCTGGAGCCATGCCCGCACACCGTTTGGAAACGGTTCCATAGAAATGGTAAGAGAAGGCATCGAAGGCCGGACCCGCGGCGGCGAGCAGATCCTCGGTCTTGAGCTGGCCCTTCGCCATGCCTGCCGGCACAAGCGAAATTCCCTCACCGACGGAACCGGGACCAAGAATCAACATGCCGGGAGCAGCCTCTTTGACGAATGCCCGGAAGACGGCGATATCGCGCGCATAGGCCGCGGCATTGTAGCCCTTTGGTGCACCGCCCACTTCCGCAAAGGTGGGTTCGTTCATGTATTCGGCAGCGGCGATGCTGCCGCCGATGGATTTGGTATAAGCGAGGAACTGGCGCGCCTGTGCCGGAGTCCAGACGCCGGCAGCATCGCGGGTGCCCGCGCTGATGGCAAAGGAAGTGACGATGCGGGCGCCGACCGCGCGCGAAAAGTCCGCCACGCCCTTCCATTGGCGGCGGGTCAACACTCCGTTGAAGCCCGCAGGCGGATTTGCCGGGGCTCGATCCTCTGAATTGTGAAAGTAAGTGAAGTTGGCCCATGTGCCGCTGACCCGAACATAAGCAGGTCCCAGCGCGGCGGCCAGCTTGCGGAGCCGGGGGTTGGTGAGATCTATGGGCGGCCGTTGTTGATACAGGGCCGGATCTATGCCAACCGGACCGGCGGATGGCTGCGCTTGGAGAAGAGCGTCGACCTCCTTGCCATAGGGCTTCCAGAATCTACCGCCGGTGACCTCAACCATTTCGATATTGAACGACTGAAAGCGTTCATCGACCGTGCCGATGCGGGCCATACTGGTGGGTGCTATGGAAGCGGGCGATGCGCCGCTGGGGGGCTGTGAGTAGGCCGCTCCCGCGAGGCCTACCAGGACTACGCCTGCACAAGGCCCAAGGTGTCGATTGGTGCTCATTTCTGACGTCCCTCGTGTATCGGGGAAAAGCACAACCACCATAACAGGCTGCAGGCTTTGCGGTCTACTTGCGGCCCACGCGCGCCAGCACCTGGCGGACGGCGGCCGATACCCGGGCGTCGTCCCGCTCGCCCTCCACGGCCAGCACGACGAACTGCTGGCCCAGCGCGACGGCCTGCACGGAGCTGGAGCGGACGGGCTCGGCGCGCGGCTGGAGTGCGTGCGCTGGATCAACCATCTGGAACGCGGCGCGAATGGGCGCGCGCACGGGTTCTCCTGGGCCGCACCGGTCGAATGCCACCGCGCCATTGGCCGCCAGCGTGGCGCGGCAACGGCCGTCGGGCGCGGTGATGGAGACCATTCCGCCGCTCGACCGCAGCACGGCCGGCTCGAGGGCGCCCAGGGCTGCGCCGATCACGGTTACGGCATCGTCGGGGGCAGGCTCGCCTTGCCCTGCCGAGTGGAGCAAGAGGCCGGCGCGGTCCACGCCGTAGGCTTTCAGCACTTGGGCGGCGATGAAATCGGAGAGAGATTGCGGTACGCGGAACTCGACGGTGGCGAAGACGGCGCGAGTGCCGCGGCGGTCTTCAAGCGCCAGCGCCTTCACCTTGCCGGTGGCGGCGGTTCCGGCCTGGTAATCGGAATCGGCCGCCAGAAGGCCGGCCGCGAACAGTAGCTCAATAGCGAAACAGCCAGCGAGCCTTCGCAATGACTTTTTCGGCATTGGGCAGGAACGCATCCTCCAACGGCGGGCTATAGGGGACCGGGGTATCGGGCGCGGTCACCCGCACGATGGGCGCGTCCAGGTGTTCGAACACGCTCTCGCCGATACTGGCGGCCAGCTCGCCCGCCATGCCGCCGGTGCGCGTGTCCTCGTGTAGCAGCAGAACCTTCGACGTTTTCCGGACGCTTTGGCAGACCGTTTCGCGGTCCAGCGGCAGCAGCGTCCGCAGGTCCACCACTTCGACCGACGCGCCCTCCTCGGCCAGCGTGGCGGCGGCTTCGAGCGCCACCCAGACCATGGCGCCGTAAGTGACGATGGTCAGGTCCTTGCCTTCGCGCACTACCTTGGCTTTGCCGATGGGCACGGTGTATTCCTCGGAGGGCAGGTCCTCCTTGATGCGGCGGTACAGCGCCTTGTGCTCGAAGAAAAGCACCGGGTCGTTGTCGCGGATGGCCGATTTGATGAGGCCCTTGGCATCGTACGCCGTGGCCGGGGCAACTACCTTTAAGCCGGGAGTCCGCACGAACCACATCTCGGGGTTCTGCGAGTGAAAAGGGCCGCCGTGAACGCCGCCGCCGGAAGGTGCGCGCACCACCATGGGGACGCTGGCGTTCCAGCGGTAGCGGCACTTGGCGGCGAAATTCACGATCTGGTCGAAACCGCAGGAAATGAAATCGGCGAACTGCATTTCGGCCACCGGGCGAAGCCCCATGAGCGCGGCGCCGATGGCCGCGCCCACGATGGCCGCCTCGGAGATGGGCGTATCCACCACGCGGCGCGCGCCGAAGCGTTCGAAGAAGCCCGCGGTCACTTTGAACGCGCCGCCGTATGCGCCGATGTCCTCGCCGATCAGGAACACGTTGGGATCGCGCTCCATCTCTTCCCACAGCCCTTCGCGGATGGCTTCCAGGTAGGTAGTGGACATGGTTAGTAACTCTCGTACACGCCGTCGAGCAGGGTTGCGGGGTCGGGATAGGGGCTCTCGTCGGCCCACGCCACGCCTTCGTCGACCTCTCGATGAACGGCGGCGTGAAGCTCGTCGATCTCGGCCTGGGTGCCCCAGCCTTCAGCCAACGTGCGGGCTTCGAAACGGGTGATGGGGTCGAGCTTGCTCCACTCCTCGAAGAGGTCTTTGGGGACGTAGTGGGCGGCGTCGTGCGCGGAGTGGCCCGTCATGCGGAAAGTCTTGCACTCGAGAAGATAGGGTCCGTTACCCGAACGCGCATGATCGACGGCGCGCCGGGTGGCCTCGTAAACCGCCAGCACGTCGTTGCCGTCCACGATTTCGGCGGGCATGTTGTAGCCCGGGCCGCGGTCGGCCACGTTGGCGCAGGCCATTTGCAGCCCGAGCGGCGTCGAGTAGGCGTACTGGTTGTTGATGCAGATGAACACCACCGGCAGCTTCTGCACGGTGGCGAAGTTCACGCCCTCGTGCCAGTCGCCGCGGCTGGTGGCGCCTTCGCCGAAATAGGAAAAGACCACGCCGTTCGAGCCCTGATAGCGGAGCGCCAGAGCGGCGCCCGCCGCCACCGGAACGGTGGCCGCCAGGGCGCTGATGATGGAAACGATGTTGCGGTTCAAATCGCCCATGTGCATGTTGGCGTCGCGGCCGCCGGTGACGCCGCCGGCGCGCCCCATGTACTGCGCGAAAATGCGGCCGGGAGTCACGCCGCGGATGAGAAACACGGCCATGTCGCGGTGGGAAGGGAAGAGAACGTCGCCCGGCTCGGCCACCAGCGCGGTGCCCACGGGGATAGCTTCCTGCCCGCGTCCCACGTACACGCCGCCCACGATCTTGCCCTGGCGGTAGAGCTTGCGCTCGATGCGGTCTTCGACCTCGCGCATGAGGGACATGTAATACAGGCACTTATGCGCCAGTTCGGCCTGCGGGTCGGCATGCCAGTTTTGGTGCAGAGTAGTCGCCACTGCCCTGCTCATTGGGGCAATCCTCCGTGATTATATCTTTTACACACAGTACCTAATCCACTAAGATCCACCTAGTGGCCCCCTTGCTGACAGGTATCTTTGGCTTCGATTCCATCTCGCCGATGTGTTTCTTCAAACCCTTGACTACTTCCAGGTGGAACAAGTGTCGCGCCTAAATCGTACCTTTTACTCATCAGACCACTTAGATCGATCCATGACAACGGCTCCAGACCGTTCTTCGCGGTGTTTCTCCGGATTATAGAAGCTGCGCCTAATGACCCACATCTTATAGGCCCATAACTGGCCGGGGCGCTTACTCTTCTTAAAGTGCAGCACCTCATCAAACGTGTCGCTCTGTGTATACATCTCAATCAGGTAGATATCATCTTTGTCGGAGTTAAGATTAGGCTGTATCACAAAGTTATTAATCTGTTTTCCCCATCCTGGATGCAAAGTTCCTACCTGTAGTTCTGGCCGGAAAGGAAGACCATTAGTATAGTCGTCTGTTGGCCTGATAATAACTGTCACGCCGTTTAAAATATGCTCCCCGCGATTCCATATGTATAGCCTGACGGGATCTGTGGGCTGAGGGACAATATACGGAAAGGAATCCTCCCCGGTAATATTGGCGAGGCTTTCCTGCGCAAGGCCAGCCAGGTGATCAACCCGAGATACAGTACCATGAAATTGTTCTTGGTTCTTTCTTAGAACTTCAGCAAAGTTGTCTTGCTGGTTCTTCAGAACTTTAGCAAACCTGTCATCTTCATCGGCTCTGTTTTTGTCGGCGGTCCTCACGTCTTCTGCGTGCTGCTTGTACAGTGTTGTAATCTCAAGAACAAGAAATCCCCCGAAGACCAGGAACCATCCTGCCTTAGCCCGTGCGTTGTCTGGTGGCCAAATAGTCACGATTCCCGCCACGAACGCCAGAACCCCAATATAGAGGCCGACTGGTGGATGGGGGACGTTAAACAACAGCGATGCCAAGAGCCATAATCCGAGCAAAATGAGCGCGCACAAAGGGAGCAGATTGTGTATTCGCTGAGGGCTAGCGGGATTGGACTCTCCTACCATAGTGCCGGGAATTCTACCGCATCCCCTGTGTGAGGTATACGATCACCGATTCCTCGCCAATGCAAGTATATGGGAGTAGTATAACGCCTTTGGGGGGCCGGGTTCTACGACTCCGTCTCCATGGAAACGGGGTGGCCCTCTTCGCCGTTTTCCGCCAGCGTGTGGACCAGCATCGCGCCGTATTCGAAGCCTTTATCGAACGCCTGAAGTTTCAGCTTCTGCGTCGCCGGCGGCACGGAATCGGCCACGGCCTTGCGCAGCGCATCCGGGTCCAGCAGGTTGGTCACCGCGCCGAAGAAGCCCACCATCAGGATGTTCAGCACCACCTAGCGCCCCAGTTCTTCGGCCAGGCGCGTAGCTGGAACCCCGTAGACCCGGATGCCGCTGGGCATCTTGTCGATGTGAACCAGCTCCTGCTCGGCGATGAGAATGCCACCCGGCTTCAACTGCGGTGCGAAGCGCGTGTAGGCTTCCTGCGACATCACCACCAGGACGTCAGGGTGGGCGACGTACGGGTAGAGAATGGGCTCGGTGGAGAGAAATCACCTGCGCGCTCGAAGAGCCGCCGCGCGCCTCGGGGCCGAAGCTCAGGGTCATCGGGTTGCCGGACATTGCGAGATCCAGTTTCCGGACCATACGACCGCCAACGGGCTGACCAATGCGTACGGCACTGCGACCGCGCAGTGCATCCGCTTGAAGAAACACAAGCCCCAGCTCCGTGGAATTTCCGGGAAGGACCACTACGGATGGAGGCGGACGCAATGACTTCAGGCCAGGTTTTCGAGATCGACGTTCAGCGCAGGGGCGAGCTTCTTCAGCGTGGCAATGCCTCCGGTCTTATGCCCGGCCTCAATTGCCGCGATCATGGCGCGGGAAACTTTGGACACTTTGGCAAGCGCCTCCTGCGTGAGTGCGCGATGATCGCGCCAGATTCTAACCGGGCTCTCCCCGGCGAGGCGGCGCTCGGTAATCTCAAGCGGTATCAGTTCGTCTTCGCCACGTTCGAGGCGGCCCTTGGCCGCGTCGTAAGCCCTTACGTCGGCAAGCATCTCCGACTCCTTGCCCTTGCGGGTGCTCTTTTCGATAAGCATAGCCGGACAACCCCACCGGCGGCAAAGACCGCCGGCGCTACGCGATGAGGACCCCGCGGCAGCTCCGTTGCGCCGTCCCCGTTCTACGACTCCGCTTCCAGGGAAACCGGCTCTCCCACCTCGCCCTTCTCCGCCAGCGTGTGGATCAGCGTCGTGCCGTATTCGAAGCCTTTATCGAACGCCTGAAGGTTCAGCTTCTGCATGGCCGGCGGCACGGAATCGGCCACGGCTTTGCGCAGCGCATCCGGATCGAGCAGGTTGGTCACCGCGCCGAAGAAGCCCACCATCACGATGTTCAGCACCACCTTGCGCCCCAGCTCTTCGGCCAGGCGCGTGGCGGGAACCCCGTAGACGCGGATGCCGCCGGGCATCTTGTCGATGTGAACCAGCTCCTGCTCGGCGATGAGAATGCCGCCCGGCTTCAACTGGGGCGCGAAGCGCGTGTAGGCTTCCTGCGACATCACCACCAGAACGTCGGGGTGGGTGACGTAGGGGTAGAGAATAGGCTCGGTCGAGAGGATCACCTGCGCGCTCGAAGAGCCGCCGCGCGCCTCGGGACCGAAGGCCTGGGTCATGGTGGCGTAGCCGCCCTGGTAGATGGCCGCGGCCTTGCCGATGACGGCGGCCGCGAGGATCACGCCCTGGCCGCCGAATCCACCAATCCGAATCTCGGTTAACAACTGCATGTGGCCTCCGGTTCCGCGTAGCGCTCGCCCAGCGACTCGGTCATCTGCGCGCGGAGCAACTCGAGATAATCGGGGCGGTCGCGGTCCACGAACTTTCCGACTACGATTTCGCCGCTCTTCGAAAGGGTACACTCGCCGGTAGGCGCGCCGTTTCGAATCTTGCTGGCTTGCTTGTAGTACTTCATGGCGTCGAGGCCGTCTCCCATTTTGTTGCGGCGCTGGTAGAGCGTGGGGCAGGGTGAAAGCACTTCGATAAAGCAGAAACCCGTTTTCTTGAGCACCTCTTCCATGGAACGGCTAAGCTGCTTGACGTGATAGGTGGTCCAGCGCGCCACGTAGGAGGCGCCGGCGGCTTCGGCCAGCGCCACCAGGTTGAAGGTCGGCTCGAAAACGCCATACGGCGAGGTGGCGCTGATGGCCTGCGCGGGGGTGGTGGGGGCCGATTGTCCGCCGGTCATGGCGTAAGTCATGTTGTTCACGCAGATCACCTTGAGGTCCATGTTGCGGCGCGCGGCGTGGATGAAGTGGTTGCCGCCGATGGCAAACAAGTCGCCGTCGCCGGAGTAAACCACCACCTGAAGCTCGGGATTGGCGAGTTTCAATCCGGTGGCGAAGGGGATGGCGCGCCCGTGGGTGGTGTGGAAGGAATCCAGGCGCGCGTACCCGGCCACGCGGCCGGTGCAGCCGATCCCCGAGACTATCGCCACCTTGTCGAGGTTCACCTTGGAATCGAGCAGCGCGCGGGTGAAGCAGTTGACGGTGGTGCCGATGCCGCAGGCGGGGCACCAGATGTGCGGCATCCGGTCCATCCGGAGAAACGGCTCGACGGGGTTTTGGGCGCCATCGGGGATTTCGAGAGTCGTCGTTGGGGTCATCGGGCCGCCTCCACAATGGCATTGAGAATGGTGTCGGGATTGTGCACGGTGCCTCCCGCGTGGCTGACGGGGATCACCCTGGCCTGGCCCGCAGCCGCGCGTTCCACTTCGAGGACCATCTGGCCGAGGTTCAGCTCGGGCACCACGAAGGCCTTCACACGGCCGGCCAACTCGCGGATGCGTTCGGTGGGGAACGGCCACGCCGTGATCAGGCGGAACTTGCCGGCGCGAATGCCGCGCGAGCGCGCAAGCTGGATGGCGCGTTGGGCCACGCGCGAGGTGATGCCATAAGAGACCACCACCACGTCGGCGTCCTCCAGATTTTCGGTTTCGCACAGGGAGCGGCCATTACTGAGCGGTTTCAACTTGGCCAGCAGGCGTCTCACCAGGCGGTCCTGCGCTGCCACGCCCATGTCGGGGTAACCGCGTTCGTCGTGCGTCAGGCCGGTGACATGGAACCGGTAGCCTTCGCCCGCGCGCACCATGTCGGGGACCAGGTCCTCCCGCGGCTCGAACGGCCGGTACTCCTCCGGCGGAAGCTTGGTGTAGCGGCGCGGCGTAATCTCGATCGTGTCAGGCTCGGGAATGACCACCTTTTCCGTCATGTGGCCGACGCACTCATCCATCATCATCATCACCGGGACGCGAAACTCTTCGGAGAGATTGAAGGCCTGGATGGTGAGGTCGAAGCATTCCTGCGGGGAGTTGGGGCACAGCGCGATGATTCCGTAGTCGCCGTGGGATCCCCACCTGGCTTGCATCATGTCCGCCTGGCCGGGCAGGGTGGGAAGGCCAGTGGAGGGGCCGCCGCGCTGCACGTTGACGAACACGCAAGGGGTTTCGGTCATGGCAGCCAGGCCGATGTGCTCCATCATGAGCGAGAAACCGGGTCCGGAAGTGACGGTGAAGGCCTTAGCGCCTGCCCACACGGCGCCCTGGATGGCGATGGAAGCGGCCAATTCGTCCTCCATCTGGATGAAGATGCCACCCACGGTGGGGATTCTAGAGGCAAATCGCTCGACCACCTCGGTGGAGGGGGTAATGGGGTAACCTGCGGCAAATCGCGCACCGGCAGCTAGAGCTCCCTCACAGCAGGAATGGTCGCCGTCGAGAAAATGGACACCCGTGAGAACTCCTTTAGGATCAGCGTGCATAACGTGCTCCGAAGATGGCGAAATCCGGGCAGTACATACCGCAGAGATCGCAACCACTGCATTTCTCGGCATCTACGACGTGCGGCGGATGGTATCCCGTTGAATTGAAGGCGGAAGAAAGAGCCAGAACGTGGGTGGGGCAGAACTCGACGCAAAACCCGCACCCCTTGCAGCGCTCCACGGTAATGGCAACAAAACCTTTGGCCATAGTGGCCCTCCAGATGTGACTCTCTTACATCGTTGCACGGCAAGGGCCACTGAGGGAAGCACGTGGGACAGGCGCTTTCGCCTGTCAACCTTCTCAGAGGCTGAGAATCTCCCGCAACCGCTCCGATTGCCGCCGCGACATTTCGACCGTCCGGCCGCCGCGAAGCGTCACGACCAACCCGCCGCCGATCTCCGCGCGTCGAAGAAGTTCCGCAACGCCATCAGTTCTTGTACTCGTGCTTGATCGGCGGGTATGCCTGCTCGTGGACGAAGGACCTGCACCGCGATAGCGGGGGGAAGGCGGCCGGGGCCGCGTTCCAGACGTTTCCGGGCATGGGTATAACTTTGGACTTATATTAGCTTTGCGTTATAATCTGACTGTGGCGTGGGAGGTCGAGGCCACGGATGAATTCAAGGCCTGGTGGGGCGATCTCACCGAAGCCGAGCGCATATCGGTCGAGCGCTCGGTCCTGCTGCTGGAGGAGCGCGGCCCCCATCTCCCGTTTCCGTACAGTGGCAGGGTAAACGGTTCGCGCCATGCCGCTATGCGTGAACTGCGCGTGCAACACCAGGGGCGACCCTACCGGGTGCTCTACGTTTTCGACCCTCGCCGCGTAGCGATTCTGCTGCTAGGTGGCGACAAGACCGGCGATGACCGCTGGTACGAGAGAAACGTGCCGCTGGCGGATCAGCTCTACGACAACTACCTTGCCGGGATCAAGGAGGAAGACGATGCCAAAGACGACAAAGTTCAGTGAACTCCGGGCGAAGATGTCGCCGGAAGCTCGGGCCGAAGCCCGACGCCTCGCCGACCAGGATCTCAAAGAGATGCCGCTGCACGAACTGCGCGCCGCCCGCCACCTGACGCAGCAACAACTCGCGAAGACCCTCGATATGACGCAAGCGGCGGTTTCGCAACTGGAGCAACGCACGGATGTCTACCTCAGTACGCTCGAGAACTTCGTTGAAGCGATGGGAGGCCGGCTGGAAATGTACGCCGTGTTTCCCGATGGGAAAGTGAAACTGGGTCTGGAGCGGGAAGCATCCTAGCCCTTCAGGCGGGCCGTTCCGGATCTCGGCCAATTCGCGGCATGAATTGGCTAGACTCAAAGCCATGGACCTGGCAATCCAAGCGGACGATGTGCGCGCGGCGGCGGAGCGGATTCGGCCGCTTGCGCGGCGGACGCCGGTGTTTACTTCGACGGGATTCGACACTGAAGCGGGCGTTCGCGCGTTCTTCAAGTGTGAGAACTTCCAGCGCGGTGGAGCGTTCAAGATTCGCGGCGCCGCGAACCTGATTTTGTCGCTGCCCGAGAGCGCGCTGGCGCGCGGAATCGTGACCTATTCCTCGGGGAACCATGCCCAGGCCGTGGCCATTGCGGCCAGGCACGTAGGGGCCCGGGCCACCATCGTAATGCCCGAGGACGCGCCGCGCTCGAAGATGGAAGCCACCCGTTCCCGAGGGGCCGCCATCGTCACCTACAACCGCTTCACGGAGAGCCGGGAAGAGATCGCGTCGCGGATCGTGGCGGAGACGGGCGCCACGCTCGTGCCGCCGTTCGACCACGCCATGATCATGGCCGGGCAAGGCACCGCGGCGTTGGAGCTGCTCGAGGAAACCGGCCCGCTGGATGCTCTGATCGCGCCGGTGGGCGGCGGCGGGCTACTTTCGGGATGCGCCACCATCGCCAAGGCGATCGACCCCGCCATCCGGGTGTTCGGCGCCGAGCCGGAAGGCGCCAACGACACTTTTCTTTCCATGCAGGCGGGCGAGCTGGTGACGGTGGCCCATCCCGAGACCATCGCGGATGGCTTGCGCGCGCCCAGGCCCGGGCAACTGACCTTCCCGGTGATGCAGAAGCTGGTGGAGCGCGTGGTGCTGGTGAGCGACGGCGAGATCCGCTCGGCGGTAAAGTTCCTGCTGCTGCGTCTGAAGATACTGGTGGAACCCAGCGGCGCAGTGCCCGCCGCGGCGGTGCTCTTCCGGAAGCTGCCCGCCGGCATCCGGACCATCGGTGTGGTGCTTTCCGGCGGGAACGTGGATTTCGAGGAGTTGGCGAAGTATTAGGCTGCGTCTTGGCGGGCCGCCCGCGAGGTGCGAAACTGAGAGATTCAAACGGCCCGCCAACGGTCCTTTTGCGGAAGCCTATGCGCGCCAAAGACCTGCTCGTGGTTGTCGTTTCCACCCTGGTGGGATTGCTGCTTTGGGAAGCCGGGCTGCGGTGGTTTACCGGCTACGGACCCCACCACGCGGCGCAACCGGCGAGCGTGCCCGCCAAGCCCCTGAACGTAGCCGATGCCGCGCGTTACATCCGCGGGCTTAGCGGGGCCGGCAGCCTGGACCAGCGTTGGTTTGCCGAGGATCCTCCGCCCTTGCCGAACCGGACGTCGCCCAGCCCCGCCATTACCGCCCGCTATCGGGATTTCGGGCGCCGCGGTATCTTCGCCTCTCAGGCGGAATATGTCTGGAACAGCTATCTGGTGAAGCGAGACCGGTGCAATCCCGCCGGCCTGTTCCGAAACTTCCCCGAGACGCTGCTGGCTTTTACTCCCGAATCCGTGTCCATCCATCCGGGTATTCGTTTTCCCGCCAATCAAACGCTTCCGTCGGGGTTGGTGACGAACCAGTTCGGCCTGCGCGGCCATCCGATCTCTCTGGTCAAGCCGGCCAAGACAATTCGGATTGCCTTTCTCGGCGCTTCCACCACCGGCAGTTTCCACTAGTTCGCATTCTCTTATCCGGAGTACGTGGAACACTGGTTGAACCGCTTCGCGGAGGCCAACCACTACGACGTCCGTTTCGAGGCGCTGAATGGCGGCCGCGAAGGCGTGAACTCGGGCGATATCGCCGCCATTCTGCGGGAAGAACTGCTGCCCCTCGATCCGGATCTGGCCGTGTACTACGAAGGAGCGAACCAATTCACTTCGGCGAATCTGTTGGTGCGGCCGATCATTCCTCCCCGGACTGCCATCGACGCGCACGATCCGGTGGTGCAACATAAGCTGCCCGAGTTTGTGCGGACGCACTTCGCTATCGGCGACCTGCTGGACCGCGCCCTGAACGGGTTCAGCACAGTGGGCGAACCGCGTAAGCCCTACTATCGTCTGCAATGGCCGGGTGAGGTGGATAAGAACAACCCCAATCCCGACAGCCCGTACTTGCCGCTCGATTTGCCCGCGATGGTGAAGGATCTCGACGCGATTCGGGCGGACCTGAATTCGATCGGCGGGTCTCTGGCGGTCTGCTCGTTCGAATGGTTCACTCCCAGCGGCGCGCCGCTTTCCCCCACCCGGCACGAGCTCATCTACGAACAGTTGAATACCGCCTTGTGGCCGCTTCGCTATGCCGACATTCGCCGTTTGAGCGATTTCCAAAACCGCGTTTTCCGAAATTATGCCGCCTCCCGCAAGATCCCTTTCCTGGACGTCGCCAGCGAGATTCCACAAGACCCCGATCTGTTCATCGACGCCATCCACATGACCGAAGTCGGGGAGCGGGTAAAGGCATGGATCGTGTTTCAGCAGCTTGTGCCGATTATCCGCCGCCTGATTGAGTCCGGCCAACTTCCGCATCGCAACGATGCCGCACACCTGCCGAAGCCCATGTCGATGGCCGTCACCGAGATGTCAACGCACTGCCCCGTCCCGGTTGGGCTGGGAGAACGCATCGCTGGAGGTCTTTTCCTGGAGGCCATCGAACGGGCCCTGGACGGAGTTTCGCTCGAACCGGGACGCCCCGCCAAAATCACCATGGTCCCGCTGCAGTGGTCCAGCGGGGCCGACATTCCGCTGCACATCCCGTCCGGGCCGCACGGCGACCTTTTTGTCCTGATCCGAGCTCGCGTGCTGAATGGACAAGTCGGGCTTGGAGTTTTGGACCGGGAGCTCAAGGGCTACCAGGTCGAGAAGTTCGTCGACGCCGGGCCGGAGATGACGGACATCTACCTGCCGGTGCCGCTTCCCGAGACAGCCACTTCCGTGATGGTCCGCAACACTGCCAAGGGCGCTGTGGCATCGCAAGTCGTCATCGAGGACGTCGCTTTGGTGGCCGCACCGGCCCGCTGAAGGAAGCCTGCTGAACCGCCTCGTCAGCCCGGTCAGACATTCCCGCGGTGACGCACGTGGACTAGTCCGCTCGCATCCAGACCGCTCACCGGACCACCAACGCCCGATACTACGCCCTGCTTCAGAGGTTCTACGAGCGCGCCGGTTGTCCCGTAATTGTCAGTACCAGCTTCAACGTTCGCGGCGAGCCTATTGTGTGCACTCTACAAGACGCGTTTCACTGCTTCATGGGCACGAATATGGAAGCCCTGGCGGCCGGCAACTGTTTCCTGCGCAAGAGCGAACAGGACTCCAGGCTGGCACAGCAATACCAGTCGAAGGTAATCCCTCAGTCTCGGGGACGGGGTTGAGTCTGGGCACACGGGTGCGTCTGCGCGGGTGTGCGCGACGGTTGGTCGTGGATGTTGGGTGGCGCCATCCGCTTCAACTGGTGTCGAGCA
>Ga0187861_10001568_pt1 | contig 23320 bp, 17 predicted proteins | sample June2016WEW_10_1_3_FD_132986 | JGI IMG/M metagenome (GOLD analysis project Ga0187861, IMG submission 132986) | Peatland microbial communities from SPRUCE experiment site at the Marcell Experimental Forest, Minnesota, USA - June2016WEW_10_100 | ecosystem: Environmental > Terrestrial > Soil >...
CGATGCCGCCGGTTGAAGAAGAGATCCGTGCCCTGGCAGATCTGCCGGAGCGCATTGCCGAGCTGCGCCGACGCCTGTGCAGCCTGAGCTGGTTCATGGGCCGGCTCAACGAATTCATCGCCCGGGCGGCAAACAAAGAGGATAAGGTCAAGGGCCGGTTCTGGGAATCGCGGTTCAAATGCCAGGTCCTGCTCGACGAAGCCGCAACCGTCTCCTGCATGGTTTATGTGGACCTCAACCCCATCCGGGCCGGTATGGCGGGAACCCCGAAAGAAAGCGACTTCACCAGCATCGAGGAACGGATTCGAGCCTGGCGGAAAGAAACGATGACTGCCAGCTCTGCTCCCAGCGAGGCAGCGGCGCAACCGATGAACCCTGCAGCTGTCGGCAAGCGCACGACAGTGCCTGAGAATGCCGCCGCAATCTCGGGTCCCATTCCTGACCACCTATCCGTTTTAGCGCATCCCTCCGATGACTGGCTCTGTCCCATTCAATCAGAATCCGGAAGGCGCGGGATTCTGCAGATGACCCCAGCGGAATATTTCGATCTCGTGGACAAGTCGGGACGAATGGTGCGGTCGGGCAAACGGGGCGCCATCGATGTCGATCTCGCCCCGATCCTGCTGCGGATCGGCGCCAATCCGGACGCTTGGCTTGAAACCGTCTCTTGCTTCGGATCCGTATTCCGCCTCGCCGCTGGCTTGGTTTCCAGTCTGCGCAGTTTTGCAGATCGCCTCGGCAGGCGCTGGCTCCAAGGCACCGCAACGGCTAGCACCGCCTTTGGATCCCCACCGCCGCAATTGGCCTGACCCAACGCGCGCCCACGGGCGCGATCCTCCATAGATCTGCTTTCTCTTCTACTCGTCCCACGGATTTCGGAATCGCTTCCACGATGTCCTCCACGCAGGCTAACAATAGCCCCATCAGTCTGACCCGGAGGATGCGTTCCACCCAATTGTCGCCAGTCTTTTCCTCAACCCCCAAATGTCGTTCGTGCGGCTGAGTCTGAGAAATGTATGAAAACAATGCGTGCCTATATTTTCGTTTTCCTGGAGTATGAGTGGGTGTCCAGGTTTTTAGCCTGCACAAATATGTGGCGAACATCCCTCACCAGCTTCGCATCATATGCCAAGCCATGGCGGTTGCAGCTTACGAGCTGGTGTTTGTGCTTTTGAAGTTTTCCAAAGGAAATAAGCCGGGTTGAGTTTAACGTCACGACGGTATTCCTCGAATGTTTTAAATCCCTGGAAAACAGCAGTACCCGCGGCTAGTAGACTCCATCCACCTGTATGTACGGCACCCACCAATCCCCCAAGGGCGATTACGGTTTCCACAAGAGCGCTTTTTTGCAGAGATGCGATATTGCTATTGATTTGCCTAATTTGTACTTCGGTGAGCTCATGAATCAAGTTCTCCGTCTTAATTCTGAGCCGTTCGGGATCATTCTCTAACCGAAGCTCTCGGAAACTGCGTTCGAGCGTGTCTCGGAAGTTTTGAAAAGCTTCAGCTTCGGAAGTCCTAATTTTCATTAACGTTGTTGCATCCACTCCCTCCAAAAGCGGTAAGTCTAAATTCAGAAGGGCTCGCGATGTATATGTTTTTATGTTCTCTCTTGCGAGACCAAGCTTTTCGAGCAACTCGAATTCGAAAGGCGAATGTATCAAGAGACACGATTTTAATTCTGAGCTCATAGCGAGTTTCCTCATTGTGGCATCGTAGAAGTCGCCCGCTGCTCTGTTTACAGATTGAAAAACCCATGCGTCGAAATATGCTTTCTCTGGGGGAACTTCTGAGAGATCTAGGGAAACGGTAACCAATCTCTCCTCTTTATCGGAACTTAGGACCTTTATGTCGTAAAGGAAGTATATGGCCCCCGTCACATCTGGGTGACCCTCGAAGCCTACAAAAATAGCGCGACAAGGGGAAAGGCCGACGCCATCTCGCATAATCCATGAAGTTTCGTCTCGCTCGAGTTTTTGTACGCGTGCTCGATGCCGAAAAAACTGCATCAGGGGGGTTGGGAGAAGGTCGCTGAAATAGTTGTCGGAATAATAAATACCCACATCTTCTCGTGGGTGCAAAAAGCGGCTCATTGGTAAGAACTTCACATAATTTGCCGCAACCATTGGAGTAAGGCGTTTTATATAAAGAATCCTCTTCGTGAGATCTTCCCTATTAATACTCCACCCTTTCATCCCAAGAGACTTCTTCATAGTCTCGGTCATTTTGTGTGGCTCGACCGGGTACTCCAATAATGGATCATTGAGGATGTACCCCTGGACGTATAGAGCAGTTTTGGACAGAGTATCAATCGATATTGACGCCGGCCCGGAAAAAACCCATAGATCAGAATCATCTGGGATTTCACAAAGGAGGTCATCAATATGCGAATCGCAGAATTCATGGTAACGTGAGATTTCGGCTTGTAGCTCAGAGTCGGAGAATTGTTGGTAGGCAGAAGCGATGTGATTTTCCACAAAAAGGAAGCTGTCTTGGAGAAAATCGAAGCTTACTGTTCCCATACCTATTTCCTTTGCTAAATCGGGACATCATACGAATCCCGGTCAGTGGATAGGAAGGACGAGCCGCGTTTCCGATCCAGGTCCACGTCAAGGCGTGTTCCCGTCGGCCCTCCTCCGGGGTCCTCAGGTTCGTACTTGAGAGACGATGTGCTAGGGTTTCCCTTCGGCCGCAGCATATAGATCCCTTGCTTGAAAGTGCATCTTCATGTCGCTTAACGCCGTCTCGAATAACACGCTATCGGATTTGGCTTCATGCATGGCTTCGCTCAAGTCACCGTACAGTTTTTTAAACGACGGGAATCGGCTTTTGAAATCTTCGGGCAAAAGTGTCATGTACGCATCCATAAGTTGATCGCAGGTTTGGGCCTCGCTTTTTACGACTGAGCGCGCGTATTGCTCGATGCAGGTTCTTAAAAGAAAAAGCCCGGCCAAAGTATACCCAGTTTGATGGGCGACAAGCGCGCCTTCATAGTGATCGGCGATCTTTTTGGGAATGAATGACGGGACAGACACCTGTTCTATGATGCTGCGACCAGTGAGAGTGAGTTTGTCGAGCTTGCGATAAATCAAAAAGACTTCAGGGCTAGTTTTGCATGATTGACATCGGTACGCGACGACAAAGACCTGGGAGGGATCTTTCTCATCACATGTAAAGGTAGTTTGAGAATATGAGTGAGGAACGTAGTCCTCCCCGTACTCTGGATTGTAGGCCTCAATTCTTTTGCATGTGGGACAAAAGAGTTTTGTCGTTGGAAAAGAAAAATACAGCTCTACTGCACCCTTGGGCAATGTTTTTGTCATGGGCAGATTGGACTTTGTGCGTTGGCTTTCCCAGGGACCGTATAAGAAGTATTTCAACTGAAAAGCACACTCACGTTCTGATTCGGGACTTTTTGAGGCCTCCGCGAGAAATCTCTTTTCCAAGGATGCGAGGTCAATTCTTAGATTCTGATAGAGGTGCTTTTTCTCAAGCAGTTCTTTCATTGAATCCTGCACTATTTTCCGCAGTTCTTCGTAAATTTGAGATCGGAATTGTGCGACGTAATCCATAGGTGCCTCCTCCCAAAGAGCTCGACTCGGATCATGCGAATTCTCGCCAGACTACAAAAAACGTGGACACCCACTGTTTTTTGCATCTTTGATGGGTGTCCACATTCTACGGCCGTTCCGGCAGCCACCATTCTCCGTATTCCCGCCGCTTTCCGTCGCGCCTCGTTTCCACCCCCTATCCGGCTGATCATTTTACATCCTTCTTGCTCGGAATCAGATTTGCAGGTTCACGATGTGCGGTTTCAGCGCTTTCTCAAGGCGTGCCATGGCGTCGGTTGCTGCTTCGTGGATCCCTGCCCACTGCTCGGCATCACGCCACCCGCCGAGGTTAATAACCTTGCGGATTCGACAGGCCCGCCTGTCGTCGAGCCTCTGCCATTCCAGATCATCGCCAAACACGGTCTCAATCTGACCTTTCTGGGCGTGAAGTTGATCGAAGATGGCTTTGTTCTCCGCAGCCGCGTCCCTGCCGCGATCGATGTACAATTCGACCTGCGTTTCGTGCTCCCGGACAGCGTAATTGAAACCCAATCCTCGCTTGCCGGAGCCGGCCCCCACCCAGCCATACTGCCCAGATGAGATGTTCGCATGTAGCTTTGTCTTCTCCTTTGCCTTCTCCAGCAAGCCGGCCCAGAATCGCTCTCGGATGTCATAACGCTCAGGAACCGCTTTCCTCGGAGTTGGTCGCGGGTCGGCGCCGCCCGCCACATCTCCCCGTTCATCATCCTCTACATCCCACGCCTCCAAGGACCAGAGTTCCCGAAGTTTCTCCAGAAGCGCCTCCTGTCGCTCTTGCAGCAAAGTTGGGCTCCATTCCTTTGCCCCTAGAACTTGGGTGGTCAACGCAAACGGGCACACGCCCCTATCTGATTTGAAGTACTTCTCCTTCTTGGTCTCAAAGTCGTAGTTCTGTGCCTCGCTGTTCTTCTTTCGAGACAACAGCACAAGGTTCGCCAGCCGATGGATCCAGCCCTCCCGTTCAATCTGCTCCGGGAACCATTCCTGCCACTTGCTGTCCTTCTGCACCGTCTGTGGCAACACGTGCTCGATCGTGATGATAGGATAATCATAAACGGCCCCACCGCCGGAGAGAACGGTGTCCAGGCGAAGGAGTACATACAGACGCACCTTCGACATTTCATACAAATCACCATTCAGGTTGTTGAATACTTTTCGTTTCTCACGTTCCGTCGGCGCGAGCTTGGCCGCAAGCGAATCGCCGTCTCCGTCATCAAGCACCTGGAGGATGCTGCCGTACCGCTCGATCCGGTCGTTGATCCCGTACCGCATGATCATCATACATGCAGCCAGCCGTTCTAGCTGTTGGAAGAACCATCCGAGCCAATCCGGATCATTCTCGTGTTTGGCCAGAGCCACAATTGCTGGAGGCACCCAATCAAAGTTGTCCACCCTGTTGAGCCACTTCAAGTACGTGTTGACCTTCTCGGCCCCCTGCGCGCTTTGGTAGCCCGCATCCTTGATCATTTTCAGCCCATCCGCGTAGGGAACGAGCTGTTCATCAATGAACTTCGTAGGATTCTCGCCTGGCTTTACGTGCTCGCGAATCTCCTTTAGGATGGTCGTCCGCAACTTTTGCTTTACGCGAATCATGCGGATGTGAGCGAACAGGTCATTGAACGCTTCACGGCCAAGGTACTCCTCGGCCGTCTCCCATTTCTTGCCGTAATCATCTTGATTCGCCTCTGCAATCTGTCCGATGACTTCGGCCTTCAGGATATCTGCATGGGACAAATCCAGCCCACGATCGTTCATGACGGAGAAGATACGGTAGGCGGATTCCAGGTCCGGCGTCGACACCACTACCACGACGCACTTCGTCACAATGAATTTCGTTAATTCTCGGAGATCTGCGACTGACCGTTGCTTAAGTTTCTTCAGAAGGTCCAGCGCGTTCGCTCGGATGTTTCGCTGCGCGTCGTTCCGCAGCCCGCCAGGATTGAGTTTCTCCAAAACACTCAGTCCGTTCTCTTGTTGGATGTGTTTCTCAAAAAATTCCGCGTCCTGGCGTCGCAAGGTCAGGCGAAACTCGTCCTTCATTTCCTCGAAAACCTTGCCTTTCTGCCGCAAATAGTCAGAGATCGCGTCCGCCCAATCGGGCAGCAGATGCCGCAAGACCGACATTAGAATCACCAGCGTCGTGAGCCGCTGTTGGCCGTCAATGATTTCAGACTTCGGCTGATGCTCCTTCTTGATAAGGACGATGCTGCCCAAAAAGTACGGATCCTTCTCCGCCATTTCCTTTTCATCAGCGGTACATGCGGTCCAAAGGTCGTCGTGCAACTCCTCGGTTTCTTCTGTGGTCCAGGCATACGGCCGCTGGTACCGAGGAATGAAGAACCGGAACCCGTCGTCAAAGATGTTCTTCACGTAATACTCCTTGCCGATAATTTGAACAGTGCTCATAAGGTCTCCCCGGTCGTCTTTAGACAACTCCTTGCAACGAATCGGTCTTCGCCGTCACTGCTAAGTGAAATAAGTGGGCCTTTGCAATGCAGCAAAAAACGTGGACACCCACTGTTTTTTGCATCTTTGATGGGTGTCCACATTCTAGCAGCCCCCATCTCCCGGTCTATTGCGATGGGGGAACAAACCTGACATTGATGTAGGCTTGCCGCTGAGTAAAACCGGTTGGCGGGAAGGTGGTCTGCCGGACCAGATCCAGCGCGCTCTGCGCAAGCGACGAATTGGAAGCTGCGCACAGCTCGGCTTCCACCACCGAGCCGTCGGCGCTGATTTGAGCGTGCACGATCACAGGCTGCACCATGCCCGTTGGAGAAGCGACGGGACTGTCAAGGGCGAACCGCGTGGGCAGCATGAGGGTGATCACAGGCCCGTTGGCGAGCATCTCCGGCTTGGGAGCCAGCTGGCCTGCATTCACCACCGTTGAGTCGGTCATGTCCATCTGCGCGTCCAGGATCGTTGCGCCAGCAACGCTGATTGTGATCCGGTCAGGGATGAGCCGGCCGTGGAACTGCTGGTTTCTGCTATAGCCGTAAACCGTGTAGGTCCCCGGCGCGATGGATAGGATCTGGATGGCGCCGGTGGCGTTGTCAATGCAGTATTCCTCTTCTTCCCACAGGCGCCCCTGCGTTTGAGCCGCCGGTCCGGCAACTCTGGAAGTCAGCACGCAGGTGGCCGGCCTACCATTCCACTGCACTGCTGCCGTTCGGATTTGCGCGTCCGAGGGAGCAGTTTCGGCCGCCCAAAAAATCGAGTTGCGCAGCATCTGTATCCTCGATGGAATCTGCGTGACGTGCCTGTCCTCCACCGTTATTCCCTGCGAACCGATCCGCACTATCGAGAAATTGCCCAGACTGGCGGTCCAGCGCCAGACCTGCCCGGAAAGCCACGTTTCGGTGAGTTCGCCCGACCCGACATAAGCCGTGTCTCCGGCAGCGGTGAACGAAACATGGATCTGGTATGGCGGTGTGCCGGGCATGTGCAGTTTGGTATTTTGCATCGCGCGCTCGAAAAGTCCGAGCGCAGCTGCGCGATCCGCAGGGGAAGATGCAACCTGCACCCGCGCCGCGGCCAATTCGTTCGGATCCGGAGGCACCGGTACCGACGCGACCATGCTCATCTCGGATCGGCCGGCCGCCGGCTTTTGCCGCAACTGAGGCGGCGCGCCGGCGGGCTCCGCGGTGAGCGCGGCAGCAGCAAGTCTGCCGGGCTGCGCCTGAGCGTTGCCCACCAGCGGGAAGGTCGCGAATGCAAACCAGCCGGAGATTGCGAGCAGCACCGCCATGGTTGAGTACGTGGACAAGAGTCTGAGCTTCGACAATGATGCCTCCTTCAGAAGCGCATGCACATGTTGTGTTAAATGCCGCCGGCGCCGTGCGCGCGCCGGGAGCCCCATCCGGGATCTGCGACGGATAGTCGAAACAAGCTGCCTTTGCGGCCCAGCGGGCCCGCCCGACGATCGTTCTGCAGCTTCGGATATCGTGTGTTGTGTTAACTTCGAGCTTTGAACCACGTTCTGACGCAGATTATAAGGCATTACGATGGTGCATGATGCAAGATTTTCTGCACACTTCTACCTGAATCGGGTGAGCGATGTTCCTGCTCACCCTTACGGCGAAAAAAGTGGCATCCCCAATTTCGCACGTTCAGGTTTTCTTGATCACAACGCAGCTGATGTCGTCTGCGGGCGCGGCGAAACTGAGGGCATCGCGGCAGATTTCCTCGAGGATGCGCCGAGCATGCTCCTTCTTGCACTCGCGGATCTTGGCCTCGAGCCTTCCGGGGAAATAGTCGCCCTGATCATTGCCGTGCTCTTTCAGTCCATCGGTGTAAAGCACAAGGATGTCGCCGGGCATCATCAGCTTGAGCTCGTTCACGGTGTATTTATCCTTCGTCCCGAGAATCGTCGGCTGGCGTGACAGATCAGGATCGGTCTCCGAAGGCATCGTGCCGATCGGTGGGTAGCTGGTCATCAGATCCGGGTGAATGTCCATAAAACGGCCAAACTCATTCGAGAACACCAAGGGCGGGGGATGCCCCGCGGAGATGAAGCGGAACGTGCCGTTCACATGAATTTCGCCGTAAATCATGGTTACGAACTTGCGGACACTTGACGAGCGGTAAAACCGGTTGTTGATGTTCTCGAACAGTTTCGTCGTTATGGTGCCGAACATTTCGAGTTCGTAGAGCGCGCCCAGCAGAAAGGATTGGTGCAGCATCGCCGCCAACACCCAGTCGGTTATTCTGTGGCCCGAAACGTCGGCAAGCAGGACACCCGCGGTATGTTTCATCTCCTCGAGTTTGGCGACGATCGGGATCAGGCCCTTCTTCCGCGCCTTCGTGATGCGCGCGTCCAGGTCATAGCGTTGCATGAAATCGAGGTAGATGATGTGGTCGCCGCCGATCGCGCCGGAAAGAGGTATGGTTGCACCGAAAACATCAATGCCCGGCAGTTTGGGAATTTCGCCCGGCGCCGGTTTCAACTCCTGGCTGATTTCCTCGAGGTTTTCGAGTTCATCGGTCAACTGATGCAGTTGTTGGAGAAGCGCTTCCGATTGTCTTTTGTCTTCGGCCATGGGATTCAAGAAAGATCGGTGATTCCGGCACCGGATCGCGCGGCGTCGCGGCCGGCTTGCAGCGCACGCAGGTTAATGTTGACAACGTCATCGCCCTTGCGGGCGAAGATCGCGCGCACGGCGGTTTCCATGATCCCGGGCTGGATGGGAAGAAGATGCATCGCCGCTCCCACCATAACCATGTTCGTCGCTCGGGTCGAGCCCGCGGTGCGCGCAAGTCGTTCTGCATCGATACACAGGGCGCGCGGCAGGGATCGGATCCGTCCCAGCAGTTCATCCAGGTCGGGATAGTCGGGGATGTTGCGCACAGGGTTTGTCGAGGTAATGAGCGCGCCCTGCGGCGCGAGGTACGCCAGGTATCGGACGCTCTCCATGGGTTCCATGCTGAGGATCATCGAAGCCGTCCCGCGCGGAATAAGATCGCTGGATATCTCATGGTCGGCGAGGCGCAACGTCGCCATGACCGCGCCGCCGCGCTGAGCCATCCCGTGCACTTCCGCCTGCTTGACGCACAGTTTCTCATCCATGGCGCCGGAAGCAATCGCGGCCGCGACCGACAGAACTCCCTGGCCTCCCACGCCCGCCAATACAATGTCGAATTTCACGCCGCGCCTACTTTCTTGGATCCCCTGGCCGCCTCGAGGCACTCTCGTCGCGAAATGATCACCGAGAGACCGTGATGCTCGATTTCCTTTTTGAGGATCTCCGCATTTTTCTCCATGTGCTTCGGGTGCGCGGTGAGCACGTGGAAGTGTGCGGGATCGACGCCCACCCCCAGAACGAGCTGCTCCAGTTGCGCCTGCGGCATGATCGTCGGCTGGGTGCCGGTCATGGCCACAGTCCCATTGTCGGCAATGATGAGGGTCATGTCGGCCCGCGCGGCGACGGCATCCATGAGCGCCGTCACACCGGAATGCAGAAAAGTGCTGTCGCCGATCACGGCGACCACGGGATGGAGACCCGCCTCAGCAGCTCCTTTCGCCATGCCGACCGATGCTCCCATGCATACGCAGGTTTCGATGGCCGAGTACGGCGGCAGCGCACCCAGCGTATAGCAGCCGATGTCCGAAGTGACCACCGGTTGCCTGTAGCCCGCGAGCGCCAGCTTGAGTGCGCCAAGAGTGTCCGCGTGCGGGCAGCCTGCACAGAACTGCGGCGGCCGACCCGCGAGTTCGAGACCGGAAATTTCCGCGCCTCTTCTTTCCGTAAGTCCGAGCGCGTGGCGCACGATGTCGGGATTTAGTTCGCCCTCTTCGGGCACATGTCCCGATTCCTTGCCGTGAATCTCGACGGCTGGGGCAATGATCCCCCGGAGGTAACGTTCCAGGAACGGATACCCTTCCTCAAGAATCACAAGCCGTTTCACATGTTCAGCAAGCCGCCGCACCTTCTCGACCGGAATCGGATAGGCGCCGACGTGCAGGTGGGAAGGATCCCATCCGAGGTCTTCGCGATTCTCTTCATAATAGTTGCGTGCGATGCCGGTCGTGATGATACCGAGGTCCCTCCGGTCCTGGTTAAGCCTGAGCCGGTTAGGTCCTGATGACTCGGTGTACGCCATCATCTCCTTCTGGCGCCGCAGCAGCGCGTGCCAGCGCCGCCGTGCAATATGAGGCATCAGAATCCACGACGCCGCGGCATCGTGAGCCTTGTCCAATGGGTTTTCGTTGCGCGGTTCCCCCGTACGCACGACGGTGCGGCTGTGCGCCAGGCGCGTAACCAGCCGGATCATCACCGGGATTTCGAAGCGCTCGGAAAGATCGAATGCTTCCCGGGTCATCTCGTAGGCTTCCTGCTGGTTCGCCGGCTCGAGACAGATGATGCGCGCAAAATCGGCAAGACACCGGCTGTCCTGCTCGTTCTGGGAGCTGTGCATCCCGGGATCGTCCGCAACCGCCACCACCAATCCGCCATGAATGGACACGAGCGCGGAATTGATGAATGGATCCATCGCGACGTTCAGGCCGACGTGCTTCATGGAAACCATCGTGCGGCGGCCTGCCAGGGAGGCGCCCAAAGCGCCTTCATAGGCCGTCTTCTCGTTGGCGCACCAGGCCGCATGGGGCCGGCCGTGCCGGGCCTCATACCGAATCAGGAATTCGAGAATCTCCGTCGACGGCGTTCCAGGATACCCATAGGCGGCCGACAAGCCCGCATGAATGGCGCCCAGCGCTACCGCCTCATCGCCTAGGAGTACCACTTCAGTCATGATCACCTCATCGTTATTGGACCGGGGCCTAACGGCTGCGCGACCGGTTGCCGGAGCGGTCATTTATATGTCATCCGTTGGGTATGTTCAAGAGTAACAGGCGCCGAGCGTATTGTGCCGGATTACCGGCGATCTCTTTCGAGATCGTGGTCGTGATCGGTTTTTCAGCCTTGTCAGTTAATGTGATTTTTCGCCCAAGACCAGCACCGTCCTTTCAGGACTGATTCAAGTTTCTTGCTCCTCAAGCCAGGGCTTACATTCTGGGCCTGGAGTTTCGTCGTATCGCGTCCCAGAGGGAGACGCGGAGAAAATATCCCAGCGCTTTGCGTCCCTAGCGGGACGCCGCCAATATCGAAAGACGTGATGCGTTGCGGACGAATTGCGCCCAGAAGAATTTTAATTCACGGCGTGTACGCATTGCATCCGATCGGGTGTGAAATGAGGGTAAGGGGCCGCAGGCAGCACGGACCTTGTGGTGAGCGTGACAATGTTCGCTGAGACGCGAGGACCCCAAAGATTGATGACCTTTGGGGTCTCTGTGTCTCAGCGGTCTTTCCCGGGGGGTTACGCGCGTTTGAGAATGTCTTTCACCCGGTTCGTCTTTTCCCAGGTAAACTCGGGCAGCTCACGCCCGAAATGGCCGTACGAGGCCGTCTTGCGATAGATCGGACGCAACAGATCGAGGTATTCGATGATTCCCTTGGGCGTGAGGTCGAACTCCCGCTTCACAATCTGAGTTAGCCTCCAGTCGGAAACCTCGCCTTTCCCTTTGGTTTTGATCAGGATGCTTACGGGTTGAGCGACGCCGATCGCATAGGCAAGCTGGAGGTTGCAGGCGTCTGCCAGCCCCGCCGCAACGATGTTCTTCGCGATGTGCCTTGCCATGTAGCAGGCCGAACGATCCACCTTCGTCGGGTCCTTCCCGGAAAACGCGCCACCGCCATGAGGCGCCGAGCCGCCATAGGTATCCACGATGATCTTGCGCCCCGTCATCCCGGTATCCGACTGTGGCCCGCCGATGACGAACTTTCCGGTCGGATTGACCAGATACTTCGTTTTGGCGTCGAGGTATTTTGCCGCGATCGATTTCAGCACCACATTTTCGATGATCTCTTCCTTGGCTTTCTTCGTTATCCGCTCGCCTGTCCGGTCAAGGATATCTTCCGTGTGCTGGCTGGAGACCACGACGGTGTCGACGCGCTTCGGCTTGCCGTTTTCATATTCCACCGTGACCTGGCTCTTTCCATCAGGACCCAGATAGGGAAGGATCTTCTTGCGCCGCACTTCAGCCAGACGCTGCGTGATTTTGTGCGCGAGCATGATGGGCAGGGGCATCAGTTCTTTTGTTTCGTTGACGGCATATCCCATCATGAGCCCCTGGTCGCCGGCGCCGCCGATGTCGACGCCCTGGGCGATGTCCGGGGATTGCGTGCCTATGGCATTGAGAATGGCGCAGGTGGAGTGATTGAATCCGTATTTAGGGTCCGTGTAACCGATCTCACGTATCAAGTTGCGCACGAGGCTGGGAACTTCGACATAGGACCGGGTCGTGATTTCTCCCCCCACGACGACGAGCCCGATGGTGATGAATGTCTCGCAGGCCACGCGTCCCTTTTTGTCCGCCTTCAAGATCTCATCCAGCACGGCATCCGAGATCTGATCGCAGACCTTGTCCGGGTGCCCCTCGGTTACGGATTCCGATGTGAAAAAGTAGTTGTCTCTAGCCATTTCTGTCTCCTATATCAATGCAAACGCCGATGTATTCTTCCGGCCGTTTTCCTTGCACAGCGCCCATCCAACCCAATGCTGTTAACTTAAGCACAATTTGAAAAACTTGCCACAGATTACACAGATTTCACTGAATGTTCTTTCCCACCACCTGGGCTTCTTCGCTTTTGAATCTGTGTAATCTGTGGCAAACTTTTTCGCCTATGTGCACGACGTCGGCCTTAAGTTAATGGCATTACATCCAACCAGGGACTGCGACCCAACAGCCCATGAATGCTAGCCGATCTTGCGCCAGAATAAAATAGAACATTTGAGTGCCACTCCGGCCTTTTCCCGCCGGAGGTTATGTGATTCAATGCCATCATGCCTAGGCCAGTGCCGGGACAGCGAGAAGATCTGCTCAAGCAGGTGTCGCGGTCGTTCTATCTCACGCTCCACATTCTGCCGGCTCCCATACGCGAGCCGATCGGCCTGGCTTATCTCATCGCACGCGCGACCGACACGATTGCCGACACGCGTCTGGTTTCCGTCGAGCGGCGCCGGCTCGCGCTGCGCGAGATGCGAGCCGCTATTCGCGACGCGGCTGAGGGACGAATCGCCGACACGCCGGATTTCGGACCTCTCACCGAAACTCGGGAAGCGCCTGCAGGCCAGGGAACGCACGCCGAACGCATCCTCCTCGAGGGTGTCCCCGACGTTCTCGAAAAGCTGAGTTTGCTGCCGCTCGGAGACCGCCTGCGCATTCGTGAATTGCTGGAGATCATTACCTTGGGTCAGGAAATGGACCTCTCCCGTTTCGGCGCCGCAAACGTGGATCGCATTTCCGCGCTCGATTGTGATGACGACTTGGAGGAATACACCTATCGGGTCGCGGGGTGCGTCGGTGAATTCTGGACGCGCATGTGCCGCGCGCATCTCTTCCCCGGCGTGGAGCTTGACGAAACCTCGCTGTTGATCAACGGAATCCGCTTTGGAAAGGGGTTGCAGCTCGTAAATATTCTGCGCGACTTGCCGCGGGATCTGCGGGAAGGCCGCTGTTACATCCCCCGTGCGCGCCTGGCCGTGCATGGCCTGGAGCCGGCGGCGTTGCTCGACGCGCGTGAGATGGGACGTTTTCGTCCGCTCTATGCAAGCTACCTGGAGCAAGCCAGGGAACTGCTCACCGCCGGCTGGGCCTATACGAACGCTCTCCCTCGCCGAGAGGTCCGCGTCCGCCTGGCATGCGCCTGGCCGATCCTGATCGGCATGAAGACGCTGACGCGGCTGCGCGCCGGCAACGTGCTCGACTGCCGGCACCTGATTAAGGTCCATCGCGGGGAAGTCTACCGGCTTATGGTGATGTCGGTGCTTTGTTATCCAATGCCCCGCGCATGGGACCGCCTGTTTGATCGCGCCGGTGCCGACCCTCGTTAGGGCCTGTCAATAGCCGCTGTAATAATCGATCATCCGGGCAATCGCCTTCTGGCAGACCACGCAGAACTCTTCGCGCGCGTTGGAAAACATCAGGCAATTCATCATGGACCGATATAGGCCTTTCGATGCATAGCCGGCGCCTTCAAAGACGCCGACCTTTCCCGCAAGATTCTCGTACTGCTTGCGAATCGCCGCCATTTTCGCTTCGATGTCGCTGTTCTTCGCCGAATACTTGTCCTGGATCGCCTTGATGTCCGTGTCAGAGGCCTTGTTCTGCCTCGCCTTGTCGATCTCCGCGCGCATGTCCTGGTTGTTCTGGTTCCGTGCGGCCTGCAGGCTTTCCGTCTGGTCCTTGCCATATTCGGTTGGAACGCCGATGCCGGGAGAGAGAAGCTCCTGCCACTTTACGTGCTTCGGATCAAGCAGGGCGGTGATGTTCGGCTCCAGAGGTTCCACACCCTTGGGATAGAAATCGTTGTAGGCAACGTCGGAGGTGTAGTACTCGTCTGCAAGTCCCGCAAACGCATGGCCGAACTCGTGTATGAACGTCTTGAGGCTTAGAGCGTTGTCGACCGTCGTGATGCAGTAGTCGTTGTATATGCCGCCGCCGCCGTAACGCGCGCTGTTGACCAGGATGATGATGGCATCATAGGGCACCTGCGCTGCAATCGAGCGGATAAGACGATTCTCCTCGGTCAGCATGTACCGGTCCGTGCCGAAGGCATTGAATGAGGCATTGAAGGTGGTTTTCCTGAACCGTCCCTGGCGCGGCTCATCCATCGCGCTCTCGGGTGAAGGCCGCATGACGCCATAGATGTTGAATTGCCCCTTGTGGCTCTTGTACGGCTCCATGTTGAAGAGATAGTTGGCAAAGCGATCGACGTCCGACTTGAACTTATCGCGCTCCCCGGTGGTGTACCCTTCAGCCAGGAATGCCAGGTCCACGCTCTTGTGCGGTTCGCCGTTTTTTACTGCTTCATAGATGAAATCGTGGGCGTCGACTGTCTCCTTGATGATGTCGACGTCGCTGGGGTCGATCTTTTGCTCGAAGATCGGAATGAGTGCGTTCTGTCGATCCCGGGCTTCGATCACGAGGCGGACCGGATGCTTGGGGAAAGGCACGCGAATGGAGCGTTGGAAGGTTCGCCTCACGCCTTTCAGGGCCGGGTCGGTCGTCCTGTACTCTTCGAACATGCAGTCGAATCCGCGCCAGTAAATCAGGCGGTTGGTAGCCGCATCATACAGCTTGGCCGCGTGGCGCCCGTTGTTAAACGGCTCCAGGAGATTGTCTGAATTCTCCGGCCAGATCCCTTCCTGATAGATCTTGTCGAGTGTGGTGATCTCCTCTTTCGCATCTCCGATCTGGTAAAGGTCGACGCGCATCGCCCGGTCGATGAAATAGTCATCGAACGACGGCCTGGCCTGGCCGAAGAAGGTCACGGAACTCAATACAAAGAGAGCGGAAACCATAAAGGACTTCATAGAACCCTCCAAATCGGTGCCAGGTTACTATTTCACCAATTTCCATATCATGAGCGGGACACCGAGCCATTCCCGAAATTGGTGAAATAGTAACCTGGCACCGATTTCAACACCGATTTCAAGGCCGGCTTGCTTTTCGCAATGCTTCGATGCGGGGCGCGCGGCTCTTCGGGCTGTCGAGACTGAAGGAGCGGGCGTCCCCCAGATCGGCTTGCACAAATTTTTCTGTTCGTGCGACTGCATCCTCGAGGTCCCGGTTTTTGGGTATGAACGGCATCCACACAATGGACTGCTCCGCGATGTCATATTCCCATAGGCCAACGAGGCGGCCGCGATCCAGAATTGCATGGCTGGATAGGTCCATCAATCCGTTTTCGCAGAAGACGCTTCGACTCTTGTCTTCAGGCGCGAGCAAGCTCTCGACATCTCTGCGCAAGTGGCTGATGCAGTCGAGGCTGCTGACCAGCACGTACTGAGATTCCTTGGGAACCTTGAACGTCCGGAACTCCTTACAATCCTGAGGGAGCATGAGCCGTTCATCCGCGCCCTCAGGCGGCTCGAGTCCCAATGGGACCACCGCGGCCTTGGCGGTCTTCACACCCAATCCGGAGAACCATTGAAACTCCGCGAGTGTGGCCGGTCCGGCCCATGTGAAAAAACGCCGTGCCAGCTCGGTGAAAGCCTCCTCGGCGGAGAGCTTGAATCGGACGAGCGGACTCTTCTGCCAGAGCACATAGCGATAGCGCTGTTGATCGAGGCGGCCATTGGTAGGAATCCGGCGGATCTCCCCTGCAGCCTGGAGCCTTCCAAGAGCGACAGGCAACGTAGTCGCAAGTCCCTTCTTCTTGCCTGCATCGCCGAGATTCCGTACCGTGCTGCCGCAAGCATTGCGCAACTCCTCGGGCTCCATCGGCCCGCGGGACAGTGCATCAAGGACTGCCGAACAGAGCTTGTCGCGTTCCGCATCCGTCACCCCGAGCTTGCGGGCCGTTTTCCCTTCGTCTGAAAAATCCTGTCCGACCTTCAAAGCCAGGCCGAAATCCGAGGCTGGTACAACATAGGTGCAGCCGCGTGCGCTTGGAAGCTCATGGATTTCCAGTCGCGCAACGGCATCGTCCGTGTCTTGCCGGCAGGTACCGGCGCGCGCGAAAAGGGTCAGATAGGGGCCGACGCCCCCGACCGACCGCGCCCACCCGGTCTTCTCGAGAACCTCCCCGGCCGGCTTGCCCATCATTTGTGAATCCAAGCCCTGTCTGTGCGCCCACCATGCCTGCAGCTTTGTCTTGTCCATAGCTTCGAGGATATCAGAAATTAATTCGGTGTCAGCCTACTCTTTCCCCAATTCTCATGCCAATCAGCAGCTGAACACCTCCCCGGTGAAATTGGGGAAAGAGTAGGCTGACACCGAATCTTGCGCGATTTTTAAGGCGACTAGAAGTGAGTCTGTCTAAGCGGCCTCGCGCGGCTTGATTTCCCGCTCGATTCTTCGAATGGACTGGCGGCGAATGATTTCAAGATCGTAATGAGTCTGCATGTTCAGCCAGTATTCGGGCGTAAACCCGAAGTAGCGCGCCAAACGCAACGAGGTGTCGGCGGTAATTCCGCGCTTTCCCTGAACAATCTGACTCAGCCGGTTAGCCGGGACCCGGAGATCCTTCGCAAGCCGATTGATGCTCATCCCAAGCGGATCGAGCAGATCCATTTTTAGAACGATTCCCGGATGCACCGGCGATCGGAGTTTGACTGGCTTTGTCATTCCCTTCTCCTAATGATAATCGGTGATTTCGATCTCGAATGCATCGCCGTCATGCCATACGAAGCAGATCCGGAACTGATTGTTGATCCGGATGCAGTGCTGTCCAGCGCGGTTACCCTTGAGCGCTTCCAGGCGATTGCCGGGGAAAATCGCAAGATCCGAAAGCATCGGAGCGGCATGAATCTGGACGAGCTCCCGCTCAATGACCTGAGCCAGCTGATGGAAGCGCTTTGAATATCGGCCGCGAAAAATCAGCTCCGCATCCTTGGATCGAAACGATCGAATCACGGTCTTAGTATATGACGTTGTACGTACTACGCCAAGGCTTTCGAGAGATGGGAGCCAGTCCCGAAAAAGTTGTCGAATTCAGTCAAATTGTATTCAGCGAGGCGCTGGTGAATCTGTTTCTCATATCGCGGCACCCTCTTCACGGCTCGTCAAATAGACTCTTATCCCTGATTTAACTCTTTGCCGGTCGATGGTCGAGTCCGGCTTTTGGATGTTTCTCGCAAAGTCCCCCCCGTAGCGTACAATATCGCCATGGAGCGAAAAATCTTCTGGCTGGTCTTCATCCTTCTCAGTCTTATGGCGGATTTATTGCTTCCCTTCTGGTGGGGTTTCCTCGCGACCCTACCCATCCTTTTCGTCGCATGGTGGGTGGCTTACCGCAGCGATTGGTTCTGAGGGGGGTCATATCTTTGATTTTTAGATTCTTCGCCAAATATTGAATATTAAAGAGAGACCCTCTCTGGATGCGTTCATCTCCCAAACGCGCCGCAATTTATATCGCGAAAACCGTAGAACGCTCCATTCACTTCTCAGATCGTCGTTTCTGGACAGCGTGCCGGTTTCCGGTGGCCGACTCACTCGCGCAAGTGCTGCGGATTCAGCTACCCAGGCCCGCGCCAGCCGACTATAATGATAGCAACTTCAGGTGCTTCAGATTGCAGTGCGCGCATTGCCAGTGGAAGAATTCTCCATGATCGGCAACACCATCTCACACTACCGAATCATCGAGGGACGTGGTCGCGGATCGGCTGGAGGTATTTTCCCATGAACAAGAATGGCTGCACATTTGAAGTGGCTGACGTTCCTCTCTCCTCGGATCTCGTCGCGATGTCCCCGGCCCGTGGCGCCATCTTCGACTTGCTCACCCGGGATTTCCGCCAGATCACCAGCGCTTGCTGGGAATTGCCATCTTGCTTTCGCGGAATAGCGAGACATTTGCAGTCGGCCCAGATTGGGCGGCGTGGAATAGAGGCTTGTAGCGGAGAGGACAGGCGGCTGATGACGGGAGTGTCCTTTCACCCGTTGGTCTTCGCCGCTCATGTGTCTTTCTGTTTCCATTATCCGCTGACTTTATCCCCTGACATGATCTGGCTGCTGATAGTCCAAGGTGTGGCAGAACACGTCAACGCCAATGCCAGTAAACTCCGCGCGGAGTTCGTTCAACACCAGGGACGACTTCTAATCGGGATCGACCGAAACGATCTTATACGAGGCCTTCCCGGCCAACCATGGCAGGAAGTTATTGCGCAGTTTGCCGCCAGGATCCGCGACCACATCGGTGAAACGACCAGCGACTTGTTCGTTCCTCGCTTCTCAACGACGGGAGAAAACGAAAAGACGGCGTGTCAAGTCGCGCTTATGTATGGTCTCGGGCAGTATTTCGAGTTAAAGCTGAAGACCATCTGCGGAATTCCACGCATTACCCTCGAAGGCAGACCGGACGACTGGTCGCTGCTGGTTGAGCGCGTCTCTGCCTTTCGGCGTTTCGACCTTGACTGGTGGCTCAACCCCCTGGAAGTCGTGCTCCGCCAGTTCGCACTAGCGTCAGAGGGGGAGGTGAATCGCTCGTTCTGGAACTCCCTTTACCAGATGCAATCCGGAAGTGGAAGCGCGGCATACTCTGGATGGCTCGGCATCTTCTTTCCATATCTGCGGGACAAACAAGGCAACACCAGCCGTAATGATCTCGTCCCGCCGTTGGCCCGCTACCTCAGTGAGGTGAATCGCGGCGGCGAGAAGTCTCAGGACCCAGAAACGCAGCCTTGTTTCCCGCGTCCCTGGTCGCTTCCAAAAGGAATAACGGCCGCTCCATTCGAGTGGGAGTATTACGATCAGACAATCCCAATGGAATTTCTGGGCGGATTCATCGGCGTTGTGCAGGATCAAGAAACCCTGGCCCTGCGCCCCGAAATTGGCTGGGCAGTTCGCGACAAGCCAAAGGCGCATCAACGCCTGGTTGACGATGATGACCTGGGCATGTGGCCCGTCAAACCGTCCAACCCTCCTGCCAACCCCCCTTCGGGCCCTCCTCCAACTCGACCCCCTGCGACCGTCCAGAGTCCCCTCTCGAAGGGGTTGCAGCGTTTCGGTTCGTTCGATTGGCACAGTGCATTGAAAAAACTGTGGCAAGGCCGCCCATAAGCCGGTGTCTGGTGAGCTCCCGGTGGCCCGCCGGGACGTCCGTTCGGGACGCACCCCCGACAGGCTGAAACGGATTCAGCTACCCTGGACCGCGCGAACGCGACTATAATGACAGCAAATTCAGGTCTTTGTTATTGCAGTGCGCGAAGTGCCATTGGTGGGATTCTCCATGATCGGCAGCACCATCTCGCACTACCGGATCATCGAAAAGCTCGGCGCAGGCGGCATGGGCGTCGTCTACCGCGCGGAAGACACGAAACTCGAACGCCAGGTCGCCCTGAAGGTGCTGCCCGATATCTTCTCAATTGATCCTGAGAGGCTGGCCCGCTTCGAGCGCGAAGCAAAGCTGCTGGCGTCACTGAATCATCCGAACATCGCGTCAATTTATGGTTTGGAGGAAGACGCCGGCAAAAGCTTCCTCGTGCTGGAACTGGTTGAGGGGGAGACGCTGGCGCAACGCATCGCCAAAGGGCCGCTGCCGGTTGAGGAAGCTCTGGAAGTCTGCCGCCAGATCGCCGAAGGCGTTGAGGCTGCCCACGAGAAAGGGATCATCCACCGCGACCTTAAGCCGGCCAATGTGAAGATCACGCCGGAAGGCAAGGTCAAGGTGCTGGACTTCGGGCTGGCGAAGGCGTTTCACGATCGGCCCACCAGCGCGGAGTCGCCCACGATTTCCGAAATGACACGTCCAGGCGTTCTGCTGGGCACGGCGGCGTACATGTCACCCGAGCAGGCGAAGGGCAAGACCGTCGATAAGAGGGCGGACATCTGGGCGTTTGGCTGCGTGCTGTTTGAATGCCTGACCGGGAAGCGGACTTTTGAGGGAGAGACGGTTACGGAAACGCTCGCTGCGATACTCAAGGCTGAGCCAGATTGGCATGCGTTGCCGGTTGATGCTTCTGAGAACTTGCATGCCTTGCTCCGCCGATGCCTTCAAAAGGATGCGAGTCATCGCCTCCGCGACATCGGCGACGCCCGAATCGAAATTGAGGAGTCAATTGCCCAGCCCGCAGAGGCAGTCAGCGTTTCCCGACGCTATCCATTCCGGTGGATCGTAGCGTGTGCAGCCGTCGTGCTTCTGGTAGGTATCCTGATCGGCGCAGCATTGAGGAAATACTCGCAGCCCGCCACGTCCTCCCCCGTGGTCAGGTCCATGATCAAGGTGGAGCCGGGCCATTGGCTCAGCGGCATGCGCAGTGCCGCGGAGGCGCAGCGCCCGAGCCACACTGCCATGGCCATTTCCAGCGGCGGCAGGTTCGTTGTCTACAGCGCGATTGAGGAGAATCCCGGCCCTCAAGCAAAGCCTCAATTGTATCTGCGGATAATGGATCAAGCGGAGGCCAAGCCTATCAACGGGACGGAAGGTGGCGTCAACCCCTTCCTTTCGCCCGACAACCGCTGGGTGGGATTCTGGGCAGACGGCAAGCTGAAGAAGGTTCCTGTCGACGGTGGTGCGCCAGCTCCGTTGTGCGACGCTGCTGCAATCTACGGAGCAAGTTGGGGGCTTGATAACAGCATCGTGTTTGCAGTTGGATACGAAGCTGGGCTCTCAAGAGTCTCGGCGGACGGCGGAAAGCCGGAGAGCCTGACCACGCCCGACCCGAAGCGGGAGGAGTCGAGCCACCGCCTGCCCTTCTGGCTCCCCAATGGGAAGGCCGTGCTGTTCACCGTGATGAGACACGCCTGGGACTCAAAGCCCTGGCTTGCCCTGTTCCGACTCGATACGCGCGAATGGCATGTCCTGCTACAAGACGCCGCTGATGCCAGGTATGTTCCCACGGGACATCTGGTGTTTCTGAGGCAGGGCACGCTCATGGCGGTGCGATTTGATCTTGCCAATCTGAAGGTCATCGGCCAACCGTCTCCCCTCGTGGAAAACCTCATGCAAGCCTTTGCCACATACACCGACTTCAACACTGGGGCCGGTCAGTTCAGCGTTTCCGACTCAGGAGAGCTGATCTACGCAGCGGGTGGCAAACCTCGGGACTTGCAGAATTCGCTGGTCTGGGTGGATCAGAGAGGGGAGCAGCCTGTGACGCCCTTGCAGTTTCCCTTTCTCGCTCCGCGTCTTTCACCGGACGGCCAACGAATTACCTATGTAACTGCGGGGCGAGAATGGCAGGTCTATGTATATGACCTGAATACAACCGCAAACAGTCCGCTGACCCACGAGGGAAGGGCTAGCTATCCGATCTGGACTCCCAACGGTAAACGGATCGTCTTCCCATGGCAAAAATCTCTGGTGTCGAACCTGTACTCGCAACCTTACGATGGCAGCTCGCCGATGGAACGCCTTACCACAAGCGAATACGATCAACGCACGGGATCATGGTGGTCGGATGGGCAAACACTCGCTTTGGTGGAAGACCACGCAGATAGCGGCTACAAAATCCTATTGCTGGACGTCCGTTCAGGGCGCACGCGGCCTTTTTTGAATTCGCAATTCAATGAGTGGTATCCCGAGTTCTCGCCCGACGGCCGCTGGATAGCATACTCATCGGATGAGTCGAAGCGCGAGGAGGTCTACGTGCGATCCTTTCCCGACCCAGGGATGAAACACCAGGTATCCAGCTATGGGGGCTACGAGCCGCTCTGGGCAAGAAATGGGAAACAGCTTTTCTATCGATCTGGAGATCAAGTGTGGGCTGTGGATATTAGGACTGACGGCGGCTTCTCGACCGGCAAGCCGCGCCTGCTTTTTGAGCGGCCTGGATATGGGTCGGGAGGACCCATACGCAGCTATGATCTGTCCCAGGATGGACAGCGATTTCTCATGGTCAAGCTCGAACAAAGGAAGCCCACGCCTGTCACCGAAATGATCCTCGTCCAGAACTGGTTTGAGGAACTCAAGCAAAAGGTCCCGACCGGCAAGAAGTAATGTGCGGCTGAATCCGTTCGTGTGTCTTCTGCGATAGGGTCCCGGCAGGCTTACTTGATAGTTCAACCCTCACTCCCAAAAGCCTTATTTAAGACAACGCGGGCCATAAGTCCCGTTCTAGTCCACGACAACTCACGCGCCATCCAACCCAAGCTGGTCGTTCACAGCGTGACGGAGTTTCTGTTTGCAGCCTAGGTACCGTTCCGTTGTTTGCACGGAGACGTGGCCAAGGAGAAACTGGATTTGTTCCAGTTCACCACCTGCAAGATGGCACAGATGTGCGCAAGTGCGGCGAAGATCGTGGGGAGCTAGATTTAGGATTCCAGCGCGCCGAGCAGCGGCCTTTACGACATGCCATATTGCTTTTGGCGTGATCCCATCTCCCCAAATCGCTCCTTGCCTGTTCACCCGGCGAAACACATTCCCAGCCGTGATTTCGGCAGTTGCGGCCCATTCATCGATTGCCCTTTTCACCCATGCTGGCATTGGCACCGTTCGGATGTGCCTGCCCTTTCCAACCAAGTCAGCGATTATCCAGTGTTCTTCCCTAAGCTGCAGGTCTTCCATCCGAATGACGGCGGTTTCGGCGCGGCGAAGCCCGCAACCAAGAAGTACGGCAAGGATTGCATGGTCACGTTTCCCTCGCAGTTTGTCCGAGCGCGAACCCTGGAGAAGTGCTTTGCCTTGTTCCACAGTCAGCCAGTTTCCTATCCGCACACCCAACCGCTTCGCGCCCTTGACCCTCGCGATGCCCGCCGCAAGTTCGGGACTCAGTAGCCCTGTATCCGCAGCCTC
>Ga0187861_10001571_pt1 | contig 23309 bp, 22 predicted proteins | sample June2016WEW_10_1_3_FD_132986 | JGI IMG/M metagenome (GOLD analysis project Ga0187861, IMG submission 132986) | Peatland microbial communities from SPRUCE experiment site at the Marcell Experimental Forest, Minnesota, USA - June2016WEW_10_100 | ecosystem: Environmental > Terrestrial > Soil >...
ACGTTTCCCTCGGGCAGACGCGCCGCCATCGGCTCGATCGATTTGCGTTCGCCGTCCAACAACAAGCCGCGGATGTACACCGAGCTCCAATGGCGTCGCTCGCGCCGCCCCAGCGGCTCCAGCGGGTCGGCCAAGAATTGTTCCAAGCGCTTTCGACATTTCTCGATTTCGCTCTCGGTCATGGACCGAAGCTTAGCACCTCTCCCGTGGGAGGTCAATAACGTAACGTAGTAGTACTAGTACGCAAGTCTCTTGTGGTCAGGGGAGGGCAAACGCTACAAAGGCGTCACCTGCTCTGGTGCGCGGCTTTCCCCCACCGCCGGCCGCAATCACGACGTATTGCTTGCCGTTGACTTCATAGGTAGCGGGGCTGGCATATCCGCCGGCCGGCAAGTCGGCCTCCCAGAGTATCTTCCCCGTGCTCTTGTCAAAGGCACGGAACTTCTCATCTTGAGTGGCCCCACTAAAGAGCAGCCCACCTGCAGTCACCACGGAACCGCCCATATTCTGGGTGCCGGTTGGCGGGATACCGCGCGCCGTCAATTCCTTGTGCTCCCCCAGGACCACCTGCCAAACAATTTCTCCCCGGTTCAGATCGATGGCCGTTAGTTGGCCCCAAGGCGGTTTGATCGCGGCGTAGCCTTCCTGATCTACAAATCGCCCGGTGCCCTCAGCAAGTGTGTAGGGATAGCCTGAGCCAGGCGGGGCAGGTCGGAGCTTGATGATCCATGGCTCATCGTGAGAATTAACGTAGAACCACCCGGTGCTCGGATCGAACGAACCACCACCCCAATCCGTACCACCGTCCAAACCGGGAAATTCAAGGGTGCCCTGGAAACTTGGCGGAAGCCACTCGTTTCCGCTCCGGACCTGCTTAAATATTTCCAGCGCATATGCTCGGGCTTCGGGAGATATATTCGTAATATCGTCCGGAGTGAAAACCTGACGCGTGTAAGGCGGCGGTTTCAATGCAGCGGGTTGAGTTGGCCAAGTCTTCTCTCCCGGTACATCAGAGGCCGGAGCCGGCCGTTCCTCTACCGGGAAAAGTGGCTTGCCCGTCTCCCGATCCAACACAAAGACTTGACCAAACTTCGTATTCTGGGCTACCGCATCGACTCGGTGGCCGTCATGGTTCAGCGTTACGAGGCACGGGGGACAAGGCAGGTCCCGGTCCCACAAATCGTGATGCACGACCTGATAGTGCCAGATTCGCTTTCCCGTCCCAGCCTCCAGCGCTATCACACAGTTCGCAAACAGGTCCTGACCCAGACGCCGGCCTCCAAAGTAGTCGAAAGCCGCAGACCCAGTGGCCAGGAACACCCACCCGCGTTTTTCATCTATCGACAGACCACCCCAATCGTTCGCGGCTTGCCCATTTTTCCAGGAGTTGCCTTCCCACGTGTCCTGGCCGAACTCGCCTGGCTGTGGAATAGTATGGAAGATCCACACTTGGTTACCCGTGCGCACGTCGAAGGCCCGGATGTGACCGGGAGCGGCAGGGTCAGGCCCTTCCCCATTCTCTGAGCCTAATATAATCAAATCCTTGTAAATCGCCCCAGGAGAGGTTACATCGTAGAGCAGTCCAGATATGTCCCGCCCCAGACCCTTGGTTAGATCCACCGCACCATTTTCGCCAAAGGATGAGACCGGCTTTCCGGTTTTGGCATCCAGGCAGATTAGGCGGTCCAGAGCCGTGAATAGGATTCGCTTCTCCTGCCCATCTTGCCAGTATGTAACTCCCCGGTTCACCCCGCGCGGCGATGCGGCGCCTTCTACCGTGGCATTCGCTCCCCGGGTTCCCAGTACGGTTACGAAGGGATCGAGTTGCCAAAGCAAGGCTCCGCTGGCAGCATCCAAGGCGCAAGCTTTGATTTGCGCCGTGGTGATATACATAATGCCATCCACCACGATAGGAGTGCATTCGATGGTCGTTCGCGGCCTCTTCATGGCGTCATGTGTGTGGTAGGTCCACGCCACGCGCAAATTGTGCACGTTGGAGCGATTGATCTGGTCGAGCCCCGAATACCGCATCGTCCCCGGATGCCCGCCGTAGTACCGCCAATCTCTGCCTGCACCTTCGGTGCCTATGCCCGTAGTGGCTCCGGTTGATCTCAGTGATGAAGCCACCAACATTGCGGTGCTCTGCTTTAGAAAAGAGCGGCGGTCGACGTGTACCGGCATAATTCTTGACCTCCTTTTGCCTCTGGGCCGTGTTAGTCTACTCCAAATTGGCCCGCCACGGGGGAAGAATGAACAGAAAGGGCGCTGCCCGAGCCGAAGAGCAGCGCCCTTGTAAAACAAGCATACTGGCCAAATTAGAACGTGACAGCGAGGCCGAACTGGACAGTCCTGGGCGTTGTGACATTGCCGTTCCAGTCACCGAACGCCGGGCTTGCCACGTCCGTTACGAATGCGGTAGTGCCTGCGCAACGAGTCGTACAATTGAAGCTGTGCAAATTCCAGACGTTGAAGGCCTCTACACGGAACTGGAGCCCTACCTTCTCTGTAAGCTTCGTATTCTTCATCAAGCTCAAGTCCTGGTTTGTGTAACCCGGACCGCGGAGATTTGAAACTCGCGGTCCTGACCCCGCGTAGAAGTTGAAAGCATCCGGGCTCTCGAAAGCAGCGGCGTTCAAGAGTGGACCCGAATCGGGGTTGTAGCTACCCGGAGATTGCAGGAAGGGCTTGGCCCCAGTGAGCGCAGGAATACAGCCCATGTCAAACTGAGAGGGGACATTGCAAGTACTCGAGCGGAAATAAAATGGGACCCCGGAAGACGCCCGGACCAGAGTCACCAGTTCCCAGCCTCCCAGGATTTTGTCGCCCACTCCGCCTCTGTTCAAGAAATGCTTTCCCTTTCCCACCGGGAGTTGGTAAGACTAAGGATATCGACAAAAGCTGCGGCGTGTCATCCGTCGATAGCGCTTTGTTCCGGCTGCCCTGGAAGGGAGAGAAGACCCCCTCTGCCCCCCCCCACCAACGAGGTAGGACCCTGAATGCTGTCCGCAGTGGTAAGCAGCTTCGATAGGGTGTACGAACCTAAGACCCAGAGGCCATTGGAAAGACGGTGCTCCACCTTCAGTTGGAACGAATTGTAGAAGGACTTGCCGGCATCTTCGTTGATCCCACGAAGCGCGCCACAATATTGAGGGAATGGGAGAAGCGCTTGTGCGACGGAGGGAGCACAAGCCTGCATCTGTGCGGCCCATCCACTGTAAGGGGCTGCTACGCCATCCAGAGACGTCTGTCCCGGCTGGAATGTGTCGTACAACTGCTCACCCATTGACAAATACGATGGATTGATCGCATTGAGGGGATCAATGGCAGACAGTAGCCGGTTAACCTGACGCGCGAAGCCTCGCCACCGGATTCGTGAGAGACTTCGTAGGCTTCAGGATGTCTAAAGCCACCTTTTCTGACTGAAAGAGAGAAGATAAATCCAGACGATGGCTGTTCACCTCCGCCCACGAGAGCCTGAACAGGTTCCCGGGCGAGCCCCAGATTTCAAAAGCCGCGTGCCAACTCGCAAGATGCCAACTGCTCCTGGAAGCCCGCTTGCGGCTCGCGAACGATCCATACCGACTCTATTGATCCGAATCCGGCTAGCATTCTCAGGCTATTGGAATTTGATGTTGGACTGTTCTGCGTTAAAGCTGTATGGGCAGGAGTTCCCCAATTTGCGGGTAAGGGCGCACCGGTAACTAATGGCGCTGCTCCCATGCCGAGAGCGGAGTCGCAAAGGTATTGACGCCGTCCAATGCGTTGAAATGGTCTCATGATGACATCCCCAATTTGAGAATGATAGCGCAGATTTCAGTCGTAGTTCGCCAGCGGATAGCTTCCAACCTCATAGGCAGTGTCGAACAATGCAATAATGTTGGCTGGAGGCACATCGGCTTGAGAGTTGGGGCCGCCAAAAATAACATAGCCGCCCCCAGGGGGCGGGATTTCCATTTGCCTCATGTGTCTCATTTTGGAGTGTTCTGCACTTCGACACCTTATCCCAATGTTTTCTCAACGAGTTAGAAGCATTCTAGGGGCTGGGGACCATCATATGAGTGTGGGATTTTGCCACGCTGAGCGGCTCGTGCGGTTGCAGTAGGCTATACACGTAGTGACAACGCCGGGCCGCTGACGTCACCGCGCGCAGGGTCCCACTCCCTCTCGTTGCGAGCGCCTCGGAGCGAAGATCTGACCAAGCCGCGACAGAATATAGGCAAACCTGAAACACATTTTGGCCCTAAACTAAAGGGTGGTATGTTAAGAGCTTGAAAGGAGCGTGATGTGCTTTCGCGTTCACGGGTCCACCGAAGGATGACCGCGAGGTGGTGTGGAGCGGTCCCATTCTCTCGCCCCTTGCGTTTTCCGACTCTCGGACTTGGCCTCCTCGGGGCGCTCTTCATTTTGACCCCCTCCCACGCCACCTCTGGGCAGGAGCCTGATCCGCAACAGCTCTTCCGGGATGCGCTCGAAGCCCAGCAGCACGGAGATGCGGGGCTTGCCGTGCGCAGGTATGAGGAACTTATCCGGCTTCATCCGGACATGGTCGAGGCGCGCGCCAATCTCGGTACGGCACTCGTTTCTCTTGGCCGCTTCGACGAAGCCGCCAGCCAATTTCGGGCTGCGCTCGCGCAGGCTCCCAGCAACCTCGACCTCCGGCTCGACCTGGCATTCGCCTACTACAAGAAAGGCGATCTATCCGATGCAGCCGAGCAGTTCAGCTCTCTGCACGAAGCCGAGCCTGGCGACGTGCGGATCGCGACGCTACTAGGCGACTGCTATGCGCGCCTGGGCCGCGACTCCGAGGTTATCTCCGTTCTGACGCCCATCGAGGCGGCAAACCCCCATAATCTCGCCCTGGCGTGGTCCCTTGGATATGCGCTTATCCGTGCTGGTCGGGCACAGGAGGGGGTGCGACGAATTGAGAGGGTCGCACAGCAAGGTCATAGCGCCCAGGCGTACATGTTCGCCGCGCAAACGTATCTGAAACTCGGAGCCCTCGACCAGGCGCGCCGCGACCTTGACGCGACAATGCGCCTCAACGCGCATCTACCCGGCCTGTACACGCTGAGAGGCATGATCATGGACGGTTACGGAGATGAGAAGGCTGCGATGGCTGCCTTTGAAAAGGCGCTCGAGGCCAACCCCGATGACGTTGAGGCGCATACGCGCCTCGGTGAACTTCTGTACTTGGAACGAAAGTTGGACGCCGCCCGGCTGCATCTCGATCGCGCGCTCGGAATCGACCCGACCTTGCCGCATGCCCGGTATGTGCTAGCGCTGGTCGAACGTGCGCAGGGGCGAGCGGACGCTGCTGTGAAAGACCTCGAAAAGCTCGCGCGGGACGATCCGGACTGGCTGGCGCCGCGCGTTGAACTGGCCGCCCTGTATTACCGCATGCACCGCCCGGAAGATGGGGCGAAAGAAAAGAAGATCGTCGACCGGCTCACCGAGGAACAGCGGCAGCGTGAGTTAAAGTCGCACATTATCAGCCCACAGATTCCTTTACGCTGAGCACGCGGTCGGCGGCGACGTTCCGGAGCGTTTGGATGGTCCCGGACGGCCAGCGGATCTCGACCTGTTCGGCTCTCTCCTCTGCGCCGAGCCCGAAATGGACCGGCCCGTGGCTGGACGACGCGTAGCCGACGCTGGTAGTCATTTGATTGTACTGCGTGCCGGCCTTGGTCACAACTTTGACCACTGCGCCGATCCCGTCGCGATTGCTCTTCGTGCCCTCCAGCCCAAAGGCCAGCCAGTGTCCTGCGCCCTCGCTGCGATTCATCCAGATCTCGGCGTCCCTTCCCAGCGCTGTTACCACGACATCAATTCTGCCGTCCCCGTCGAAGTCGCCGAAGGCGCACCCGCGGTGCCGCGCGGGAGCGCCAGCGTTCAGCCCCGCCTCATCGGTCAAGGCTTGCCAGCGCCGGCTGGCGCCCAGGTTCCGAAATACGGTGTTGTACTGTTCGACCTCCATGCCGGGTTTCGGCAACGCCTCGACATGGCCGCGCGTGACGAACAGGTCCTTCCATCCGTCGTTGTCAAAATCGAACAGGCCCGGGCCGTACCCGCCCATCGACCCGCTCAGCTCCCGCATCCCGGTCGGGAAGGTGACCTCCTCAAATCCGTGCCCACCCATATTCTGAAAGATCGGGAAGGTCTGATTGTTCAAGGCCACGGTGACGATATCCGGGAAACCGTCATTATTGAAATCCCGAAAATCCACACCCATCCCCGAAATGAAGGCCCCGTCTTCGACCAAGGCGACGCCTTCCTGAAGGGCTACTTCCTCGAATTTCTGCCCGGTGTTATGAAACAGGAAATTGTAGTAGTTGTCGTTGGTCACGAACAGGTCGGGCCGGCCGTCCAGATCATAGTCCGCAACGCCCACACCCATGCCCTTGCCCACGTGGGTGCGGAGGCCCCACTCCAACGACACATCCTGAAACGTCCCATCACCGCGGTTCAGGAACAACTGATTGGGCTGCCCCTGGTAAAACCTCGGGCTGCAGTAATCGTAGGTACCGGGAGATCCGCACAGGGGTTCTTTCGCATAATCCCATTGGAGATAGTTCAGCACGAACAGGTCGAGTAACCCGTCATTATTGACATCCACCCAGGCGGCGGTGATGGCCCAGAGGGGACCATACTCGTGGTCGTTGCAGCGGTCGAGGCCGGCCTTGGCGGTGACATCGGTGAAAGTCCCGTCACCGTTGTTGTGATAGAGGGTGTTGCGGTGCACGCCGGCCACGAAGAGGTCGGGATATCCATCGTTGTCGTAATCGCCGACGGCTACACCATTGTCGTAACCGATACCAGCTAAACCAGCCTCTTTGGTAACGTCCGTGAATCTCCCACGGCCCTCGTTGCGGAAGAGCCGGTTCGAGAACCTCGGCGCGTCTTTCTTCAGCGTCGCAATGTTCGCGCCATTGGTGAAGAAGATGTCGGGGCGACCATCCTTGTTGTAGTCAAAAACGGCAACCCCACCGGCCATCGTCGCGGGAGTACGGGGGCTGGCGAGGCTCTCGTCGGTCTCGAGGCGGAAGGGCATTGATTGCAGTGAGAATCGGATCGGCAAAGCAGAGCCGCGCCGGGCATGCGGAGAAAAACGGCTGAGGCCACCCGGCACAAGGCATGCGCCCAGAAGTGCCAGCACTTCCCGCCTTCGGAACCCCCCTTGCCTTGCCAGGGTGGTGCGGCCGTAGCCGTCAAAGACCAACATAGCCCCTCAACCGAGAGAAGATGGGGAGTAATGCCGGAAGGACAAAAACGTCTGACAGAAGGGGGCAGAGCAAGCGACGGGGGTTCTTCTTTGCGAACCGTCGCGCTCTTGACGCTATTGCCTCGGGCTGTACATCTTCTCCCACCTTCACGCAAAAAGGCAATTGCTTTCGCGAGCGGAAAGGGGGAGCGGCTGCCCTTCGCTCAGAGCAGCCGCCCACGTCGGAGACGGTGTCGTACCCCCGTGCGTCAGAATATGATTTTCGCGCCCAACTGGATGTTTCGCGGCGGGCTTACGTTCCCGTTCCACATGCCAAAGCTCGGGCTGGCAATATCAATGCTGAAGCCCGGGGTGCCCCAGCATTCTGTTTGGCAGGTCAGTATATGCCAGTTCCATACATTAAAGAATTGCGCCGTGACCTCGACCGATGCCTTCTCAGTAATCGCGAAGTTCTTAATCAAACTAAAGTCATGGTCGTGGTAACCAAATTCCCGCAGGTTGCCGCTAATGCGAGGGCCTTGGCCCAAGTAAAAGTTGAAGCTGTCGGCAGGTTCGAAAGCAGCCACGTTGAAAAGAGGTTTGTTCAGGTTAAGGTGACCCTTGTCCTGGGCCCAGGGATTCGCACCGGGAAGAATCCCCGGAATACAACCCGCGTCAAACTGGGACGGTACGGTACAGGCACTGGAGCGGAAGTAGAACGGTGTCCCTGAAGCGGCACGGAAAACGTTAACCATTCTCCAGCCTCCCAAGATCTTGTCGGCCACCCCGCCCCTGTTCAAATAATGTTGCCCCTTACCGACCGGGAATTTGTAGATCATTGACAGACTGAGGACTTGCGGCGTGTCATCATACGAGAGAGCTCTCTCGCGGTTCCGCTGATAAGGCGAGATTACTCCGTACGCGGCAGTACCCCCGGCTCCCACGCCGGCTGGTTGGTTGACCGTATCCGATTCCGTAAGGAGCTTTGAGGCGGTGTATGAGCCTACCAACCACAACCCATGTGAAAACCGGTTCTCAACCTTTAACTGAAAGGAGTGGTACGTGGAACTGCCGAGCTTCTCGTTAATTCCGCGGAGCGAACCGCAATATTGGGGATAGGCTACGAGCGCCTGGGCGACCGTCGGTGCGCATGCAGTCATCTGTTGGACCCAGCCGTTATACGGAATTTGTACACCGTCCAATTCGGTCTGACCAGGCTGAAATTGGTCGAAAAGGGCCGGCCCCATCGATAGGAGCTTTGGATCCAGAACGTTGCGTGGGTCCAAGTCGGATGGCAAGTGCGTGCCCTTGTTCGCCACATAGGCGGCGCTGATGTAAGAGTTCTCGGTGAATTGGTGCTCGAGAGTCAGATTCCACTGCTGCGCGTACGAAAGTCGCCCCGAGTCCAATGGCCTGTATTCCGGCCCGTTCTGACCATTGAGGAAGGACGAATCGATGAATGGCGGCCGCGTGAAGTTCTGCGGGAAGCCATTGCTGAGGAGAAATGCCGCCGTCAGTCCACCTTCTGAGCTCGAGAAGGAAGGGGTCGCATTGAATCCATCTAGTGCCATGCCAGCGCCCCAACCTGGGTAATAATTCTGCGCGAAAAAGATGCCGTAACCAGCCCGGGCCACGGTCTTCGGGCGCACCCTGTAGGCGAAACCCACGCGCGGGGCAACAGCTCGGTACCAGTTGTGCTCCGGGTACGCTCGCCCATAGCTCGCAGCTCCGTACTGAGTGCCGGCGAAGGCCAATCGTCCCGGGCGATCATCCGCGCCGGGGTTTGCTCCGACGGGGTCCAAGAACGCAAGGTGGTTAAACAAATCATGGGTGGGGTAGGCCAAGTCCCACCGGACCCCATAGTCGATGCTGAGGCTCGGAGTAGCCTTCCAAGTGTCACCGACGTGAAAGTTAAATGTCGGTCCTCGAGCATAATATTTACCCACGGTGTAAAAACTAGTGCTGGCACCATTGACCTGGTCCAGCAGAAAGCTGGCGACCGCGTTGCCGCTTTCAAGACCAAGGAGGCCCGTGTTGAGCCGCGAAAAGTCGAAACTTCCCGAACCGTTGCTCGTATTTCGGAGGTCTAGCCTGAGCAGACGTGCTTCCCCTCCGAACTTCAATGTGTGCTTCCCCTTCACCCATGTGAGCAGGTCATTGAAGTCATTGTCGGGTCGACTAGTGTAATTGCTAACATTGCACCCCATGGGTTCAAAATCATCAAAGGTGAGCTGCGGCGGGAACAAATGGTTAGCCACACCAGGGATCTGAGGAAATTTACTGGCATATGGCGTGTCAAGGCAGTCGCTAGGGCCGCCCGCGTCAGTATGCCCGTAGTTGAGGTTGTTCAGGATGGCCGGAGTAAACGTGTGATCCCAACTCAGCCGATCCGCATACCACCAACCTTCGCCCCCGACGTAATCTTCTGTCGCAAGCTCCGCTGGTAGCCTAGAAGCTTTCTGGAACCCTTGATAATTATGATGAAAGGTCGCCGTTACGTGATCCTTGTCCCCGCGATACCAGTCAACGCGCCAATCTATCCCGTCTCGACGGGCCATTACAGTCGCCCCGGCATTCCCAGTGGGTGTACGGCCGAAAGTGTTATCAAGGGGCCCCGCGAAGTTGGGGGTCGGAAGCAAGTTAAGCCATGCCTTGGCTAGGGAGTTCTGTAAGCGAGGGTCCGTTGCACAAATCACATTTGGGGTCTTGCCGTCACACCCCATGAACTGATCCCGAAGATATGGCAGGTTGTTAGGGCCCACGTCCATGCCGGCATTGAAGGCAGGGTTCACCCGGGTTGTTGCCGGATCATAGACAGGGATCAGGTTCCCGGCGGCATCAACCCAGTCGCTGAAATCACCCTGCCTCTCCTTGAGCGAAGGAATGCTCAGCAACGGGGTCGTAAGGCCCCCCCGGATCTCCATTCTGTCGAAGCTCGCGAAGAAATAGGTTTTGTTCTTGCCTGACCAAAACCATGGCAGCTTTATGGGCCCACCAATGGTGCCGCCGAAGTCGTTTTCGACGTCCGAGGGTCTTTTGCCAATCCCGTACTGCTTGGCGTTGAACGCGGAGTTACGCGCGAATTCGTGAAGCGTCCCATGAAACTCCCTCGTACCCGACTTGGTCACGATGGTGGTGATGCCAGAAGTTGTTGAACCGTACTGTGGCTCATAATTCGAGGTCAGCAACGTAACCTCGCTAGCCACGTCGGGCGAAATGGGGAAGTCACGGTACACCGCAATCATTCCGCTCTGGCTCATGAGACCCTCTTGCATAGAAGCGCCGTCAAGCACCGCTTCGTCGCCAGACCCCAAGCCACCGTTCATGCGGGCATCGAATGGGTTGCCACCTCCGCTGGTGCTCACACCCGGCATTAAGATTACGAACCCGGCCGCAGAGCGCCCGTTGCCGGACAGGAGCAAAGGAAGGTCTGCCAGCGACACTGGAGTGATCGCGTTCTTGACCTCACCGTTGTCGAAGTTGAGAGGAGAAGCGTTGGCCGTCACCTCGACGCTTTGAGTGGTGGAGCCAAGCTGCAGTTTCACGTCGAGCCGCACGGCTTCATTGATGTTGGCAGTGATTCCGCGTTGCACAAACTCACGGAACCCCTGGGCAAGGACCTTCAGCTCATAAGCCCCCACCTGCAAATTGGGGAAAGAATACAACCCGTCAGTCCCCGTTGTAATCTGGGCCACCACGCCTGTGGCGATGGCCGTGAGTGTTATTTGGGCATTCGGAACCACGGCACCGCTGGGGTCCGATACAAGGCCGCTGATGGAGGAGTTCATACTCTGCCCTTTGCTCCATACCGGCAAGAGCACAAACGCGATCAAGAGGCAACCTGTAAGCTTGAGATATCTTGATTTCATGTTTTTCCTCCCTAATTCTATTTTGACCCTAATCCCGACCTTCAGAATTCAAGAGCCAATCGGCTCAAATCAAGCATCCATGCCAACCGTTGCGCCCCCGTTCCCGGTATTTTCCTTGCCCCAAGTGCGTTCAAGAACACAAGACCCGTGGGGGGGGGCGAATGCCTTCCTGGAACACTCGTGTCGCCTCTGACAAGGGTGTCCGTTGCACTCGGGCCATCCCGGCCTTGTAGGCGTCATCTTTCGATGACAAGCCTGCGGTGACACTCGCCCACGCCGCCTGCATACCAACGACAGCAACACACGTAGGGATGAGCGCTGGTTTCCGGAAGTGATCTGAAAAACCGCCCTGCATCTCGAATCTCACAGCGGGTGCTTTTCGCCGCTCCCTCTCCAAAATCAGGCTCGTAAATGAACCGGTTCAATTTACGTACCACATATACTCTTGCTTTAAACCCGTTGTCAAGAGTTTTTTATGGTTTTTTTTGGTTTTTTGGGTGCTATACTAAATGTTGGTTTGGACGTAGCCAGCGTGACTGGGTACTGGCTTTCCTAAGCGAAACACCTTGCTCATCATGAGCCCTTCCGACCATCGCCAGGGCACAAGGGGTGGGAAACAGCGCTGAGCGTTGGGCCGCGCTTGCATCCCCAACCGCTGACGCCGCCTCGGGACGACGAAATCTGAAGTCCAATCTATATCATGAGAAAAGACGATGGCAACGATAAAGGAAGTAGCCAAACGAGCCGGCGTGTCGGTAGGAACGGTATCGAACGTCATCCGTAACACGAATCATGTCGGTTCTGAGCTCCGCCAGCGTGTGCTCACGGTGGTTCATGACCTCGAATATCAGCCGAGCCATGTGGCTCGCTCCCTCACGCTACGCCGCACGAACACACTGGGGCTGCTCGTCTCAGACATCACAAATCCATTCTTTTCGCAGTTGGTCCGCGGTGCCGAGGAAGCAGCCCTGGAGCAAGGATACCTTCTTCTGACTTTCAACACAAACGACCAGAGGGAGAGGGAGAAGCAGGCGTTGGAGCTCCTGAGTGCGCGGCGCGTGGATGGGATCTTGCTTGTCGTCGCGCCGAGTCGGGAAAGCCGCACGGACATTGCCGAGACGATGGCCCGCGGCACGCCCATAGTCTGTCTCGACCGTCTCCCGCCCGGGATCTCGGTCGACGCGGTGACTGTGGACAATGTCAGGGCAGCCCGCAGATGCGTTGAACACCTGTTGGAACTCGGACATCGGCGGATCGCCATGCTGACAGGGTCCATGCTGCTCTCTACGGCCCGCGAAAGGCTGCAGGGCTACAAGCGGGCGTTGCGAAGAGGAGCGGTCCCGGTTGATCCTGGGCTGGTTCGAGAAGCCGATTTTCGCATTGATAATAGCTATGAACTGACCTCTGAGCTTCTCCGGAGACCGGACCGCCCGACGGCGCTCTTTGTTTCAAATGCCTTGATGGCAATGGGAGCCTTGAAGGCTATTACGGCCCTTGGCCTGCGTTGTCCGCAGGAGATAGCTTTGGCCACATTCGACGACCCCCCTCTGAACGAGATGCTTTCACCACCCCTGACGTCGGTCGCGCAGCCCGCCTATCTGATCGGTTACAGGGGTGCGGGCATTCTCCTCGACCGAATCAGGTCGAAGGGGCCCGCTCAGCCTTGCCGGATTCGGTTGCGCACCGAACTTAAGATCCGGCAATCGACGACTGGCTAGGCACTCCCCGGCGTGGGCTGCTGCACGCCCACCAGCAGCCCTTTCCTGCTGCTCCAACATTAGTAGAGTGTGCTATTGTCTCGCCTCGGATATCGCCAACACCAGCGGCGCCTGGGCATTTTCATCACGCGCACAAAGTTGGCAATTCGCAGGCGGAGAAACGTCGTTTCCCTCAAGCATTATGCTTGGCTCACTTTTGTTCGGGCGCACACGCTGGACGAACGGGCGTGGCGAGAGAAAAAACTCGATTTAGATTTCCGACTATTGGTTTCCGGACAGAAACCCCGGCCAGAAGTGCTCATGCGATGAGCCTGCACGTGTTCCTTCACGCTCTGCGGCAGTCCCAGCGAGCGCAAGCCTTGGACCACGAGCGGAATGCCCCTCAGAGCCGTCAAGGTTTCCTGAACGGGCTCGGGGTTAATGTCGAACAGCAGGGGCGATTCCGTCGGCAGAGGTTTGGTGTCTTTGCGCATACGTGCAATAACCTAGCAATTCTGCACCCGAGGGGTGAAAAATCTACCCGAGGGAGGATCAACCACACCGGACACAGCAAGCCGTATTTACCGGCCGCCGCGAGGCTGCGTCCCGGTCACGAGGAGGAAAGCGGCCGATTATCGACGTACCAGGGCTAGGTGGAATGGGCCAAGTGGGGTGGATTGACAATGGTTGTCGCTTGAGTTAGGTTGTAGCCTCAACTTGATTTTATGGAGGTACTTAATGATTTATGATGCTGAGAATCGCAGAGCGATGTCCCGACGGAAATTCTTAGCGGAGGTTGGAGCCGCCTCGGCGCTGGGTGGAGTTTTGAACACCCGCCTCTTGGCGTCCGACGTCAAGCCCTTCACGCTTGCTGCGCTGCCTTACTCGTACGCTGCCCTGGAGCCCTATATCAACCAGGCAACTATGCGGATGCATCACGATACAATCTGCGCTGCCTACGTGAACAACCTGAACAAGCTCGTCGCGGAGCACGCTCCCTACCTTGCCCACAAGAAGGTTGAGGAGCTCCTGGCCATTGAACTATACACGGTTCCAGAGGAAATACGAGAGGGGGTCCGCGAAAACGGCGGTGCGATCATGAATCACGATGTATTCTTCAGAGGCGTGGCGCCAAACGCTGGCGGAGCCCCCGTGGGGAAACTTGCAGAAGCTATCCAGGCCACCTTTGGCAGCTACGAGAAGTGGAAGGAGAGGTTTACGGCTGTGGCACTGATGCGGGCGCGAGCCGGCTGGGCCTTTTTGGTGCGAAACGACGTGGGGAAGTTGGAAATCACGTCCACTAACAACCAGGATAGTCCTTTGGCAAACATGCAGTTCCCCATCGTCGGCCTGGATGTTTTCGAGCACGCTTACAAACTTCAGTATCAGACCCGCTGCGCTGACTATATCGCGGCCTTTTACAACGTCGTTAATTGGACCGAGGCGGAACGGCGGTTCGGATCCCGTGTTGAAGACTAAGAAGCCGCCGGCGCGGGTTGTGTTGGGGATTCTTTAACCTACCCCTTCGGCCAAAGGACCTTCTGCCCTGTGTCGATGGCGCGATTTGCATTGATGACCCCACGCGCCGCTGCGATACCCAGATCCAAGGGCGCAGCCACGGGCTTTCCTTCGCGAACGCTGGCGAAGAAGTTTGCCATTTCGCTGTACCAGGGATCGTGGGGCTCCTCGTATTCGTAAATCCCCATCGAGGCAAGCCACCGCCTGGCATACTTTACCTCGCGGTCCAGGAAGGGGTCCGACGCGGAGATCCTCTCGGGAAAAATGGGAACTCCTTTCAGCGTGTCGGCCGCGATCACCGTAGCGCCAGCCTGAAAATTCTCCTTCAAAAAACCGGTGGAAACTTTAGGCGCCTTTTCGTGGAAATACATTCCTTTTCCGATGGTGATAACAATCGTTCCCTGGTCTCCGATTATCTGCTCTTCGAAGCCAAAGTGGGCATTGAAAAGGAGGGCAGTAAGCGTCAATTTCTCGCCCCCGGGATATTCAAAAATGGCCTGCACGTTGTCGCAGTTCTCGCGTCCATCCTTCCAGAAGTCGATGCCGCCCGTCGCGACGACGGACAGCGGCTCGGCGTCGATGGCCCAGTTCGCCACGTCGATCTGGTGGGAGGCGAACTCTGCCATCAGGCCTCCGGAGTATTCACGGTAAAGCCGCCAATTAATCAGCCTCTCGTACTTCGCGTCCGTTACGGGGCGCCGCCAGTTGTTGTTGAGATTCAACTGCGTCCGCACTAACAGGGCCCTTCCTATCGCACCCTTGCGGACCATTTGCATGGCTACCCGGTAAAGAGCACTCGAACGCCTTTGTAGACCCACCTGCAAAACCTGTTGGGGGTGCGCCTCGGCCGCTTTGCTGATCTGTTCGCCCTCCGCTTCCTGGAAGAACATACATTCTTCAACGAAAACGTGCTTTCCGGCGTCCAGAGCAGCGAGGGTCATCGGTGCGTGCACGTTGAGCGGTGTGCAAATCAGCACGGCATCGACGTCCTTCCGCTCGAGAAGCTGCCGATAATCTTCATACGGCTGTGGATTGGGCCCGATGGTTTCGATCCCCTTCTTGAGATTGGGAGGATAGACATCACAGGTGGCGACGCATCGCCCCTCCGGTATGGTCGACAGGAATCTCAGCAGAGTGCACCCCTGTGTTCCTGTGCCGATCATGCCGTAGCGCACTACGTCCCCGGGGCTGGGGTTAGCCAGCATCGCTGGGCTGCCGACAGGGGCCAAAGCCCACGCGCCTGCGGTTGCCGCAGCCGATTTCAGAAAACCGCGCCGTGTTACATCCTGTTCGCCATCCATTTTGCACTCCTATGAATTCCACGTTGTCAAAGCGATGTATTGTACCAGATTCAACGTCCTCCAGGGCTTTCCCGGTTCCGCAACCCGGTTGATGGCGAGGAAATCGGGGTCGAAGACATCGATGAGTTGAAATGACAAATTAGCAGTTCTTCCAGCATCCTTCCAGACTTTGCGCTTTGGCAAGAAGAGGTCACGACTCGCAGCTAACATATTGTGTTTTCAGCAAGATTCCCGCTTCCGACGCGTAACTATCTTTGTTTTCTATAACATTCCAGCTTCGCCCGCAAGCTTTCCACAGCGGTCCTTTGTTTTCATAGACATCCCCGCGTCGTTCGTTCATTTTTGAAAATTACCAAGTATCTCTTTCCCTTTCCAAAACGACATCGTGTCCTGTGCCGAAGCGCCTGCCAGCGGTCTTGTCAATTCCAGTTCCCCTCATATGGACATCGCAGTAACCGGCACCAAGAAACCACAGTCAATTCACTATTCACAATTCACCATTCACTATTCTTTGCCCCTGGCCGCAGCTCTTCCCGCCCTGAATCCTGAATCCATCACATAGTACTCTAGCCTATCTTATCGCGCTTGTCAAGAGACAGGGAGCCCGTTTCGCTTGCCATGGGACGGCTTACCCCCGCTATTCCGGCCCCTGGCGCCTGGAACCTGAAACCCGCTTCTTCGGGAAGGTAGGGGCATGATTGAAACAACGGTGTAGAGGCGGTTCGCGAACCGCCCTACGTTCGCCCCCGCGCGGGCGCATGGATTGAAACGCGATTCGGCATTCCAGATTCCAGAGGTTGGCGCCTGCACGGAGGAGGCAGAAGGGGGGTGCATTAGCGGAAAGCCGGAGGTTTTCGGCACAGTGTCAGCCCGCCAGCCGGCGGGTCTATTTACCCGGCGCTCGCAGAGTGCCGCGACAGCAAACTGAACCACTACCCATCCTTTGTTAACATATACTTAACATGCTAGCGCCGGCAATTGAGATATTTTGTCTATTCGCGTCACAAAAGCAGGAGATTGGTGCTCCGGTTGCCCCCTTTTAAGTGCGATTGCGTGGAATCACGCAGGGTTATGACGCGGTATTGCCGGGGAAGAGATTCCTTGAGCCGGGAAGGACATAGCCTCAGCTTTGGATGAACTCCTGGCCCACCCCTCCGCGAGGGTTCCATGAAACAAACCGGATTTGAGGAGGTCTTGATATGAGCGAAAGAAACATTTTGGAAGAAACGCTGATCAGCCGACGTGACTTTGTCCGTACGAGTGCCCTTGGTGCAGCCGCCCTGGTTGCAGGCGTCAACGCAGCAGGAACCACTAATGTGCCCAGCCCAAGGCCTCTTAACTACAACGAAAACATGGAATACCGGCGGTTAGGGAAGACCGGCCTGATGGTGTCCGCGGTGTGCCTGGGTGGGCACTGGAAGCGCGTCAACACGATGTTGAAAACCCCAGTGAACCAGGATGATTACTCAGGCGAAGAGTATAAGTGGCCGGAGTTCATGAAGAACCGCTCCGACGTGGTTACCCGCTGCATCGAGGTGGGGATTAATTATGTTGACGCCTGCAATGGGGCGGAGATTATGGTGTATTCCAAGGCTCTCAAGGGGCGACGCGACAAAATGTACCTGGGTTACTCGTGGCACCTGCGCGAGTCGCGCTACCCGGAGTGGAGGACTGCCAAGAAGTTACTGGAAGGGCTTGACATGGGAATGCGTGAAGCCCAACTGGACTACATCGATTTGTGGCGCATCTCTCTGCCCATGGGACAGATCAGCGATCTCGACGAACTCGAGATTACCGAGCATGGCGCGGTCGAGGCCCTGGAGAGGGCTAAGAAACAGGGAAAAGTCCGTTTCACAGGCATCTCTACCCACAACAGGGTCTGGCTGAAGTCTATGATTGAGGACTACTCGCAGCAAATGGAAGCGGTGCTGACTCCCTATACGGCTGGCAGCAAGACCCTGCCTCACGAAAGCCTCTTCGAGACCGTCAAGAAGCACGATACGGGGGTCTTAGGAATCAAGCCCTTCGCGGACAATAATCTATTCCAAGGCAATAGCGCCCCGAACAGCCCCACGGCTGTGGAGGACAGTCGCCGCGCACGTTTGGCCATTCGGTATATCTTGAGTAATCCTGCCATAACGGCGCCCATGCCGGGTTTGGTCAGCAAGGAGCAGGTCGATAACGTGGCCAAGGCCGTAATGGAACGAAAGAAGTTCGGCGACAAGGGTCTTGCTGCCGAGTTGGGAAATGCTACCGACCAAATGTGGGCCAAACTCCCAAGCCATTATGAGTGGTTAAGGGACTGGCAGCACGTCTAAGGAAGACTTGGGGCAGTGCGCCGAAAACAGGCAGGTCTGAATTTCCTGGGGCTGGTCCATTCGAAGATTAGGATGCACTGGACGGTGCGATAAACTAACAGTCCTCCCGGCACAAAGAACCTTGTTGGCGGGGCGCACAGCCGCGGCCTGTACGCCCCTCGGCTGTGCTCGCCCGTTAATCTCGTTTGCGACCCTCTCGCGGTCTCCAACTCCATAGATACGCCCGTCCCAGCTTCTGGTCGGCATTAAACCCGTGGTGAAAAAAGCAGCAACGGCAGTGGCTTGGCCGCCCAATTTTTCTCAATCTGGCAAAGAAGCGTCATTGGCCCAATCTTTTTTCGGTGTGAGGCCAAGTTCCAGAACCAAGTGACCGCCGTCGACGACCTCTCTCTGCCGAATCCCCCATCCATTTGAAAAAGCCCGAGCGACGCCATCACGAACCACGAGCTCATCTGACCCTGATCCACGTCACCGAGATAAGAGTCAGTGGGATTGCGGCCCTAATAGGCATCGAGAATGCTGCGCGCCCATTTTTGCGTGAGCCAAGGTTGCCCTACCGAGTTGAAAAGCCAGGCAACTTGCATGGTAGGTTCGTTCCTGTGGTCGAGCGGATAGTCCTCCTCCCTTCGGTCCGGCTGTGCGACGTAGCCATGCTCAAGATAGTTCTTCAGGTTTTCGTTCCCCCCGCCCCGCCGCTCGATTCAATCTTTTGTGGAAGCTTGGTCTGCATCTTCAGGGCTTCGGCAAGAATTTTCCCACCTTGCAAGCCCTTAACTCCATGCTGGAACGCGGCGCCGAGCAACGGGATTTCGTGCTTGCCGGGCCCGATCGGAATGTACTGCAAGGCAGCCGGACCTTTCGCAAGCCGGCCGCATTCGTCGTAGAGTTGGAGTTCAGATCGGACCCACCGCAGGGACCATTCGGGCGCGATCAAGTTCATCACCTGGTTGAGATTCCAGAAGGTGGTCCAAAACACGTCACCGCCAAGCATCACATCATCAGCATCGTCCAGCTTCTGTCGGCATTAGTAATGGTCAATCCACTCTCCATTGATATCGCTCCAGGTGTTCCGGCCTGACAGGGCGCGGTAGAGGGAGGTATAGGGGCGCACTTTCTCGTGCGCGTCAGGAGTTTCAATCTCGATGCGGCTGAACAGCTCATTCCATTGGCGCCTTTGATTAGCGACCACCGCTGCGAAGTCCCATCCGAACGGCCTGGCCAATTCCTCTTCCAGATTCAGGCCCGTATTCGTGACGCTCACCAGCGAAATGCCTGTGCGAACCAGAATCTTCTCGCTTGCGGCAGTGCTGAAATTCACAAATGCGCCGCAGTCTCCCGCCAGAGCCAATTCCTGCGAGCTGGAAATGATTTTTTCTCCCTGCCAACCGCCCAGGGTCTCGAAGGCGCGGCTGAATTGCGCCACGAAGTGCAGGTTAAACCGTTGGTCGACGCCTTGGCGCACACCGGGAAGCTTCGTCTGGACGGTCCCCTCGATTTCGGCGGGGCCGGTGCGGCGCACCTTGGCGTCGAGAATCTGCATCTCGTATTCGTCGGGAAGGCGGAAGGTGTCGGCTCGCCACTCAAAAGGTGGGGGCCGATTGGGGAGCCCAGGAAGAGCAGACTCCCGCGACCAACTTTTCGCCGAAGCGCGACTGGGTTCTCCCCAAACCATGCAACGGCCTCGCTGCCAATGCTCGATACGGGAATTACCGAGCTGAAGTCTCGCACCTTGATCCGGAGTGGCCATGAGTAATCCAGGTAGGGGACAAGGCTGCCGACTTGGAGTTCTTCCCAGATTTTGAGGGGCGGGTTCACGGCTACGCCAAGGTGGGATTGTAACCATCGTTGCTGTGAAGCAAATTCGCGCGGCGGAAGAAACGCAGCACCGGATTCAAACAAGACCGATACTCCCCCTTCGAGGCGAGTTCTGAGCCACTGTGCCGCGCGCAGATCCGTCAAGGCCGCGGCGGGAGCAATCAGCGTTCGTGCCCGGCCGCGCGTCCCGACCGGAGCCCTCGAGTATGGAATCTGCGCGGCCTGCAATGCCAGCTCAAATCCTGCCAGAGACTCCGGGAGAGTGCAGCTCTGCTTGAGATCGAGTAGGACGCACACAGTCCCGCTCGAGCCCAGCTCACTGGGAGGATTGCCGACTAAACTCCTTGCCGTGAGGAGAGTCGCCGGGAACCCGGCAGCCACTTCCAAAAATCTGCGGCGCGAGAGGGTCATGTCAGAGCCTTCCGGAAATCAGTCGGTCTATGGCAGCCGCCGTATCGTAGAACTGCTGGTCTGGGGCATAACGATAGGCCTCCAATTCTGCGATCAGCCAGCCGTCGTAGCCCACCTTAATCATCGCGGCGCGGATGGCAGGCCAGTTGTTGTCACCCATGAAGAGGTTCGTATAAACGCTCTGATCCCCACAACGCCCGCGATGTTTCAGCACATCTTTGAGGTGGATCCTGGTGATTCGCGGCCCGTGCATTTCGATCCATTGTTCGGCAAATCCCGTGTCATGAATATTGCCAACGTCGAGCAAATGGAAGTTATCCTCAGCCCGTACACTGCCAAGACCGCCGAGTTGCCCAAGAAGGGTCAACCAGCTGTCGTTTGGAATGAAGAAGGTGACAACTACGAGAGCGCAGAACGTCGAGAAATGAGTACCGATAAGGTCACCGAGTTGCTTCCGGGGAGCCTCTTTGAGAGCATCCGGAAAAACGACGTGGGTGTCTTCGGCATCAAGCCTTTTGCAAGCAATCATCTTTTCAAGGGCGACAGTTCTTCCAACAGTCCGGACGCGGAGGAAGACGACCGGCGCGCTCGGCTGGCCATCCGATACATTTTGGGGAATCCCGCAGTGACTGCACCTATTCCTGGGATGATCAACCGACACCAAGTGGACAATCTGGTGCGCGCCATCAAGGAACGCCGCGAGCTTGATCCAAGAGAGATGTCTGACCTGCGAAAGGCCGCTGACGAAGCTTGGGCCAAGTTGCCCGAAGAGTACCAGTGGCTGAAGAAGTGGGAGTACGTTTAAGTAATATCTCCTGTCCTCGACCAAAAATAACGCCCGGATGGACAACGTAGCCGCGCAGTCCATCCGGGCGTCGCAGTTTCTTGATTAGATAATGGCGTCGGCTCCTCGCGACCGAGTAGACTTGGTAGTGGCAACAGCGACCAAGGCCGGAGGAAAGGAGCCGGGTATGCTAATTGTAGGCTGTGATTTTCACACGCGCTTTCAACGGATTGCAGTGAGAGGCCTGTCGCGCGGTCGTCTGGCCAGTGAACTCCTCCGGCCGCCAGTGCCACAGCGCACGGTGGCGACGAACCTCGCAATACGAGTCGGTAATAACCCCGTGCCTGATTATCGACCCGCTAACTTGAAGCCTTCGGCCGTTCTGCTATCAAGGGAATTGATTGTCGAAATTGCCTGGGAGTGCGGGTGCGGTTTCTTCAGTGCGGGCCCTCGTGCGGATTTTCTTTCTTGAGCTTCTGGAAGGTTTGCCATTCCGCGTCGGCTTTTGCCTTGTCGCCGATTCGCTGGTAGATTCTCCCCAAAACATAGTGCGGCTCCGGGTAAGCGGGGTCGTATTCTGCCGAACGGCTGAGCTCACGGAGGGCCTCTTCATCCTTCTTTTCTTTTTCCAGGAGCAGTCCCATCTGGAAGTGGGCCTTGGGAAATCGTGGCTCGTACCGCAGCGATTCCTGCATGCAGGTTTCGGCCTCCTCGAGCCTACCTAACTTAATCAGTAACGTGCCGAGGTTGAGGGGAGGCCAAGGCGAAGGGATTGGCTGGCGGCGGTTCAAACCGAGGGCTTGCTGATAGATGCGAATCGCGTCGTCATATTGGGCCAATGCCTCGTACGTCAGCCCGAGGTTGTCGTACGCTTTCATGAAATTCGGATCCAGCTCAAGCGCTTTCCGCAGGTTGGCCGCAGCCGCTTTGAACTGCATGGCATCATAGTCGATCCGTCCCAGCCAGTACGGATAGAGCGGCTCGCGCGGATTCGCACGGGCCAGCTTCTCCAGCTCGGAGCGCGCCCAATCAGGATGATTCAAGATAATATAAGAAAGCGCCAAGGTGAACCTGTTCGGGTCACCCAAAGGTGCTATCGCCTCCGCCTTCTTCATCGCAATCGCGGTATTCAGATACTTGCCATCCAGGAAGAAGAGTCTGCCGAGAAACGTGAGCAACTGAGGTGCCTTGGGGTTCTTATTGATCTCTTCCACAAGGATCGTCTCTGCGCGTGGGTAATCACGAGCCTTGATGGCCTGCTGAACGGCTGCGCGCTGCGCGGGCTCGAGGGGTAGTCTTTCTACGGCGCTCGGCCTCAAATTGGCAGCAGAGGAGGTGGGGTCAAGCAGCCGCAAATCCTGGCCTTGGAGCGCCGCTGTGGCTGCCGTTGAAACCATGAAGAGGATGAAGCCGACTTTCAGCTTACCGGCGATTGTTACCATAAGCTGCATAACCCAGATCGCTTATTGTATCCGAACCTCCGCCCGGCTCAAAATGGACCCTCAGCTTGGGTCGTAGCTTGCCGAGCCCCGCCCCTCTTAGCTTGTCACATTCCACCCGTTTCTGGGATCACCGATAGCCGATTTTGGCTGGGCACTCTCTGCATGACGAGGCGAAGCCTGCGCCCCGAATTAGGACACTACCTCCCGCTCCGTCTCCGCCGTGCTCGCACCGAATCCAATCTGCTGCTGAGAGATTGGCGTCCGTGTGACGAAAAAGGTCTTGCATATCGCGGTCGTAGGGATAAGACTTGCGACGAAGGATCTGTTTCTTACATCCTGCGCGGAGCCGACGATGGGATGAAAGAAGACCGGGACTACAATCGAACGAGAGGAATTCCTTTCCGGCTGGGCCTTTTGGCCCTGTGGGTGTTAGGCCCATGGCTGTCCCATGCCGCGCAATCGCCGGAAACCATCCAGAAGATCCAGCAACTGTTGCAGCAGGGGGACTCCGTTACTGCTCAATCGTTGCTTTCACAGGCATTAAAAGAGTCACCGCACAACGGCGGACTCTACAATCTCCAAGGAGTCATCAAGGCACAAGAGGGCGATTTCGCCTCCGCTGAGGCAAACTTCAGGAAGGCCCTCGAGCTTGCTCCTCGCTCGGAAGGCGCATATCTGAATCTGGGCCGCCTTTACCAGGAACGTATACCCAAGGATCCCCGCGCACGCGACAAAGCCCTGGGTGTCTATGCCGGGCTCCTACGGTTCGCTCCTGACAATCTTGAGGCGAACTACGAAAGCGCCGTGCTCCTGATGCAGAAGGGACTCTACGCGCCATCGCTGCAACGCCTGGCCAAGCTGCCCGCCGAGGCGCAGGAGCATTCTCAAGCGTTATCGGTTCGCTGCGGTGATTACGCCGGGTTGGCCCAAAGCGACAGAGCCGAACAAGCGGCCGA
>Ga0187861_10001572_pt1 | contig 23282 bp, 21 predicted proteins | sample June2016WEW_10_1_3_FD_132986 | JGI IMG/M metagenome (GOLD analysis project Ga0187861, IMG submission 132986) | Peatland microbial communities from SPRUCE experiment site at the Marcell Experimental Forest, Minnesota, USA - June2016WEW_10_100 | ecosystem: Environmental > Terrestrial > Soil >...
ATTTACTGACATGCACCCGGTGAACAGGTCAACAAGCCAAGGTCCTTGTGTCGGCGGGCAAGTCGTCTATGATAGAGGGGCGCAGATGTTTTAGGATTGTGCGGGAGCACTACTGTGGCGTTTGGAGATTTCTTCAAGAAGGCAAAAAGCGCGGTGGCCGGGCTGGCCAAGAAGGCCACCCAGGCGCTCGTGCAGGGCGTGCAGAAGACCGCCACGGCGCTGCGCAGCGGACTGCAGTTCGTCGTGGGCCGCAAGGTTGACGCAGAGACCGCGGAGAAGCTGCGCGAGATACTCATCAGCGCGGATGTTTCGGGCAGCATGGCCGATGAGTTGGTGGCCAAAGTGCAAGCGGCTTACCAGGACCGGGAGATCAAGAGCCTGGAGGAGATCGAGACCTTCCTGAAAGAACAGATCAAGCTGCTCTTTCCGCCTCAGGCCAGCCAGCCTTGCTGGGCCCCGCCAGGCCAGCCGACGGTGCTCCTGATCGTCGGCGTCAACGGCTCCGGCAAGACGACATCCATTGCCAAGCTCGCCCACCGCTTCAAGACCGAAGGCCGCAAGGTGCTCCTGGCGCCCGCGGACACGTTCCGCGCGGCGGCCGTCGAGCAGCTTGTCCTCTGGGCGGAAAGAGTGCAGGTGGAGTACGTGCCGGCCAAGCAGGGGCAGGACCCTGCTTCCGTCGCCTACCAGGCCGTCGAGAAAGCCCTGGCACGGCACTTCGACGTGGTGCTCGTGGACACCGCGGGGCGGCTGGACAACAAGAAGAACCTCATGGACGAGCTGGAGAAAATCTCGCGGGTCATCCGCAAGAAGCTGCCCGGGGCGCCGCATGAGGTGCTGATGGTGCTCGATGGCAACACCGGCCAGGTGGCGGTGCGCCAGGCGAAGAACTTCGAACACACGGCCAACGTGACCGGGTTGATCGTCACCAAACTCGATGGCACGGCCAAGGGCGGAGCGGTGATCTCCATGCGCGCGGAGGTGGACTTGCCGGTGAAGTGGATCGGCCTGGGAGAGAAGATGACCGACCTGGAGCCATTCGATGCGGAGGTCTTCGTGGACGAGATCTTCAAGACGGAAACGGAGGCTTGAGGAACGCCGTCCATCTTCGCCCATTTCCGTCCATCTTCGTCCATTTGCGGTGAAATAGATGTTAGACGACGACGCATTCATGGAGGTGGCAGTTCAGTTGGCCCGGCTCGGACGCGGCTGGACCAGCCCCAACCCCGTCGTCGGCGCGGTCATCGTCAAGGCCGAGAAGATCGTCGGGCACGGCTGGCACAAGGAGTTCGGCGGACCGCACGCAGAGAGCATGGCGTTGCAGGCCGCCGGCGAAGCGGCCCGCGGCGCCACTCTGTATTGCACTTTGGAGCCGTGCAACCACACCGGCAAGACGCCGCCGTGCGCGCCGGCAGTGATTCAGGCCGGCATCACGCGGGTGGTGTTGGGCGCGCCCGATCCCAACCCGGTTGCGGCGGGCGGCCTGGCGGCGTTGCGGTCCGCCGGCATAGACGTCAGCACCGGGGTGTGCGAAGACGAGTGCCGCAGACTGAACGCGCCGTTCTTCAAGCACGTGGCCACGGGGCTGCCGCTGGTCAGCGTGAAGTGGGCCATGAGCGCAGACGGCAAGATCGCCACCGCGCAACGCGACTCGAAATGGATCACGGGGACGGCCGCGCGCGCGCTGGCGCAGCGCCTGCGCGCGCAGCACGATGCGGTGCTGGTGGGCATTGGCACGGTGCTGGCGGATGCGCCGCGGCTCAACTGCCGGGTCCCAGGCGTGCCGAACGCCGGCAAGGGGCCCAAACAGCCGCGGCGCGTGATCCTGGATGCCTGCGCCCGGACGCCACTGGAGGCGCCGCTGTGGACGGCGCCTGACGCGGGACCCGTGATCGTCGCTTGCGGCAGCGCTGCTCCGGCCGAAGGCGTGGCTGCCTTGCGCGCGAAAGGCGCCGACATAATCCAATGTCAGGCAGAACAGGGCCGCTTGCCGCTGAAAGAGGTGCTGGCGGCGCTGGCAGAGCGGGGCGTCTTGTCGGTGTTGATCGAAGGCGGCGGCGAGGTGCTGGGGTCCGTCCTGGATGCCGGTCTGGCGGACATGGGCTATGTCTTCATCGCGCCGAAGATCATCGGCGGCCGGGAAGGCATCCCGGCAGTCGGCGGCACAGGCGCGGCCCGTGTCGCGGAAGCTCAAACCTTCCGGGATGCCAAAGTGCGCGTGCTGGGCAAGGATGTGTTCATCAGTGGGGTCTTGAGCGCCTGGGAGTACGAAAGGGGGCCGATTCTGGAAAACTTGCCCGAGACGAGCACTGCTTCTGCGTAGCGGGGGGGTCTCAACACAGAGGACGCAGAGGACACAGAGGAAAAAACATCGGAAACAACAGTAAATCCTTTCATTCTAATCCCCTCTGCGTTCCTCTGAGTCCTCTGTGTTGAATGAGTGGTGTGAATCGCAGGCTAAGGCCAGCGGGGCGCCGGCGGTAGAATTGGCAGGTTGAATCCGGGGCGCATTGGCGTAATGTGGTGGCCAGAGGAGAAAGGAGAACAGTTGCATGGCAGATAAACCAGACAAAGCAGAGAAGAAGCCGGACAAGCCGGAGCACCTGGAGAAGAAAGCAGAACCGAAGAGGACCGATGCGAGGACGGCACCCCCGAAGAACACATTGCTCATAGTTGGCGCCGTGTGTCTCGTGACCGCGGTGGGTTGGATGGTGTGGTCAACGTGTTTGCGTGAGCTGACTAAGGAAGAGAAAAAGGAACTACAGTTAGAGCAGGAGCGGGCGGAGAAGGAGGCCAAGAAGGCGGCGATCGAGGCAGCGATCAAGAGATAGGGGTAGCGTGTTTTGCGCTACATTTCGCGGGAGGGAGCGGGATGGCAAAACCAAAACGCAGAGCCGGCAAGCCTAAAGGCCCTGAGAAGGCCGAGGCTTGCGAGGATGAACAGAGCGAGGAGGAAGGAAGGGAGCAGCCGGAGGAAGAAGAGCCGGCCAGCTCCAAGAGCGGCGGCTTTTTTGAGACCCTGGGCGCAGGCATCAAGGCGGCGGGCGAAGCCGCAGAGCGGCTGGCGCGCATGGGCATGGGCACTGCGGAACTCGAGAAACTGCGCCTGGACCTCAAGTGGGCCCAGTCCCGGCTGGGCGAAGCGGTGCTCAAGTGCTGGGATGACGCGCCCAGAGTAGGCGTGATGCCCGGCGATCCGGCGGTGAAGGCGCCGTTGCGGGAAGTGAAAGAGCTGCGGCGCAAGATCCGCGAAGTGGAACAGAAGATGGCGGAACTGAAGCAGGCGGGAAAAGAACCGTAGCACGGGCATCCTGCCCGTGCCGTTGCCTACGAAAGGAGCTTTATGACCACCGCGCGGCCATACCGTGTTTGCCTCTGCGTTCTCCTTGTGTTCTCCGGCCTGTATTGCGCCCACGCGGGCGAGATGCCCAAGCTGCTGCAGGAAACGAAAGAACAGCAGGACCAGCGGATGAAGTGGTGGCGCGAGGCGAAGTTCGGGATGTTCATCCACTGGGGCCTGTACGCGGTCCCCGCCGGCGAATGGCAGGGCAAACAGATCGGCGGCATCGGGGAATGGATCATGAACAACGCGCATATCCCCGTGGCCGAATATGAGCAGCTTGCGGCGCAGTTCAACCCCGTGAAATTCGATGCCCGGCAGTGGGCCCGGACCATCAAGGACGCGGGGATGAAGTACCTGGTCATTACCAGCAAACACCACGACGGCTTCTGCCTGTTCGATTCGAAGCTGGGCGATTACAACATGGTCAAGGCGACGCCCTTCAAGCGGGACGTGCTGAAGGAACTGGCGGAGGCGTGCAAGGCCGAGGGCGTCACGCTCTGTTTCTACCACTCGATCATGGACTGGCACCACCCGGATGCGCAAGCGCCCAGTTTCCCGGACTACAACAGCGCCAAACACAATCCCGAGTTCCCGCGGTACGTCGAGTATCTGCGCGGGCAACTCAAGGAACTGTTGACCAACTACGGGCACATTGGCATCCTGTGGTTTGACGGCGAATGGATCGGGGACTGGACTGAAGCCCAGGGCATCACGCTTTACAATGAGCTGCGCGCCCTGCAGCCGGACCTCATCGTCAACAACCGCATCGGGAAGAGCCGCAAGGGCATGCAGGGCATGAGCGGCGAAAAGACGTCGCCGGGAGACTACGGCACGCCCGAACAGGAGATCCCGGCCACCGGCATACCCGGTGCGGACTGGGAAAGCTGCATGACCATGAACGATACGTGGGGCTACAAGAAGAATGACCAGAACTGGAAGTCCGCCGAGACGCTGATCCGCAACCTGGTGGATATCGCCAGCAAGGGCGGGAATTTCCTGCTGAACGTCGGCCCCACAGCCGAGGGCGAGATGCCCGCGCCCAGCGTCGAGCGCCTGGCGGCCATCGGCAAATGGATCAAGGTCAACAGTGAGAGCCTCTACGCGGCCAGCCCCAGCCCGTTTGCGAAGCTGCCGTGGGGCCGCTGCACGGGCAAGCCCGGCAAGCTGTTCCTGCACGTCTTCAACTGGCCCAAGGACGGGAAACTCGATGTCCCCGGTTTGAGCAATAAGGTGGCGAAGGCCTACCTGCTGGCCGCGCCGGCGACGGTGTTGAGCGTGGCGGAGAACGAGGGCAAGAAGACGCTCTCCTTGCCTGCCGAGGCGCCCGATGCCGTGGACAGCGTGGTGGTGCTGGAGATCGAAGGCGAACCGAACGTTACCGTGCCGCCCAAGACGCCGCGCAAAGCCGAAGCCGACGGCAGCGTGAAGTTGCCAGCCGCCGAGGCCACGCTCCACGGCGACACGATCAAATACGAGGAAGGCGAAGGCAAAGACGCCATCGGCTACTGGACCGATCCCAAGGACTGGGTCTCGTGGGACTTCTCGCTGGATAAGCCCGGCAAGTTCGACATCGAGATCACCTTCGCCGCCGAGAAAGGCAGCGGCGGCGAGTACACGCTTACCTGCGGCACTCAGGAGTTGGCCGGCCAGGTCACCGAGACGGGTGCGTGGACCAAGTTCGTGACGGAGAAGCCGGGCAAGATCGAGTTGTTCGCGGCGGGCAAGTACACGCTCACGGTCAAGCCCAAGAACAAGAAGGGGCTCGCGGTCATGAACCTGCGCAGCGTGGTGCTGAAGCCGGCGGAGTAGTTATGGAATTGCCGTGACCCAGACTGACACCAATCTCAGCAGCGGCCTTGCGGGGCTGGACCAGGTGTTGAAGGGCTTCCTGCCCGGCGACAACGTGGTCTGGCAGGTGGACGCGATGGAGCACTATGCGGCGTTCGTCAAGCCGTTCTGCGAGAGGGCTGTGCGGGACGGCAGGCACGTCGTCTATTTCCGTTTTGCCCAACACCCGCCGCTGGTGTCTGCCGCTTCCGGCGTGGAGGTGCAGGAACTGCGGCCGGCCGCGGGAGTGGAGACGTTCATAGCCGGGGCACATGCTACGGTTGAAAGGGTGGGGCAGGGGGGCTGCTACGTTTTCGACCTGCTGTCCGAACTGGCGACGCAATGGTACAGCGACCAGTTGCTGGCCAACTTTTTCCAGCTCACCTGTCCGTATCTTTATGATGCGGGCGCGCTGGCGTACTGCGCGCTGTTGCGCGGCTATCATGCGGTTGAGGCCCAGAGCACGATTGCCGACACCGCGCAGGTACTGCTGGACGTGTTTCACCACAAGGGCCTGTTCTATGTGCAGCCGCTCAAAGTTCAGCAGCGCTACTCGGCGAACATGCACTTGCTGCATGTGTGGAAGGGCGCCGAGTTCACGCCCGTCACCAACAGCGTGACGATCGCGGAAATCCGGAATGCGGCGCCGTGGCCCGGACTGGAGACGGCTTATTCCGCCGGGGTGTGGAACCGCGCCTTGCTGGAAGCCGAGGACATGCGGCAGCATATCCAGCGCGGAGAGCGCAGCCCCAGTGACGGGGCGGAACTGCTGGACCGCGAATTCCGCATGGTCTTCTCGCGGGATGACCGCGTGCTGCAGTTGGCGCGCCGGTATTTCAGCCTGGGGGACATGCTGGCCATCCGGCGGCGCGTCATCGGCTCCGGGCTCCTGGGCGGCAAGTCCGTCGGGATGTTGCTGGCGCGCGCGATCTTGCGGCACAGCGACGCGCGCTGGACGGAGATCCTGGAACCGCACGATTCGTTCTTCGTGGGGAGCGACGTTTTCTACACCTACATCGTGCGCAACGGCCTGTGGTGGGTGCGGCAACGGCAGAGGGACAAAGCCGCTTTCCTGGACGGCGCGGAGCGCGCGCGGCAACGGATGCTGGCGGGCGAGTTCAGCAGCAGCATGCTCAAACAGTTCCAGGAGATCCTCGACTACTTCGGCCAGTCGCCCCTTATCGTCCGCTCCTCCAGCCTGCTTGAGGACGCCTTCGGCAACGCGTTCGCCGGCAAATACGACAGCGTCTTCTGCGCCAACCAGGGCTCGCGGCACGAGCGGCTGGAGGACTTCCTGTCCGCGGTGCGGACAGTGTATGCCAGCACGATGAGCGAGCCGGCGCTGGCCTACCGCGCGCAACGGGGTTTGCTGGAACGGGACGAGCAGATGGCGTTGCTGGTGCAGCGTGTTTCCGGCTGCACTTACGGCGCGCTCTTCTACCCTCATTTGGCCGGGGTGGGCCTGTCCTACAACCCTTATGTCTGGAACAGCGCGATTGATCCGGAGCAGGGTGTGCTGCGCGTGGTCTTTGGCCTGGGCACGCGCGCCGTGGACCGCTGTGACGACGATTACACGCGCGTGGTGGCGTTGGGCGCGCCGGAGCGGCGGGTGGAATCGTCCTTGGAAGAAGTGCGTGAGTACGCGCAGCGGCGCGTGGACGTAATAGATCTCAACACCAACCGCCTGGCCTCGTATCACTTCGCCGACGTGGTCAAGCAGAGCGCCGGGCTGGAGATCGAGACGTTCGCCTCCAGGGACGAGACGCTGGAACCCCGGCCGCAAGACCGCGACGAGGCAGCTTTTCCGTGGGTGTTGACCTTCGAGGAACTCCTGTCCAAGACCGCGCTGGTGGAGCACATGCGGGACATTCTGCGCACGCTGCACCGGGCGTACGAGTACCCTGTGGACATTGAGTTCACGGCGAACTTCACGGCGGAAAGCGGCTGCCGCATCAACCTGCTGCAATGCCGGCCGTTGCAGGTCAAGGGTGGCGGGACCGTCATCCCCTCTCCGGCCGGGGTACCGAAGGACCGTGTGGTGCTCGAGGCGCACGGGGCGGTCATTGGGCACAGCCGGGCGGAGAGCGTGGAGCGCCTGATCTACGTGGCCCCGGGGAAATACGCCCCGTTGCCGCTCCAGAAGAAGTACTCCGTGGCGCGGCTGATCGGCCGGGTTCTGCACGTCGAGGAAGCCCGGAAGCCGAAGACCATCTTGCTTGCCGGACCGGGCCGTTGGGGCACCACCACGCCGGCGCTGGGTGTGCCAGTGAGCTTCGCGGAGATCAACGTGATCAGCGCCCTGTGCGAGATCGCCGCCATGCACGGCGGCTTGACGCCGGACGTGTCGCTGGGCACGCATTTCTTCAACGAGTTGGTGGAGAATGACATTCTGTACCTGGCCCTCGAGCCGGATAATAAAGACAACTTCCTGAATGAGGAGTTGCTGCTCCAGGCGCCCAATCAGTTGGCCGAACTGCTGCCCAGCGCGGCAATCTGGGCGGACATTGTGCGCGTGATTGATCCGGCCACACTGCCAGGCGCGCCAGTGCTGAAGTTGAACGCGGACTTGTTGAAGCAGCGGGTGGTATGTTATCTGGAGAGGAACGGGTAGCGAATTCGCTCTTGCAGGAAGTATCAAGAGTGATACATTGTTGTCTGGAGAAGTGGCTGAGGGGCTAGGTATGGCGATGAAAAGAAAGAGGGCAGGAATGCGGAAAGCGGACAATGTTGGCTTGGTTGCTTTGGGCAGCCTGGCCGGGAACATGCTTCAGCTCTTGCAGAACCGGAATCTTGCGCAAAGGGAGGAGCAACTGACGCACTATGCTGCGCAGCTTCGTGAGCTCTGCCAAGCGGGCGCTGCCGAGTACGTGGTTTTGCGCCAACAGTACGAATCATTATGGCAGCATTGCCAGAGATTGAGCACGGATATCAACCAATTGCAGCAACGGAACAATGATCTCGAGTTGCAGCGCGTCCAGGATGCGAATGAGATCAGGCAGTTGCGGGCCGAGTTGCGCAGGCCAGCGGGGGCAAGACCATGAGCGGCGTTGTTTCTGTTTCAAGGATCTCTGAGCTTCCTTTGCTGAGGGTGCATCGGCGCGCAGAACAGGCTATTCGGTTCTTGAACGAGTTACTTTCTTCTTCTGCTGCTCCATCGCTTTGCGTAGCGTCACTGCACGGCAAGCTGCCGCGGCAGCGGCGATTTAGAGTCATTCGCGAGGTAGTGCCAGGGGCGGCTGAGGCCTACGCTATCGGTGAACGGGTGCGCGAAGCGCGGCTTCGGCTGGGGCTCCGTCAGGACGATTTGTCCAACGCGACTGGCATTGCGCGTCCTAACATAGCCCGCATCGAGTATGGCAAGCACACGCCTTCGGTGCCGAGCCTGGCCAAAATTGCCAAGGCGCTTGGGGTCTCAGTGCAGTCCTTGCTGGCGCCTGTTCAGCCCACGCCCATGACAGACGAGGAGAAGCAACTGGCCGAGGCGGGAATGCAGGATTTCGTGGAGGCCTTGGAGCGGGAGGACAAGAGGGCGTGAGGGAAGATACGCCGGTCACCGGTGACGTGTGGCTTGCCGATTTGGAGCCTGTGCGCGGATCCGAACAAGGCCGACGTCGTCCGGTTGTCATCTTCCAGAACCCCAAGGTGGCCCAATACACTACGACTTTCTTGGCGGTCCCTATCACGAGCAACTTGGCCCGTGGCCGTATAGCCGGTACTCGCTTCCTTGATGCCGGAGAAGGTGGACTGGAGAAGAACTCGGTGGTTCTTGCCTTTCAGACGAGGGCGCTGGATAAGACAAGATTGGTGCGGCGAATCGGCAAGTTGACGGACGAATCAATCGAAGCTGTCAAGGAGGCCATCCTTGCGGCCTTTGGCATTAGCGACGAGCCATAGCGACGGAGTCCAACGGGGGCGCAGGGCTTCACGTTTCACGTCTTGCGCTTGAGCTTTGACTGAGAGTTATGGCTGGAGCCAAGGGCCGAAAACAGATTGAACGCGAAGCCAGTGCGGAACAGGCCTCGCGCTTGGCCTATGTCGGCACGCTGGCCTCCGGCCTGGCCCATGAAATCCGCAGTCCGCTGGCCGCGATCAAGATGAACTTGGAGTTGTTGAAGGAGGACTTGGAGGAGATAGACCAACAGAAACATGGGGATTTTTCCAGACGCCTGACGCTGGTCACGCGGGAAGTGGATGGTTTGGAGAACCTGCTCACGGAGTTTCTCACTTTCGCCAAGCCGCCCAGGCTGGAACTCCTGCCCACGGACCTGAACCAGTTGCTGATGGAGATGGTGCAGTTCGTCGAGCCCGCCTGCGAGCAGCGGCACATCCGGATCAAGAGCGATTTTCACAAAGAGTTATACCCGATCACGCTCGACCAGCGCCAGTTTGGCCGCGGGGTGATCCTGAATCTCTTGACCAACGCGATGGAACAAATCCAGGAACAGGGTACGATCACTCTCTATACCCGCGAAACGCCGGACTGCGTCGAGGTGGCGGTGGAGGACGACGGCGGCGGCGTTTCCACAGATAACGAGGCGCGCATATTCGAAGTCTTCTTCTCAACCAAAGAACATGGCAGCGGGCTGGGGCTGGCTATTGCGCGGCGCATCGTCCAGGAGCATGGCGGCGAATTGGTCCTGCAGAACCGCCCCGACGTCGGGGCCACGTTCGTCGTGCGCTTGCCCAAGAGCAAGATACTGGAGTTCAAGCGGTGATGCCTTCCAGCGGCGGAATAAGACAAGCGGCGCAAAAAAAGTCTTGCCGGCATGTTGACTGAGCACGGCTCCTGGGGTAAAATAATAGCGAGATTTCCCTTTCGGCTGTAGGGGAGGGCCTATGGTTGCCGTCGAGCGGGTTCACGCTGCAAGCTGGTACACCTACCGGGGCCACCTGGTCTTCAAATCGGCGACCCCAGGTCTATCTGGCGGCAACGATGGCAAGACGGCATCTGCCGGTGGTACTCAGGGAACGTCCGATTCAACAGCACCCTACCAGGTTGCGCAGCCAGTTGATGGCACAGGAACACCATCGCCAGATGCCGGCCAGAAGCAGCCAGGCACGGACCCGGCCCCAGCGGATCCAGCGGGCAATGGTCAAGCAGGGGGAGACCTCCCGGCCCAGGCCACGGCTTCTTCAGCCAACCCGGCCCAAGCCACGGCTTCTTCGGCCACAGGAAAGAAGAATGACCAGGCCGAAGAAACCGAAATCAAGCAGTTAGAAGCAAGAGATGCGCATGTGCGCGCGCACGAAGCAGCGCATGCTGCGGTTGGCGGCCCGTATGTGCGCGGTGAGTCCTTCTCGTATGAGCGCGGCCCTGACGGCCGGATGTACGCAATCGGCGGCGAAGTCCAGCTTGATGTTTCGCCGGAAAAAGACCCGCGTGCAACCATCCGGAAAATGGAGGTCATCCGCGCTGCGGCCCTGGCGCCGGGTGACCCATCTCCCCAGGATATGGCTGTAGCTGCTGAGGCTACTGCGGAGGAGGCCCAAGCGGCACAAGAGTTGGCTCAAGAGGCAAATCAGAAGGCCACTGGCCAAGCCTCGGGCGCTGCGGCCCCCAGCGGAGTAGGAGGCGCCCAACCCGGTGCTTCGTCCGGGGTTGCGCCCAATGCCCCGACTGGCACTTCGTCCGGAGCTCCGTCGGGGGTCTCGCCAAATGCCCCGACTGGCACTCAGTCCGGTGCTCCATCCGCGGTCTCGCCTGGTGCCCCGACTGACGCTCCGCTGCCTGGCGGACCAACTCCCGCGACAAACCCAACCCGCAAATCCGGTGGGGCCAAGGGTGCTGCTACCACAACAAGGGCCGGCGGGACGCCGGCGCTCCCAGGGGGCTACTCACAAGCGGTCAAAGGGGCCGGTGGCCTAACTGGACCTGCTTACCAGACGGTGTACGACTCGATTGCCGCGATGATCAAGAAGACATATTCCATAGGCGCAACGAGCGGGAACGTCTCAATGTCCAGCCACACCGCAACTCTCGAAAGTAACCGCGCGAGCCGCTCCTTTGGCGAACTTGGCGCCCTGCTGGACATCAGGGTATAATACAAAGCGGCGCCAAGGCGCCGCACTCCAAAGCGGACTACTAACCCGTCGTAGAACTGCTCGAAGAGCTTGAGCTGCTTGAGTAGCTCCCAATCAGGCTGGATAAGCTGTTGAGGAGTTGGGTCAACCCGCTCACATTGTAGCTGGCGATTACATTTTCCATGTTGGTGAACTCAGTGGTCAACTGGTCCCGGTACGTCGCCAACATCTGATTCTGGTTATCAATATTGGACTGAATGGTTGTCAAGTCAGTGCTTATGGTGGTTTGCCCACTCATGATCAACCCGTTGGCGAAAGTGGTCGCATTCAACAGATAGGTGTTCATCTGGACTGCGATACCGCCGGTTGGGTCGGTAACGCTGACTGGGTCGCCGAAGAGCTTCGTGACGGCCCCGATATTGGACGTCAGTGCATTTGCCAACTGGGTGGCGTCCACAGTAACAGTTGACGTCGTAGTGTCCGTACTTGTTACACTTTGGCCTATCCCGATCTCAGTCAAGTTATTGTACCCTGGGGGATTGGGAACCTGGTTGCTCATCATTTGTTGCAGACTTGATTGTAGCGCCTGCACGCCGGTGTCGTAAGTGAACAGACCAGCTTGCGTATTCCCAGATGAATCTGTGGAATACGTTGAATTAGTACTGATGAAGCTCATCAGGTCGTTATAATCTGACACGAACGTATTTATATTCTTTGTAATCCCGGTAAGGTCTGTGGCGACGTTAATCTGACCAGAGCCACTGCCTTGTTCAATAGTGAACGTAAGGCCCTGAATGCCTGTCTCTGCCGAGGTGAAGATGTTGTCGGTGCTGGTGATGGTACTGCCACCGTTAATCTGGACTTCGGCCTGTTGTCCGGCAGTGTAGGTCCCTCCCGCCAAGCCCAGGTCTGACATGAGGTTACCGGATCCGTTCACAATGTTTATGGGACCACCGCCGTTACCTGTCAGTATCATCGAGTTTGTTGCCATGTCTAAAGTTGCGGTGACACCGGCAGATGAAGTGTTGATCTGGGCGATGATGCTGTTCATCGTGTCGCCCGTATTATAGGTAATGGTAGCGCCATTTATAGTGAAGTTGTCTCCGTTAGCCACTGGTGGTCCGGCGACGACAGTGGCCAGATCCTGAGAAAACTTAGCGAAGGTTGCCCCGCCCGCGAAGACTCCTCCCGTCCCTGCGTACTGCGCAGGAGTGCTTTCTTGGAGAATCTTCACGTTATACGTGCCCACGGTCGCGGTAGAGTCTGTAGAGGCACTGAGGAGCGTGGGATCCGATACTGTGGCGGCTGTAGCCGCGAAAGTTGATGCACCCGAGAGGTTCCACGCGTCGTTTTCCAAGGTGTTCAGCTTGGTGTCAAGGGTGCTGTAAGCCGTTTGCAGGCTTTGCTCTTGTTTTTGCTGGGCCGTCAAGGCGTTAAGGTTGGCTGACTGAAGAGTTACCAACTCGTTAATGAGAGTCGTTGTATCAATCCCAGATGCCAGGCCACTTACCTGAATCGGCGCAGAACCAGGATTCGAGAAACCAACAGTTGGAATCATCATTTTAGCAACGCCCCTTCCTCGGGCTCTCTCAAGCCACCGCCAGACACAACCCCTATTAGTGTATTCGACGCTTGCGCTGAGGTTTTAATGCCTAAAATCATGGATTTGTGGATTTCTTGAACCGGGCTGTGGCATGTAAGTTGTACAGTTGAACCGAGTGGTCCAAGGGCCACACTTTGCAGCTAGAACCGATGGGTGCGCAGGCAGAGTAGGCAAAAATTGCCGGGACTCGCCTTGTCTGGACGGTCACTGCCATTATTGTTGAAGACGGCCAGTGGCTGATTCCGCGGGCTGGAATGGCGGGATTTCCTGGTGAAACGGGGGAAGCGTCGTGCGTGTGCAATCACTGCTCCTGGTTGGGATAAGAGAGCTACCAGATTGTTTCAACCGCGTAATGCAGGACCACAAGTGTGCGTTCACGGCTGTTCCAGACGCACAAGCAGCCCTTCGAGCTCTCAGTGGCGGCAGAACATTTGACGTAATGATAATTCGGGCCAATGCGGCCTGCAACGATGAGGTTCTCAGGAAACTTGAGGCCGCGGCCTCACAGACATTCATCCTTGCGCTGCACGATGCGGCGCTTGAGGAAGGGCCGCCGGATGTCCTGGCAAGCGTTGTAAGCGGCTATCTTAGTTCGCCGATCACGGAGGTCAAACTCAAGACGATGCTCGGCAGCGCCGGCCGTTTCCTGACGCTCGCGCAAGAGAACCAGTATTGCCGCACGCGAGAGATCAAGCCTGATGATGAGTTTGTTGGCCGGGCCGAGAGCGTTCGCCAGGTCTTCCGCGTTGTGGACAGTGTGGCTGCGCTGGACACGCCTCTGTTTTTGTCGGGGCCGCCGGGCACAGGAAAGAACCTGCTGGCACGCATTATCCACAGGCGGTCCTCACGCAAGCAAGGGCCGTTCATCCGCGTGAACTGCTGCGATCACCCTGAAAGCTTGCTCGAAGCGGAGCTCTTCGATTCGGGGACGGCCCGCTTCGAGCTGGCTGACAAGGGCACGTTGGTGCTAGACCACCTTGAACATGTAAACGAAGCCGTGCAGCAGCGGGTGCTGAGTGTTCTCAAGGAAGCGGCGGGCGAGAAGACGGCAATTGCGGGCGGGACGCCCGCGCTCCCAAACGTGCGTTTGATCTGCATCGCCAACTGCGAGGCTGGACGAAGCGCGAAGGAAGGACTATCGAACGCGGAGCTGTGCCGTCTGCTTACCCCGATCCGTCTGCCGTTGCTCGGCGAGCGTGGGGAAGATGCGATTCTGCTGGCCGAGTTCTTCATGCGGTGTTTCTCCAGGACGCTCATGCGGCCGGAGATGTCCCTGGCCCTCACCGCCAGAGAAGCCTTGTTGGCCTACCGCTGGCCGGGAAACGTACAGGAGTTGAAGCACTGCATCGAACGCGCAGTTCTCCTGGCAGACCACGGCGAGATCACGGCCGAGATGCTCGGCCTGCCACAAGCGCAAGGGGTGGACGTTCCGGGAAAAGCGGTGGCCGCAGAGGGAGAGCCGGCCGTTCGGAATCGCAACGGTGCAGCAACTGACGCAGGGGTTACGCTTCCGGATAAGGATGAAGCGGAGCTGCTGTCAACCCCCGCCGGGCCAGTGCGTGCCGCGGACGCTTCCGATCCTGGCGTAGTGACTATCCGCGTAGGCCAACCGCTGGTTGAGGTCGAGCGGGAGATGATCCAGCGCACGCTGGAACAAGCCCACGGCAACCGCACCAAGGCCGCAGGCGTCTTGGGCATAAGCGTGCGGACTTTGTACACCAAGCTGCTGGAAATTGAACAACTGAAGGAACACAACGGAACCTGAGTAGGGCGAGCTTTCCAGCTTGCCCGGACAAGCTGGAAAGCTTGTCCAACTTCTAGGAGTGGCCAGTGATTGCCAGCCGTTGCATTGAGAGCCTGGTTTGCACGAGTTGCGTGGCCATCTGATGCAGCAAAGCGTTTTCACTCATGTCCGCCAGCTCGCGCTCTACTGAAACATTATTGCCATCGGCGCGCGGCGCCGCAGAGCGGTCCTCTTCTACTTTTGGTGCAAAAGAAGTCAGGTGATCTTCTTTGATGGCCTCGGCCAGCTCAACTTCAAACTTCGCATCCTGCCGCACGTAACCTGGCGTGTCTACGTTAGCGATGTTCTGGGCCAGCACCTTGTGGCGGAGCGCCGTTGCCTCGATCACGCGCTTCAGGAGAAAGTGGGTTGGGTCGCTTTGCAGATTCATAGCTGGTCCTTTCAACTCACAGGGTCGGTTTCGGGGCAGGGCTCTGCTGTGGCGCCGCGGGTGTGTTCTTTTCCCGCTCGTCCCTGAACCACCTGAGCTTATCGGCGGTCCACTTCGCTTCATCAGCCAGTTCGGCGAGTTCTACACCGTCAACCTTGACTCCGGTGGCCACATCCGACACAAACTTATCGTATCCTGCAATGGCCTCGGCAAGCCGGCCAGCGTGCTGATCAATGATGGCTTGCTGGTAGCGCGCATAGGTGGCACAGCCCGATGGGACGTTCGGGTCTGCCATCAGGTAGGCGTAGATGCGGCTGGCTTCCTCATACCGCCCGACAGCCTGTAACTCCCTGGCGTGCTTAAGCTTGAACATTGGGGCGTCCCCTCCGGCAGTTTGTATGCTGGCGAGCTGCTGGTACACCTCTTGGGCGCGCAGGTGGTTCGTATTTGATTTCTCCTGAAGGGCATGGACCTGCACCACCAGGTCTGCGATGTTCTTGTGGCCAGGGTGTTGCCGGATAACCTGCAGAAGCAATGAGACCGCATCTTGAATGTGCCCGGCTTGAGCCAGCGCACTCGCTTCTTCGCTCTCGGCAAGCAGAACCAGCTCGTGCTCTGGGTAACGCTCACGCAGGTCCTTCAGGAGCGCTCTGGCCTTGGCCGTATTCCCTGCGAGCCGCGCGGCGCGAGCCCAAGTGTAGAGCGCCTGGGGTTCGTACTTGGCCTTCCTTTCAGGCGTGTCGTTCTGCAGCGTCTTAACCGCCTGTTCGGCTTGTTCGGCAGCGTGGTCCTGCAACTCGGCAGCGAGGAACTCGTAAGCGGCTTCGAGGCGCGCATCGCAAACATTGTCGGACTTGGGGTACTTCTCCGCCAGCGCGACAAAGTAGCGCGCGGCATCCAAGGAGTCATCGGCCCTCTTGTGGGCGAGTGCCAGGTTCCAGCGGACCTCCCAGCCCAGTGGTTCATCGCTCACTTTGGCCGCCAGATTGGCGAACGTCTGGCACGCTTCCTTGTTTTCGTTGGCGCCCAACTGCGCCTTCCCCAACAGGAGCGACAATTCCCATTGAAGTTGTCCCTGGGCTTCCTTGATTGCCTGTTTAAGGATCTCGATGGCCTCGGCGAACCGCTGCCCCTTGTACAGCAGTTCAGCTATCTTCTGCCTTGCCAAGGCGGCGAAACTGGTGCCTGACTGGGCGCGTTCTACCGCACGGTACTCGCGTAACGCCCCCGTCGTGTCTCCAAGCTTCTCAAGGCAACCCGCCGCTGCCAGCAGGGCCTTGGGGGCCAAGGGGTGGCGCGGAGTGGTGTCAGCCATCTTGATGTAGGCTTCGCGGGCGTCCTTGTAATTGCCCGTCATTTCCAAAGCGTACCCCAGTTTGTACTGTGCCTCCGCAGCGTGCGGGTCCTTGGGGAAATTCTTCAGCAGGAGCTCATAATAAACAATGGCTTTCTTCCAGTCTTCTTCCTCATCCGCCATAGCAGCCAGACCCACATAAGCGTCCGCCACTTCCGGCTTGTCTGGGAATTCGGTGATGACTTTCTCATAAGCCTTGCGCACCTGCTCGCGCAGGTCCGTTGCGTACTGCGTCTGTGGGGGCTTGTTGTTTTTCGCCGTGGAAGGTTGCTCAGTTTTTGGTGGCTCTACGACGATCGCTGGCTTGGGGGCCTCTTTTTCTTTTTTGATGGGCACAATCGGGACGGGAATTTGCGGCTGCGGCGGCGTTGTGACATCCGTAGACGGTGCTGGCGGTTGTGGTTGCCGAACCTGAGTTGGGAGGATAGCGGGTGGCGGTTTCACTGCGCCCGGCGCCGGCTCTTCCACTTTGGCCTGCTGCGCCTTGATCATCGCGCGCTTTGCGGCTTCGAGAGCTTCCGTGTTTTCGGCCAACTGGACGTCAACCTTGTTGCCAAGTCTTTCCACTGCCTTCTGCAACCCGCCAAACTGGGCGGCCAAGGTCTGGATCAACTCCAGTGTTTCTTTATCGGCAGCGGGCTTCGGAGCCTGAGGCGCCGTTGGCACGGTTGCTTGTGCCGCAGCGGCCGGGGTGGGTGGGTTAAGAGGTGGCAAAGGTTGGCCATCTTTGTCCACATGAAGATCGGGCAGGGGAAGGCCCCCCTCTCTGTCCTTCTCGCAGGAGGACAGGACAAAAATGAGGGGCAAGCATGTCAAAACGCACAGTTTCTGGCTCATCGCAACCTACTTTCCCGTTCCCGTGGATGGAAGGCTACTAAGGAGTTTGGCGTAACTAATCCGCAGCTTGACGCGTTGTTTTTCGGTGAGACGGCTCTTGTCCGAAGCCCAGGCTTCGAGCAGGTCTCCTGCTGTCTGGAAATCACTTCTCTGGGCCGCTGCTTTGATCTTGGCCCACTCCGCAGGAGGCAGGCCTGACGTCTCGCTCTCTGCCGTCTCCGGGGGTTGGGTGGCACTTACCGGCGGAGCCCCGTTACCAGCCGTTTCCTCAGGGTCGGCTTTGACAGTGGCGTTTTGGACAGGGGGTTCGGCTGGTTCTGTCTTCAAGCGTTCCCAGTCAACCTCGGCGAGCCTGAGCTGAACTTGAGCTTTCACCTCATCAGGAGGGTTTGAGGCGAGAATCCTGGTCAGCTCTTCTTGTGCCTCGATCCGCTTGCCCGAAGCGGACAGGCCCTGGGCGTGCAGCAACCTGATCTCCGGAGCGTGTGTGCTGGTGGCGTAGTGGTCCAGAAAGGCTACAGCAGCCTGCATGGCCTCATCCCAGCGACCCAATTCACGATAGCAGGTGCAAACACGGTATTGAGCCCACTCGGCGTCTTTCACGTCCGCAAAGGAGGCTGGTCTTGCAAGAAGTTCGGTATATATATTGCACGCTTCAGAGTAACGTTTCTGGGCCGGCAACATTTTGGCCAGATAAGTTGCATTGGCCAAACGCAGGCGCCAAGCCGGGTCTGAACGCCCAGCGATGTTCAAGGCCTTGCGGGCCGTATTCCAAGCCTCATCGTAGTCGCCTTTCGCCAGAAGATCGTTGTACCTGGTAGTGAGTTCCTTCACCCCAGGTTTCAGCTCTTCGGCTGCTGCAAGGATTTCCGAAGCCTTATCCCCGGACGGGGAAGACGCCGCAGGACTTTGGGCGGCAGTTTGGTCGGCAGTCTGTTCTTTGTCTTTGGCAGGGGAGTGCGTCTTGCCAGGAGTCTGTTCTTTGGGATGAACTTGTTCCTTGGCGACAGGTCCAGAAGTCTCGTTCTTGGGTTCAGGCTGCTCCTTGGCTGACGACCCCATGGAACCGGCCACGTACAGACCTATCCCGAAGACCACGGCGCCAGCGGCCACAACCCCAATAGCTGTCAAGACAAGGTCACGTTGCAAGGCAGCAGCCCTTCAAATCACGGAACGGCGGTTACTCCCCACAGTCTGCCAACCTTGTTCTTAGCAAGGTCCACGCCACAACCATAGGCAAGAATTTCCGTCTGCTCATAACCTGGAGGCGGTTGATTGTTTACGTGCCGTCTCTGGCCCAAACAGTTTCTGGAACAACAGATCGTAGATCATCTTCCTCTCGGTTTCGTTGACAGCCTCACAGCCCGGCTCCTGGCCTGCCAAAGCAGGCAATGTCGCGAACCTTCCTGTCTTCCGCGGAGGCGTGATGAACTGGAGTTGCCCTCCCATCAGCACGAAGCGTTCGATTACGTTGCGCAACTCGCGGACATTCCCGGCCCACGGGTGTGCCAACAGTTGCTGGCATTGTGCGTCGGTCAACTCAGGCGGCTCGCAACCCATCTCCCCGGCGAAATGACGGATGAAGTTCTGCGCCAGGGGCAGGATATCATCCACGCGCTCCCGCAGAGGAGGCAGGAAGATCGGCACAACTGCCAAGCGGTAGTACAAGTCCTCACGGAACCTGCCGCTTTCCACTGCCGCAACCAGATCGGAGTTCGTCGCTGCCACGACGCGCGCCAGCAAGGGAATCTCCGCGGAACCGCCGACCCGCATGAATGTACGTTCCTACAAGACCCGCAGCAGTTTCCCCTGAAGTTCAAGAGACAGGTCGCCAATATCGTCCAGGAAAATGGTCCCGTCGGCCGCCATTTCGAAATGCCCCTTGCGAGTGGCGCGGGCGTCGGTGAAGGCGCCCCTCTCATGGCCAAACAGTTCGCTTTCGACGAGGGAAGCCGGGATCGCAGAACAGTTCACTGCCACGAAAGGCTTGTCACATCTTTCGCCTACACGATGCAGCCGCCGTGCCACAACCTCTTTGCCTGTGCCGGTTTCGCCGGTGATCAGAACAGTCGTTGACTTGCTCCGGGCCAAAGTACTCAACAGAGCTTTGGTCTGGCGCATCGGTGGACTGACAGCTACCATGTCCCCATTGCTGTCTGAAGGTGGTGGGCTCGCAGGGGCGGACGCGGCGATCTTCTTCAGGACGTCAACGACCTCTGTCGGCCTGAGCGGCTTGACCAAGCAGTAACTCGCGCCCAGTTTCATGGCTTGGACCGCCTCGCGGACGCCCAAGGAACTGCCTATGAGGACGGCCTTGGTGCCCGGCGCTACCGCGCGCACCTTGCGAAGCAACTCGAAACCATCAAGTTCAGGAAGGTTCAGGTCAACGAGAACCACGTCATATCTGGACGATTCTACGAAAGCCAGGGCTTGTGATCCCGTTTCCCCGGTATCGGCGTACCAGCCATTTTGCTGCACAATTGCTCTGAGCAGATTGCGAGAAGCGTTACTTTCGTCGGCAATCAGCACGCGCATGAGTTGCTACCCGACTCCGACCACTCGGTCACCGGCGACCTAAGCCAACAAGGGCAAGAGAGATTCTGTCCCTCGTTCCCCACATTTCAATTGGTTTGTACTGCCCCAACTAAGATTATACCCACGGCCCCGAGTCTGTCAAGATTGTAACCCGATTTTGACGGCATTCCGCCCATGCCAGTCGTCATATCCTTATGTCCTATAATGTTTTGCAGCAGACCAAGAGGAAGTGAAATATAAGAATGTGAAACACTGAATTAAAAAAACGGAACGAGAGTTGATTTACCGCAACGTGGTAAGCCTTTATGAGCTAATACTTAGCAATGTTGCCAGAACCAATTCCCGGATTCATACTTATGATCCCGTGGCAAAAACTTCCGGGCCAAGCCGTGCCGACGCAATGGCCCGTGAGTTGCGAACCTGCTCGCAGGAGAGAGCGTAACCAGCGAAGGCGATGGCTCTGAATGGATTAAGGAGGACACTGTGGCCAATGTCAGTGCGATGTTTGCCGGCATGAACGTCAGCGTCTCGGCGCTGCAAGCTCAGCGTCAGCGCATGGATGTCATTGCCTCGAACTTGGCCAATGCGGAAAGCACGCGGACATCCAGGGGCGGTCCTTACCAACGGCAACAAGTGGTCTTCGAGACGGTTCTGGAGGAAGCCCAGAACAGCTTGGGACAGCCAGGGCCGGGTGTCCCGCGGGGAGGGGTGCGCGTGGCATCAATATCATCTGACCCACGGCCTCCTATTCCGGTTCACATGCCTGGGCATCCGGATGCGGACGCGAACGGAAATGTCCTCATGCCTGACATCCACCCTGAACAGGAGATGGTGGACCTGATCAATGCTTCCAGGTCGTACGAAGCGAATTCGGCGGCCATCAAGATTTCACGCACGATCTTCCAGAGAGCGCTCGATTTGGGGAAGGCATAACAAAGCTTAAGGGCTGAACATGATTACACCGATCTCAGGTGTCGAACTTACCCGTGCTGCACAGTCATTGCCCGACTTGGGTACCGTAACCTCCGGCACTGGGAAGCCTGCGGACTCGTTCGCTGCGGTTCTGGGCCAGAAGATAAACGAGGCTAACGCCACCCAGTTGAATGCGGATGCATCCGTGCAGCAACTCCTTGCCGGTGAAGGCGGAGACATCCACCAGGTGATGCTGGCAATGGAGCAGGCCCGCATGTCCCTGATGTTAGTCTCGTCGGTGCGTGACAAAGTGCTGGAGGCGTACCAGGAGGTCTCCCGGATGGCGCTGTAGTGGCCCCGGTAGGACAGGCTTTCCAGCCTGTCCGGACAGCCTGGAAAGGCTGTCCTACTGCTTTCACAGGGGAAGGGGATTAAGACGTGAAGTTCTCCCAGTTCACATCTCAGGCCAAGGCAATTTGGAGCTCGATGGGGGCGGGGTCGCGGCTGACGCTGCTTTCCTTCCTCGGCATCATGGTGGTGTTGCTCGTCCTGCTGGCATTCTGGGCCGGACAGACGGACTACGCGCTTCTTCATGCCGGCCTGTCGCCAGAAGAAGCCGCCACTGTAAGCGACAAACTGCGCGACGACAAAGTGCCATTCCATTACGAGGCCAGCCGAGGAGCTATTTATGTTCCGGCATCGCGTGTGGATGCGGTGAAGCTCAGCTTGGCCACTATGGGCATTCCCCATAGCGGGGACACCGCCTTTGATAAATTCGACAAACAAGCATTTGGGACGACTGAATACGTGCAGAAGATCAACTTTGTGCGGGCGCAAGAGGCAAGCTTGGCGCACACAATCATGGCGATTGAGGGCGTGGAGTCAGCACGGGTAAAACTGGCTATCCCCGATGAGGAAGTGTTCATTCGGGAGAAGCGAGAGGCCAAAGCGTCCGTGACGGTAACGTTGCGCAGGGACAAGGCTCTTAGCGGCGAGAACGTCAATGCGATCAAGTACTTGGTGGCTTCCAGCGTCCCCAAACTGGACGCACGCAACGTCACTGTCGTGGATTCCGCAGGCCGGATGCTTTCTCGCCCCCAGGACGCCAACGACAGTACTTATATGTCCGATGAGCAACTGAATCATCAGAGGCAAGTGGAAAGAGACTTGACGAATAAGGTTCAGGAGTTGCTTGATCCGGTGGTTGGGCCAGGCAAGTCCGTGGTAAAGGTTACAGCGCAACTCAACTTCCAGCGAACGGAACGAAGCAGTGAGAAAATGGACCCGGACACGGGCGTGCTGACCAGCGAGAACAGCCGAAGCGAGGACACTATCGGCCGGTTGGCGGGGCCAGGCGGTGTGCCGGGTGTGGCTTCGAATATCCCTGCTGCAGGTGGGACTACCCCCCCTGCTTTGGCTGCGGAGGGCAGTCTCAACACGAATTCGAAGAAACAGAAGGGCAACACCAACCAATACCATTTTGATACGGTGGTTGAGCATACTATCGCCGAGACCGGAACCATAAAACGCCTTTCAGTGGCCGTCCTGGTGGCGGCCAAGGCCCCTGCCGCGGGTGCGGCCGGTGCTCCTGGCAAGACCGCCGCAGTGGCACGCACGACACAGGAAATGCAGGCTTTGACAGACATTGTGAACGGGGCTGTCGGGTTCTCAAAGGAACGCGGCGACATGGTCAGCGTAAAGGAACTGCCCTTCGCACAAATCGCCGAAGCTCCGGCGCCTCCGCCTGCACCGGAGAAGGTTGGTCCCTGGACGGAGTGGTGGCAGAGCATTCCGATCTCAGAGCGGCTGGCCTTCATTGGCATAGTGCTGATGCTGGCGGGTTTCTGGTGGGTTTTCCGGAAGACCAGTGTGCCGGCGCAGCCGCCCGCCCAGGTGGAGCCTGCCAGGACGTTCGTCCTGCCGTCCGATAGGCATGTAACCGTCGAAGAGGACGTCAAGGAACTTGTCACCAGGAACAGCTCGCGAGCGGTGAACATCATCCGTTCGATGATGAGATAACAGGTTGGGAGTAGCAATGGCGATAGGTGCAATGATAGGCAGCCAGCAGGGCTTGAAGGGTGCTCTGACCGGCGCCCGCAGAGTGGCCATCATCATCTCCTCGATAGACGTCGAACTTGGCGCGCTGATTCTCAAGCCCTTGCCGGAGGAGCAGGTTGCGGCGATTTCAGAAGCCATAGAGGAGGTGAAAGACGTTCCGGAGGACGTGCGGCGGAAGGTGCTGGCCGAGTTCGTGGAGCAACTGCGCAGTGACCACAACCCTTTCCCCGATCTGCGGTCGTTGTTGGTGACAACTTATGGCCCCGCTAAAGCCGAGATTATGCTCTCCAAGGCACGGGAGGCGACAGCCGTACAATTCAAGTCCCTGGGTGAGCTGGATCCGCAACAGCTCTACGGCCTGCTGCGTCAGGAACGGCCGCAGACGGTGGCCTTGGTTTTGTGCCACATTGATCCCAAGCGTGCTGCGGAAGTGGTGGCCAATTTCGATGCGGAGTTCCAGGCCCGCGTGATGGTGCGGATTGGGCGCATGAGCCGGGTGCCGCCGGGAACCATCCTCAAAGTAGAAGGGGTGTTGCGCAAGCGGCTCGTCGCCGGGGCCAAGACGAGGGAAGCACCGGGCCCCAAGTTCATTGCCCAGGTCCTCAACCAGGTTGACCG
>Ga0187861_10001583_pt1 | contig 23207 bp, 23 predicted proteins | sample June2016WEW_10_1_3_FD_132986 | JGI IMG/M metagenome (GOLD analysis project Ga0187861, IMG submission 132986) | Peatland microbial communities from SPRUCE experiment site at the Marcell Experimental Forest, Minnesota, USA - June2016WEW_10_100 | ecosystem: Environmental > Terrestrial > Soil >...
CATGGGCTCCGACGGAGCGGACGGCATGGTGGCCATGCGCAAGGCCGGCGCCAGGACGATCGCCCAGGACGAGGCTACATCGGTGGTCTTTGGCATGCCCAAAGTCGCCTACGAGCGGGGAGGCGCCGAGCGCCTCCTGCCCCTGAACGCCATCCCTGCTGCAGTGATGAATTTATTAAACGCTCAAAAGACATGAACATCATTGCAGTCGGCATCGGGGAATTAAAAGCAGCCAATACGCCAGGCAGTGTGCTCAGGACCTTTGCGCTGGGGTCCTGTATCGGAGTAGCGCTTGTGGCGCCGCGCCTGCAGGTGGCCGGCCTGCTGCATATTGCCCTGCCTGATTCCAGCATCAATCGGAAACTTGCTCTGGCGAGGCCCGGTTATTTTGCTGATACCGGCATCCCCATTTTAATAAAGAAAATGTTTGATTACGGTTGCCAATATACAGATTTGATTGTCAAGATCGCAGGGGGCGCCAACATCATGGACCCCCAAGAAACGTTCAGGATTGGAAGCAGAAATACCCTTGCCGTGAAAAAGCACCTGTGGAGATACAAGCTTGGGCCTGTCGACGAAGATGTTGGGGACAGCATCAGCCGTACCATGACTGTTGCCGTGGATACCGGGAGGGTCATCATCACATCGCCGGGAAACGGGGAATGGGAGTTATGACGGATAGCAAGGATATCAATATTTTTTTAATAGTCGATGACTCCATCACTGCCAGGATGATCATCAAGCGGTGCATCGAGATCGCAGGTTTTCGGGACCGGGCCTTCATCGAAGCCCGCAATGGCGAGGAGGCCTGGCAGATATTGCAACACGTGAGAGCGGACATGATCATCACAGACTTGAATATGCCTGAGTTGGACGGCCGCATGCTGCTCGAACGCATTAAAACCACACCCGCATTTTCATCTATTCCGGTAATAGTAGTGACCAGCACCAGCAACCCTGCGCAGGAAGCGGAACTGATCGGCCTGGGCGCCTTGGCCGTCCTGGGCAAGCCTGTCTCTCCGGCCGGCATGTACAGGACACTGGCAGCTTTAAACAGGAACGGGAGAGGGTGCAAAAAATGACTGAATGCTGCAACAGCGATCGTGCCGGAAGACTGTGTCAAGCTTTGATCGCAGTGGTGGCCGACCTGGCTTTCATCGAGCTTGAAGAGGAGCACCAGGATAGACAGGCGGCAGTACCCGCTCGTTTTTGGAAAATGAAGCTTCCGGTTGTCCAGCCGCTTGCAGGAGAGTTGTTGTTGGCTGTAGAACCTGCTCTACTGCAAGAGATCACGCGCAATATCTATGGCTTGGACGCAGAACAGCCAGTCCGCGACCGTGAACTGGACACGCTTGCAGAACTCTTGAACACGATTGGCGGGAAATTGATGCAGGTTATCGTGCCGCCTACGGTCAAGTATGAGTTAGGCTTGCCGGTCCTGGCAGTAAACGACGGGACATCAACTGTCCCCGGCATGTGCCTCGTATTCCGCTCTGAAGAGAAACACCTGATCCTTTCGATTGTCGGACAGAATCTAATCAGCGAGGTGATGAAATGAAGATCAGGATTCTGGTGGTCGATGACTCCCCTTTTATTTACAAGGCGATTGCCAGGATATTGCCGGAAGACGACTACGAAATATGCGGGTCCGGTAAAAACGGGCAGGAAGGGGTCGAGCTGTACCAGAGGCTGAAGCCGGATGTGGTCACCATGGACATTACCATGCCGATCATGGATGGGCTGGCAGCGGCGAGAGAGATCTTGAGGAGAGACCCGAAGGCGAAGATCATCATGCTGAGCGCCATGGGTGACGAGGAGATCGTGCAGGAGGCTAAAACTGCCGGCATCAAGATGATCCTGAAGAAGCCCTTCAAGGCGCCGGACATGCTTGCCGCGCTCAGTAAGGTGTACGCCCTGGATAATTCAGACGCCGAGGATGCCGCACAGCAAGATGATAACTACTTGGAGTATTTCCGTACAGCTTTGAAAGATACTTTACAAGACATGGCCGGCCTGGAGTGCTCCTTCGGCGAGACGGAGCTGCAGCAGGGTATTCTGGAGTCCGAAGGATTGGCTGTAATCTTGGGCATAGCCGGCAAAATGACGGGCAGAGTCATCCTGGACACCTCCAGGGAAGTGGCATGCAGGCTGTGCGGAATGATGAACGGGGAAGAATACGGTCTGGAAGATGATTTTGTTCTCTTCTCCCTCGCTGAATTTCTGAACATTCTATCCGGCAATGCTACCACCAACATCAATAACAGCCATCGAGGCCTGAACCTGCGGCTCGCTCCCCCCAGCGTCTTCGTGGGCAGACGCTTGAACATCAATAGCCCCAAGGTGAAGGCTCATATGATCAGGATGGAGACCGCCGCCGGAGCTATCAACCTCAGTGTAGGCTTCGAAGGGAGTTGATGACGACATGGATGCCAGAGTATTCTCTCCTTTCATAGATACTTTTTTTCAAGTGCTTCCGGGATTGGGAATCAAGAATGTAGAGCGGGGAAGGCTCTCGCTCAAGGAAAAACTGTCGGCGGCGCGGGATGTCACCGCCCTGATCGGGCTTTCCGGGGGCATACGGGGCAATATTGCCATCAGCATGGACTTGGCCGCGGCTAAAAAGATCGCTTCCATCATGATGATGGGAAGGCCGGTGGAGACGCTTGACGACATAGCCCAGAGCGCCATCGCGGAAATGGCCAACATGCTTTCCGCCAATGCCATGACCATTGTCGGGCAGAATGGTGTCGCCATGCAAGTGTCCCCTCCCACTTTAATTACGGGTGAGAAAATATCCTGCATCGTCAGCCAGGTGAAGTCGCTCAACGTGGAGATCTATACCGAGGCGGGGATTATTGAGATCAATATCGGGCTGGAAAGCTGATCTTGGTGGTTGGTGGTCGGATGACACCTTAGATTAGTTTATTTACCACAGATGACTACCCGCTCTTATCCCCCCGCTTCTCTGAAGCGGTGGGATAAGAGCGGCTACATCACTGTATTAACGAGTTCTAAGCTTCAGTGGGGGAAGGCAATCCCCCACTGAAGCTTAGAACTCGTTGAAGATTGGGGGTACGGAGCAACGAGTTGTTCATCAGACCTTGAAGCGTTCGGATGCGGCAAACAGGTTGATCAGCGCCGCCCCCGCCACAAAGCCTCCGATGTGCGCCCACCAGGCGACAGAATCGGCGGCGAGGGAGGTGGTAAAACCGTTTAGTACCTGCATCCCGAACCAGAGAAGCAGGAACCAGACGGCGGGGATCTCGACCAGGGTGATGAAAAAGAACAGGGGGAGCAAGGTCAGCACCTTGGCCTTGGGATAGAGGACGAAGTATGCTCCCAGGATACCGGCAATAGCCCCGCTGGCGCCGATGATCGGCACCCTGGAGGCGGGACTGGCTAGACAATAGACAATGCTCCCGGCCACGCCCACCAGGAGGTAAAAGAACAGGTAAGGTATGTGGCCGACCCGGTCCTCCACGTTATCCCCGAAAATCCACAGGTAAAGCATGTTCCCGATGATGTGGAGCCAGTTGGCGTGCAGGAACATGGCGGTGATGAAGGGAGTGGCCAGGGACAGAAAGGGAGCGCCCGCTGCAAGCTGAGAGGCGACATGGGCCGGGACCAGCCCGTAGGTGAACGTCAACTGGTTCAAGGCCTGGTTGGAGAGGGAGATCTCTTTGAAAAAGACGATGAAGTTGATCACGATCAGGGATACGTTGACGATGGGAAAGGTGCGGGAGCGGGTGCTGTCGCGCAGCGGGATCATCGGCGCCCTCCTGGAATTACCTGCAGTGGTTTGACCTCCCAGCCATTGTCGCCCCTCGGGCGACTATCCCTTACATCTCTCATCTCTCATCCGGTTGGCTGGAACTGGCTGCCATGTTACAATATGCCCGGAAACAGTCCTGTTTATAAAAAATCGGCGTACTTGAGAAGCGGGAAGCGAGATGTGGGCGGGTGCCCGCCTTGGTGGGCGCGGACACTTCACATATCCCAAATGGGGTGAGTCTGATGACAGAGGAGTACCAGGCGGGAAGCTATGACGTGATTGTGATCGGAGCCGGCCATGCCGGGTGTGAGGCCGCCCTGGCGAGCGCCCGCATGGGTTGCCGCACCTTGCTGATCACTCTGAATATCGATTACGTGGCCCTGATGCCCTGCAATCCGGCTGTCGGTGGACCGGGGAAGGCCCACCTGGTGCGGGAGATCGACGCCCTGGGCGGGGAGATGGGGCTCGCCACCGACAGGACCTATATCCAGATGCGCATGCTCAATACTGCCAAGGGCCCGGCGGTGCGAGCCCTGAGGGCCCAGGTGGACAAGGCGGACTACATGCGTGCCATGCTCAGGACACTTCAGGACCAGCCGAACCTGGACCTGAAGCAGGGAACTGCCGAGAGAGTGATCGTGGATGGGGAGAGGGCGGCGGGTGTGGTCACCCGGACGGGCGCCAGGTTTACCGCTGCCGCCGTGGTCCTGACCACCGGGACCTATCTCCGCGGACGGATCATCGTCGGCGACGTCACCTACCCGGGCGGCCCCAACGGACAACTGGCGCCCGGGGAGTTGGCCGCCTGCCTGAAAGACCTCGGTTTCGAACTGGCGCGTTTCAAGACGGGCACGCCGCCCCGGATCGACAGGCGCACCGTTGATTTTGACAAAATGACTGTCCAGCCTGGCGATGAGCCACCCCTGTTCTTCTCCTATCTCTCTCCCAGGGCGCCCAGAACCCAATTGCCCTGCTGGCTGGCTTACAGCAATGAACAGACTCATGCCATCGTCAGGTCAAACCTGCACCGGGCACCATTGTTCTCCGGGATCATCGAGGGGGTGGGACCGCGCTACTGCCCCTCATTTGAGGACAAGGTGATGCGTTTTCCAGAGCGCCGGCGGCACCAGGTCTTCCTGGAACCGGAGGGCCGGTCGACCGATGAGATATACGTCCAGGGGATGAACACCAGCCTGCCCGAGGATGTGCAGGTAGCGGTGCTCAGAAGCATGCAGGGATTGGAACAGGTGCAGATCATCCGGGTCGGCTACGCCATCGAGTATGACTGCGTGGTGCCCGCCCAACTGGACCCGGCCCTGCAGACCAAGAATGTTCACGGCCTCTTCACTGCAGGTCAGATCAACGGGACCTCCGGTTACGAGGAGGCCGCGGCCCAGGGGATCATTGCCGGCATCAACGCCGCCCTCCATGCCCGGGGTAAAGAGCCGCTGGTGTTGAAGCGCTCACAGGCCTATATCGGGGTGCTGATCGACGACCTGGTCACCAAGGGAATTCGCGAGCCCTACCGCATCCTCACCTCAAGGGCCGAGTACCGCCTGCTGCTGCGCCAGGACAATGCCGACCTGCGGCTCACCGAATTGGGGCGGCAGGCCGGCCTGGTCAGCGATGAGCGCTACCGGATCTTTCAAGCCAAACTGGCCCGGTTGGAGGAAGAAAACCGCTGGCTGGAGGAGACGGTGGTCAGGCCGGCGCCGGAGGTTCAGGATTGGCTTGAAGAGAAGGGCAGCGCCCGGCTCAGGGAGCCGCTCAGCCTGAAAAATCTATTGAAGCGGCCGGAGATCAGTTGTTCTGAACTGGTCAGGCTGGCCGGCTGCGGGCACCAGGCCGTACCTGACGAGATCGCCGAGCAGCTCACGATCCAGGTCCGGTTTGCAGGCTACCTGGAAAAGCAGGAGAGCCACGTGGCGCGGATGGAGAAGCAGGAAAACAAGCGCCTGCCCACCGGCCTCGATTACAGGGAGGTAAGGGGGCTGTCCAGGGAGGCCCAGGAAAAACTGAGCCAGGTGCAGCCGCTGACCCTGGGTCAGGCGGCCCGGGTACCCGGTGTCACCCCGGCCGATGTCTCGGTGCTGTGGGTCTACCTTGAGCAGCAGCGCCGTAGCGCTGCTGCTCAAGGAGTGATGAGTGATGAGTCATGAGTGATGAGCAAGACTACCACGATGCCGTTCCATCGTGCTTTTTGGGCACGATGTCCACCAAACTCGCTTTTGCTCGCAGTAAAGGTGGCCAATTGGAAAATCGGGTGCCGACGTGGATGCGGCGCCTAGTCCTGCGGACCGGTAACGCTGTGATACAGCTAGCCTCTTGGTGAAACCGAAAAGTGCGAATACATTTTGCTGTAGTAGTAATGAGTTATTGCTTTTGATTTTCCACTCATCACTCATTACTCATCACTCATTACTCATCACTTTGTTTGGTACTTCCTCTCCTGGCGCACGATCTCGATCAGGGTGGTCCTCTCCTCAAGATTATCCACAATGTAGACGCTGCCTTTGGCCTGCATGGCCAGTTCCTCCAGAAACTCCTGGTTGGACGCCACGCCGATGCAGATCAGCTTCGCCCGGGATGACGGCACCATGCCGGCTGCTCTCAGGGCGTCCTTGCGCGGGTCGATCGTCCACTTGCCAAAGGTGGGGACGCCGTCGGTGATCAGGACCAGCAGCGGGTTGCGCACATGGCGGTTCTTGATGAGGCGCAGGGCTTCCACGATCCCGTCGGCCAGCGGGGTCAGGCCATTGGGGTGCATCGACGATCTCAGGCTCAGCTTCAGCCGGGTGTAGTTGCGGGTAAAGGGGATCACCACCCGGGCCTTGCGGCGCTGGAAGATCACCACGGCGATCCGGTCCCGGGTAGTCAGCAGCAGGTGTTCGGCCAGTTGCCACACCGCCTTCATCTTCGGGCCCGCCATGCTGGCGCTGCCGTCAATGACCAGGCAGACGTCGACGGGCTTGGACATCACCTGTTGGTGCACCCTGATGTCGTCCCTGGTTAGCAGTGGGGTGCTCCGTTTTTGAAAGTAGCGGTCCTTGGCGGCCTGGACGATGGTTTCGGGAACGGCGATGCTGCCCAGCCAGGCATCTTTCAGCGACGCCGTTATCTTGCTGACATAGGCGTAGTTCTTATGACTGCTTTTCAGATGGGTGGTGCGCACTACCCGGTACTTGGCGCTAGGCACGGGGACCTGCCGCAACAGCTTGCGCATCTGGGACTCCAACTCCCGCTGGTGCAGCATGACGAACTCCAGCAGTTCCCGGCCCTCCTTGGTCAGAGTGTCGGTGAACCAGCCGCGCCTGATCAACCCGGCGTTGGACATGCCGATGATGAAGTCTCGCATGTGGCCGTGCTTGTTGCGGAGGTTGGCCAGGAACTGCTTGCGGCGGAACATGCCCGGCATGAAAGCCTGGAGGAATTCGATCACGTCCTCGGGGCTGCTCAGCATGTTGGTGAGAGTGGAGGCCATGTCCCAGAGCTGGAACTTGTCCGGCTCCAGGCCAAATAGGTAAGCGGGTACGGGCTGCCTGGCCTTTTTCTCGACGTGGACGACCTTCTCGACCTTTCTGATCTCCAGCGACTGGGAGGCCAGCCCGGTTTCTACGGCGTCTACCAGGCAGGGGAGGAGGGGCAGGTCGTCGGCGGCAAAGCGGTCAAGGAGGATCTGGACGTGACTCTTGCGGTGCGGCTTGGCGGGCGCCTGGCCGGCAGATCCGGCGCCGGCGATCAATTCGATCAGGGCGCCGGACCCGGTTCCTGTTTCCAGGTGGATACGCTCTGCGTAGGACTGGAACAGGTCTGGAGCGTCATCCTGTTTGCCGGTGAAGCCCAGGTAGGCGGCAATGGCCTCTTCCATGGCTTTAACCAGCAATTGGTGCTCCACTGCCGCTGGTTCATGAAAGATATCGACATGGATGATCTGCCCGGGCGTTTCCCGGTGCGCCAGTTCCATACCGGCGTCCCGGTTCACGAGGATGCGAATCTCGCCCGGATGAAGGTAGGTGGTCCTGTGCAGATAGGAGCTGATGACGGTCGATTCACCAAGCCGGAAACCCTGCTTCTGGTTCAGGCTGGCAGTGATCTGTCCGCCTAACTCTGTAAGCTGCTGTGGTGTTATTGTGTCAAAAATGAGGAGCTCCGGCATCTACATTCTCCTCACCCCATCGGTTAAGAGAGGTCGTATTCTCTTTTGATCACCCCGTTGTCCAGCGCATCACGCAGGTAGCGCGCCTTCTGCGGCGGTGACTCCTCGCCGTCCTGCTCATCATTGCCTGGCGTACCTGCGTCCTTTTTCTCCGAGTTCCGGTTGAAAAACTGTGCGAAACGGCTGCTGCCGCCCTTGTTCACGGAAGGGGCGACGGTATATGCTGCCTTATCGCCGCCTGACATGCGGTTGTTGACGGTATTCATGATCTCCGCCAGCGTGGCCGGACTGACCCGTTGGTATAGCACCAGGGGCAGGACAGCCATAATGTCGCTGATCATCATCTGGTTCCGTTTTCTCAGCGCGGCATGGAGCAGGGACGCCTGGGTGATTGCCTCCAGCGCCCTCAGGCTTTCAATGTTGAAGTTGATGTAGATGCTGGCCAGGAAGTTGGTCAGGTATTCAGGCATGGCCAGGTCGCTCTGGTCGGCGATGTTGGCGATATCCTGCCGGAACTTCTGGAGGCGCTTGACCTCCTGGGGTGAGAGGTCGCGGTCGCCGTTCGACTGCTCGTTCTTGACGGCCTCGTTGGTCAACAGGATATCGACCACCGCCTCCGTGGTGGAGGGGCGCCCCATTGGCACCACCAGGTCAAAGCGGTCCGAGAGTTGCCGCCTGATCTCGGCCAGGGGGCCGGGCTCTTCATCCGGATTGGAGGCTGCCCAGACGGAAACCGAAACCGGCACCTCCACCACCGGCAGGCCGGTTTCCTCGATCTGCACCCGGCCTGGTTTGGTGCCCATCACGTCTAAAAGCACGTCGGTGATCTCCGGCGAGGTATCAGCCAGGCGGTTGATCTCATCAACAAAAATGATCCCGCGGTGTGCCTGGGGAATTATTCCGGGCAGCAGGGCGGCCTCCGGCTGGGATGGATTGGTCAGTTTCCCCAGGTCGATGCTGCCGGCAACGGTACCGATTTTCGCCGAATGGGAGATCTCCAGAAACGGCACCGGTACCTGCTCTGTGCTCAGGGTGGCGATCTCTTCCTGTGACAGGCCTCTGTGTATCGGGCAGTGTGGTTGGTGAGGATCGCAGTTGTAGAGGCAATCCTTGATCCTGGTGATGAGAGGAAGGAACTGCTTGACCGAGCGCATGATGGTGGTCTTTCCGGTTCCTCTCAGCCCTTCTGCATGGACATGTAGCGGGGTCCCCCGCAATGTGGAAACGAGCGACATTTCAACTGCCAGAAAAAGGGGGCTGTTTCCGTTGTGTCGCGTCAACTGCAGGTATGTCTTCATGTTTGCGCTCTCCCTTTCGTTGTTGAAATACCACGAAGATATTTTAATCTTTTCTGAGACAAAAAGAAACAAGAATATTTTACGTCAATTCGAGTAATAGCTAGGCATAATGGCATGGCGGTCTTTTTCATGTAGACCCTCTATGAACCCTGATGACCTGCCTCCCATGGTAGTCAGGGGGTACACCGGTCTTACCTCAATGGTAAATATTGCTTGGGAAAGGGTGATGGACATGGGCGAATTCAGCGACCAGCCGGACGGACACGGCCCGCCCTGGGGATGGCAGCCCAGCCTGGAGTATATGGCCCGGGAGGCGGGTGTCGATTTCAACCGGTTTATCGAACTCGTAAAAGAGCAGATCCCGGACGACCGGATGTCGGCCATACTCGGGGTCAGTCCCCGGACCGTCAGGAGCCTGAGAGAGCACTTTGCGGAATTCGGACTGGACTCGGTCCAGGGCCAGGACTGATGTCTCCTCGAGCGGGTGCCCGCTTGCGGGCGCGGTTCGAAGAGAATACCGGATATTTTTTGTCGTGAAATGAACTGGGCGGTCGCCCAATTGGACAAATACATTCACAAACACCTGTATGGTATGGTATAATATGTCTGAGTCACTGTTATTACAAAAATGATGATTAAGGGAGTGTGTTCATGAGCCAGAATATCGTTACCCTGACTGACGCCAATTTCAGCGCAGAGACTGGCAAGGCGACGCTTCCCGTGATGGTGGACTTCTGGGCCGGTTGGTGCGGCCCCTGCCAGATGATGGCGCCGGTGCTGGAGAAAGTAGCCGAGGATTATTCCGGGCGGCTGACGGTGGGTAAGCTCAATGTCGACGAAAATCAGGCCACAGCCATAAAGTTCAACGTGATGAGCATTCCCACCCTGATCGTCTTCAAGAACGGGGAGGAGAAAACCAGGATTACCGGGTTCAGGCCACAGGAGGAGATCAACCGGCTGCTCGACCAGACATTATAGTGGTTGGTGGTTCGTGGTTGGTGTTATGAGGTTGCCGTAATGGACTTGTTTGATCATGCCCTGGAGAAAAAAACGGGCGTCAGCGGCCCGCTGGCCTACCGCATGCGCCCCAGGACCCTGGATGAGTATGTTGGCCAGGAACACCTGGTGCGGCCGGGGCGGTTGCTCAATGTCGCCCTGAAAGAGGATAGTCTGCCGTCAGCCATCTTTTACGGACCCCCGGGCACCGGAAAGACGAGCCTGGCCTGGATCATGGCGGAAGCCACCCGGGCTCGCTTCATGCAGCTCGATGCCAGCAACTCCGGAGTTGCCGAATTGCGCAAGATACTGGCGGAGGCCCAGGACCGGCTGAAACTGTATGACCAGCAGACCCTGCTCTTCATTGACGAGATTCACCGCTTCAACAAGGCCCAGCAGGATGTGCTCCTGCCCGCGGTGGAAAGGGGATATGTCGTGCTGGTGGGCGCCACGACCGAAAACCCCTATTTCTCGGTGAATGCCCCGCTCCTGTCCCGGACCCGGGTGTTGCCATTCTATCCATTGGAACCGGAGCAACTGCGCCAGATCCTGGATCGTGCCCTGACAGATCCCGTACGGGGGCTGGGAAAGCTGCGCATCGAGGTAGACCCGGAGGCCATAGAGCACTGGCTGCGGGTATCCGGAGGCGATGCCCGGGTGCTGCTAAACGCCCTGGAAGCCTCTCTGCGCATCGCCCGTCCCAGCACACAAAGCGCACAGGATGATAGTGCGCTTAACACCGCGCCCGCAAGCGGGCACCCGCCCTCAGTCCCTGATACAAAAGAGTTGTGTCCGCCCGGTGTTGGGCGCCCGCCGGGCGTGGGTGGCGCTACGATCCGGATCGGGCCTGATGAGGCCGCCGAGGCCGTACAACAGCGCCTGGTGCTTTATGACAAGGATGGGGATGCCCATTACGATGTGGTCTCAGCCTTCATCAAGTCGATGCGGGGGTCGGACCCGGATGCCGTACTCCACTGGTTGGCCCGCATGCTCAAGGCCGGCGAAGACCCGCGCTTCATTGCCAGGCGCATTGTTATCTGCGCCTCAGAGGATGTGGGGCTGGCCGACCCTCAGGCCCTGGTAGTCGCCAATGCTGCAGCCCAGGGAATCGAGTATGTGGGGATGCCGGAAGGGGAACTGCTGCTGGCGGAGGCGGCGGTTTACATCGCCTGCGCCCCGAAGAGCAACCGGGCTTACAAGGGGCTCACCGCTGCCAGGCAGGACCTGGAGCGGATGAATATCGGGACCGTGCCCGGGCATCTGCGGGATGCCAATTACAGGAGCGCCAAAAAACTGGGGCATGGCCAGGGCTACCTGTATCCCCATAACTTTCCGGGTGCTCACGTCGCTCAGCAGTACCTGCCCGATACCCTTAAAGGCAGGAAATACTACGAGCCTTCGGAATCCGGCCATGAGAAGAGGATCAGAGAACGCCTGGCGCTCCTGCGCGACCCCAAGTAGACGCCCTCTGCTCAGGCCACTCCCCCTCGCGGTTCAACGAGTTCTTGGCTTCAGTGGGGGATTGTCTTCCCCCCACTGAAGCCAAGAACTAGTTAATACAGTGACGTATCCGCTCTTATCCCCCCGCTTCTGAAGCGGGGGGATAAGAGCGGATAGTCATCGTGGGTGAATTTTTATTTTTAGGCAGGTAATAATAGTGGCAAGGAGATGGGTGAATGCGCAGGGGCCGGGAGATTGTCGGGTTGCCGGTAATCAAGCTGTCAACGGGAAAAGAGTTGGGTTTGGTAGCGGATCTCTCCTGGAACCATGATCAGAGAAAAATAAAGGCGATCAGCCTGGACACCGGAGGGGTCGTCTCCAGGTCGGACCCCATTCCTTTTGGCAGTATTGCTTTCATAGGCCAGGATGCGGTGACGGTGGCGGATGAAGCGACGACCGGAGGGAAAGCGGATAGCGACGGCGATAAGAGTATTGGCGCAGTTGCCGGTGTCCTGGTGGTGACCGATACCGGGCGCAACCTGGGCACCTTGCAGGACCTGGTGTTCGACGGCCATGGCGAATCGCTGGTGGGGTATGAGGTTTCGGGCGGCCTTGTCGGGGATTTTATCTCCGGCAGGGAGGTGTTGCCGCCGGAGGCGGTTCTGGTCTGGGGATCGGAAGCTGTTGTGGTAAGGGATTTAGACAGGAACCCCGCGCATGCATGCGGGGCGCGGGGTGGGCCTCGTTCCCCAGCACTGAAAGTGCTGGGGAACAATCAAGGAAAGGAGGATGCAGAATAATGCAGTGCCCAATCTGCCGGAGCAACCAGACAGGCAAGGTGGGTGCGGATCAGTATTATTGCTGGTCCTGTTTTGTCGAGTTCAACACCCAGGGGGACGGAGAAATCTACGAGATCAATGAAGATGGGAGCCTGATGGCCATGGCTGCCCCCGTCGAGGACGGCGTTTGAACGATCCTATAAAAATACGAGGAGTGATCCGGTTGAACAGGCAAAATTATTGGAACGGACTGTTTGCAGGCGGGATTATGGGGGTAATCCTGGGCATGTTCTTTGCTTCCCGCCACAGACCACAACGGAAACTGTTGATGCAGTCGGGGGAGATCGGCGACCGCGCCAGGAAAGTAATACGCGGGATCTCCCGGGGAATGGGGGATATGTTGCGCCGGTAGGCAACAGATGAAGCGGCAAACTTCTCGCATCATCGTTCTCTGCTTCGTGGGCCTGGCCGCCGCAGCCTTTGTTTACCTGGTGCGATCACTGCTGATCCCTTTTGCGATCGCCGCCTTGATAGCGTACCTGGTCTATCCGCTCGTGCGGATTTTGGAAACCCGGGGAGTAAACCGGGCAAAAGCGATTTTAACCGTATATGCCGCGGGGATCATCCTGGCGGGCATTTTTTTGCTGCTGTTCATACCCACCCTGTTCAACGAAACGAGGGCGTTTGAAAGCATCTTGCCGGTTTACAGCAGCGCCTGGATGGAGTTCCAGAATTACCTGAACCACCTTTCCGATAGGGTGTTGCTGCCGCCCGAGGCCCGGCAGATCCTGGTGGAGATGTCCAGCCGTATCCGCAGCGGCCTGTATGAGCGGATGCGCAGCTTCGCCGAGAGCCTGCTCTCACTTCTTGCCCAAATCCCCAGCTTTCTCCTGGCCCCATTCCTGGCATATTATATTGTTAAAGACTACGAGCACTTCAAGAAGCGATTCCTGGCCATCCTGCCGCCGGAATTCCGCAGCGACCTGGTCCATTTCCTGAGAGAGGCGGACCTGATCTTCAGCAAGTTTTTACGGGGGCACCTGTTGGTGTCTGCAGTGGTAGGATTTTTGACGGGTTTGGGGGCGGCGCTGATCGGGTTGCGGTTTTTTCTGCTGATCGGTATCTTCACCGCTCTGGCAGACCTGATCCCCTTCTTTGGGCCGATCATCGCCGCCTTTCCGGTGATCGGACTTGCCCTGGTGGAAAACCGTATGAAGGGTATCCTGATGCTGATTGTCTACCTGGCGGTGCAGCAGCTTGAAGGCTGTATCCTGGTGCCCCGCCTGCTGGGAGACCGGATGGGCCTGCACCCGCTGGCGGTGATGCTGGTTTTATTGATAGGGGGATATTTTTTCGGCGCCCTCGGCCTGATCTTTGCGGTTCCGGTAACCTGCCTGATGCGAGTGGGACTGCGTTCGCTGTGGGACCGGATTATATAGTAGGGGTACAACTGTTTGATACTAATCCTTGATTGACGTGAACCTCCCCCAGGGCAAGCCTAGGGGCTTCTCATTTCATCGAGAGCCGCCCTGCCAAGGCAGGGCAGGGTCTTACGCTCTCTCGTGAGCTACAGAGCCATGTCTCCACGGCACTGGCCCGGTCCATGGGCATCTACTACTTCACCTTGCGGTTACGTAGATACGTGCTTCTTTGGAAGCACTTGCCCTATCGGGAATCAGTTTTACGCAGCGGCCCTTTGACCCACTGCAACCCCATACTGATTGTCAAAGAGCTTTAGTATATTATACTATGCGTACAAGTGTATGTAAATACTACTAATCGCTTTTTGAAAGGCGCCCCTTTCATTGACATAAAATGCTGCCAAAGGTATAATGGGCCTAAATTTGCAAGCTTTCGGGAGGTTCTGGAGTTGGTTAGCGGCAACGAATTGAGGCAAAAATTTCTGGAATACTTCAGCAAGCGGGACCATCTCATCCTGCCCAGCGCCTCCCTGATCCCCAGGGATGATCCCACGCTGTTGCTCACCGTCGCCGGCATGGTTCCCTTCAAGCCATATTTTCAGGGCAAGGCGGTACCGCCCCATCACCGGGTGACCACCGTGCAGAAGTGCCTGCGCACGGCAGATTTGGAAATAGTCGGGAAGACAGCCCGCCATCACACTTTCTTTGAGATGCTGGGCAACTTCTCCTTCGGGGATTACTTCAAAAAAGAGGCGATTGCCTGGTCGTGGGAGTATCTGACCAGGGAACTCGGCCTCTCTCCGTCTGATCTGTGGGTCACTGTCTATACCGATGATGATGAGGCGGACATGATATGGCAGCAGGTAACGGGAATGCCGGGGGAGAAGATTGTTCGCCTGGGCGCCGATTACAACTTCTGGGCAGCGGGGCCTGTCGGGCCCTGCGGCCCCTGCTCCGAGATCCTGGTTGACCTGGGCCCCGGGCGGGGTTGCGGCAGGCCTGACTGTGGCGTGGACTGTGACTGCGGCAGGTATCTCGAAGTCTGGAACCTGGTCTTCATGCAGTATTTCCGGGATGAGGAGGGCCGGTTCACCAACCTGCCCCGCCAGAACATCGACACCGGGATGGGCCTGGAGCGGATCGCCTCCGTCATCCAGGGTGTGCCCAACAACTTCGAGACCGACCTCCTGTTTCCCCTGATCAATGAGGCTGCCGTCATGGCGGGGACCGAGTATGGGGCGACCGCCAAGGATGATGTTGCCTTGAAGGTGATCGCCGATCACGCCAGGGCGGTGGCTTTTCTGATTGCGGACGGGGTGACCCCGTCCAATGAAGGAAGGGGATACGTCCTGCGCCGCATCCTGCGGCGGGCGGTCCGCTATGGCAGGCTGCTGGGCATAGAGGGCTCCTTCCTGGACCGGGTCACTGGCAAGACGATTGCCTTATATCAGGATACATACCATGAACTACAGGAGCGTCAGGATTTCATCCGGCGGATCGTGGCCATCGAAGAGGAGCGGTTTGGGGAAACCTTGGAGCAGGGCCTGCAGATCCTGCATGATCACCTGAACCGGACAGCGCAGTCCAGGGCTTTGGAACTGCCCGGAAAGATTGCCTTCAGGCTTTACGATACCTTTGGTTTCCCGCTGGAGTTGACCCGGGAGATCCTTGATGAACGCGGGCTGTCTGTGGACATGGAAGGCTTTCAGGCGGCCATGGAGGAGCAGCGGGAGCGCGCCCGCGCCGGGCGCCCTCTGGGCGCGGCGCCCGCCCGCCTGGAGACGGCAGGCATGGCCGGCTTCGGCGCCTGGGATGCCTACCGGGAGCTTGAGACCGGTTTTCAGGGCTATAACACCCTGTCATCCAGCGCTCACGTCTTGGCGATCGTCGAGGATGACGCCGACGTGGAAGAGGCGACGGCCGGTAACAGGGTCCAGGTGCTGCTCGATATCACCCCGTTCTACGCCGAAGGGGGCGGCCAGGTAGGTGACCTGGGGCTGATCAAGGGGCCGTCCGGTGTGGTCGAGGTCGAGGATACGAAAAAAATAGGCAACCTGATCGTTCACCAGGGGCGCGTCCGGCAAGGAGTTCTCCGCAAGGGCGACTTGGTGCTGGCGGAGGTGGACCGTGAGCGCCGGCAGGCGACCGCCCGCAATCATACGGCCACCCACCTGCTGCACCAGGCCCTGCGCACCGTCCTGGGGAAGCACGTGCATCAGAGCGGTTCCTATGTGGGGCCGGGCCGGCTGCGGTTTGACTTCGCGCACTTTGCGCCGCTTGCTCCGGAGGAATTGAAGCAGATCGAGGATATTGTCAACAGGGAGATTCTCGGGGACCTGCTGGTCAATGTCTCCGTCACCGGCCGGGAGTCAGCCCTGAAGCAGGGCGCCATGGCCCTCTTCGGAGAAAAATACGGTGATCAGGTCCGGGTCGTGTCCATAGGTGATTTCAGCCGGGAACTCTGTGGTGGGACTCACGTACGCCATACCAGCGAACTGGCCCTGTTCAGGATCCTGTCCGACACCGGTATCGGCGCCGGAACAAGGCGCATCGAGGCCCTGACCGGCGTCGAACTGCTGAGGTACTGGAGGGGTCAGGAGCAGGTGGTTGTCCAGGCGGCGGAAGTGTTGAGGGTGGCCCCGGACAACCTGCTGCAAAGGATAGAACAGCTTCAAAACCAGCTTCGCACTGCCGAAAAGGAGCTGGAAGACCTCCGGGGCAAGGCCATGCTGAGCAACGTGGACGTCCTGCTGGGCGACGTTGTCGAGGTGGATGGCGTGAAGCTGTTGGCGGCCAAGGCGCCGGCGCCGGATATGGAGGCACTCCGCAGCCTCGGCGATCTCCTGAAGCAGAAGCTGGGCTCCGGAGTGATCGTGCTGGGCAGCACGATTGCCGGCAAGGTTGCACTGGTCAGCTTTGTCACCGGCGACCTGGTAAAGCGGGAAGGGCTGCATGCAGGCGCTATCGTTCAGGAAGTGGCCCGGCTGGTGGACGGCGGGGGCGGCGGCAGGCCGGATATGGCCCAGGCCGGGGGCAAGAACCCGGCCCATCTGGACGAGGCGCTCCAGGCGGCGGCGAGGATCCTGAAGCGCCAACTGGCAACCAGGCAGGAAAGAGCCAGCCTCAAAAGGTAAGCGACGGCGCTCTCCGGGGCGGTTTTTGCAAGGAGGAATACACCACTTTAAGGAGAATAGAGTTAGTAGAGTTAAGTTAAATATAGATAGGATTGTTTGCATCCGTTTGGAGGTGAAGATTGGTGCCGGAAGAATCGATGGATCAAACCATGACTTTCAAGATCAGGGATGAAACCAGGTCGCCGGCGCGTGAGGTTCTGGACACGGTATACGAGGCGTTGAAAGAAAAGGGATACAACCCGATCAGCCAGTTGGTTGGATACCTGCTGTCGGGGGACCCGGCATACATCACCAGCCACCGTAATGCCCGTAACCTGATCAGGAGCTTCGAGCGCGACATACTGCTGGAGACGCTGATCAAGAGCTATCTTGGAAAAGGTGAATAGGCCAGATAGATGGAGTACCGCACCCTGGGCAAAACCGGCCTCTGTGTATCCCGCCTCTGCTTTGGAGTGCTGACCATAGGCCCCCTGCAAGCCAACCTGCCCATGGCAGAGGGTGTTGCGTTGCTGGAATATGCCGCATCCCGGGGGGTCAATTTTTTTGACACCGCCGAAGACTATAGGACCTACCAGTATCTCCGGTCTTTACTGCGGAAAGTTAAAGACATGCCGCTGGTTATCGCCAGCAAGTCCTATGCCATTACGGCCCAGGAGATGAGGGCCAGCCTGGACCGGGCGAGGAGGGAACTGGATCGCGACTTTATAGACATCTTTCTACTGCACGAACAGGAGTCGGCTCTGACCCTGCAGGGCCATCACCAGGCCCTGGAGTTTCTCATAGAATCCAAAGAAAAAGGGATAGTCAGAGCGGTCGGCCTCTCCACCCATAAGGTGGCGGGGGTGCGAGCGGTGCTGGACAGGCCTGAGATCGACGTGGTGCATCCGCTGTTCAACGTCAGGGGGCTGGGAATTCTGGACGGCTCCCGGGAGGCGATGCTGGATGCCATCAAGAGCGCCTGGGGCCAGGGAAAAGGGATCTACCTGATGAAGGCCCTGGGCGGAGGTCACCTGCTGCACCAGGCGGAACAGGCCCTGGGCTATGCTTTTGGGCAGGAATGTGCCGCCTCCGTGGCCGTAGGCATGCAGACCCGGGCCGAGGTCGAGTGCAACGTCGCTCTGGCCAGTGGCCTGCCGGTCCCGGAGAACTTGCAGGTTGCTGCCGCCCGGCAAGACCGGCGCCTGCACATCGAGGACTGGTGTGAGGGATGCGGCCAATGTGCAGAGATCTGCCCGCAAGGCGCCCTGTCGCTGGGCGCCGACGGTAAGATCCATGTGACTGAGTCATTATGTCTGCTGTGTGGTTACTGCGCGGGGGTCTGCCCCAATTTTTGCGTCAAGGTTTACTGAGGTTTTCGCCAAGCAAGGGAGCGACCGATGCGGATCATGGGGCTAGATCTGGGCAAGAAGAGAATAGGAGTTGCCATCAGCGACGAGCTCGGGATCACCGCCCAGGCACTGACCACCCTGGACCGCGGCAGCTTCGAGCATGATTGCGCAGTTCTGAAGGGATTGGCGCAGTCGTATGAAGTGGAGCGGATCGTCGTCGGCCTGCCGCTCCGCATGTCCGGCGAACTGGGGCGGTCGGGTGAGGAGTGCATGGCCTATGGCAACGAGTTGGAGAGGCATCTGGGTGTTCCCGTGGTGTTTTGGGATGAGCGGCTGTCCACCGTTGCCGCCGAAAAATCCTTGCTGGAAGGGGATGTGCGCAGAAACCGCAGGCGCAGAGTGATCGACCAGGTTGCCGCCTGCTTAATCCTGGATGGTTATCTGAGGAGTGGGAAGCGGGAAGCGAACTCTCACCTCTCATATCCCAGGTAAATTGTATATTATTGCATCATTAGGGTAATATTGAGTGGGGACCTGTGTGCAGGCGGGGCTTCCCTCCGCATCCGGCGGTACATCATGCCGGGTAGGTTAAAAAATGATGGAGGTGTTTGGACATGGATTTTGAGGATGACGAGGTTATTGTGCTCACGGATGATGACGGCGAGGAACACGAGTTCAACCTGATCGACACCATTACCGTCAACGAAAAGGAGTACGCCATTCTGCAACCGGTAGACGAAGAAGAGGCGATCATCCTGAGGTTTGGCATCGATGATGAGGGCGACGAAGTCCTTTACGACATAGAGGACGACGAGGAATGGGAGAGGGTTGCCGACGCCTGGCAGGAAATATCCGAAGAGGAAGATGTATGATCCAATAGTAATATATGCAAACATCTTGGCATATAAGTGGAGGAGTAGAATTGCAGGTATGCTGGCGCCTGGTTCATTGAATATTTGCATGCAGGAAAACGGGCGTGGAAGAAGGTACCTCCTTGGTCAGGAGATTCTCAGCCAGGTTTATCGTTGTCTTGGCAGCGGCAGCGCTCGGGATTGCCCTGTACGGCGCCTGTAGATGGAATCAGGCCTGGCAGGGGCGAATTTACCCGGGGGTAAGGCTTGAAGGGATCGGGTTGGGTGGTCTGACGGAACAGGAAGCGGAACAGAAACTGGAGTCAGTCAGGGATGAATTGCTCGCCTCCAAGGTGAAACTGGTTCTGGGCGATCATGTCCAGCAGGTATCCAGAAAAGATCTCGGGTTTCAGCTTGACCCCGTCGAAAATGCTCGTCTTGCCATGATGGTCGGCCGGAGCGGGCCCGCCTGGGAACGCCCCCGAAAGTTGTGGCAGGCTTTTTATTTTCAGGTAGACACCCCTCTCAAGGTGACGCTTGACAGCGACAGTGCCAAGTCCGTCCTGCAGGCATTCGCCAAGGGCCTGTACACCCCCCCGCAGAACGCCCAACTGGTGGTGAATGACGCCTACCAGGTCAAGATCATCGAGGGCAAGCCCGGCAAGGTGCTCGACCTGGACGCCTCGGTCAAGGCCCTGGCGCAGGACACCTATCCCTTTGACGGGGTAATGAGCCTGCGTCTGGTGGATCAGCAGCCCCAGGTTAGCACCCAGGATGTCTTGGGCATGAAGGTCACCGGTTTGTTGGCTTCATACACCACCTACTTCGATACCTCGAGCGTGAACCGCACCTATAATGTCAATGTGGCTGCAGACGCCCTGGACCACAGCCTGGTCAAACCCGGCGACGTCTTTTCTTTCAATCGGGTTGTCGGCCCCCGCAGCGAGGAGGCCGGCTACAAGGAGGCCCTGGTGATCGAGCAAAACAAGTTTATCCCGGGAATCGGGGGAGGCGTCTGCCAGGTCTCATCCACCCTTTACAACTCCGTTTTGCTGGCCGGGCTGCAGATAGTCGAACGCAGCAATCACTCCCTGCCGGTGACCTACGTACCGCTGGGCAGAGATGCCACAGTGGCTTATGGGTCCTACGACCTCAGGTTTCGCAACAACACCGGCGGCTACCTGTACATTAAGACCCGGGCCGGCGGCGGGGTGCTGGCCATAGCAATACTGGGGAATACGGCTGAAAAGAAGAAGGTCGAACTGGAGACGGATGTGGACAAGGTCCTGGATTTCAAGGTGGTCACGAAGAATGATCCATCGCTTTACCAGGGGAAGACTCTGGTGGAGACCGAGGGCGTGAAGGGCTACCAGGTCCGGGCCTACAGGATGATCAACGGGGTCAGGACCCTGCTCTCGGACGATGTCTATGCCCCCGTGGACAAGATCGTTCACGTGGGGACGATGCCGGTGCCCGAGACACCGCCGCCGCCAGGCAACCAGCAGCAGCCGGCCCCGTCCGCCAGCACTGCGCCGACGCCTACTCCGGCCCCAGCAACTGGGGCGCCGGGCCAACCTTCGTCTGGCGCCGCCACACCGTCCGAATGAGAAGTGAGAAGTGGGCGGGTGCCCGCATAGCGGGCGCGGAAGTGAGAATAGCTGGTTCCCGGCACCAAAGCATCAGTTAGCTTTCTAGGTATGGCTTCATATCTGATAAGTGATCAATATTATAAACGCCTTAAGCTTGGTGCGAAGGTATTGAAAGAGCCAATGGCATCTTTATCATGATGGGAAGGTTGTTGCGCCTTGTCTTAAATGGGTATAATGGGATCAGATCCGGAGTGGTGGGAGAGCTGGAGGCTGATGGCTAAGTCGAGAGGTTGGTTCAATCCTTACAACCCGGTCTATTGGGGGGCTGTATTGTTTTTATTTGGCTGCCTCTGGCTGGGAGCGCAGTTTTATATCGATAATATGCTCATCCCTGTCGGTGTGCGCACCCACAGCATCAAGACCTGTGTCATCACTGTCAAGAAAGGCGCTTCCTTGAGAGAGATCGGGGATATGCTGCAGGGTGAGAACATGATCGCCAGCAGCGCTTTTTTTGTGTTCTATGCCCAGTTGACAGGAGCGGAGAGGCAGATCGAGGCCGGTTCCTACCGGCTCAGCAATAACCTGTCGATGCGGGAGATCCTGGAGCGCATAGTCGGGGGGGACGTGCTCCGCTACCGGGTGGTCATCCCGGAGGGGTACACCACGGACCAGATTGGCAAGCTGCTGGTCAGCAAGGGGATCATGACAGGCGATGATTGGCGGGATGCCTTGGCGACGGAGAACTTTGCATACCCGTTTTTAAAGGACGCCCTTGCAGGCCCGAAGCGCCTGGACGGGTTTCTCTTTCCTGCCACTTACGACCTGAGGGCCGACTTTACCCCCCAGGAGATCCTGGACTTGATGCTCAACCGTTTCAATACCGCTTTTACCCCAGACTTGCAGGCGCGCGCCCAGGAGCAGGACCTGAGCGTCAGGCAGGTGATCATCCTGGCGTCCATTGTAGAGCGCGAGGCGAAGCTGGACTCGGAACGCCCGGTAATCGCCTCGGTTTTCTTGAACCGTCTCCATATAGGGATGCGCCTGGAGTCTGACGCTACGGTCCAATACGTGTTGGGTACGCCCAAGGAAAAACTGACTTACCAGGATGTGCGGACGCCGTCGCCGTACAACACCTACCTCCACGACGGGCTCCCTCCCGGTCCCATCAGCAATCCCGGCCTGGCATCGATCAGAGCGGTGCTTTATCCGGCCAAGACCAACTATCTATACTTTGTGGGCAAGGGCGACGGCTCTCACGTCTTCAGCGTCACCTACGGGGAGCACGTGATCGCCTCGCGGCAGCACGGGCAGTAGCCTGCCCTCTCGATGTTCGAAGTTCGATGTTCAGTTCGAATTTCGAACCGCGCCCACCCGCTCGAATCTCGAGGATGGTGGTTCACAAAACGGCGGGAAAATAGTATGATTCTTTTTATATGATGCCCTATCTGTGAGAAGCTGGGGGGAGAAGGTTGGAGGATCAACTGTCAACAAGTCAGGATCAGCCCGCAAACCAGGCGATCATGGAGCATATGCGCGCAATCGTCGCTATCCTGGTCGTTGTCCTGCTGGCGGGCGGATTCTGGTGGTGGCACATGCTCAGGGTCACCTACAGCACCGATGACGCCCAGGTGACTGCCGATATCTCCGATATCAGCCCCAAGGTCGAGGGGCGCCTGGTAAAGCTCTGTGTCTCCGAGGGGGATGCCGTGACGGCAGGCCAGGAACTGGCCGAGTTGGATAATTACCAGTTGGCTGTCGCCGTGGCTCAGGCCGAAGGCGCTCTGGAACAGGCCAAAGCGAATTACGCCAAGCTGCCCGATGATCTCAAATCGGCCCAAGCCAATGTCGACGAGGCTCAGCAGGCTCTGGCGAATGCCCAGGACCAGGCCAAAGCGGCTGAGATCGCCCTCGGTGACGCCAAGAGAGACCTTGATGAGACACAGGCGCTCTACTCCGGCGGGGGCGCCTCCAAAGAGGCTTATGACGAGGCCACCTCTCGATACGGCACGGCGCAGGCAGACCTGGATGCCGCCCGGGCCAACGTCTTATCGGCTCAGGCATCTTTACGGGTCGCCCAGGCCCAACTGGAAGCGATCGACAATACCGGCGCCGATTCTTACCTGGCTCAACTGAATCAGGCGCAGGCCGCATACGACAGTGCCAAGCTGACCTATAACGAATCCTTCATCTATGCCCCCATCAGCGGCACCGTGGTCAGGGCGCCTGCAACCGTGGGGGAAACCCTGTCTCCCGGACAGACGATCCTGTCCATTTCCAATCTCCAGTCATCCTGGGTGGTGGCCTATGTAGAGGAGACCGCCTACGGCCGTATCCGCCCGGGGCAAAATGTCGACGTCAGGGTCGATACGTATCCCGGCAGGGTCTTCTCCGGCAAGGTCATCGAACTGGGCGGGGTGACTCAGGCAACAGGGTCCACGTTTCC
>Ga0187861_10001584_pt1 | contig 23199 bp, 31 predicted proteins | sample June2016WEW_10_1_3_FD_132986 | JGI IMG/M metagenome (GOLD analysis project Ga0187861, IMG submission 132986) | Peatland microbial communities from SPRUCE experiment site at the Marcell Experimental Forest, Minnesota, USA - June2016WEW_10_100 | ecosystem: Environmental > Terrestrial > Soil >...
CGGCCAGAACGGTGAGTGAGGATATGAGGTGCCTTGACGCGTATGCTGCGAAATCGTACCTGTCTACGCTCTTGTTTGTCGATCCTGATAACGTCGGAGTCATAGGTTGGTCGCACGGAGGATCGACCATATTGACGATCATAGATGCATCCTCCGGCCTGAGGCTCGTGAATAAGCTGGTGAGTCCATTCAAGGCTGCCGTCGCCTTCTATCCGTACTCCCACTCTCTGTATCATCCTGATACGCCGGTTCTTGTGCTTACGGGGAGGAAGGATCAATCGTGCCCGGCGTATCTGGCTGAATCAATGGACAGAGATTACAAGAGCTCAAATCGGGAACAGGAATTCTCTTTGACGGTTTACCCGAACGCGACTCATGGCTTCGATGTCGAAGGATTCAAGGGGGGATTCGATTTTGCAGGCCGCCATATGGACTACGACCCCCAGGCCACCGCTGACGCCATCACTCGGACAAAGGATTTTCTCGCAAAGTATATGCGATAGGCACCCTTATCGCACATGCTGCTGCTGCGGCTTCGGGCGTACGCGACCGTGCGGAGGAAGCAGGACCCCCTCCAGGATGTTCGCCAGCCATTTCTCGTACCGGTCTCCGGACCATCCCCTGTCTACCGTCAGCAGCCAGCAACATAACGCGGAGGTTTTTCGCACTGTGATGGAAGAGGCGTTCGGCAAGGGCAACACTGCAGCCCTTGATGGACTGTTCGCATCCGATGCCAGGGAGCATCAGTTCAGCATGCCTCCAACCGTTGAGGGCCTGAAAGGCTCAATCAAGCCTGCGAGCCGCCTTCCCTGACTTGACCATGACCGTGACCGTGGAGGAGGTTGTCACCGACGGGAACATGGTCTGGGGCCGTGCCACGGCACGCGGAACCCATCTGGGGCCGTTCATGGGGATGGCGCCAAGCAACAAGAAGTTTGCCATTCAGGTTTTCGATATGTGCAGGTACAACAACGGCCGGATCGTCGAACACTGGGGAGTTCCCGATAGGTTCGCGCTTCTGGCGCAACTGGGCGCCCTTCCAAGACAAGGACAGGAAACGCAACAGGAGCGGGCCGGGCAACCGCGCACGCAAGCGGATAGCCACTGATCCTCCTCAAGGTGAGCCACTTCCCCTCCGGTGACAAGGAGTTTTAAGATCGGCTGACCATTTCATTGCGGCGCTTGCCGTGGGCTACTTCACAAAGGTCAATCTCACCAAACGCTGCCGGGCACAAAATCTTACCAGCGGCAGGACCTCCCGAGACGTCTTGGATATCCCGGACAAGGCAATTATATTTGAGGCATATGAGTGACAAACCTATTCTCGTGACAGGCGCCACGGGAAGCATATCAAGTCTCGTCATTCCGCAGCTGCTTGCGAGTGGTTCCAAGGTGCGTGCGCTCGTCCATGGCGCGGATAAGGCGAAAGCGCTTTCAGACAAGGGCGTCGAGGTGATCGTCGGTGACCTCGATAATCCGGCATCGCTTGAGAAGGCCTTCAAGGGGATTTCTACCGTGTTCCTCCTGACACCTTTCGGAGAAAAGGCGGATGCACTGGCGCGCAATGCTATCACGGCTGCAAAGAAGGCGGGCCGTCCCTATGTAGTCCGACTGTCGGCAGTCAAAGCCGGACTGGATGCGCCAACCGCCAACGGCCGCTCCCACGGCCAGACGGAAAAAGACCTGAATGAATCAGGGCTGCCGGTCGCAATTCTCAAGCCGCATTATTTCATGCAAAACATCTTCGGCTCCGCCCAGACCATCGCGACCGAGGGCGTCTTTTACCATGGCATGGGCGAGGGGAAGCTCGGCATGATCGACGTGCGTGACATCGCGGACTCAGCCGTGAAGGCCCTCCTGGATCCGAGCCTCGCGGGAAAGACATTCACGCTTACCGGACCCGAAAGCATCACCTTTCATACGGTGGCTCAGGCTTTCACCGCCGCGCTCGGACGGCCGGTGAAGGACATCGCGATCCCGCCGGAGGCGGTGGCGGACAACATCCGCAAGATGGGCTGGGGCGAGTGGGCAGCGACAGTGATGCGTGACTACAGCGCCGCCTACGGGAGCGGATGGGCGGACTTCGTCACCGAGGATGTGAAGAAGCTTGCCGGGCATCCGGCCCGTTCGATCGCGCAGTTCGCGCGGGAAGTCCTTTCGCCCGCATTGTCAAAGAGATAGGAACGAAAGAGCCTCGATAGCTCCGCGTGGTCCTGCTGAGCTATCGCGGCCATGGGCTGCCTCTTCTTGACAGAGCTCAGGTTATTTGGCTAAACTGCCAAATAACCATGGATACAAAGACAGCAAGAAAATACGAATGGCGTGCCGCCGTCATCAAGGCCCTTGCCCATCCGAGCCGTCTCTACATCGTGGACAGGCTGGCGGAGCATGAGCACTGTGTCAACGAGCTGACCGCCTTGATCGGCAGCGACATGTCAACCGTCTCCAAGCACTTGAGCGTGCTCAAGAACGCGGGAGTTGTCCAGGACGAGAAGCGCGGGGCTTCCATCTACTACTCGCTGCGCATCCCCTGCATTCTCAACTTCTTCAAATGCGCTGATGCGGTCATCGAGGCGATACAAAAAGAGCAAAGCGCTCTGATGGAATAGGCAGGAGGACAGATGAAGACAAACACCATAGGCAGGCTTTCATTCCTGGACCGCTTCCTCACGCTGTGGATCTTCCTGGCCATGGCGGTGGGCGTGGCGCTCGGGTACCTGGTCCCCGGCGTGGAGCCGTTCATGAACAGGTTCCAGGCAGGCACAACGAATATCCCCATTGCGGTGGGTCTCATCCTGATGATGTATCCCGTCCTGGCCAAGGTGCGCTACGAGGCATTCGGCACGGTGTTCCGCCATGGCAAGGTCCTCACTCTCTCCCTGGTGGCCAACTGGATCATCGGCCCGATCGTCATGTTCGCCCTCGCCATCCTGTTCCTGCGGGGACACCAGGAATACGCGGTCGGATTGATTCTCGTCGGCCTGGCGAGGTGCATCGCGATGGTGCTGGTCTGGAATGACCTGGCCAAGGCGGACAGGGACCTCGTTGCCGGGCTGGTGGCTTTCAATGCCGTATTCCAGGTGCTCTTCTACAGCGTCTACGCGTGGATCTTCGTCACGATTCTTCCCCCGCTGTTCGGCATGAAGGGAACACTGGTGGAAGTGAAGATGGCGGAGATCGCGCGAAGCGTGTTCGTCTACCTGGGGATCCCGTTCATTCTGGGAATCATCACGAGATTCAGCCTGATCGGTCTGAAGGGGAGGGACTGGTACGAAGGCAGGTTCGTCCCCAAAATCGCGCCGGTCACCCTGGCCGCTCTTCTTTTCACCATCGTGGTCATGTTCTCCCTCAAGGGAAACCTGATCATCCAGCTCCCCCTGGACGTGGTGCGCGTGGCAGTGCCCCTTGCGCTGTACTTCGTGATCATGTTCACCATCACGTTCTTCCTGTCACGGAGGCTCGGGGCCGCCTATGAGCCGACGGCCACCGTTGCGCTCACCGCGGCGAGCAACGATTTCGAATTGGCCATCGCCGTGGCCATCGCGGTGTTCGGGATAGGCTCCGGGGTCGCCTTTGCCACGGTCATCGGCCCGTTGGTGGAAGTGCCCGTCATGCTGGGGCTTGTGAATGTCTCGTTGTGGTTCAGAAAGAGGCTGTTTTCGGCAGACTCGACCAGCGGCCGGGTGAAAGAAAGGGTGCAGTGAGCACCCAGGTCCAGCGGCACCCTGCCGCTCGAAAAGCGACGAAACGACCCGATGCGGGGCGTTGGCTGCTGGGGATTCTTGTTGTCCTAGCATCAGCCGCCGCGTGGTGGCTCGTGTACAGCAACCTCGAGCGATTTGCCAACTGGCTCGTATACGGGGCGCTGGGGATGTCGGACGGCAATAGACTTGCCTCCGCAATAGCATTCTTTGTCTATGAGGGTCCCAAGGTCCTGATGCTCCTGCTGGTTGTGGTCTTCGGGGTGGGAATCATACGCTCCTTCTTCACCCCGGAACGAACCCGACGGCTGCTTGCCGGCAGACGAGAAGCACTGGGCAACGTGCTCGGCTCGCTGTTGGGTGTAGTGACTCCCTTCTGCTCCTGCTCGGCGGTGCCGCTGTTCATCGGCTTCGTCACGACAGGGGTCCCCCTCGGGGTCACTTTCTCTTTCCTCATCGCCGCTCCCATGATCAACGAAGTCGCGCTTGTCCTTCTGTTCGGCCTTTTCGGCTGGAAGGTGGCGGCGCTTTACCTTGGAACGGGCCTTGTCATCGCCATGATCGCAGGCTGGGTGATCGGGAAACTGCGTCTCGAGCGCTGGGTAGAAGGTTGGGTGTACGCAACGGCGCCTGCCTCCTCAACGGCCGGGACGGAGGAGAGGATGGGCTGGGCAGAGCGCTTATCCCTCGGCCGTGACGCGGTGCAGGATATTGTCGGCAAGGTCTGGCCGTACGTTCTTGCGGGAATCGCGGTCGGGGCTGGCATACACGGCTACGTGCCGCAGGATCTCATGGCCTCGATCATGGGCAAAGGAGCATGGTGGTCCGTTCCGCTCGCGGTGATCGTCGGCATTCCCATGTACTCCAATGCGGCAGGGATCATCCCCATTGTGCAGGCCCTGCTGGAAAAGGGTGCCGCACTGGGGACTGTGCTGGCGTTCATGATGTCGGTGATCGGCCTTTCACTGCCGGAAATGATTATTTTGCGTAAGGTCCTCAAGATCCCGCTCATTGCCACTTTCGTCGGCGTTGTCGGGATCGGCATCCTGATCGTCGGATATCTGTTCAACATCGTTCTGTAGAACGCGGACCCTGAGCCCGCAATCACGAGGAGGAAAGACACATGAAGATCGAAGTGTTGGGCACGGGCTGCCCGAAGTGCATGAGCATGGAGCAGAACGTGAAGAAGGCCATCGCGGAGCTTTCCATGCAGGCGGAGGTGGAGAAGGTGACCGACATTCAGCAGATCATTCAGCGCGGCGTCATGTCGACGCCTGCCCTTGTGATCGATGGCACGGTGATTCTCCAGGGGAAGAATCCCAGTGTCGAACAGCTCAAAGAGCTGATCATGAGGCGGTGACCACATCAATGAAGAAGAACTCCATACTTGCGGTGCTTGGGCTGTCCGGCTTCGTGGTCATGGCGGACAACTGGGTCGTTTCCCCCATTCTGCCTTCGATTGCCGCGGGAATCGGGATCGAGCCCGTCAGGGCCGGCCTTCTGATCACCGCGTACATGATTCCCTTCGGAGTGTTCCAGTTGGTCTTTGGTCCTCTGGCGGACCGGTTTGGCAAGAGGCAGGTCATCACCGTCGCCATGCTCGCTTTCACCGTAGGAACGGGATTGTCCGCGCTCGGGGCGACGCTGACCGGGCTGGCGCTCTACCGTGCTTTGACGGGAGTCTTCGCTGCGTCGATCATGCCGATTTCTCTCGCGCTGATCGCGGACATTTTCCCTATGGAGGAAAGGCAGACTGCCATCGGAACCTTCATGGGCGTGTCATTCCTGGGGCAGGGGCTGAGCATGGCCATAGGCGGCACCATCGCCTATCTTGTGAGCTGGCGGGGGGTCTTCGCGGCATACGCGGGCCTTTCAATCATTGCCACTGCCCTCCTTTTGAGCATTGGGAGTCGCATACCTTCCCAGCGCAATCCCCAGAGCAGGATTCTCGCACCCTATGCCGCGCTGCTGACCACCAGGGCAAGCGTATTGACCCATGCGGTGGTCCTTTTCGAAGGAATCCTGATTGTCGGAAGCTTTTCTTACCTTGGCGCCTACATAGCCCGGACCACCGTTTCGACAATCTCGTTATTGGGCTCATCATGACGGCCTTCGGGGTTGCGGCCGTCCTTGCCGGGAGGATCAGCGGTCCCCTTGCTGCCCGGTACGGCAGGCGCTCCATCCTGGCGGTCGGCCTGATTTCAGCAGCCGTTGCGGATGCCCTCGTGTTCTGGGCCGGGGGCCTTCTTCCCGCGCTGCTGGCCGGTGTCGCGCTGCTTGGGCTTGGATTCATGCTTGCGCATTCGACGCTGCTGACCATCGCCACGGAGTTCGCATCCAAGGCTCGGGGGGTGGCGATGTCTCTTGTGGCATTCGCCTTCATGGGCGGGGGCGGAATCGGCACCGCCATCGGCGGACGTCTGATCCGGGCAGGAGGGTTCACCCGGCTCTACGGTACTTATTCCATTGCTCTGGCTGTCCTGGTTGTTCTTGCTGTCATCGTGGTGCGCGATGTCGGTACGGAACGGGACAGGCTCATCTCAACCCGCGCAGAATAGGAGAATGAACGATGGGTCGTTACGGTGAGTGGAAGGGAACGCCGCGCGAAAAGATCCCCTGGTATCCGACAGTTGACGTGTCCAGGTGTGTGGGCTGCCGCAAATGTCTCGAGTTCTGCAGCCACGGGGTATACGGCTGGGATGACGAGGCGAACGTTCCGAAGGTAGTCGAGCCCTTTCAATGCGTGGTGGGGTGCAGCAGTTGCTCCCTACAGTGCGATGCGGAAGCAATCGCCTTTCCTCCGCTGACGATTCTGAAAGAGTTTGTGAGGAGCACATGATTCGCACAATGATCAATGCAGGGGTATGCGGATTTCACACTACAGTCGCCGGCCGTTCTGATGACATGCAGATGGTGACGCTGGAGATCGCGAGCGAGTGTGAAAAAATCCGCGGGCTCGCGGAAGCTCTCACGGTCCCGATCGACACGTACCAGGAGATCGGCGACGGATCTGATGGTGTTGTTCTCACAACGGCCCGCTTGCACTTGAACGGCTGTTGCGCGGGTTGTGCAGTTCCAAGCGGCATCTTCAAGACCGTTCAGGTGGCGGGAGGCGTCGCTTTGCCCGCCCCCGTCTCTTTCACAATCGAGCGGGTGGAGGAAGTCGGGCAGGGGTGACGGAGCGAGGGCATCGCGGTAACTTTCGATGTCACTGATCCTTTACATCGTGAGCGCCATTTTAGTATTTGTTTTTTCCGGCCTCCTTGCGATGGCCGGCCTGGGGGCGGCATTCCTGTTCGTGCCCCTTTTCTACTACCTGGGCGTTCCGCTCGCCGAAGCTGCTCCTACGGCATTGCTTCTGAACGTCGTGAGTCTTCTTTTTGCTGCGGTCAACTACTGGCGCGCAAAGCTCATCAACTGGAGGGTTGGTCTGCCGGTGCTCGTGACTGCGGTGATTCTCTCACCGCTGGGCGCGCTTCTCACTCCGCACGTGGACAAGAAGGTGCTTCTGTGGATGTTCGCCGGCTTTCTGGTTTTCGCCGGCGTCATGATGCTTTTCTTTCAGGCACGCAAACGGGAAAAGGAAATGGGGCGCGCGGTTGAAGCCGGTGCCGGTGTGGGCGTTGGAGGCGTGGCGGGATTCCTGGGGGGGCTGCTCGGCGTGGGAGGCGGCAATTTCATCGTCCCGGTGCTCAACTGGCTGGGGCTCGACCCCAAGGTAGCGGCGGGAACAACGGCGCTTGTTGTGGTGTTCTCTTCACTCTCAGGCTTTCTGGGCCACGCCACCCTCGGCGGCCTTGACCCCTTGTTCCTCGGCATTACCGCGTCGATGGCCGCGGCTGGCTCGATAGTCGGATCTCAATTGATGAAAACCAGGATATCCAGCAACCAGCTCAAGAGGATGATTGGAATCCTTCTGTGGCTGATCGCAGCCAAGATGATCTGGGACCTGGTCAAATAGCGGAGCAAGGAGGCCGATATGGCAACACGTTTCATCCCCCCCGAATGGGCATTTGAGTTTCATGCGCACGAATGCCCCTTCATGCCCATTGGATATCGAATGGGCAGACTGGCCCTGGAATACCTGGGCGTGGAAAAGGAAGCCGACCACGGGTTCTTCGTCTTCCCCGAGCTGGGCGAAGGCCACCCGCAAACCTGCATGATGGATGGGATGCAGGTGGCAACGGGTGCCACGTACGGCAAAGTGATGATCGCCAAGACTTTCTACGGCAAGCTGGCGGCGACCTTCTACCACCCGAGGAAGGGCGCGGTGCGCTACTCACTGCTGCCGGATTTCAGCGACGCGATGGGCAAATTCGAGTTTTTCGACTATCGCAAGAAGGGCGTCGAGCCGTCCCAGATACCACTGGCTGTGCGTCGGGAGGTCATCCAATGGGTCTATGACCAGCCAGATGATGCAATCTTCAAGGTTGAGGCAAAGCCCGATTTCCGCTACTCCCCGCCGAAAGGCTCGTTCAACAAGGCCAAATGCAGCGTGTGCGGGGAGTACGTCTTCGAACGATACGTGCGAACAAAAGAGGGGAAGCCGGTCTGCATCCCCTGCTCGGGTTATTGAAAGTCCAGAAGGAGGATCGAGATGGACAGGAACAGCGAAATGTACAAGGTTGGACTGGCGCTTCATGGGCACAAATGCCCCGCCATGCCCCTGGGCTCCGGGCCGGACTGGCGGCAATGGAGGCCCTTGATGTGCAGCACGCCCCTGACGGCCAGTTGAGCGCTCTGGTAGAGATCGACCGCAATCACTGCTCAACCTGCTTCGCAGACGGGGTGCAGGTCGCGACGGGGTGCACCTTTGGCAAGGGGAATATCCGCAGCCTCGGATACGGCAAGTTCGCTCTGACGGTGATCGACAACAAGACATCTCGCAGTGTCCGCGTGATTCCAACAATAGAGACAATGCGCCGAAACCAGGAATCCGAGTTCCTCGGGCTGCGCAAGAAAGGAGTCCCTGCCTCGCAGGTAGACCCTGTCCTGTCAGAGCCGCTGATCGATGCGGTGCTGTCCGATCCGGTAGATGCGCTATTCAAAATAGAGCCGATCAAGCAGGTGACCCCGGCGCGGATGCTTCCGCACGCTTTCGACACTGTCATCTGCGCCGAGTGCGGAGAGATGGCGGTTGAACGATACGCACGCATCAAGCATGGCAAGATCGTATGCATGCCCTGCGCGGAGAAGACAGGGAGTGACGGATGAAAATAGCGTCAGTATCCGAGGACGGCGTGACCATCAGCCAGCACTTTGGTCGCGCTCCGTTCTACGTTGTCGTCACCGTTGAGAATGGCCAGATCACCGGCCGGGAGAAGCGCGACAAAATGGGTCACGCCCAGTTTGCCGGCGAACCACATGGGGAGCATACTCTCCATGCCAGCCCTCATGGACATGGCAACGAGCCCGAAGCGCAAGGCCGGCATGCGCGCATGGTTGAGGCTATCGCGGACTGCGACGTTCTTCTGGCACGCGGCATGGGGGCGGGCGCATATGAGAGCATCAAGCGTGCGGGTATTCGTCCCATCGTGTCGGAGATCGCAGGCATCGACGAGGCCGTGCAGGCGTTCCTTGCAGGGACGCTAACTGACCACGTTGAGAGGCTCCACTGAGGAAGCTCATAGCATCCAGCTCGCAGGGGAGAGACCTGTTCATTGAAATTGATAGGAGGGATCGTGAAAAGGATGCTGCGCGGCGCGGCAATCACAATGTCACTCATGCTTATTCTCGCTGGATGTACGAAGGCGGAAAGCCCGAAAGCAGAAGGAGCGAAAGCCACGGGTAATACGCTCGTTACTTTTGTAGAGCTTGGGTCGGTCAGCTGCGTCCCTTGCAGAATGATGCAGCCGATAATGCGCGACATAGAAAGCATGTACCAGGGGCAGGTAAGGGTCGTTTTTCACGATGTCTGGACTGAGGAAGGCAAACCGTACATCAAGAAATTCAGCATCCGCGTGATCCCTACGCAGGTGTTCCTTGACGCGAGGGGTGTCGAATACTTCCGGCACGAAGGATTCTTCCCCAAAGAGCAGTTGGTTGCGGTTCTCAAGGCAAAGGGTGTGAAGTGAACCTGATCGCGGCCGCGTTCACCACCGTCACCGGCTGGTTCGAGGGCTCGATTGCCATCGCGATCGGGGCCGCATTTCTCTGGGGCGTCTGTTCTGTGGTCCTTTCTCCCTGCCATGTGGCAAGCGTCCCGCTTGCCATCGGGTATGTGAACGCGAAAGGATGGGTGCCGCCGAAAAGCGCGTTGTTCCTGTCCCTGGCGTTCGCGCTTGGCATCCTGGTAACTATTGCGTTGGTAGGGGGCATTACGGCAGCTCTTGGCAGAATGCTGGGCGATGTGGGGGCGTTGAAGTATGTAGTGGCCGCCGTGTTCGCGGTGGTTGGTCTCTGGCTCATTGGGATCATCCGGCTGCCGCAGCTGACCATGAGGCGTAACGATCGTCTGCGGGGACGCGGGCCGGCAGGAGCCTTCGGACTCGGCCTCGTGTTCGGTCTTGCCCTCGGTCCATGCTCATTCGGTTTCATGATGCCGCTGCTTGCGGTTGCTTTCCGGCACGCCGCTACTCGCCCAGTGGCAGCCGCTGGCCTCCTGGGCTCGTACGCACTCGGCCACACGGGCGTGATCATTGTTGCGGGGACATTTGCCAATCTCGTTCAGCGCTGGCTGGACTGGAACGAGCGCTCCGTGGGGACTAAGGTAGCGCGTATCGTATGCGGGGTGCTTGTCATCCTGGCGGGGATCGTCATGGTCGTCACTTGAGAGAAGGCAATTTGACATGACGTAAGAGGAGAGCCTGCATGCTGAAGGTAAATCCACATCCTGATTACCCTCCCGAAGACGGGAGGTACATTCGAGGAAACGATTTTTCCCCGGTCGCCGTCGTGATTATCCTGAACTGCGAGGCGGACAAGATCCCCAGAGAGCTCGAAACGCTTGTGAGAGCCGGCGTTGAAAGCGGAGCGGCTCTCTCGGGAACTGTGCAAACCGAGAACATCGGATTTGAGAAAGTAGTGTGCAATATCGTCGCGAATCCGAATGTTCGGTACCTGGTCGTCGGTGGGCCCGAATCCCCGGGGCGCTTGACTGGAGAAGCTCTGAAAGCTCTGCTTTCCAAAGGCGTTGATGAAAAGAAAAAGATCATCGGAACGACTGCGCCGCATCCACTCCTTTTCAATGTGCCAATTGAGCTGATCGAACGCTTCCGCAAACAACTCACGCTCATCGATCTTCAATTCGAATCCGATCCCGAGCTGATCAGGAAGGCGGTATGGTCATGCTATCAGGAGAGCCCGGTAGAGTTCAGGGGGCAGTTCTTGTTCGATCCTGGCGCATTTCCCGAACCGCCCCTCAGCGGTAGGATAACCTGGCGAATTACCCAGCCCTGGGCTGAGCCCGCCAACGAAAGTGAGCGTGACGCGTTAAGAAAGACGCAGGAACTCATGAAAAAGATTCGGGAGATGCAGGAGCAGAAAAAGCGTAAAAACGAAGACTTCAAGGGCTCGTAAGCTTTAGAAGCCAGGCCTGAGTCCTGGCAATTGGCCTCCGGCGCGAACTGCTTGAAGCTTGAAGCTGACAGACTGCGAAAAGAATAATGTCACAGCTGTGGTGAGATGACGCCAACAGGGCACAAAAGCGGTTGGGGCTGTTGGCTCCCTATATGGCAAATCTCGGCATGGACTCTAGAGACCAATGCGATCTTCATCCCGCTTTGCGTAACACTCGTAACCTTGAGTGCGAAGCGTATATCCCCCCATACGGCTGTCGATGACTACCACGACGTAGGTGGGTCTAATGTGAAGGACTCTATCGAGTGGTCACATGAAACAGGCTCGCGTGTGTGTGAAGATTTTTCGCACTGTCCGAACCCAGCCCGCGCCCTGTCCCCAGAGTGCCGAGATCGTTGACGGAGCACGCGCCAGGAGGTCCTGCCAAACTCTGTATTGCACTTGACCCTGTAACTGGTTCCAGGGTTTATATTCCATACTTGTGAAGGATAACAATTCCCACTACTACCTGCGGTCGGCGGAGCTGGCCCATCTCTGCGGCCTCAGCACCGACACGCTTCGCCACTATGAACGCAGAGGCCTTCTCCATGCCGGGCGCTCCGCCAACGGCTATCGCGAGTACCCGCCGCAATCCGTCGATCGCATTCGGCTCGTGCAGCATGCCATTTCCGTCGGGTTCACTCTGGATGAGCTGGCACGACTCCTGAAGATCCGGGAGAAAGGCGGAGCGCCGTGCATGGAGGTTCGCACACTCGCGGCCACGAAGCTGAAGGATCTCGAGGAGCAGCTTCGCAGCCTTTCCGTGTTGCGGAACGGGCTGCGCAGAATGCTTGGGCAATGGGACACGAAGCTCGCTCTCACAAGAAAAGGCGATCAGGCGCACCTTCTCGATATGCTTCAGGCCCTGCCTCCTGCTTTGAAGAGCGCATCTCGTGGTACAGCGCTCGCTGTGCAAAGGAGAAGGGCTTCGAGGAGAACGGTGACGCACGCGCGGTCGCGCTCACGGCCAGTCGAACAATGAACATTTCTTACTTGGGCGCAGAACTTTTCCATCGCCCCCGTCGATCGCTGGCCGCCCTTCTCAGTATGACCTTCGGGGTGGCATTATTGCTTTCACTTCAGGCCTATTCGAACGGATATCGCCTTGCTGCCCGTGCGCCTCTGGCAGAAATCGGAGCTGATATTGCCGCCCAGCGCCAAGGGAAGGTGCCGCAGGCGTTTGAGGGGATTCTTTTCCCCCATTCAACGGCTCCCATACACGGCGATGAAATCGACACAATCCGGCGCATCCCGGGCGTTGAGGATATCGGGGAGTCGGTGTTCTTCTGGGACTTTGAAAGAAGCAGCTTTCTCGTCGTGCTGGGCCTCGATCCAGCCTCCAAAACCGGCCCGGCCCGTCTGAAAACGGCCGTGCTCCAGGGCCGTTTTCTTGGAGTTGGCGATCATGACGTCACCGTGGCCGACGCCACGTATGCGAGGAGCAACAACCTTTCCGTCGGCTCGAAAGTTCTGATCGCGGGCCGCCCTTTCGAGGTGGTCGGGTTCGTGGACACGAGTCGGATCGGCCAGGTGGCGAACGCGAACCTCTATATCATGGTCGATGATGCGCGCGGGCTCGCGCATGCAGCAAAGAACGTCATGGCTGTCCACGACTTCAGACCGACCGACGCCAACATCCTTTTCATCAAAGCAAACCAGGCAAAGGTGGAATCCGTTGTCCAGGCCGTCGGCTCGCTGCTTGGCAGCCAGGCGCTGGTCTCCTCGGCGCAAAGCTTCAGTGACGTCATCGGTCAGGCTTACGGGCTTGTGGACAGATTCAGCTGGCTTGTCGGCCTTGCCGGCCTCCTGGTCGCGGTTGTGGGCCTCGTGCGCTCGATCAGCTCGACCCTGCGGGAACGGCGCCGCGACATCGGCTTGATGCGTGCAGTTGGGTGGAGCCGCGGCAATGTTTCGATGCAGCTCACCAGTGAAGCAATCAGCCTGGCTGCCGCGGGTGCGATTGCCGGTCTTGTCCTTGCCCTGCTGGTCTCCCGCGCCCTGAGCTTGATGCGAGTCAGCATCCCCGTACCGTGGGAGCTCAGCCCCACGCCCCACTTTCTTCCCGGAGGGGCCGTGCCCATGGCGGTCACTATTTCTCTATCCGCTCGAATTGACCTGCTGCCGGCGGCACTCGCGGTGGCACTGTCGGTGCTTTGCGGACTGGCCGTCGGACTGTGGGTTTCCCGACGGGCAACGCACATTCGACCCGCGGAGGTATTGCGAAGTGAATGACCTTTTGAAATGCATCGACCTGCACAAGTCCTTTGGACGCGTGGACGTGGTGAAGGGCGTGAGCCTTTCGTTCCAGACGGGAGCCTTCAACTCCATCATGGGCCGGTCGGGCTCGGGAAAAACAACCCTGCTCCATCTTCTCTCGGCCCTGGAAGCGCCTACGTCAGGCAGCATTTTCTTCGAGGGAAAGGAGATCAGCTCGCTGAATGAGGACCAGCTCGCACTGTGGCGGAGAGAACACATCGGTCTCGTCTTTCAGGCTTTCCATCTCATTCCCACGCTCTCCGCCCTGGAGAATGTGGCTTTCCCGCTCTACCCGGTGAAAGTCACCCCCGACGAGCGCAGGGATCGCGCTCGCGCTCGGTTGGAGCAGGTCGGCCTTGGGCACCGTCTTGAGCACCGGCCCAGCAGACTGAGCGGTGGTGAGCAACAGCGAGTTGCGATTGCACGGGCTCTGATCAACCATCCCACCTTGATCCTGGCAGATGAGCCTACGGGCAATTTGGACAAGAAGAGCGGGGAGGAGATACTCGAGATTTTCAGCAGGCTCAACCGGGAAGAGGGGGTGGCAGTGATCGTCGTCACCCATGACAGCGAAGTCGCCGCCGTCGCGACGCACAGCTTCACAATGGTTGACGGCAAATTGGAGGATGGAAAACAATGAAACGCTATTTGCGCCTTTTCGTCATTCTTCCTGCGCTTGCATTTGTCGCGTGCAGTGGCCGCTTGGAGGGCAGCGCCACCGGCCCTGCCTCCGCGACGGGAGCTCCCGGATCGCCCAAGGTTGAGATCGCATTCCTCAACCATCCGCCGGTTCTCGGGGCGTTGGCAGGAGTCGACAAGCTCCTTGCCTCCTACGGGGACAAGGTCACGGTCACCCGCTACGACCTGGAGACCGACCAGGGCGCCGCGTTTGCAAAAAGCAAGCGGCTGGCCGGGCACGTTCCGATTGCGATTTTTGTGAATGGTGCTATTGAGGTAAAGCTCAAGGATCGCACGGTCAAGTTCTTCAGCTTCCCTCAAGGGAAAGGCACCTTCATGGTCGCCAGCGGGTCCTGGACCGTGGAAGATCTTCGACAGACCCTCGATCAGGCACTCAGTCGCTCGAAATGATCCGCTACATCTTTTCACAGTTTCGTTACCGCGGTGGGAGAACACTCGGTGTCATCGTCGGTATTGCCCTGGGGGCGGCGCTCTATGTCGTGCTGACCTCGCTTGGCGGCGCGTTCCTCCGCGCTGCCTCTCTCCCGCTGAAGGGAGTTGCGGCAGACCTGGTGCTCACGCGCCCTGCTATGGGAGCGGCAACAAGCGCGGGGGCCCAGCGCACGCGGGGCCCTCGACTGCCCTTCGGAAATGGCAACTTTCAGGCCTCGGACTTGAAGCTCATCGCTGCGACCCAGGGAGTGACGGCCTGGGCCGGCAGCCTCGAGGTGTGGGACTTTGGCGAGAACAGCTACAAGGTGATCCTCGGCATCGATCCCACCCAGGATCAGGTAGGCCCGATGGTCGGCCTGAAGGACGGGTTGATAAGTGGACGGCTGCTTCGGGCCGGCGATAGCGATGTTGTAGTGGCGGACCGTCACTTTGCGGCTTTATTCGGCATCAAACCCGGTGATACGGTCCGAATGGGAGATAGGGATTTCCGCGTGGTGGGCGTCGCAGAGCAGAAGCAGAGCAGTCAGGCAGGGGTAGCCAACTTGTATGCGCCGCTTTCCGCCGCGGAGTCGTTGGCCGGCGTCCCGGAGGGAGAGGTCAATCAGGTATACGCGCGCCTTTCCGACGCCAGTCGGACAGACGAGGTGGTGAAAGGGCTCTCGATCAAGCTGGGCAGGCTCAGTGCGGTCAGCCAGCAAAGCATTTTACAAGTAATGGGTGGAGTGTCACGAGTGACGGCCCGCTTTTCGGCGGCCGCTGGTCTGCTTGGAGCAGTCGGGGGAGTTGCGCTGGCATGGGCAGCCTTGTCCGGGCTTATGGCCGAGCGCAGACGAGAGATCGGAGTGATGAAGGCTGTGGGCTGGCGCACCCGCGATATCGTGCGCACTTTCCTCTCCGAGTCTGCCATTCTCAGCATTTGCGGCGGGATCCTTGGGACCGCGATTGGACTCGTTCTCGCCCTCTTGCTTGCCGGCCTTCCCACGCCCGCGCCCCTGCTCCAGCAGCCTCTCCCGGGACTTGCGGCCGCGCCGATCCATACTGCGTCCATGAGGCTGCCAATTGAGATTTCCCCGGCGATGCTTGCATTTGCCCTGCTCATCTCAGCCGCGGGTGGAACCCTTACAGGCTGGCTCGGGGCGCGAAAGGCTGCCGGCGTGAGAACGGCGCAGGTGTTGAGAAACGATTGACTTGAAAAGAACAGAAAGTCTTGTCATGAAACACGGGGTCCCGGCGCCGCCTCCGCCTCCCTCCCTCCCTCGGCTTTTTCTTTCTTTTCTTCGCCTTGGCCTCACCGCCTTCGGCGGTCCGGCGATGGTATCATTCATTCGCAAGATGGCAGTGCAGGACAAGCACTGGCTGGGCGAGGACACGTTTCGAGGAGGGGTCGCTCTTTGCCAGACAATTCCCGGCGCAACAGCAATGCAGACCACCGCATTCGTCGGCCTCCAACTCCGCGGCGTCAGGGGTGCCGCGGCGAGCTTCATTGGTTTTGGACTTCCCGCATTCCTGTTCATGTTCGGCCTCTCCTTTCTGTATGCGCGCTATCAGTCCTTGCCCGCCGTGGCGGCGGCCTTTGGCGGCCTTCGCGCCCTCATCGTCGCTTTGATCGCGCACGCCTCCGTCACCTTCGGCCGTTCGTATCTCAAGAGATGGCGCGACCTCATCATCGTGGCCTTCGCGGCGGCGCTCTTTTGGTTCGGATTGACCCCGATCCTGGTCGTGGCAGTCGCAGCGATCCTTGGAATGGGCCTTTCGTATCGATTGGAAGAGGCGCCGAAGAGGCTAAACGACTTGCAGGCTCCTTTTCGATTGATCCCTCTGGGCGCGGTGCTTGGCTCCACGGCTCTCTGTCTGATCTGCCTGCTCATCTTCGATAAAAGGCTTTTCCAGCTTTCTATTCTCATGATGAAAGTCGACCTGTCTGCCTTTGGCGGAGGGTTCGCCTCCATTCCCCTCATGCTCCATGACGTTGTCGACGTGCGGCACTGGATGGATCAGCATGTCTTCATGGACGGCATCGCGCTGGGCCAGATTACCCCCGGCCCCGTCGTGATCACAGCCACTTTTGTTGGCTACATCTTCCGCGGGCCTCTGGGAGCGGTGATCGCTACCCTGAGCATCTTTCTTCCTTCATTCGTACTGGTGATCGTCACGGCGCCCTTTTTCGTTCGGCTCAACGCGTTGCCGCTTTTCCGGAAAGCAGTCGAAGGGATCTTCTGTTCATTCGTCGGTTTACTGCTGATCACGGCTGTGCGTCTGGGTCTCGCCGTTCCATGGACCGTCTCCCATGGGATTCTGGCCGCCGCTGCGCTCGCGGCGCTTTTGCTTCGGGTGGATTTCATCTGGGTCGTTATTTCAGGAGCAGCGTTGTCGCTTCTGCTTCGATGATCACATCGACCTGGGTTTGGATTCGTTCGCGCGAAGAATGTCGCTGATGCGCAGCGTGACCTTGCCGCGCACTTCATAGGGACACAAGCGCTTGGAGGAATGGGGTACTTTCTCACATACGCCGTCGGTGCCGCTCTCATATTCGGCTTCTGAAACGGCCGGTCTCCTACAAACACTATGTCTCAATACCTGTACCCGAAAGACAATCCGACCTCCCGATCGCGCACGACGAGGCTTACCTTTCCCGCAGACTGCTTCTTATTGTACGCATCGGCAGCCAGCCCTGCAGTAAGGGCGTCCACGAACTTCGTTATGACAAAGCTGCCCAAGGCAGAAAAAAAGACCACCTGACCAGTACTATCCCAATCTCTGATGGGAACACCTGCATGCATCATTGTGGTTCCCTCGTACACAACGACGCCGATCGTCGTGGCTGCTTCAGCGGTTTCCACAAAGGAAAACAGCAATCCTGTTGCCCAGTCACCGGCATAGAATTGGCCAAAGGCTATTGGCATGGGGGTAAGGCTCAAAAGTGCCGCGACAGCGGGGCTTCTCTCCCCGCTGTCGAACCAGCCCCCAAACATGGGCATAGACTCTGCCTCAGGCAGTGCGACTATTCCAGACAGCACGACAAAAAGTATTGCAGGGAACATGGAGTTTTTCATGGCTCTCTCCCTTGCTCTTGAGCATTCCCGCTTTCCAGGGCGCACGATGTTTTCACATCAGGTCTTCTCGCTTCCCCAGGTGTTCCTCCTTGCTGATCTCTCCTCGTGCATATCGTCTGCGCAAGACCTCGAGCGCGGAATCCCCCGGTCATGCGAGCTGCCCTGTCGAATGAGAAAGCGGGCCAGGAAGACGATCCGCGTAATGACAGCGGCCCAGAAAAGAACCATTACCAGCGGGCCGCGCCAACCGAGCCAGTTCCCGTAGCCGCCGTACCCCCATCCCTACATCATGAACGCCTCCGGTTACGCCCTCTCAATATTCCTTCATCCCGATGAACTTCCCGTGCCATTCGTGGTACCAGACCCACCCGTTGTACCCGTTCACACCAAGCATTCCGTAGACGCTTCCATCTTTGTTGAGCACATGCATCGTGTAATAGCCGTAGAAAATTTCAGTATCTTTCTCCACCGTGGTTCCTGGCAGTCGCGCATCGAGAAAATCCTGGGCGTACTTGTGGGCCTGCGTGGTGCTCACAGTCATCTCGGAAGTTGGATTCTGCCATCCACGATATCCCCCTCTGCCGCCCCAACCCCATGCGGGGCCTCCCATCATTCCCCCTCCCATCATTCCCATGCCCATCTGACCGTATTTGGTATTCCACATCATATTCGGCCCTGGCTCTGGAACGGCTGCGCCCGTCCACTTGTTGACCAGCAGCTCGAACGCACCCGTGCCTGAGCTTTTCTCCCTCACCTCGGCGTAGAATTGGTTATCGAACTCCATGACTTCGGCGAGCTTCAGGTCCGGGCCCCAAAAGCCTTTGAGGTAGTTCTGAACTATATCCGCGGCCTGGTCGATCGTGAGCGCCTTCGCGTTCTGCGGCGGAGGGGAGTTCCACCAACCTCCCATCATCCCTCCGTATCCGCCATAGCCGCTGGATCCTGGGCCCATCATCTGTGCAGCTGCAGACCCTGCGGTCAATATCGATAAGACCCCAACGATCATCAAAACTCTTTTCACGGCAAAATCTCCTCTCGAAATAAGGCATACATCACGGAAGCGACGCATCGTGCTGAATTACCGACTCTACGAATGAAAGTAGCGAAAACTTGTGAAGAAGATGTGAACGGAAGACACCTGAGGCAGGACGAATGCCGGCGTTTCCTGGCGGCAAGGATCAGCGGCCTTGACAGTCCTGCCGAAAGGAACTACCGTGTGTCAGCAGTTTCAACAAATAGAAACTGCTAATGTTCTTAACAGGGAGGTCGCATGGACGAGGAAATCTTTGAGCTGCATGCCGATGTCTGCCGCACGCTTTCCAATCCAAAGCGGTTGAAGATTCTCAACGCCTTGCGGGATGGAGAAATGCAGGTCGGCAGGATCCTCGCGAAAATGGGTCGCATCGGCAAGGCCAACCTCTCTCAGCATCTGGCGGTGATGCGACAGAAAGGCGTGGTGGCCGCCCGAAGGGAGGGCAACCTCATCTACTACCGGATTTCCAGTGCCAAGATAATTCAAGCATGCGACCTCATGCGGGAGGTACTTTTTGAGCAACTCGAGGGGAAGGGCGCGCTCTTCCTGAGATATGCGAAGTCGAAGGAGACCGGGCATGGAAGACACGCAAGGCCATCCGCTTACTCGCGATCCGTGCGCCATTCTGGTCTGCCAAAAACACCGGCGGGAACGCGTTCGTGATGGCAGCGACTGGCTAAATGTGGGCCCGTGGCGTCGATCCAGGGACGGATGTCGAATCTAATTTTCTGGAGAGGTCAGAAACGGCGAGGATGACGAGGATGAGGGAGCCCCTTACCGCAACATTCGACCGCATGGCTGAGGGTTACGATTCCTGGTATCAGACACCCTTGGGCGCCCGCAGCGATGCCCTCGAGAAGAGAGCGATTTTCTCTCTTGCGGAACCAAGACCAGGGGAATACGCGCTGGATATCAGCTGCGGGACTGGTAATTACGCCCTTGCGTTGGCCTGCAGAGGGGTCAGGGTTATCGCTATTGATGCCTCCGCACAGATGCTGCAGATCGCGCAGTCAAAAGCAGGCCGGGAAGGGCTTCCCATCGAATTTCGGCAAGGGAGGGTGGAAGAAATGCCTTTCGGCAACGATTCCTTCGACCTCGTGACGGCAGTTCTTATGCTTGAATTTGCGCCTTCCCCGAAGAAAGCCCTTTCCGAGATGTTGCGTGTCCTCAAGCCGTCAGGTCGTCTGGTAATAGGAGTCCTGGGCAAGCACAGCCTGTGGGCGGCAGCAAGGCGTGCAAAAAGCTTGTTTTTTCATTCGATTTGGAGTGGGGCGACCTTTTTTACCCCCTGGACGATGGCTGATCTCTTCCGAGAAGCCGGAGCGCATTCCTTTCGATGGAAAAGCGCCATTTTCTTTCCCCCGGTCCAGAATAGCTGGCTGCTGGATCGCTTCCAAGCACTGGAAGGCATCGGGCAGACCGCCTTCCCTGGTCTGGGAGCCTTTTTTGCGGTCAGGGTTGAAAAGTGAGGCAATGCCATGATGAATGGTGGAATGATGTTCTCTCCGTGGGGGACGCCCTTCGGTGGATTCTGGCTCCTCCTCATACCCGTGACAGTTCTTATTGCGATCGGCTTTATCAGGCTGTTTGTTTCCACCGGCCGTCGAAGGGAAGAGTGCGGCCGGAAGCTTCGCAAAATGCCAATCCAGGACCAGATCATCAAGCTGGCGTATCGGAAGGGCGGACTTCTCACCGTTACGGATGTAGTGGCCGAGACGGGTCTCTCCTTCAAGAAAGCGGAGAAGGCGTTGAACGAGATGGTGGACTTTTCCCGTGTGAACATGCGTGTCAGTGACTCCGGCATCATGGTCTATGAGTTTGTGGAGATCCTCCATAAGGATCTGGATAGTGCGAAAAGTCTCCAGGAGATGGGGGTCTGACAACTCGAGCTGGTTTGAGAAGGAGGTCTTGAAATCAATGAGAATCTCGCCTCGCTGTGCTTTGCTGAGCTTCTCTGATCGCAGCTACAAGAAGACTTCTTGGGGGGACGCCGTTGATGCCGTTCGGAGTTCGGTAGACACGGCAGGCAAAGGTAGCTTTCTCCCCGCGCCTGCTTGCTTCTATGTCCCGGCCATCAACCTGGATGGTCGGTGATCCGAGAAACCCCTGTCGTCGAGCCTCATCCTCGCCGTCGATTTGGATGGAGTCAATCTCAGCCTGAAGGTGAAGCTCATTCGCGGTTTCCTCCACCAGTCTTCTGGTCGCCTCGCAGTTCGGACAACCTTCGAATGTGAGGACACGTATTACCATGAAAAAAGTTTAATTCTAAAACTCGAAGCGGGATAGATCATTTCGCAACCGGTGCGGAAAGCCGATTCCTGATCATTCGACTCCGCCTGACGCTTTCCTGCAAAACGCCAGAAAGTGCACAAAATAGCCGCCGCGTCCAAAGACAATTCGAATCGCCCTCCCTTATAGTGGCTCGATGGCCGTCTAAAGTGGAGGTACGCATGCAGAATGACAGACGTTTGTTCGGCCTTTCAGGCTTTGGCCTGCTTGTGTGCGCTTTTGCCGCCGCAAAGTTTCTTGTTCACATCTTGACGGGGCAGAACTACGGCTATTTCTGCGACGAGTTATACACCATTGCCCTCAGCAAGCACCTTGCCCTGGGTTATGTCGACGTGCCGCCGCTGGTTCCTTTCCTGCACGCCTTGAGCCGCGTGCTGTTCGGAGAATCGCTTCTCGCCATCCACATTTTCCCTTCGCTCGCCGGCGCCGCGACGCTTGTCTTCGTGTGCCTTATTACGAGGGAGCTCGGCGGCAGATTGTTTGCCACCGGTGTTGCCGCGTTGGGATTCATCATAGCCCCGGTCTGGCTGATACTGGATTCATTCTTCTGCTACGACAGCATCGACCAGCTTGTTCTGGCCATTTTCCTCTATCTTCTTGTTCGGCTGATACGGACGGAGAACAAAAGGCTCTGGATGGCGCTCGGGGTGACTGCAGGAATCGCCTTCCTGACAAAGGCTACCATCCTTTTCCTGGGACCCGGCCTCCTGATTGCCCTTCTTGCTACGAAACAGCGCAGGCATTTCCTGACGCCCTGGCCCTGGTTCGCCGTTGGGATTTTCCTCGTTATCATATCGCCCTACGTGATCTGGCAATATGTCAACCATTGGCCGACTATCACGTACTGGGGCAGGTACAGCGGCCAGAAGCTGTACCACTCGTCCATTCCCGAATACCTCGTCAACATCGTCCTCACCATGAATGCGGTCCTTGTTCCGCTTATTGGCATCGGGCTGTATCGAATTTTCAGGCGTTTCGGCGGCACCCGGTATACGCTTTTTGGCATCATGTTTCTGGTCACGTTCGTGCTTCTGTTCGTCCTGCACGCACGGGCCATGATGCTGGCGGAGGTTTGCATCCCGCTCATCGCTGCTGGCGCCGTCTGGGTAGAGGAAGTGCTCACCGGGCCGGCCTGGAAGAAGGGAGTCAGAATTGCGGCAGTTTCATGCATGGTCGCGGGCGGCATCCTTGTCGCGCCCGTCACCCTGACTCTTTTGCCGCTCCCTCTTATGCAGTCATACACCCAAACGTTCAGTTTTCTCTTCAAGCCAGTGAAGGATTTCAATGATCCCAAGTCCGAATATCCTCAGGAGTTCTCCAACAGGATCGGCTGGGATGACCTGGTACGAACGGTTTCCGATGTTTACCACACCCTTCCTCCGGAAGATCAGGCAAAAGCCGGAATTTTCTGCGACTGGTACGGCCCGGCAGGCGCGATCGACCTCCTGGGGCCCCGCTACGGTCTTCCCCATGCCGTGACCGGGCACATGAATTACTATCGGTGGGGTCCGGGCGAGTCCATCTGGGAAGTGATGATATTCGTGACGGCAAACATTGACCCATTCAGACCCTTCTTTGGAGAGGTGCAGCAGAAGGCCAGAATCACGAATGATTTTGCAATGCTTTACAACAGAAACACCGTATACGTGGCAAGAAACCCATTCTGGTCTTCCAAGGTGATATGGGCCGAATTGAAAGGCTGGTAAAATACTCGGCGGTCCCGATTGCGGGACAAAGATTAGCTCGACGCGACACTCCGCTCTTATTACATTGCCCGCTATGGATTACCGCCATGTGGGAAAAACAGGACTCAAGGTCAGTGAGCTCTGCCTGGGAGCCATGACATTCGGCCGCGAGGCAAGCGAAGCGGAGAGCCATGCCATGCTGGATCGCTACGTGGAGGCCGGCGGCAACTTCATCGACACGGCGAACGTGTACTCGACGGGGAAGTCGGAGGAGGTGGTCGGCAGGTGGCTGGGAAAGCAGCGACGGGATAGCTTCGTCATCGCGACCAAAGTCCGCTTTCCCATGGGCCCGGGACCCAATGACGTCGGCTTGAGCCGCAAGCACATCTACGCCGCCGTGCAGGAAAGTCTCAAGCGTCTCGGGACGGACCACGTCGATCTCTACCAGGTCCACGCATGGGACCCCGTCACCCCGCTTGAAGAAACCCTGGGCA
>Ga0187861_10001599_pt1 | contig 22998 bp, 19 predicted proteins | sample June2016WEW_10_1_3_FD_132986 | JGI IMG/M metagenome (GOLD analysis project Ga0187861, IMG submission 132986) | Peatland microbial communities from SPRUCE experiment site at the Marcell Experimental Forest, Minnesota, USA - June2016WEW_10_100 | ecosystem: Environmental > Terrestrial > Soil >...
AGTGGCACCACCACGACCAACTCAGACTCGAATGGCTCGGCCACCATCAGCGACCTGGTCATTACCAACGCCGGCAACAATAGAGTGACTGCGTCGGCCACCGGCCTGACTTCGACCAACAAGACCTTGGTCATTCTCCCGGCGCCGTTTGCCATCACCTTCCAGCAAGATGCGCCTTCCCCGGCCACCGCCGGCGTGACGTTCGCACCCCCGGTCGCCGTGAAGATCGCCGACCAGTATAACAACGGCCTCAGCAACCGGACCGTCACAATCTCCCTCCTGAGCGGCGGAGCCCCCAACGGCACGACGTCGCAGGTGACATCCGCTAGTGGTGTGGCGACGTTCAGCACCCTGAACATCACCGCGCCTGGCACAAACTACGCCCTCGTCGCCAGTTCCACGAATTCCTTGTCCGTCACCGGCCATACCTTCACGGTGACCACTGCCGCGCCGTCGAAACTGATGTACACCACCCTGCCGCCATCGATCGCCACAGCTGGCACTAACTTGTCGACCTTCGTCGTGCAGATTGCGGATCAATACAACAACAGCATTGCCACCAACGGCGTGCTGATCACAATGAGCTTGACGAATGGCGCCTTTGCCAGTGGCACCACCTCGAGTAACTCCGACGTGAATGGCTCGGCCGGCTTCAGCGATCTGGTCATTACCAACGCCGGCAACAATATCCTGATTGCCTCGTCCATCGGCCTGACTTCGACCAACCGGGCCATTACCATCACCCCCGACGTAGCCAACAGCACCCTCGCCTTCGTGCAGGAACCGCCCTCCTCGGTCACGGCCGGATCGGTGTTCACGAATACGGTCAAGATCGTTGACGAATTCAACAACGGGATCAGTAATGCCACGGTCACGCTCACGCCGAATGGCTTTGCCGCACTGAACGGAATAACGTCGCGCGCGACTGCCGGAAATGGTGTGGCCACGTTCACCAACCTGAGCGTCAATACGGCCGGCTCCAACTATTTCATTACGGCGACCAGCGGTTCCTTGTCGAACAACAGCAGCACCTTCAACGTGATCGCGGGTGGGATTCACCACTACTTGGTGAGCGCCGCAACACCGCAAACGCGCGGCGTACCCTTCCCCGTCACGGTCACGGCGCAGGACGCGGCGGGCAACACGATACCCGACGATTCCACGGTGGTGACCATGAGCGGCAGCACGGCCAATGTTTTGTTCGACGGCAGCGGTGACAGTTCGTTCACCAACAAGACGCACGTGCTCTCCAACGGGACGTTCACCATCAGCACCAAGGACAACTATGGTGAAAACATTACCATCACCGCCTCAGACGCGAACGCTAAGACCGGCTCGGTCTCCGTTGTTGTCAACGCGGCCGGCGGCGATTACCGTAGCAACGCGACCGGCCCTTGGAACACCGCAGCCACCTGGCAGGTCTGGGACGGCGCGAACTGGGTTTCGACCAACAGCCCGCCCGCAGGCGGTGCCGGCACCAACATCACCATTCTAAGCATCCACACGGTAACTGATAATGTGTCCGTCGCCCTGACCGGGACGCTCATCACCCAAGGATCGTTAACTTTCTCCAGCGGATCGCTCGCGGTCGGGTCCGGCGGCATTGTGCTGAACTCCGGGGCCGTCGCCAACAGTTCCACGAATACCCTGATCTTCAACTCGGGCAGCACCTATGAGCACGCTCGGGATGGCGGCGCCATACCAACTGCAGCTTATAATTCCAATTCTCTCTTACGGGTGACGGGTATTACAGCTACGGTCGCAAAATTGCCCACTAACGGCGTAAACGGCAACGTGGAATGGAACTGCCCCAATCAGACTGCGCCAGGTCTGGTTATTCTTGGTGTGACTGCTAATGCGACACAAAGCATCGGCGGTGATTTCACCGTTGCGTCAACAGGAACCGGCTCGATCCTCGATGGCGGTGGCTCAAACCGCAATTTAAGGGTTGGCGGAAATCTGAATATTTACGGAGGCGCCTATTCTGCGTTGGGCGGAGACGGTTTTTCAGTAGGTACCGTCACCGTATCCGTAGCACGTAGTTTGACGGTAAGTGGTGGCACGTTCTCGCTGGTAATCGGAGGGAATACTACCAATGCTCCTTCGGGAGTTTTGACTGTCGGTGGTGATCTGGCTGTAAGCGGCGGAAACCTGACTGTTTTCACAGGTACGGCAATGGTTTCAAGCGCTGTCTCTTCCATGACTGTAAGTGGTAATACCAGTGTCACTGGAGGGATACTTAATCTCACGGATGCCACCAGCGGAAATCCAACCGGAGTCATCGCCACCCTCAAAGGCAATCTGACTATCAGTGGTGGCGCAATCAGCCGCGGAGGTTCTCTGCCGGCCACCGTTAATTTTGCCGGAACTTCTCCACAAACCTATTCCAAGTCCGCAGGAACAATTACCGGTGCAGTCAATTTTGCAATTCTCTCAGGTGCCACGGTTAACTTTGGCACTTCGTTGTTGGATGGCTCAAGCGGAGCATTTACTTTGAACTCCGGCGGAACGATTGGCATCGGCGATCCGCTGGGCATCGCGATTTCGGGAGCGAGCGGTAATATTCGTGTGACCAGTAACCGCACGTACAGCACCGGCGCTAATTACATCTATAACGGCCCGGCCTCGCAGGTCACGAGCAACGGCTTGCCGGCGACTGTCAACAGTTTGACCGTCAGTAATACAGGAGGAATCGTCACGCTGGGCTCCAATGTGAGCGTCACCAGCAATTTGACCGTTTCCCTCGGAACGTTTGATTTGGGCGGCTTCACCGCGAACCGCGCCAGCAACGGCGGTACGGTAACGGTCGCCAACGGAGCAGCCTTGAAGATCGGCGGTACGAATACCTTCCCCACCAATTATGTCAACCGCGTCCTGGGGGCGAGCAGCACCGTGGAGTATGAGGGGGCGGCCCAAAGCGTGCCAGCCTTGGCCTACGGCAGTCTCGTCACGAGCGGAAGCGGCATCAAGACGCTTCTGGCAGGCACAACGACCATCGCCAGCAACCTGTCCATCGGTGCCGGCACCACCTTCGCCGCCGGCACGAATAACTTCAGCATCGCCGGTAACTGGAGCAACAACGGCAACGGCTTCACAGCGACCAACGCACAGACCGTCACCTTCAGCGGCTCCATCTCCAGCCCACAGACCATTGACGGCTCGCTTGCGACGGCGTTTAACAATGTCGCGATCAACAGTGGCTCCGTGCTGGATCTCGTAATCAACGGGTCCACCGCCCAACTCCTGACGATCGGAGGCACGAACCAGCTTGCCGGCACTTGGGGCGCAACCGGCTCCGGCGCCGCTAACATTGATAATGTCCACTTCCAGGGAAGCGGCACATTGAATGTCCTTTCCGCGCTCACGGTCCCATCAACGACCACACTAGCCACTTCGGGCAGTCCTTCGACGTATGGCCAGTCGGTGACCTTTACCGCGAGCGTCACGGGAACAGGCCCCACGCCCTCTGGGACCGTCACCTTCATGGCGGGAGCCAATGCCCTGGGCACCCAGTCGCTGAGCGGTTCGCCTACGGGCACCGCTGCCGTCGCTACCAGCGGTCTGTACCCCGGATCCTATACCATCACCGCCGTGTATAGTGGCGACGCTAACTTCTTCGCCAGCTCAAACAGCGTGGCGCAGCAGGTGAATTCCGGGTCATTGACGATCACGGCCAATAGCACCAGCAAGACGTATGGGCAGACCGTGTTGTTCGCCGGAACGGAATTTACCACCAGCGGCCTGGTGAACGGCGACACGGTCACCAGCGTGACGTTGACCAGCGACGGCGCACCAGCAGGCGCGCCGGTAGGCAATCACAGCATCATTGCCAGCAACGCAGCCCCCACGGGATTGACCAACAACTATTCGATCACATACTCCAACGGGACGTTGACGGTGACCCAGGCACCGGTGACCGGCAGCATCACCGCCAGTAACAAGGTCTATGACGGCACGACCGCCGCGACCATCAGCGGCTACTCGCTCAGCGGCCAGCTCTTCGGCGACGATGTCAGCCTTGCTGGCGGCACCGCCAACTTCAGCGACAGGAATGTCGGCAACGGCAAGACCGTCACGGCCACCGGACTCACCTTGAGCGGCGCCATGGCCGGTGATTACTACCTGACATCCAGCAATGCCAGCACCACGGCCAGCATCACGAACGCGCCCCTGACAGTCAGTGCTGACAATAAGAGCCGTCCCTTTGGCCAGGTCAATCCGCCATTGACGGCAAGCTACAGCGGCTTTGGCACTGGCGATAACACCAACGTGCTGTTCGGAGCCCCGAACTTGACCACCACTGCGGACACCAACAGCCCGGTCGCCAGCTACCCGATCTTCATCACCGCTGGCTCGCTCAGCGCGGCCAACTACACCTTCACCTTCACGAATGGCACACTCAGCGTCACTAAAGCGATCTTAACGGTCACCGGCGACGACCAGTCGCGCCCCTACGGAGTGACGAACCCGGTGTTCACGGCCACCTTCAGCGGCTTCCTGAACGGCGATACGAACACCGTGATATCGGGCACACCGGATTTCAGCACGACAGCGGACACGAACAGTCCGGTCGCCGGCAACCCCTACAGTATTACAGTGACCAATGGAACCTTGACTGCCACGAACTACGACTTCGCGTTCGTCGACGGCCAGTTGATTATAACCCCGGCAACAGTAAGTGGCAGCATCACAGCCAGCAACAAGGTCTATGATGGCACGACTGCCGCAACCATTGCCAGCTACGCGCTCAGCGGCGTGATCGGCACCGACGATGTCACGCTCACCGGCGGCGCCGCCACCTTCATCGACCGGAACGTCGGCATTGGCAAGTTGGTTACGGCTACCGGGCTTGCCTTGAGCGGCACCACGACCGGCAACTACGCCTTGGCCTCCAGCACCACCAACACCACGGCCAACATCACGCCGTACCCGCTCACGGTTACGGCGGCGACGAACACCAAGACCTATGATGGTACGAACACCGCGGCGGCCTCACCCTCGATTACCCTCGGCATCTTGCAAAACACAGACACGGCCACGTTCTCCGAGACTTATGACACCAAAAACGTAGGCATTGGCAAGACGCTCACACCGACCGCTACCATCAATGACGGCAACGGTGGTACGAACTACTTCGTGAGCTACGTCTCCGACACGACGGGTGTTATCACAAGCCTGACGCTGACGGGCAGTATCACGGTCAGCAACAAGGTCTATGACGGCACGACGACCGCAACGATCAGCAGCTACTCGCTTAGTGGCGCGATCGGCCTCGACGATGTCCATCTCACCGGCGGCGCTGCCAACTTTATCGATCAGAACGTCGGCACCGGCAAGTCAGTTACCGCCATCGGGCTCACCTTGAGCGGCACCGCGGCCGGCAACTACGCGGTCAATACGACAGCCAGCACATTGGCCGATATCACGCCGGCGCCCCTGTCGATCATTGCCGACAACAAGAGCAAGACGGCAGGCTTGCCCAACCCAACCCTGACAGCCACATACGTGGGCTTTGTCAGCGGTGACGACACCAACTCGTTGACGACACTGCCGACTCTGAGCACCACGGCCATCGACAGCAGTCCTGCGGGCACGTACCCCATCACTGCCAGCGGCGCGGTCGCGGCGAATTACACGATCAACTATTCCGGCGGCACGCTCACCGTGGTGGAAGTACCACAAATATCCAACACCAAGGTCAGCGCGAATCAGTTCATCTTCAGTTTCCCGACGATCTTGCACGAGGAGTACCAGGTCGAATACAAGGACGATCTGAGCGCGCCAACCTGGACTTCTTTGGGCAGTCTCATTGATGGCACGGGCAACTCCATCACCGTCACCAACCCGATCACTGGTTCGAAGCGGTTCTACAGGGTCGAAGTCTCCCCCGCGCCGGGGAACTGATCATTGGGAATGACCACCCGTCCCTCGTCATTGGAGTGTCGTCTCCCGTGACTGGGAGCGGGCCACGGCGAGTAACTCCTCCCGACCGAGGGGGATGTTGCCAACTTTGCTGCACTCGACGGCGGCACCACAGTTGCCGAGGTAAGTCGCCTGCATGATGCTGCAGCCCGCCGCCAGCGCGCACGCTGTCGTGGCGAGCATGGCGTCGCCAGCTCCCATGGGGTCGACAGTATGCCGCGCGAAGGTCGGCAGGTATTCGGTCCACATCATCTTCTTGAGCTCGTGCTGCGGCATGGACAGGGCTTCCTCGTCAAGCGGCTTGTCCTTGATTTCAAAAATCATGACGCCGCGGTCGGCCAATGTGATCAGCAGCGACCTGTTCCCTGTCACGGTGAGCAAGTGTGCGCCCAAGTCCGCAATCCCACTCTCCCGATCGCACAGGGCGATCCGCGCTTCGCGCTCCGAAGGCGTCGTCATCGTGATGCCCTTCATGCGCGCCACGTTGCCCATTTGAGAACTGCATTGCACGTCCCCGATGATCGGCACGTTGCGTCTCCGGCCAAGTTTGCAAAGCGCCTCGAGAACCCCCGCGGTAATCACGCCGTAACTGAAGTCGCTGATCACAACCGCATCCGCATCGGCGCCAGCCACCTCGATGCGCTCACGCAATTGGGCGGCGACTTCGGGATCCAGATTGTGATCGCGGAACCGGTTGATGTTCAGCAGCTTCTTGCCCTCGGATAAGTACCGGGTCTTCAGGGTCGTGGGCCGCGTCGTGTCCACGACGAATTCCGTGGCGAGGTGCCGGCGTTTGAGCTGCTTTTGTACGTATTCTCCTTCGGTATCCTTGCCGACGATCGTGCAGAAATGCGCGGTCGCTCCCAAACTTTGCACGTGCTCGGCCACAATGCCGGCTCCCCCCACAAACATGTCCGAGGCGTGCGGCCGGACGACCAACACGGGGGCCTCCGGGCTCATGCCAAGGCTGTCACAGTAGATGTAGCGATCCACAATCGTGTCGCCGACGACGAGAATCTTCTTGCCGCGGATTGCCTCAAACGTCTTGCTGATGGTTTCCCCGGTGATCTTATGTCGCCTGCAAAACGCCTGGATGGGTTCCATGCCGGGTTCGAGGCGGTCTTTGAAATCTTCGATGATCTTGGTGGAGGAATAGACCACGTCGCCCGAACTGAATCGCATCTGGCCGCCGTACGACTCCACCAGTTGTCGCTCCCGACCGAACCGGCCGTCAACGACATCCTGAAATTCCTTGCCCTTGACGTAGATGTTCGGGCGGATGAGGTCCAGAATCGGACCAGCCCACTCACCCTCGTCGATAGTCACGTAGTCGACCATCTCCAGGGCCGCCAGGTTTTCGGCGCGTAATCCTTCCGGCACATAGGGCCGCAAGAATCCCTTGTTCACGACCTTGTCGGCGCTGACGGACACGATGAGCACATCGCCTTGCCCCTTGGCCCATGCCAGATGGCGCAGATGCCCCGGATGTAGAATGTCAAAGCACCCGTGGCATTGAACGACCGCTTTCCCTTCCGCTTGGGCGCGCCGGACGATTTCCCGGAGTTGATCGACGGCAATGATTTTCTTGTGGTAATTCATATCTCCTGCTTGCTGGGGGCCGAAGCGGGACGCTTCGCTGAAAAGTTGGGAATGCTGCCCGGCCGTCGCACTTCCCACACGAGTTCGTACACGGCACGGAAGCAGATGAACAGGTTCTTCGGGCGCAGGGCACTGGAGGACCCATGGAGGCGGGGCACATCGTAAGTGCTCACCTCGACGTAGGAGCAACCCGCTTTAAGCAGCTTCACCACTGCCTCGGCTTGGTACACGAAGCCATTCGTCCTGATCGTGATCGCCTCGAGGTTGTCCCGACGGAAAACGACGCAATGGTTGTAGTAGCGCACCCGTTGGCCAAATAGCGTGTTGATGAGTGTCGTGAATCCCCACGAGCCGAATCGCCGTCCCCACGGGCGAATTTCAGGGTTGATGAGATACGGGAGGACCAGGTCGGCTTTGCCCGCCTGACTCAGAATTGTTTCGAGACTTTCTGCCGGCGAGACATCGTCGCCGCACACCCGGATAACAAACTCCTTTTGCGCAACCGCGGCTCCCTTCTTGAAAGCCCCGCCATAACCCGAATTGTGCTCGTTATGGACCACCCGCACCATCTTGTGGCGGGCGGCCAATTCGTCCATGATCGCACCGGTGCGATCGGTGCTGCCGTCGTTGACCAGAATGATCTCAAAGTCCCGGCAGGAATGCCCGCCGGCTTGGAGGATGTTCTTGACCGCTGCCTCGATGTTCCCCTCTTCGTTCAGCGCAGGGACTACAAACGAAACCGCGGGTTTGGGATTCTGGTCACTCATCGGCAACCCGATTCCTTATCCGCCTTCTGTGCTTCTTGCTCGCGAGAATGTTTGTCACGTTGCCCGTTCCGCAAAAACTCCTGCATCACTTGCCGCCTTGAAGTGAACCTGAAACCTGTGGCCTCGACAAACTTTGACCCATCCAGATAGGATTTTAAAGCCCGGTTATCAACAAAATTGAATTCGTCCAGCGGTCCGCAAATCACGTTGGGTATCTCGCCGGCGGCGTAGCCGAATTGACGGCGAGTTCGTCCCGATAAAAACACTCCGAGTTGGCAACGTGAAACAGCCCGGTCAACCCACACTGACATCCCCGCGACGAAACCCGTCGAAATGAAAACAGGTTTGGCGTCCAACCTGTAAGCCTCGTTGATCAATTCTCAGCAAGATGGCTGCCGTCACCTGCTGGAGTTCGAGTCGCGACGTCAGGACTGGCTTGTATCGCGAGACAACTTGTCCATGAATGCTTTCACGACAGCCACGTCATTCTCTTCTGGCGACCAGGGGGCAAAGACGGTGTCGGCTCGATTGAATGGGCCGTTCGTCGTCTCGTGAAACACCAGAAAGTCAGAGGTGACGATCTGGGTGTGATACCGCGAGTCGTCGTTGCGAAAATAAAACCGGCTGCCAGACTCGAAGTCGCCAATGCGGATAATCTCTTCCACCTTGCCGGCGTCATCAAAGAAAATCACCGTGGCCGTGCCTTCGATCACATGAAATGACTCCGGCTTGTGCAAGTGTTTATGCGGCCGGACGTAAGCGCCCCTGGCAAGTACAATAAGCATTTCATGGAGTCTGTCTTGAACATCCTTGTGCGCGCAAATCCGGGCGCGTTGCCGCGGATTGCGCGCGGCCTGGGCCTTCAGCGTCTCCAATTGAGATCGATCGACTTGAACGATCTGATCCTCGGCGACGAACACCTCATCGTTGATTCGTTTGATTCGTGTCATGGTTTGGGAACCTTCAACGTGGCGGCTGGATAAAACCACAGACGATTACATGGCCCCCGTTTGAGCCTCGGCTTCGATGGGTTGGCTCGGTCCCGCGACAAAGTTCAGCAGCGTCTCCGGATTCACGGGAAATATGGACGCGAAAGTGCCTCCCTGCCCGACAAAGTCTCGGTGCCTTTGCACGACTTTCATTTCGCTCTCGAAACCCAGGCTCGTGAGGCACAGTCGGACATTCTCCCGGATCAACGCCCCGGAGTTCACAATCGGCAATCGTGAGCCCGGCATGCGCAATCCGCATTTCCGCGGGTGGTCATCCACCACAAAATCGATGAGGTCCGCCACGCCCATGAGATTGATGAACATCGCCGCGTGATGACCGGCGCCAAACATGGCAACCTTGCCGTGCTGACGCCAATCGGCCAGCAGTCGCCTCAGCGCCGCGCGTCGTTTGGGAAAGCCCCCGGCAAAACCTTGCACGCGATTCTTCTCCGTCTGCATTTCCTCCTCCGTGAGACCAGGCGCCTCTGTCGTCGCCTGCGGACTGGCGATGGCGACCAGACTGTTCTCATACGGCGCGGTAAAACGCAGAAAGCGAACGATCGAAAACCCCCCGCGTCTCAGGCACATCCGCAAGGTGGATTCTCCAAAATAAAGACTATGATCCTCCCAGAGAACCGTGTAGTCGAAGAGATCAAACCCCCGTGCACAGTCCGGCACCTCAAAGACGACGTAACCACCCGGCCTGACCAGTTGGCGTAGCGCCTCCATGAACTCGCGCGGATTGTCTGTATGCTCGAGAACATGTCGCACAATGACAACATCTGGCGGCCCATGTTTTCGCCGCAGACCCTCCACAACATCCGGTCGCAGGCGACTCTGGATGGTCTCCATTCCCGTTCGGCAGTCACTGGCTCCCAAGTCGCTGATCGGGTCAATGCGCCAGGTATGCGCGTACCCCAACCGGCGAAACCGGGCCAGCGTCGAGTCCTCCTTGTAGCTGGTTCCCGCAATACTGGCAGCCGGCGTCATTCCCGGCAAACCGCCAAGCGCCGCCACCAAATCGTCCAGATGACCCTCGGGTTCGTTATAGGCAATCCAATCGAAACGCGGAACCAACATCTCGGCCGGTATGGCCCTCGTCAACTGCACCAAGCCGCAAGCTTCGCACTGTCCCAAGCCGATGAGATTCGTTCCCTCCGGTTCTCCGCCGTCAAAATAGTGGTGGCACACCGGCTGATCCCCAAACTGAACGAGTTCGCTGCATCGCCGCTGGCCACAGAGGGAGCACGTCGTCATGTCTTGAGTCCCTGTTCCGCACTGATGATCTGAATCTCTGGAAGACAAAGGCTGAATTTGCCTTGCTTGTCAGGGCTGTCGCCAACAATGAAACGAATCACCTTCCCCAGATTCATCCGGGAAATCAGCGTCGTCCCGCTACGCGCCGCGCCGTAACCCCAGATCGTTTTCCCCTGGCGCTGCAGCTCTACGTTGAACGCGCAGACGACCGCCACCGGCGTCGGCAACAACGGGACGACCAACTCCAGCTTGGTGCCATCGCACAACTGACAGGTCTTCCTCCGCGACACCGATATCTTCATTGCATGGCCCATGTGCTCGCCCCCAAAGCGATACCAAATCGAAATCATCTAACGGCCTTTCATTATACAAGTCGTGGGGTTGACATACAATATCCAACATCCATTCCGCTGTCGTAACTGCCACCCTATGAGGGCCTTCTGAGAGGACTGAGAACCAATTCCCCGCCGCCGCAAAAATCCGCGGAGCCATCGCCCACCGCGTTCAAGACATGACGATGACGCATCGCCCGACTTCGCCCGCGCGAACCTGGTCGAGCGCGAGGTTGATATCGTTCAATTTGTGCCGATGCGTGATCAGACTATCCAGTTTTAGCTTCCCTGCACGGTACAACTTCAGATACCGCGGAATGTCGGTGGTGGGGTTGGATTGACCACCCTCGCAGCCGGTCAACACCTTGCCGAAGTGCAGCGGCAACGAATGGATCGTGATGTCCTCGTCGTGGCGCGGGACGCCGACCAGAATCGTGCGCCCTTGCGGCGCAGTCAGTTCGTAGGCCGTCTCAATCAGGCCGACGTTACCGGTATTCTCAATGGCGACATCCACGCCTTGCGATCCAACGATCTTGCGAATCTCCTCGCGGAGATCGACCGTCTTGCCGTTGAGCAAATGGGTCGCGCCAAACTGCCGGGCGAACTCCAGCTTGCGGTCGTAAATGTCCACCGCAATGATCGGGTCGGCCGCCACAATCGCCGCGCCCTGCACGATGTTGAGCCCCACGCCGCCACAGCCGAACACCGCGACCGACTGGCCGATCTTGACCTTGGCGTCGTTGTTGATGAGCCCGAGAGCCGTCGTCACCGCGCAGCCCATCAGCGCCGCGATGTCGAGACCAATGTCCTTCGGAATCGGCGTAACCCGATTCTCGGAGACGGCCGCATACTCATTGAACGTCGTGACCCAGCCCGCCTGGATCGTCCGGCCGCCCCATTGGTACTTGGCTGGTTGCGCCTGAATGCCGACCCCCTTGCGCCAATGCAGACAGACCCGGTTGCCCGCTTTGACGTGCGTCACGCCCGGCCCGATTTCCTCCACCACGCCGCCGCCCTCGTGACCCAGCAGGTGCGGGAGAAACTTGTCCCGACCCTTGACGGCGGCAATCTCCCCGAGTTGCGCGCCGCAAATCCCGCTGACCGCGACACGCACCAGCACCTGGCCGCATTCCAGACGCGGGATCTCGATCTCGTCCACGACGAGCGGCGCATTCGACTGCTCCAGGATGGCGGCGCGCGCTTTCATTCGAAGTAGATGAACTCGTAGTCGCCAGTGTAACCAAAGTGGTTGTACAACCAGATCCATTCGGCTTTGTCGAAGACCGATTCGGCGGTCAGCGCCCAGCATTCGAGGTTGAACATCTCCAATTCGTTCCGATAACTCTCCAGCATCACGTACTTCCGCTTGCCGACGCGCTCGATTTCGCCAAGCGCGGTCTGCAACTCGAAGACGCGCAGGTTGTGGAGACAGCCAAGCGAGATCACCAGGTCGAATTCCTTGTCCTTGAATGGATAGGGCTCCTGCGCCTTGTGCATGAAAAGCTTGCCCTTGAAATCCGGGTGCCGATTCGCCAAACCGTGCTGCGAAATATCGAAGCCCGTCAACTGCAATTCGGGTATCAGCAGTTGCAGTTCGTACAGCAGGAACGCCTTGCCGCAGCCCACATCCAGGACCTTGGATCCCGGCTTCAGTCCATACCTCGCAATCAGCGCCTCGGCCACGGGCTTCCATCGACCCGCCACGTACTTGTAACCGCCGTAACCGTAGCGCCGGTCACCGTCCCAGTAATCCGCTTCGTATTCCTTCGCCTTCAGCATGCAATGGACTTTGTCATCCACCATGCGCGCCAGGTAATCGCGTTTCGTGGCCTTGTGCAGCGGCGTGACGATGTTCAGAAGTTGGCCCATGGTGCGCGCTAGTGTCCCAAGTTGAATCGAAAGAGTCAACGTTTACCCCGGTCTCGGGTAGTGGTACGGTTTCTGTAGCGGCGCGTATACTCGTTAGGCCGCTATATCCGAACGAATCTCGAAGCACTTGGTCAAAACACGCATGAAAACAGAATGGTTCAAACGTTTCGGTTGGTTCTACGTCCCGGTATCGGTTCCCGGCGTAGTCGCGTGCCTGCTCGCAGTCCTATTCTGCCTCACGGTTTTTAGGGCGGTTGACCGTCATTCACATTCGGCGAGCGATACTCTTTATGGAGTATTCCCATTCTTTGTTTGCACTTTTCTGCTGCTCGATTGGCTGGGCGGCAGAACGAGTGCATCGTCGGCCTGACGCCGCGCTGAAGCCAACGCCGGCTGCACCTTCATCTGCGTAGCGCTGTCTCGGGTGGAGAAACGCTGGCTCACCATCTTCCCACCCTTTCCCGTTCTTGGGAGGGTCGCGCCGCAGCCTCTTTCTGTTAGATGAACAGGTACGCGGCGAACAATTCGCCGAACAGCACGCTGACCAGCATGACGTACAACAGGCCCGTGGCCGCCTGATTGGCTTTTTGCTGCACGCAGCGCAACACCAGGATCGCCAGCACCAGCGGCAGCACCAGTCCCCAGAGGATGCGCATGAGAAAGAAAAACAGGTTTCCATGAGGAGACCACAGCGAGGGAAGAAACACACGCGCCAAGTGGGCGTCGTAGTCGCCCAGCGCCGTCAGGGTGGCGAACACGACCAGGATGCGAAACGCGACGGCTCCAAGGACGATTTGGGCGAAACGCAGCAGGTGCTCGAAGCTCAAGCGCCGCATCAGCAAGTGCCAATGCCCCAGGATCATCGCGACGTTCGTGGCGCCGAGCAACAGCGTGCCGCTCACCACCCCGGCTTCAAAAAACTGCGGGGCCGTCGTGTCCATATGGCGCTCGGTAAGGATGTGATTCACCAATGGCATCAGGCCAAGGACGAAGCCGACTAGGCCCGACGTAATGAGCAGGAGCCTTCCCAAGTCAAGTTTCTCCAATCGAAATGCGCCGTAGGCCGCCGTGGCGCCGATGACCGTAAAACTGAGGAACCGAACGTCTGCCCAGGCAAACTGCAAAAAGGCTTTCAACAAGGTCAGCGCCACCGCCGCCGTCAGCGCGCAGAGCAGGCTGGTGAGCGTGAAGAAACTGGTGCGAATCTCCCGTGGCGGCACGAGGCTGCCCATCAGCAGGCTGCCAATGCTAAACTCCGTGAGCACGATGCACAGGACTTGAATCAGTTTCATGGGTCGATCAACCCCAACCGCGGTGGCGCGCCCTTCGCCAGGATGTTTCGTCCACGCACGACATCCTGGAGCCAATTCAATACCATGTCGACATCGACTTGCTCACACATGGGTCGGTGCTTCTCCAGATGCGACGCGGCCCGCAGTGCCAGGCGCACGGCCGGGGCGGGTTTGTCCTGCTGCAACTTCAAGAAGACCGCCGCGGTTTGGATGAGGCCCTTGTAAAAGTCGCGTTTCTCGTCGCTGGTTTTCAGCCACAACTCCTCCAGTACATCGTGTGCTTCAAAGTACGCCTGGCGGTTGAAACACGCGATAAAATCAATTAGGTGCGAATCGGGCGCCACAGCTACTGGCCAATCGGAACCACCGAGCACTTGCCGTAATCAGCATCGTCCACTTGCATCGGGTTTTCCGGGTCAGGGATCCATTTGCCGTCAACGATCAACTTATACTTGTATCGCCCCGCCGCGAGTTGCTGGGTGACCGCCCACTGGCCATCGGGCCGCTTGCGCATCGGCGCCGCCGTTGCGCTCCAGTTGTTAAACTCGCCCGACAGGCTGACGGTGTGGGCGTTGGGCAGCGCCACAGAAAACTCGGCATTGTAGAGGCGCACCGGCGGTTTGGGCTTCGGTGGCTGAGTTGGCGGAGTCACATGAGTAATCGGAGTGGGCCGTGGAACTGGTCGCGGGGCCGGCGTCTTGGGCGGCCAGAAGACGTAGGCCAACACGCCAACAATTGCCAGCACGATCGCGACCGTCGTCAGCACCAGAGTCACCGGAGAGCTTGGCGGTGGTGGCGGAGGGGGTTCGGGCTCGGGCGGCTTGGCTTCGGGGTGCAGATCGACTCCGAGCCGCTTGGCCGTCGCCTCAGTCTTGGCGTCCTTAAGTTCCGCCAGTAACGCGTCGTAATCACGGTAGCGGAGCAGAATGCTTTTGTTGAGCATCTTGTTGACGACTTCCTCGGTCTTGCGCGTGAGTGCCGGATTGAGGTCGCGCAGGAGCGGCGGTTTCTCATTGAGGCGCTTGGCGGCGAGCTCCTCGGGTGTGTCGGCTTCAAACGGCGGATGTCCCGTAAGGGTTTGGAAGAGGGTCGCGCCCAAGCTGTAGACGTCGCTGCGGAAATCCTCCGCCTTCTGGCCGACGCGCTCTGGCGAGATGTAGTACGGCGAGCCCCAAATGCCGTCGGTGGGGGCGACTTCCACGTTGGCCAGTTTGGAGAGCCCAAAATCCAGAACCTTCGCCCCGACGTCGTCCGTGATAAAGATGTTGGCGGGCTTGATATCCCCGTGGATCATGTTGTTCTTGTAGGCGGCGCGCAGTCCCTCGACCACGTCGATGGTCAGATCAATGGCGTGTTCCTCGTCCATGGTGCCGTCATGCTCGATGATCTCGCGAAGCGTGCGGCCTTTCAGCAACTCCATCACGATGTAGTACCTGGCCGATTCTTCGCCGACGAAAAACACCTGGACAATATGCGGATGGCTGATCGCGGCTGCCGAGCGCGCTTCCTCCAGGAAATCATTGAGGAACTTCGGGTCTCGCGCCAAGTCCTCGCGCAGCAGCTTGATCGCCACCTCACGGTTGAGGGTGGGATCAAATCCGCGGTAGACGGTCCCCATGCCGCCGTGCGCAATCTCCTCGAGCAAATTAAAGTGGCCGAGCTTTGATGAAAGCGCCATTCAGAAACCGATTCTAGTGATTCTCACGCCATGCGCAAGCTTTGGTTATTGTCCCATCGAACGAACCTGGCTGCATACGGGTTTTCTATAATACGGCGCATGCCGCGTCTTGCGATGCGCACCTGCTTCGGCATACAATCTACGCGTGGGCGACATTACGCACAACATCAATCTGATTCAACAGCGCATTCGCGCCGCCGCCGAGTGGGCGGGGCGTCGGCCTGAAGGCATTGCCCTGATTGCTGTGAGTAAAACGGTTGAACCGGAAGGCGTTGAGGCGGCACTGGCAGCAGGCCAGACGCTTTTCGGCGAAAGCAAGATCCAGGAAGCGCGCGCGAAAATTCCGCTCGTCTCGGGCCGGGCCCACTGGCATATGATTGGTCACTTGCAGACGAACAAGGCGCGGGATGCCGTGGCATTGTTCGAAGTCATTCACTCGGTGGACAGCGTGAAGCTGGCGGTCGAGCTCAACAAATGGGCCGAACGGGCTGGCAAGACGCAAGCGATCCTGCTCGAAGTGAACGTCTCGGGCGAAGCGAGCAAGTTTGGCTTGAAGCCGGAGGATTTGAAGTCCACGGTGGCGGAAATCAACCGACTGGCCCGGCTGGAAACACAGGGATTGATGACCATTGCGCCCTACCTGGAAGAAGCCGAGAAAGCGCGGCCCTGCTTCCGTCGGTTGCGGGAGCTTCGCGATGCGCTCGGGCTGCGGGAGCTGTCGATGGGCATGACCCATGATGTTGAGGTGGCCATCGAAGAAGGCGCGACGATGGTGCGCATCGGCACCGCCATTTTTGGAGAACGAAGACGACATGAGCCTACAGAATAAGATGATCGCGTTCATCGGCGCGGGCAATATGGGCGAAGCGCTAATCCGGGGGCTGTTGTCCACAAAGACGGTTTTACCCTCGCAGATTATCGCGACGGACGTGCGTGCGGAACAACGGGAGTTTTTTGCGAAGAAGTTTCGGGTGCGGGCGCTGAATGACAATGCGGAGGCAGTGAAGGCGGCGGACATCGTGGTGCTCGCCGTGAAGCCGCAACAGATGGGCGAGGTGCTGGCCGGGTTCAAGCCGGTCATGTCCCCATCGAAATTGGTGGTCTCCATCGCCGCCGGTGTGACGACGGGGCGCATTGAGCGGGAGCTTGGCGGCAAGGTGCGGGTGGTGCGCGTGATGCCGAACACCCCGTCGCTGGTGGGCGCCGGCGCGGCGGCATTGGCGAAAGGGACTCACGCGACGGACGACGATCTGGCGGCAGCCGAGTCGATTTTCGGCGCGGTCGGTATCAGTGCGCGGGTCGAAGAGAAGTTGCTCGACACGGTGACGGCCGTGAGCGGCAGCGGCCCCGCGTATGTGTTCTACGTGACCGAAGCGATGATCAAGGCTGGCGTCGCGGCCGGGTTGGATGAATCGCTGGCAAAGAAGCTGGCGGTCCAGACGGTCTACGGGGCCGGGAAACTGTTGATGGAAAGCGGAGAGGAGCCGGCGTCGTTGCGACGAAAAGTGACATCACCCGGCGGGACGACCGAGGCCGCGCTGAAGGTGATGAGCGAACGTAAACTCGAGGAGATCTTCGCGGAGGCGATCAAGGCCGCGGAGAAACGTTCGCGGGAGCTTTCCGGTTCATAGCAGGAATGCCTTCTGTAGTAAAGTCTTAGCGAGGTGGACGCACCCGAATGGGCCGCGAGCCCCGAAAATCTCCCTAGCCGGTCGCCTCGTTACGCAGCACGACACTACCAGCAGAACAGGCTTCTTGCGGGAGCAAGCGTCGCGCTGTAGAGTGAAACTTTCAACATGAACAAGAATCCCGCAGAGCGCGAACGCACCGGATGCCAGTCGTGAAGGGGTTGATCCTCTCGCTGGTGGTCTTTGTGTTGTATGTTGGCTCGACCGCGGTGGCGGCGCATGTGTTGCGTCCGAGGGGGTACCTTCGCTTGTTCCTCCTGGCTTTCTTGCCGTGTGGGGTGGGGTATTTCACCCTGTACACCGTCACGCCCCGGGATTTGTACTTTCTTCCGCCGACTTGGACAGGCTCAGACCGGTCTTTCGACATGGCGTACGGCTTTGCCGTGTTGCTCCTCAATTGTCATAACTTTGTGGATTACTTCTTCGCAACGTGCAGTGGGTTTTCTGTTTCACTGTTGGTGGCCATCCTCGATGCCGGCGACAGGCCGATAACCACCGTCGATTTGTCGGCGAAGTTCAAATTGGAGTCCGAGACGGAATCCAGGCGCATGGCGCCGGGTGTGGGCCCGGTCGATATGCCGGCGGCGCCGCAGGAGTCAAACCGCATTTATGCGTGGCGGTTGCCGTACCTTGTCAAGCGAGGCTGGATCCGGAAGGATCCACAAACAGACCACTACTCGTTGACCGACACGGGCCGGATCATTGCGCGAATCGTCCAAGGCTTGAAGCGGAGCATGAATCTGGGTGGGGGAGGTTGAGGCCATGAAGCAGGGGGTGTTTGCAGCCATGGTGGTGAGCCTGGTTTGGATTTTTCTTCAGAACCTGCTGATGTTTGTCCGTCCCGCGGAAAACCGTTTCAAGTCGATGTTGACCGGATATATCCTGAGCCTGCCGTTCGTGTTTCCCGTCTATCGGTGGCTGCCCATGCCCGGTTTTGTTGACGCCAGTGGCGCGGCGACAGAATCGCCCTGCCTGGGGCTCTTTCATGCGTACTTCTTCCATCTGCTGCTGTTCTTTTGTTACGTGGAGTGCTTTTACCACATTGAACGCTCGGTATCGCTGCGGTTGCTGGTGGAACTTCTCAAGCAGGGTGATGCGGGCGCACCCCTGCAGGAAATTCAAGGACGGTATCCCGTCGAGGGCATGATTCAGCAGCGCCTGGAGGTCCTGCGCGACCGTGGTTTCATTGAACTACGAAATGATTCCTGGCATTTGCGTTTCAAGGGCGAACTGCTGGCCCGGGTGACGATCACCATGTCGTGGCTGTTTCAAGCCAAGGGCCAACACGAGCGCAGGTAGGACCTCACGAAACGCTTCGGCTCACTTCGCGCTTGCTGGCCGGCAGCCCTGCGCCTATCTTGGGGGCCAGCGCATGGCTTCGCGATACCCACAATTTGACCGATCGCGACTGAAGCTCAGGCCGCTGACTGAACGCGTCCACGACCTCCACTTCGGGCACTGGCTGAAGGCCGACGACGCGCCGTTGCCCCTTTGCCCATCCGAATCTGCCAACGCTGGCTGACCGGATTGTCACGGGGCGGCGAGGCGGCGCAGTGGTCATCCTGATGATGGGCGCGCACGTGATCCGGGCCCGGCGTGAGCGCTCACCTCATCGATCTCATCAGCCGCGGGATCATCACGCATGTCGCCATGAACGGGGTGCGAGGGCCCCACCCAATCGCCCGTAGTTATTTCGGCCCCGTTCGGCGCGATCCGCGAGTATCGGGCAATTAAGGCTTTCCATCGGCGGAGGATTTGGATAAGTAGACGCAATGCCAAAGAGTGATTCCATCCAGACTGTCTACGTGACCGGGGGCTATCACAACCTCAAAGTTTGCGAGATAGCCAAGTTGGAGCGTAGCGTCGTCGGCAAGAGCGCGGAGATTGTGACCGAGCCGACGAACGACAACCGCATTAAGACCATGCAGGCCGTGAAACTGCAGTAACGCCGGTATGCATCAACTCATCGGCGTTGATTTCGACAACACGCTCGTCAGCTATGACGACTTGCTCGAACGACTCGCGCGCGAGCGTGGTCTAGTCCCCGCCGACACCGCCCCGGGCAAGAAGACCATTCGCGACAGCATCCGGCAACTGCCCGAGGGCGAGATCAAATGGCAGAAGCTGCAGGGCATTGTGTACGGGCCGCGCCTGAACGAGGCGCAACTGGTTGGCGGCGTGCCCGAGTTTTTCCAAGCCTGCCGACAGCACGGCGTCCGCTGCGTCATCGTCAGCCACAAGACCGAATACGCCGGCTACGACGATACGCGGACCAACCTCCGGCAGTCGGCGCTGGCATGGATGGAGGCCCACCGGTTCTTCGAGTCGGACGGGCTCGGCCTGCGGCGTGAGGACGTTCACTTTGCCGGCACGCGCGCGGAAAAGATTGCCACGATCAAACAGATCGGCTGCACCTTGTTCATCGACGACTTGGAGGAGACCTACCTCGAACCGACGTTCCCGTCGGACGTGGAGAAACTCCTCTTCGCCCCGCGCGGGCACGCGCCGTTGCCCGGCGTGCGCGTGTGCCGGACCTGGCGCGAAATCCTGGATTACATGTTGCATTTCGACGCGTTTTGCCGATTGCTGGGCCAACCCGCCACAAACCTTGAGTGGATTGGCGGGGGCGGCAACAGCCGCATCTACAAGCTGTCCGGCCCGCGCGCCGGCAAGGTGTACTTCGGCCAACGCCGGCTGGAAACGGAGTTCGCCGCGTTGCAGTTCCTCTGGCAACACGGCGTGCGTTGCGTTCCCCAACCGATCGCGGCGGACCCAGCCTCCATGTTGGCGGTGTACGAGTTTATTGACGGCGCGAAGCTGGCCGCCAACGACGTTACGGACGTGGACATTGATGCTGCCGTCGAGTTTCTCGCCACGCTGAAGCGGCTGGCGGCCGAAACGGACGCCGCCACGTTGCCGGCGGCGGCGGCGGAGGCGTGCTTCACGGCGCAGGCCATCATCGAGAATTTGAGGAGCCGTCTGGTGCGGCTGGGGGCAGTGCCGGCACTCAAGCAGTTTCTCGAAGGGGGCTTTTGTCCGATGCTGGAACGTCTCGCGGCGAAGGCGCCGGTCGAAACGGAGTTGCCGGTCGAACAACGAACGCTGAGTCCTTCGGACTTCGGGTTTCACAACGCCCTGCGGCGAGCGGAGGGGCGGTTGGTGTTCCTGGACTTCGAGTATTTCGGGTGGGATGATCCGGCGAAGATGATCAGCGATTTCCTGCTGCACCCTGCGCTGGAGTTGCCAGAACGCCTGAAGCGACGATTTGCGGCGGGCATGTACCGGCGGTTCTCCGCCAACAAAGGTCTGGCAAAGCGGGTGGAGACTGTTTATCCATTGTTCGGACTGAAGTGGTGCCTGATCATGCTCAACGAGTTTGTGCCGGAAGACATGCAGCGGCGGGGCTTTGCCAGCGGTAGCAGCCTCGATCGCGCGACCACGCAGGCCCGGCAACTGGAGAAGGCGCGGCGGATGTTGGCGCGAATCGAACGCGAACATGAAGATTTCCCCTATCGAGATTAAGCTGGACCAACGCTCGCGGGATTTGCGCAAGCTGATTGTGCAGGGCATCGACGGCGGGCGGCGGGGACATATCGGCTCAGCCTTTTCCCTCGTGGAAATCCTGCGCGTGCTCTATGACGATGTCCTGCGCTACGACCCGAAGAACCCGTGTTGGCCGCAGCGTGACCGGTGCATCCTGAGCAAGGGGCACGGCTGCCTGGCGCTGTACGCAGTGCTGGTGGACAAGGGATTCTTTCCGGCGGCGGAGCTGAAGAGGTTCTGCAAGCCCGACGGCATTCTGGGGGGTCATCCCGAGCGACACAAGGTGCCGGGGGTGGAGGCCTCGACCGGCAGTCTGGGGCACGGATTATCCATCGGCATCGGCATGGCGTTGAACGGGCGGATTGAAAAGGCGGGATACCGGGTCTTCGTGATCGTCAGCGATGGGGAGTCCCAGGAAGGTTCGTTGTGGGAGGCGGCGATGTGCGCGGCCAAACACAAGCTGAGCAGCCTCACGGTTCTGGTGGACTACAACAAGCAGCAATCCTACGGCACGACCGCGGAAGTGCTCGACCTCGAACCGTTTGCCGATAAATGGCGCAGCTTCGGGTTCGCGGTCACCGAGGTCAACGGTCACGGCGTTGACGAGTTGCGCGCGGCACTGGCGCAAGCGCCGGTCGACCCGAAAAAGCCCACGGCGATTATTTGCCACACGATCAAGGGCAAGGGCATCAGCTTCTGCGAGGGCAATCTGTCCTGGCATCACAAGACCAGGGTCTCGGACGACGAGATCAAGTTGCTGTACGCCGAGTTGGAGGCCCGCTGATGCGCCAGACCTGCCTGAACATGGTGTACGAGTTGGCGAAGCAGGACCCGCGCGTCGTGTTTGTCGGCTCGGACCTAGGCATCGGCACGCTGAAGCAGTTCAAGGCGGAGATGCCGGACCGGTACTACATGGAAGGCGTCAGCGAGCAGAACATCATCGGCATCGCGGCGGGGTTGGCGATGGATGGCAAGGTCGTCTATTTCAACACTATCGCCACGTTCATTACGCGTCGCTGTTTTGAGCAGGTCGTGATTGATTTGTGTTTGCACCACGTGCCCGTCCGCCTCATTGGCAGCGGGGGCGGGATGGTGTATGCGCCGCTGGGGCCGACCCACCTCGCCATCGAGGACGTGGCGATTTTCCGGGCGGTGCCCAACATGACGATTGTCGCACCGGCCGACGCCAACGAGATGCGCCGGCTGATGCCGCAGACGGTGAATCATCCCGGCCCAATTTACATTCGCCTGGGGAAGGGCGGCGACCCCATCGTAACGCCCGACGACCAGCAGTTTGTCATCGGCAAGGCGTACGCGATACGGGAAGGCAAGGACGCATTGATCGTGACCACGGGCATCACGTTGAAGACGTCGCTGGAGGCCGCCACGGCACTGGCGCAGCAAGGCATCCACGCGGCGGTGCTCCACGTGCCGACGGTGAAACCGCTCGACGCCGACGCGATCGTGGCGCAGGCAGCCAAGGTGCCGGTGGTCGTCACCATCGAAGAACACACGTTGCCGGGCGGGCTGGGCAGCGCCGTGGCGGAGTTGATCGCCGAGGCGAACTTTCCGGCGGCCAAACGCTTCAAACGCATCGGCCTGCCGGATGTCTTCCCGGACCAGTACGGTTCGCAAGCGAGCCTGATGGAACGCTATGGACTAACTGCCGCGCACTTGGCCCGGACGGTCGAACAACTTCACGTTGCGGGTGTGTCCTAGGACCTCTTCTCCCCTCGTTGGATGTGCCTCGCGTGTGTCCGATTGGCCAGATGCAGCGCCCTGCCCTAAACGCACGGACGGGCCGAAGCCGGCGGTGTCAGGGCAACAACACGCGCACGCGGTAGTAGCGGGTGGTCGAGGGCGCCGGGATGGCGGAGTCGACCATGTTGGTGACGGCACCGGAGCCGTTGCCGCCGCTGAGAATGTTGGTCTGGCCGGTGTCCTGCCAACCGCCATTGGCGTAGTTGCCGTGGGCGTCACCGGTCGAGTAATCCAGCACATTCGTCCGTTACGCAATGCCCGGCGTATAGGTGTTATCGCCGCTGGGGCCGAGATAGGTGAC
>Ga0187861_10001600_pt1 | contig 22995 bp, 24 predicted proteins | sample June2016WEW_10_1_3_FD_132986 | JGI IMG/M metagenome (GOLD analysis project Ga0187861, IMG submission 132986) | Peatland microbial communities from SPRUCE experiment site at the Marcell Experimental Forest, Minnesota, USA - June2016WEW_10_100 | ecosystem: Environmental > Terrestrial > Soil >...
CTCCGTTCCGGCTTGTGCAACGCGCACCAGATCGCCGCCAGTGCCAGCATCGTCAGCAGATACCCGCAACTGACCGGCACTTCGTAGACGTCGGACTGTGACAACAGCCCCGGCACGCCTGTCGTCAAGCCCAGTGCCAGCGCGCCGGCCGCCACCACCGCAACGCTTACGTCGGCAAAGTAGCGCCGCCACAAGGCGCGCAGCAGTCCCACGCTGGCCAGAAAGCCCATCATGCAAAAGATCGCCACGGCTTGGCGGTGAAACAGGTAGTGGCCGGTCAGCGCGACGTACGGCCAGAACAATATCAGGGCGGGCGTGGCCCCGAAGTAGAGGTAGAACTTGCCCTTGTAGTAGCTCAGGTCGAGCAGACGGTACGGTGGACCCACGTAGGGAACATTGACGGCCGGATCGTACGGGTCGGCGAGGCGCGCGAACTCGGGCGGCACCTCTTTGTTCAGGCTGAGTTGGCCGGCGCGAAAACCCTGCACCAATAAATTGTAGTAGGTGTCAGCCGCAGTCGGACTCAGCAGTTCCAATGGGCCCGACTGGGCCATGTACGCATACACCCCGAGGACCAGCGCGCACACTGCGGCCAGTGAGATCCACCCGGTTTTCATTGTACTGGCGATCGTTTCGTCACAATCCTTGCTTCCCTTGGGAGGAATAACCGCTACCGGCTGGTCAAACGTCAACCCCAAAAGTGGCCATAGAGCTTGATTTGCGAACCTCACGGTTTGAGTTTCCGAGGGCTGCCGTTGCAGTGTTCTCGCGGAACACCGTGTTTGCCGCACGAGCACGACGTGGGAGTTGATGCGGCGGGAGGGCAGTGTACAGACTTCTACGAGCGGAAGCGCGATCAGTCGATGGCCCGGAGGGTGCGGACAGCTTCGGCGCGGACAGCTTCAGCGAGCGGCGACGGTTGCGAATTTCTCGGCGAGTTCCTCGTGGAGCATGCTGGCGACGAGCGGGAGGCGTTTTTCAACTTTTTCGACCGCCTCATGCGCCTCTTTCGGCTTGCCCATTTCCGCGTAGGCAAGGCAGAGCCAGACCCAGGGCGTAGCGTCGCCCGAGTTGATCGAAATGGCTTTCTGGTAGGCCCGCACGGCCTTGTCGTACTGCGCCTGGAGGTGGTAGACGTTGCCGAGGTTGTTCCACGCGACGACGAAGTTTGGCTTCAACGCAATCGCCTTTTCGTATGAGGAAACGGCATCGTCGTACTTGCAGCGCGCGGCATAAGCGTCGGCGAGATTGCACCAGGTTTGCGCGTCGCCTGGTCTCGCAGTCAGAAGTTGAAAACAAACGGAGATCAACTCGGTGTATTTGCCCTGTTTCTTGTAGGCTTGAACGAGGCGCGCCAAGGCGGATGGATTGCTAGGCTGCTGTTTGGTGATTTCCAGGCAGAAATCGATCTGGTCGAAGTCGTCTTCCTGCTTTTCATAGGCGGCATCGAGGCGCACCCATGCGCGCTCATCGTCGGGATGAAGGCGAACGATTCCCTTCGAAAACGCCAGAAGATCGATGGGGTGAGTTTCGTCCTTGATGCTGAGTTGGAGAAAGGTCCAGGCATGTCGATTGCCGGGGTGAGCTTTGACAACCTCCTCGCAGAATTGCATAAACTCTGCGGATTTACTCTCCTGGGTGCAAATCGTATAAAGTTTGGACCACGCTTTGGGGTGGTCTGGCTTCTGGCGAACGGCCTCTTGATGGCGTCGTATCAACCAGTTAGCGAAGTATTGCTGCATAACCCGTGAACCTCAACGGGTTCTTACTAGCAGCCTGCGGGCCATACCGCCCCGGCTAAGGGTTATTCGATCAACCGGTAGCGCTCGCCGACCGCCAGCTCGACCGGGATCCTACTATTCGACAATGCGCATCTGAACCGCATTGATGAGCTTATCGCGTGCAAGGATGTCGGAAATAATCACCACTTGATCGCCTTTGGCAAGCAGCTCGCGCTCCAGAAGAGATCGCTGGGCACGCAGAATTGTGACCTCGGGGTCTTCGCTGAACTGAATCACATGCGGCATCACACCCCAGTAGAGATTGAGCTGGTTGCGTATCCGCTCGGAGTTTGTGAACGCGAAGATCGCCGAGTGTTCCGGTCGCAGCCACGACGTGTACTAGGCCATGTGACCGTACCGGGTAAAAACCAGGATCCCTTTGGCCTTCAATTCATTGGCCATAACCACCGCGGAACGAACGATCTTCTGGCGTTCTTCGGCCAATTCGACTTTCTCCGCGAATCGCGCTCCGCCGCTGCGTTCGATCCGCTGGGCGATCCGATCGAGCACTTCGAGGCATTCGCGCGGATACTTCCCGACCGTCGTCTCCCCCGACAGCATGACCGAATCGGTCTGCTCGTACACCGCGTTCGCCACATCCGTCACCTCGGCCCGTGTCGGCATCGGATTCTCGATCATCGACTCCAACATATGCGTGGCCACGATGACCGGCTTGCCGTACCGGATACACGCCTTGACGGTGCGCCGCTGGATAATCGGCAGCTCCTCGTACGGGCATTCGATGCCGAGATCGCCCCGCGCCACCATGATGCCGTCCGCCGCATCAATCAGGTCGACCAGATTGACGACCGCCTGCTCGTCTTCAATCTTGGCGATAATCTTCGCATCAGAATTGCGGGCGCTCAGAATCTCGCGAAGCTCCACGATGTCCTTGCGTTCGCGGACAAAGGACAGCGCGATGAAATCAATCCCCAGCGAAATACCCAGTTCGATGTCGTGCCGGTCCTTTTCGGTGATGGACGGCATGTTGATCTTAACGCCCGGCAGGTTGACATGCCGACGGGAACCCAGTTCCCCCTCCGTCAGCACCTCGCATCGCATCCGCCGATGCAGCTTCTGCAGCACCCGCAGGCGGATGACCCCGTTATCCACCAGCACCGTATCGCCTTCGTGGATGTCCTTGACGAGGTTCGGATAATTGACGTCGACCGACTTCTCCTCTTCGCTCTGCGCGCCTTTGACCGTAAACTCGAAAATGTCGCCCGGCTTCAATTCCAGCGGTATTGGCAGGTCCCCGGTCCGAATCGCCGGGCCTTGCGTGTCCATCATGATGGCGCAGGGAATTCCCGCCGTTTCCGAGGCGGCGCGGACCCGTTGAAACACCTCGCGAGTCCACTCATGCGTCGCATGGCTCATGTTCAGGCGGGCGACGTTCATCCCCCCCCGAATCATCTTCTCCAACATTTCCGGCGACTCGATACTCGGGCCGATCGTGCACGTGATTTTTGTGTGTCTCATGGGTGCCGCTGCCGACCATAGAATACGCAGCGCCGCGCCAAAAGAAAAGATTGCAAAACGGCGGCGTGAAAATTATCGTTACCGGTAAGGGCAGGGAGGTTCATGTTGAAGATCGCGGTCTACCCGGGCAGCTTCGATCCCATCACCAACGGTCATCTCGACATCGTGCGTCGGGTTTCCCAAATGTTTGATCGCGTGATTGTTGCGGTGGCAGTCAATGGGGAGAAAAAACCTCTGTTCACCGTGGCCGAACGTCTGCGATTGGCGGCCGAAGCGGTCAAGGGCCTAAAGAACGCGTCCGTGGACAAGTTCGATGGCTTGCTCGTGGAATATGCCCGCCGCAGGCGCGCCAGCGTCATCGTTCGCGGATTGCGGGCCGTTTCGGACTTCGAGTTCGAATTTCAGCTCGCCCTGATGAACCGCAAACTGGATTCAGGCATTGAGACGATCTTCTTGATGACCAAGGACGAGTATACGTTTATCAGTTCGCGGCAGGTCAAAGAGATCTGCCGCCTCGGCGCTGACGTGAGCGATTTCGTGCCACGCGGTGTCGAACGTGCCATGCGACGCAGATTTGGCTCGAAGTCCTCGGATTGACTTCCGGGGCGCTTGGGGCGAAAGGGGACCATGAAAATCAACGTCAAGCGTATCCCGGAGGATGGGGAAACGTTGCGCGGGACCGATCCTTCCTCAATCATGGATTTGGACGAACCGGACGCCCGGTTCGAACACGACGTGGAGTATGACTTGCTGGCCCAACTGCAGGGCAATGCGCTGCTGGTCACAGGCCGGATCAGCACGCCGGCGACGTTGCGGTGCAGCCGCTGCCTGCGCGTGTTCGAGTTGCCCCTGAAAGTGGAGCAATTCGCCTTTCATCAGGAACTGCGCGGCGAGGACTTCGTGGACTTGACTGCCAATATGCGCGAAGATATTATCCTCGAACTTCCACAGCGGGCCCTTTGCACCGAGGGTTGCCGGGGATTGTGCCCGCATTGTGGCAAGGATTTAAATAAAGGGCCGTGCCGATGTAAGCCGTCAGCGGGCGATCTGCGCTGGCATGCGTTGGATAACTTGAACCTGAAATTGAAGTAACGGAGATCATTTCCCATGGGTGTCCCGAAACGTAGAATGTCGAAAATGCGCCTGCGCACTCGCAAGGCGGCGAACCGTCCCAAGGCGCCGCAGTTGTCCAAATGTTCACAATGCGGCGCGCGGGTGCGGCCCCACCGCGTGTGCCCGTCCTGCGGCTATTACAAGGGCCGTCAGGTCGTCTCCGTAACCGCTGCCTGATCCCCGCGCCATGAAACTGGCCATCGATGCGATGGGAGGGGATTTTGCCCCCCGGAACATCGTTGCCGGGGCCGTGGAAGCACTCCGCGACAACAGCCATATCAGCCACCTCTATCTGGTGGGTGACCAGACCCGCGTCGAGAAAGAGCTGAGCAAGCTCAGCTCGCCCGACAAACGCCTTGAGATCGTCCACGCCAGTGAAGTGATTGAGATGAACGACCCGCCGGTACAGTCCGTCCGCCGCAAGAAAGACAGTTCGATGGGCCGCGCCATCGATTTGGTGAAGAGCGGCGCGGCGGACGCGGTGGTTTCCGCAGGCAACACCGGTGCGCTCCTCACGGCGTCGCATCTCAAATTGCGCACACTGGAAGGCGTCGATCGACCCGGTTTGGTCGTGCTTCTGCCCGCGCCCGGGCACATTTCGGTATTGCTGGACGCCGGCGCCAACCTCGAACCGCATCCCTCCAACCTCGTCCAGTATGCCATCATGGGCAGTCTCTACTCCAAGCAGATTCTCGGATACGAGCGGCCGCGAGTCGCGCTCCTGTCGATTGGCACCGAGGACATGAAGGGCAACGAGCTGACGCTGGAAGCGCATCGGCTGCTCAAGCAGACGGACCTGAATTTCGTCGGCAACATCGATGGCCACGACTTGTTCTCCAACTCTGCGGACGTGATTGTGACGGACGCGTTCGTCGGTAACGCGGTGTTGAAAGCGTGCGAAAGCACCGCCCGCCTGATCGGCGGCTGGCTGAAAGACGAAATGAAGAAGAATCCACTGCGGATGCTGGGCGCGGTACTCGCCGGCGGCGCGTTCAAAGCGCTCAAACGAAAGGCCGATCCCGACGAATACGGCGGGGCCGTCTTGTTGGGGATCAACGGCATCTGCATCAAGGCGCACGGCGCCAGTTCGCCGAAGGCGGTCAAGAATGCCATCCGCGGGGCCACGGAGTTCATCGAGTGTCAGTTCAACGAACATATCGTCGAGGAAATCAGAAAGTTCCATGACAAAGTCCACGAAACCCAATTTACGCAATCCCAGGTCGAAGCAGCTTCTTAGGCCCGTGCACATCGCCGGCACGGGCTCGTACGTGCCCGACCACGTGCTCACAAACGCCGACCTGGAGAAAGTGGTCGACACCACCGATGAGTGGATCACCACCCGCTCGGGCATCAAGGAGCGCCGCATCGCCCCCGATTGGATGTGCACGTCCGACATGGCGGCCGAGGCCGCGCGCCGCGCGATGGAACAGGCCAATGTGCGCGAGGACCAGGTCGATTTGATCATCTGCGCCACGATCACGCCGGATATGCCGTTCCCCGCAACCGCGTGTCTCATCCAGCAGAAAATCGGCGCCAAACGCGCGGCCGGTTTCGACATCGAAGCGGCCTGCTCGGGCTTCTTGTACGGTCTGGAGATCGGACAGCAGTTCGTCACGTCGGGGACTTACAACACGGTATTGGTCATCGGCGCCGAAAAGCTGTCCACGATTATCGACTGGCAGGATCGCAGCACGTGCGTGCTCTTCGGCGACGGGGCCGGCGCGGCAATTCTCCAGAGCCGCGGCGAGGAATATGGACACGGGATTCTCACGACCTGCATGGGCGCGGATGGCGCCCAGGCGGACATCCTCTTGATGCCCGCGGGCGGCGCGCGGTATCCCGCGTCGAAAGAATCGGTCAGCGCCGGCATGCACCATTTGAAGATGGCCGGCAAAGAGGTGTTTAAGAGCGCCGTCGTCGCCATGCAGATCGCCGCGGAAGAGGCGTTGCGCCGGTGCAACCTGACCATCCACGACATCAAATGCGTCATCCCGCATCAGGCCAACATCCGCATTCTCGAGGCCATCGCCGATCGGATCGGCGCGCCCATGGAAAAGGTGTACGTGAACCTGCACCGCTACGGCAACATCTCCGCCGCGTCGGTCGCGATTGCGCTCGACGAAGCGGCCCGCGAAGGACGGTTTCAGCACGGCGACCTGATTCTGTTGGTCGTCTTCGGCAGCGGCCTGACCTGGGCCTCATGCGTCATCCAGTGGTAAATGCGACCGGGGGAGCGCTCGTTGACAGCAGGCATGGTCGGTGGTAAGTTGACGGACGATTCCGTGCGGGCTAGTGAGAGTATATGGGAGTAACCAAGAGAGATTTTTCAGGAGTTTTTGACGCGGAGCTGAAAGGAAAACGCTCCCGCAAGGCGGCTGTCCTCGATAAGGCGTTCAATCTGAGCCCCAAAGGCATGACGTTTGTCACCGACACGTTCATGCCCGAGTGGATGGAAGTTGGCGTGGAGATGCGCTTGCCGAATTCGGGAGCGCGAAGGGATCAACGTACGGATATCGATTGTCGCGGTGTCGTCGTGCAGTGCACGCGACGCGGGCAGGGCACGGGCTTCGAGGTGGTGCTGATGTTCCTCGACCTGCCGAAGCGGGCGCAAGCCCAGCTCAGTGCCGCTCCCTCCACCGTTGCCCCCCTCAGTATCTCGATCTCCCGCTGACTCTATGGAGTATCTTCACAGCCTCCTGAAATTCGCCGTCAACATGGGTGCCTCCGACATCCATGTGAAACCCGGGCATCATGCGACCATCCGCATCTCGGGTGAGTTGTTCCCCGTACAGGTGGATCCCCCGACCAAGGAGCAAGTCGAGGCAATCGTCCAGCACATGCTGCCGAAGCACCTCGAGGCGCGGTTGGAGCGCGAGAAGGAAGCGGATTTTTCCTACATCGACCCGGCGCTCGGCCGGTTTCGCGTCAATGTCTTTTACCAGCGCGGGGTGTCGTCGTTCGCCATGCGCTATGTCAAGACGCACGTGCCGTCGTTCAAGGATTTGAATCTTCCCGAGCAAATGGCGAAAGTCGCCAGCGCGGAGCGCGGGATCATCCTCGTCACGGGCCCGACAGGCTGCGGCAAATCCAGCACGCTGGCCGCACTGGTTCAGCACATCAATGAAACCGAGAAGTGCCACATCATCACGCTCGAAGACCCGATCGAGTACATCTTCGAGGACAAACAATCGATCATTGAGCAACGCGAAGTCGGGCTCGATACGTTAAGTTTCGAGCGGGCGCTCGTCCACGTCATGCGCCAAGACCCCGATGTCATCATGATCGGCGAAATGCGCGACAGCCAGTCGTTCATGGCCGCCCTCGCCGCCGCCGACACCGGCCACCTCGTGATCACGACCCTGCACACGACCACGGCGTATTCCGCCATTGGCCGGACACTGGATTTCTTTCCCGCGCACGAACGCGATCAGATGCGCCGCCAGATCGCCTCCAATCTGCACGCGGTCGTCTGTCAACGCCTTGTCCCGGCCATCGCCGGCAGCGTCGTTCCCGCTGTCGAAATCATGCTCAATTCGCCGACGGTGCGAAAGTTCATCGAACAAAACATGCTCGATAAACTCTCCGCCGCGGTCGAGACTGGCACCGACGACGGCATGCAGACCTTCAATCAGGCCCTTTACAAACTGGTGAAGGCGAAGCTGATCACGGAAGAGGAGGCCCTCGCCAAGGCCACCAATCCCGAAGCCCTCAAGATGAATTTCCGCGGAATCTTCCTCGACGAGTCCCGTCGCATCCTCGCCAACGACTAGAATCGCCAACGGCGCCCCACTGCCACGCTCGTTGAAATCCGGCCTATTGACGTGACGCGGTCCTCACTTCTTTCGCTCGGCACATACTGCAGAGCCTCACTGGGCAGGTGCGTTGATCTGGGCGTCGGCGGTAATGCGCAGAATAGCGTTGGATGCTTGATAGCTGACCTGCCAAACGGGGTCAGAGAGCAAGCTGGTAAGGAGCGGCAGTTCGTTGGTTGCCTGCGCGCCGAATGTGCCGAGAGCAATCACGTCCGAAATGCGTTCGCCGGAGCTGCCACTTCGAAGCGCGCTCGCCAGCGCAGGAATAACCAAGTTTGGTTCCAGTCCAAGTTTTCCGAGAGTTTTCGCTGCCTCGCTTGCAACCTCTGAGCTGCGGTCTTCGAGGCACTGGATAAGCGCAGGAACAGCGGCGAGTGAGTTGGTGCCAAAGTTGCCAAGGGCTTCAACGGAGGCGCGACAAAGTTCCTGGTCGGGGCTTTGGAGGCATCCGATGAGGGCAGGAACGGCGAGTTCCGGCGCTGCTCTAAGGGAGCCAAGCGTTTCGGCTGCCATGTGCGGAAGGTTCTTTTCGCTGAGGCAGTGGATAAGGACCGGAACGGCGGCGGCGGCGGCGGCGGGAGGCGGGTGCATGTCGCGAATAACCATGAGCACGTACCCTCGATTGGCACTGAAAGCGGGGTCCTCTATGGCAAAGATGAGAACTGGCAAAGCGTTCGTCCCGATTGCAGGCAGGAGCGAGCTGATTCTGAGCGCGGTGCTGGACATGGTTGGTTTGTTGGCGAGCAGTCGAAGCAACTCAGGGAGGATGGGAGTTGCCTGCTCCCTAAGAGCCGCTAGGGCGTCAGTGGAATTGTTCGCGAGGGTCTCCGACTTGTTATCTTCGATCCAGTTTGCAAGTTTCCAGGTTGGGAGTCTGCGGGCAAGGTCGATGGCCATGGAACGCCAAGCCGGCCGCTCGTTCTGAATCCATTTCAGCAGAAACGGCAACGCATTCGTGCCGATTTGATGTATGGCCTGTTCGGCTTGGCGTCTTTCGCCACTTGTCCCATGGTATACGTCGTCGCGGAGAACCCAGTAGCTAAGAGAGCGGCCGTCGTATGTGGGCTCGGGTTTGCGAAAGGTGACCCACAGCAGACCGGCCACCAGCAAACCAACAACAATGAGAAGAAGTGGCCCCTTGCGCTTCCACATACGCGGGATGTGGCACGAAGAGCGCGCCAACGGAATCAAAATATACTACGGAACGCGGACGCCATCACCCGCAACGATTGCCATCATACACGCTCGACAACCCACACCCGGCGCCCCGTCCCCAGAGACGGAACCTAATACCTGAAACTCTCGAATTAGAGCGCTATCGTACTGCCACGCTCGTTGAAATCCGGCTCGCGCCTGCTATACTCTCCGCTTGTTTGCAGGCGAGCCCCGAACGTTTTCGGGCTAAAGGCGAGTTCATGGACGACACGATCGCGGCCATTTCCACTCCAATTGGCGAAGGCGGTATCGCCATCATTCGCGTTTCCGGCCCCCAGGCCTTTGACGTTGCCGACCGTGTTTTTCATTCGCGTCGCGGACGACCGTCCGAATTCCCCTCCCATACACTGCACTTTGGAACCATTGCTTCGAATGGCAACGTCATTGACCAGGTCATGCTCGCTGTCATGCGCGCCCCCCGTACCTACACGAAGGAACACACTGTCGAAATCAATTGTCACGGCGGCGTGCTCACCGCCCGCAAGGTTCTCGCGCTCTGCCTGCAAAGCGGCGCCCGCCTGGCCGAGCCCGGCGAATTCACCAAACGAGCTTTCCTAAACGGCCGCCTCGACCTGACGCAGGCGGAGGCCGTGATGGATTTGATCCGCGCCAAGTCGGATCGCGCCCATGCGGCGGCGATTCACGAGTTGGAAGGCCATCTTTCCGCAAAGATCAACCAAGTGCGCGACCGATTGCTGACCATCCTGGCCCATATTGAAGCCCATATCGACTTCCCTGATGAAGACCTTGGCCCCGAAGTGCGCGAGAATTTGCTGGGGGGCGCGGAAGAAATCCTGAACTTCCTCCGGTCTCTTCTCGCGACCGCACGCGAAGGGAAGATTCTACGCGATGGTGTATCCGTCGCGATTGTTGGACGTCCCAATGTAGGTAAATCCAGCCTCCTTAACGCCCTCATTGGCAGGGATCGATCGATTGTCACATCGGTCCCCGGAACCACCCGCGACACAATCGAAGAGAGCGCCAGCATTAACGGTGTTCCGTTTCGATTCACTGATACCGCCGGCATTCGTCGCTCGCGAGGAACCGCTGAACAACTTGGTGTGCGCCGCAGTCGTAAGGCCTTGGCGGATAGCGAGATAGTGCTGCACGTGTGCGATGCCTCAAGACCGCTGACCTCAGCTGACTCGGATATAATGAGGATCTGCCGCAATACCAACACGATCTTGGTTCTGAATAAAGCCGATCTCCCTCGCCGCCTTCGTTTGTCGCCTGCGATTGAACGTCGTGAGCACCTCCTTGTATCAGCTCTCCGAGGTGACGGCTTGGACATCCTCCAGACCAAACTGGTCGATCTCGCTTATTCCGGCACCGTAGGCAATGCCGATGTCGATGTTGCCATCAACACGCGCCACACAGCTTCGCTCGAAGCGGCATACAAATACTTGACAGACGCACGCCATATGCTCAGAGATGCCGCAGCTCTTGAGATTGTCTCACAACAGCTACGCATGAGTTTAGACTGCATAGGTGTGATCGTTGGCAAAACAAGCACCGATGACATTCTAGAGAGGATTTTTAGCACGTTTTGCATAGGAAAATGAGTAACGCGTTCACATACCCAAAGCGATACGACGTGATCGTGATAGGCGCGGGTCATGCAGGGACAGAGGCGGCCCTCGCCAGCGCCCGCATGGGTTGTGAGACGCTCCTACTGACCACGAACCTCGATACCATCGGCCAAATGTCCTGCAACCCGGCAATTGGCGGGCTCGCCAAGGGTCATCTCGCCAGGGAGATCGATGCTCTTGGTGGCGAAATGGGTATTAACACAGATCAGACCGGCATTCAGTTTCGGATGCTCAACACCAAGAAAGGGCCCTCCGTCTGGGCTCCGCGCGCTCAGTGCGATAAGAAAGCTTACCAATTCCGCCTCAAATGGGTGGTCGAGAAGCAATCGAGCTTGGACGTAAAGCAGGCGATGATCGACGATATTCTGGTCGAGGGAGATAAGGTCACTGGTGTCGTCACGAAAATGGGTACGCGCTTCGATGGCGCAGCCGTCATCGTAACCACCGGAACATTCCTGAGGGGCCTAATTCATATAGGGGAATCGAAGATGGAAGCTGGGCGTGCGGGCGAGCCAGCGGCTTACTCGTTGTCCGACAGCCTAAAGCGTCTTGGCTTCGAACTGGGTCGATTGAAGACTGGGACACCACCTCGGCTGAACCGGCGATCTATCGACTTCTCCAGAATGGATGTTCAACCGGGAGATGAACCAATTCCGTTCTTTTCCTACCGCACCCCGCGAACGTTCCACGTGGAACAACTGCCGTGCTATCTCACGTACACGACCGAAAAGACGCGGCATATCATAGAGGCCAATCTCCATCGTTCCCCTATGTACTCGGGCCAGATCCAAGGAGTCGGACCACGCTATTGCCCCTCAATCGAAGACAAGTTCGTCAAGTTCCCTGAAAAAGGACGGCATCAGATCTTCTTGGAACCAGAAGGGAAAGCCACCGATGAGTTCTACGTGAATGGTGCATCCACCAGTCTCCCAGAGGACGTTCAGATCCAGATGATCCAGACCATCGTTGGTCTCGAAAATGCGCAGATTATGCGCCCAGCCTACGCTGTCGAATACGACTACAGCCTCCCTCACCAACTACATCCCACTATGGAGACGAAGCGGATTGAAAACCTCTTCTTCGCCGGACAAATCAACGGAACCTCAGGGTATGAAGAGGCTGGCGCACAGGGTCTAATAGCAGGCATCAACGCCGCTTTGAAAGCCAAAGCGTGTCCGCCGCTAATACTCACGCGTGCAGATAGTTACATCGGTGTCCTGATTGATGACCTGATAACGAAGAGCACTGACGAACCTTATCGTATGTTCACGTCCCGCGCGGAGTATCGACTCCTGCTCCGCCAAGATAACGCCGATCTCCGCCTGACACCCCTAGGGCGTAAGGTTTCCTTGGTCAACGACGAGCATTGGGCCTTATTTCAAGAGAAGAGCCAATCCATCGAACGCGAACTCAGCCGCCTCCACAAACTGCGCAATGGTTCATCTTCCTATGCCGATATCCTTTGTCGACCGGAAATCACTTACAGGTCGCTTCCGCTTGCGGACCCGAATCTCTCCGACGACGTTTCCCAAGAAGTCGAAATCCAGATCAAGTATGCCGGTTACATACAACGCGACATTGAACAGATCGGCCGGTTCCGAAAGCTCGAAGACAAACGACTTCCTGTCTGGATGGACTACAATAAGATCGAAGCTCTCAGGTTTGAATCGCGTCAGAAATTGTCGCGATACCGCCCCGATTCAATCGGCCAAGCATCCCGAATTCCTGGCGTCACTCCCGCTGATATCGCCATCCTTCTTGTTTGGATCAAACGAGCTGGCCAGATTGCCATCTGGCCAAACTAGGCTGCTGTGTCAATTATCTGGCGTCAAGAATTAATTGTCGAAAGTCGTCGAAGAGAAAATCCGCATCGTGCGGTCCTGGAGAAGCTTCCGGATGATACTGAACACTGAAGATCGGAAGTTTTTTGTGTCGCATCCCCTCGACTGTCTGATCGTTCAAGTTGATCTGGGTAATTTCGACGTCATCGTGATTCAAGCTTTGCGGGTCAACAGCAAAACCGTGGTTTTGAGCCGTGATCGAAATCCTCCCGCTCGAAAGATCCTTGACCGGTTGGTTCCCACCCCGATGCCCGAATTTCAACTTGAAAGTACGTCCTCCAAACGAAAACCCCAAAATTTGGTGCCCAAGGCAAATCCCGAAGATCGGGACTTCAGTCATCAGGTCTCGTACCGCGCCGTGCGCGTAGTCCAAAGCTTCCGGGTCGCCTGGTCCGTTCGACAAAAACACGCCCTGCGGCTTGTATCTCAGCACCTCGCTCGCCTTGGCGGTTGCAGGCACGACCTGCACACGAAACCCGCGCTGGCGTAGCCTGCGCAGGATGTTGTACTTGATGCCGAAATCGAGCGCGACAATTGGAATGTCAGCCGCCGGAAGATCGTTCGTGTACTGCATTTTCCCATCGACCTTCCGCCCAATTCTCCATGCTCGGCTGATCTCGTCTTCGGGGTCCCACACGAATGCTTTCCGATGCGTGACCTCCTTCACATAATCCACACCAAGGATGCCCCGCCAATCACGCGCTCTCTTGACCGCTTCCTGATCGCTTATCTCCTCCGTCGATATGCAGCTTTTCATGGCGCCTTTGACGCGCAATATTCTTGTCAGTGCGCGAGTATCGATGCCTGAAACGCCGGGAATGCTGTGTTTGGCAAGATATTCTGGAAGAAGAAGTTCCGACCGCCAATTTGATGCCACGGTGGAGAGCTGACGCACTACCAGCCCGGCCGCGTGCGGGCGCCAACTCTCGATATCCCTAGAATTGGTTCCGCAATTCCCGATTTCTGGATACGTCATCGCAACGATCTGACCTTTGTAAGACGGGTCGGTGAGAATCTCCTGATAGCCGGTCATCGACGTGTTGAATACAGCTTCGCCACAAGCGGTAGCCTTGGCTCCAAACCCAACCCCGCGGTACACCGTGCCATCTTCGAGGGCGAAGACTCCGTTCAATTCCGTTGCCATCTTATCCCTGTCCGTTCTCTCGCCAAATGATCTTACCATTCACAATCGTCACCATCGCTCGCCCGCGAAGCTTCCATCCATCGAACGGTGTGTTGCGGGACTTGCTCGCCGACCGCGCGACATCGTAGGCCCACTCACGTTCCGGATCAACGACGGTGATGTCCGCATCCGCGCCGATCGCGAGCGTGCCCTTCTTCAACCCCAACAAACGTGCCGGATTCACGGTGAATTTTTCGATGAGAGCCCGCAGGTTCAGCACCTTCTTCCTCACCAATTCCAACGACAACGCCAGTTCGGTTTCCAGTCCAATGATCCCGAAGGGCGCGAAATCAAATTCCACTTCCTTCTCATACGTGCAGTGCGGCGCATGATCGCTGGCAATGATTTCCAGTGTGTTGTCAGCCAATCCTTCCAGGATCGCCTCGCGGTCTCGTTCCGTGCGCAACGGCGGATTCATTTTGAAGTTCGTGTCGTAGGTCTTCACGCACTCCTCCGTCAAGGTAAAGTGATGCGGACACGCTTCGCCGGAAATCTTGATGCCGCGCTTCTTCGCCTGTCGAATGAGTTCCACCGAACGCGCCGACGAAACGTGCTGACAATGGATACGCCAGTCCGTTTGCTCGGCAATCAGAATGTTTCGCGCCACAATCACGTCCTCGCCAATGGCGGGCCAGCCGCGCAACCCGAGCGCCGCGCTCCAATGGCCTTCGTTCATCACGCCATCTGCCACCAGATTGTAGTCCTGGCAATGATCCAGCAGCGGCAGGTCGAACATCTTCGCGTACTCCACCGCTCGCCGCATCAACTCGTTGTTCTGCACGCAATGCCCGTCGTCGGTGATCGCCACCACCCCCGCCTTCTTCAGTGACCCGATCGGGGCCAACTCTTCGCCCTTCAGTTCCTTCGTGATCGCTCCCGTCGGGAACACATGCACGCTCGCCCCTTCCGCCGCGCGCTGCTTGATGAAGGCGATGGTCACCGTGTTGTCCGCCGCCGGCGTCGTGTTCGGCATGCACACCACCGACGTGAATCCGCCACGCGCCGCGCAACGCGTCCCCGTCTCAATCGTTTCCTTGTCGCTCCGCCCCGGTTCGCGCAAGTGCACGTGCATGTCGATCAAGCCCGGCGAAACGATCTTTCCGGTCGCGTCGATCACCTCCGCGTCCTTCGCGGCGGTGGACGTGATCCTGCCATCCGCCACCCACACGTCGCGCACCTCGTCCACGTTGTTCGCGGGATCGATTACGCGGCCGTTCCTGATCACCAGCGAGTTCACTCCGTGCCCTCCGTTGACTTTCTCTTGCCCGCGCACAGGAACAACACTGCCATGCGCACCGCCAGGCCGTTCGTGACCTGCTCCAGAATCACCGAGCGGCTGCAATCGGCAACCTCGCTGTCGATTTCGACGCCGCGGTTGATCGGCCCGGGATGCATGATCATCGCGTCCGGTTTGGTGCGCGCGAACCGCTCCTTGTTCAGCCCGAACATCGCCGCGTATTCACCAATGCTGGGAAACATCGTCTTGCGCTGGCGCTCGTGTTGGATGCGCAACAGATTGATCACGTCGGCGTCGCGAATCGCCTCCTCGATGTCGTGCGTCACGCGGCACCCGAATTCCTCAAACACCCGCGGCACAAGCGTGGACGGCCCCGCCAGCGTGACTCGCGCCCCGAGTTTGGTGAGCAGCCAGATGTTCGAGCGCGCGACCCGCGAGTACAGAATGTCGCCGAGGATGGTCACGTTCAATCCTTTAATGCGCCCCTTTTTCTCGCGAATCGTAAACGCATCCAGCAACGCCTGCGTGGGATGCTCGTGCGCGCCATCGCCGGCGTTGATCACGCTCGCCGTGAGCAGGCGCGACAGAAAATGCGCCGCGCCCGCCGCCGAATGCCGGATGACGATGATGTCGGCGTTCAACGCCTGAAGATTCAGCGCCGTATCCTTGAGCGTCTCACCCTTGACGAGGCTCGATGCCGTCGCCGCAATGTTGATGACGTCGGCGGACAGTCGCTTCGCCGCCAGTTCGAAACTCGTGCGCGTGCGCGTCGAGGGCTCGATGAACAAATTCACCATCGTCTGGCCGCGCAGCGACGGCACCTTTTTGACCGCGCGTTCGCCGACCTCCTTGAAAGCCGCCGCCGTGTCCAGCAGATGCCTGATCTCGTCCGCGGTTAATTCCTGAATGCCGAGTAAGTCCTTGTGGTTCCACTTCGTCGCCTTCATCGCTCGATCACCACCTCGTCTTTGCCGCCGGTTTCCGTGAGTTGCACCCGCACGCGCTCGTGAGGCGCCGTGGGCACGTTCCTGCCCACGTAATCCGGACGGATCGGCAACTCGCGATGGCCGCGGTCCACCAGGATGGCGAGCTGAATTCGTCGCGGTCTCCCAAAATCACTGATTTCGTCCATCGCGGCGCGAATCGTGCGTCCCGTAAACAGCACGTCATCCACCAACACGATCGCCTTGTCCGTCAGATCGAACTTGATAGTGGAACGTCCCACGTTCGGCGGCGAGTCGAGCAACGCGAGATCGTCACGGTGCATGTTGATGTCGAGTTCTCCGACGGGGACTTCGCGCTTGAGGATCGAACCGACTTTCGTTGCCAACCGATGCGCCAGCGGCACGCCCTGCGTGCGGATGCCGACGAACGCCAGCGACTCGGCCTCGGGATTGTGCTCGACAATCTCGTGGGCCATGCGCGTCAGCGCCCGCTCCAACGCGGCGCCATCCATGAGCACCAGCACGCTCATGATACAAAAAATGCCGTCTGCCCGCACGAGGCACACGGCCGTTCTAAATTGCTTCGGTCTTTCACTGCTGCTCCTTGTCGGCCTCTCAGTGCCGATTTAAAGGTGCATCGAACAACTCAGCCAAACTACGAGCGAGAGGGTTGCTTGCGGGACTTACGCCAGCTGGACCGATGCTTCAAGATCCAATCCAGCAGCGCGCGCTCAAAACCGATGTCGCTCCCCGCCTTCTCGCTCTCCAACCACTTGTGACGCAATATCTCTTCGCGCTCAGCCAGAAACTCACGGTACAGCGCCGAGTTCATCACAATCTCCTTGGAGTCGCCGGTCATATCGCGGTTTTCACTCACGGCACAACTCTGTTGCCACAAACTCATTCAGAAGCATACCTTATACCCGTCATCCTAGCAGTTGTTATATAACATGCCATGCCGGCAAATGCAACGATTCAGTTGCCTTGGGGTGGAACCACTTGTGTATCCAGCTCCCGCTGAAACCCGATCATGAGCCTCAGGATCTCGTCCAATGATCTGGTGGGTCGCCAGCCCATCAATTGGTACATTTTGTCAATGCTTGGCACACGCCGCCGCATGTCCTCAAAACCTTTGTTATAGGCTTGATCGTAGGGAATCAAGCGCAATTCAGACTGACTTTCTGTCATTTGCTTGACCCGGCGCGCCAACTCGAGAATCGAAACCTCTTCCGTGCTGCCGATGTTATAAATCTGGCCCACGGCCCGCACCTGGCCCGGCATCGCCACCAACGCCCGCACTACGTCCGTCACATGGCAAAAGCACCGGGTCTGCTTGCCGTCGCCGTGGATGATGATCGGCTCGTCCCGCAACGCCGCCTGCACAAACCGAGGCACAACCATCCCGTATCGCCCCGTCTGCCGCTGCCCGACCGTGTTGAACAACCTCGCAATGAAGACGGGCAGCTTCTTCTCGCGCCAGTAGGCCAGTGCCAGAAATTCATCCAGCAGCTTCGAACAGGCGTAACTCCAGCGTCCAAAGGTCGGCGGCCCAATCAGCAGGTCGTCGTCTTCCCGAAAGCGGTCGCGTTCACTCTTTCCGTATACCTCTGAGGTGGAGGTCAATAGCAACCCAACCCCGCGCTTCGCTGCCGCCGCCAACACGTTTTCCGTGCCGCGAACATTGTCCTCAATGGTAAAGACAGGACTACGCACCACCAATTCCACGCCGACCGCCGCCGCCAGATGATAGACGAAATCCACCTGCTCGATGAGCGGTTCCAACTCATCACCCTTGAGGACGGAGCCTTCCGTGAAATGGAATCGGGGATTGCCTTGCAGGTGGGCGATGTTCGCGACCGAACCAGTGCTCAGGTCGTCGATGACGAAGACCTCCTTGCCCTCCGTCATCAGGGCCTCCGCGAGGTGCGAGCCTATAAATCCCGCCCCGCCCGTGATTAGCACCCGTTGCACAATGTGATAACATACCGGGCCGACGATGGAAAATCCATCGAAACATGTTGGGATTCTGCAGCATCGCGGTTGCGAGTCCCTCGGACTCATAGCCGATTCGCCAAAACGTGCAGGTGCCGGTCGACTTTACATCCGGCCGCTCGAAGGGAACTCTGTTCCCCATGAAACCGGTGATGTGGCCTGCCTCAACGGCACTGCCATCAAGCTAAACGCCCACACCCATCTGCTGCGGTTGCAGAACATCGGTCGGCCACGTTTCGCTTGGTGGATCGCCTTGCTAACATGAAGATCCTCATCACAGGTGCGGCAGGCAATTTGGGTTCATTCCTTACGCGTGAATTGCTTTCGTCCGCACATCAGTTGCGCCTGCTAATCCACCACCGGGAATTGCCATTTGCCATCACAGACTCCCCAAATGCATCGGTTTTTCGCGCGGATTTGGGCGATCCCGCAACATTGCCCGACGTGTGCCGCGACATCGATTGCATCGTCCACTTTGCAGGCGTGTTGTTTGCGCCACGCCCGCATACATTCCTGCCGCGAACCAACCTCGGCTATGTGAAGAACCTTGTCATCGCGGCTCGGGCCGCGCGGGTGCGCAAGTTCATCCTTATCAGCTTTCCGCATGTCGAAGGCGAAACGTTTCCCGACAAACCAGCCACAGACCGCCTCGATGGTCAGCCGAACTCCGCTCACGCCCAGACGCGTTTGGCCGCAGAGCGACACCTCTTTGCGGCCTGCGCCGGCACCGACACAATTCCGGTGGCGCTACGCGCCGGGATGATTTACGGGCGGGGCGTGCTCATGATTGAAGCGGCGCGCTGGTTGTTGCGGCATCGGCTTCTGGCCGTGTGGCGCGAGCCGACCTGGGAACATCTGCTCGCGTTGCCGGATTTCCTGAAGGCCGTCACGGCTGCCATTGAAGGCGCACACGTCTCCGGCATTTACAACGTTGCCGACGATCAGCCGCTGACGCTGCAGGAGTTTCTCGACACAGTCGCCGCGCACTGGGGTTACTCGAAGCCATGGCGTTGCCCGCGCTGGATGTTTCCCCTGGCCGCCGCAAGCTGTGAGACGTTCGCCTCAATCTTCCGAACGAAGTCGCCGTTGACGCGCGACTTCATCAAGATCGGCATGGCTTCCAGTGTCGCCGACACCTCACGCATGAAACGAGAGTTGTTCCCACAGCTTGCCTACCCATCGCTTCAACAGGGTCTGGCGCTGCTCTGAAGATCGCGAACCCTTTTCGCGGCAGGCCGAAGCGAATGGTCCCATACATCTATCATTTGGCCCTCACCCACAGCCTTCATTCATCTATCGGCTCTTCGGCACTTCCCGTCCGAGCTTCGTCAACACCGCCTTCATATCCTCCCACACCTCTTTCTTGGCAGGGGGATTGCGCAGCAGGTAGGCGGGATGGAAGGTCGGCATGATGGGGATGTCGCGAAAGGTGTACCAGTGGCCGCGCATCTTGGTGATGCCGAGTTGCACGTCGAGCAACGAGCGCACCGCCGTCGCGCCGAGCGCGACGATGACTTTCGGCTGGATCAACTCAATCTGCGACAGCAGGTACGGCAGGCAATTCGTTATTTCATCGGGCAACGGCGTGCGGTTCTCCGGCGGACGACATTTCAGCACGTTCGCAATGTAAACGTCTTCGCGCTGGCACCCCATCGCCGCGATGATCTTCGTCAGCAACTCGCCGGCGCGTCCCACGAACGGTTCGCCCTGCATGTCTTCGTCGTGTCCCGGCGCTTCGCCGACAAACATGATTTCCGCGCGCGGACTGCCGACGCCGAACACAACGCTGTGGCGACACCGCGACAACTCGCCGCATTTCACGCAGACCTTCGCCCGCGCCTCGATGCGCGCGAGTTCCTTCGTCGGTGTGGCGCCCGTCTTCCCCAATTCCTCCAGCGTCTGACGCGAGACCCCGACGTGCGTCACGCCCGAGCGCTTCATGTCTTCCAGCGCCGCGATCGTTTCATCAATGATTTCGTTCAGCTCTCGCACAATCTCACCATGTCGTCCGGCACGGGCGCGGTGAACTCCACGAACCGTTCCGACCGCGGGTGCGTGAAGCCGAGTTTATAGGCGTGCAACAGCGGACGGGCAACGGAAATGTTTGCCGGACGGGCGCGCCCATACGTCGCGTCGCCCACCACAGGATGACCGATATGCGCCATATGGACGCGAATCTGGTGCGTGCGGCCCGTGTGAATGTGCAGTTCCACCAGCGCGAACTCAGCAAACTGCTTCAGCACGCGGTAGTCCGTCACCGCCTGCCGACCGCGCGCCGCGCGCGCCGACATTTTCTGGCGATTGCGTTCGCTACGGCCAATCATCGTCTCAATTCGGTCACTGGGCCGCTGGAGTCTTCCCCAGCACAGGGCGCGGTAGATTTTTTTTACGCCCCGCGACTTGAACTGCGCGACCAATGATTGATGGGCGAAATCGGTTTTCGCCACCACAATACAGCCGCTCGTGCCCTTGTCGAGCCGATGCACGATGCCGGGACGTTCCACACCGCCGATGCCGGCGAGCCGACCGCGGCAATGGTGCAGCAACGCATTGACGAGCGTGTGCTCGCGGTTGCCCGCCGCCGGGTGCACGACCAGCCCCGCCGGCTTGTTCATGACGATGAGGTCGTCGTCCTCAAAGAGAACGTCCAGCGGGATTTCCTCGGGTTGCGCTTCCAGCGGGCGCGGCGGCGGGATCTCAAGGCTCACGTCGTCGCCCGCGCGCACCTTGTAGCTCGCTTTGGCAGCGTGTCCGTTGACCCGCACGTCGCCCTGCTCGATCAATTTCTGCAGAAACGCCCGGGAGCGCCCGGGCGTCTCCCGCCGCAGGAATTGGTCGAGGCGCAGGCCCGCGGCTTCCCTGGGAACAATGTGTGCCGACATCGCGTCACCCCGGCATTTCAAGCCGTGCGCGGCCCCACGCGCCGGGGAATCAAGACCAGAGCGGTTGCCGCCACGACGATCATCGTCATCGCAATGAGATGTCCGATGGTCAGGACCCCGAGGTAATGCGTCGCGTAGTCGCCCCGGAAAAAATCCACAAAGAAACGCAGGCCGCCATAGCTGAGGACATACCACCACCAAATCTGACCATCGAACCGTTTATGCCGATAGAACGCGCTCAGACCGGCGAAGATCGCCAGATTGCCAAAGACCTCGTAAAGCTCGGTCGGATGCACAGGAATGCCCGCCATTACGTGTGGCGGCGGAAATTTCACGGCCCACGGAAGCGTGCAGGCCCTGCCAAAGCAGCAGCCGTTGAAGAAGCAACCCAGGCGGCCAAACGCGTGTCCGAGCGCAACCGATGGCGCGAGAATATCGGCAAGTTTTGCCACCGGCAATCGCTTCCGGCGCGCGTACACGACCGCCGCGAGTGACCCGACGATGAATCCGCCATAGAAGACAAATCCCTCGCGTAACGAGCGCAGCCCTTCCGCGCGCCAACCGGCAATGAAGTCATCCCAGAAAAAGAGGATGTGAAACAGTTTCCCACCCACCATTCCCGACACAATCAGCCAAGCGCCGAGGTCAGCGATCCGTTCGGGATCGATCCCTTCGCACCGTGCGCGACGCACCGCCACGGCTAGCCCGACAATGCACCCGATGGCCAAGAGCACGCCGTAGGTATGGATGTCGAGCGGGCCGAGACGGATGAACTCGGGATGCACGGAGCAACTCCTAGAACTTCTCGTCGAGCACGATGTTGTTCTTCTGCAGGATCGTGCCTTGCGCCAGGTCCAGGGCCACGAGTGATTCGCCATAGTCGGCCTCCGCGCGGCTCTCCGCGGAGCGGGCGGTGGCCAGTTGCGTCTGGGCCTGCAACACGAGAAATGTCGTGGATGTGCCCGCCAGAAGCTTCTTCTTTTCGGCCTCGAGCGATTCCTGCGCCAGGCGGGTGGCGGCACGCGCGGCCTCGACGCTCTTCAAATTCGCCTCCACATGGCCGACGGCGTTGTCCACCTGCACGACGATGTCCTGTTCGAGTGATTTGAGGTTGAGCAACGCCTGGTCGGCGTCCAGCTTCGAGATGTGGTAAGTGGAGCGGGCCTGGCGGTTCCCCAGCGGGAACGAGGCGACGACACCGACGCCCCAGACCGGGCTGTCTCTGCTGGCTAGGTTGTCGTTGAAATCATCAAAGCTGTGGCCGCGACCGTTAAATGCGTAACTACCGGTCAGATCAACTTGGGGCCAGAGTTGGTTTCGATTGAACTGCACGCTGATATTCTGGCTTTCCAGTGTGTGCAGGGCGCTGAGGTAATCGGCGCGCATTTGCAGCGCCGTGCGCGTGCTTTCCCCGACGTCCAGCGCGACCATCTGCACCATCGGCTGGTCCACCGGCACCAGCGACACGCCGCGGAATTCCGTGACCTGCTGGCAAATAAGCCGTTTCAAGGTGTTTTCGTTGTCCTTGATCGTGCGCGCCGTGAGAATGACATTCTGTTCGCTCTCGGCAACGCCCGCTTCAGCCTGGATCACGTCCAGCGGCGACATCGTGCCGACCTGCTCGCGCTTGCGGTTCTGGTCGAGTAATTCCTGGGCCAGTTCGCGATTTTCGACCGCGGTCTTGTGGTTTTCGATGCTGAAAATCAACTCATAGTAGGCGGTGCTGACCGCGCTGATCTTGCTCATGACGAACTGGACGAAATTCTGCACGGCGATCGATTTGTTCTCGCGCGCGATGCGGATGGTCGCGGCGTTGACCCCAAATCCGAAATTCTTGAGAAGCGGCTGCGTCGCGCTGACGCCGGCCTGGCCGGTGTAGAGAAACGCGTTGGTGGTGATCGTATTGCCGGAGAGGCGCGTGTCGTTC
>Ga0187861_10001601_pt1 | contig 22990 bp, 20 predicted proteins | sample June2016WEW_10_1_3_FD_132986 | JGI IMG/M metagenome (GOLD analysis project Ga0187861, IMG submission 132986) | Peatland microbial communities from SPRUCE experiment site at the Marcell Experimental Forest, Minnesota, USA - June2016WEW_10_100 | ecosystem: Environmental > Terrestrial > Soil >...
CCCGAACTGAGGCCGATGCGGGAAAGAAGTCCGCCGCCCAAGCTGCCGACCTCCAGAAACAGAACAAGGATCTCAGTGCGCAACTAGCCGCGGCTGAGAAGAAAGCGGCAACGCCCCCATCCACCCAGGCTGAATCCGCCGAGTTGAAGAAGCTTCGCGCCGACCTCGCAGACGCCCGCTCGCAGGCGGAGAACAGCAAGAAAGTCGCCGCTCGTGTCACGGAACTGGAGAAGCAGAACAAGGATCTCAACGCGCAGGTTGCATCCGCCAGGAAGGAAGCTTCCGCCAAAGTCGCACCGGTGCCGGCGGGCGACTCGGCCGAATTGAAGAAACTGCGCACGGACTTGGATGCTGCGCGCGCCGATGCCGACAAGGACAAGAAGGCCACGGCCCGTGTCGCCGAGTTGGAAAAGCAAAATGCTGATCTCTCGTCGAAACTCGCCGCGGAGAAAAAAGCCGAAGCCGCCGCCACCTCGGCTGAACCGCCGGACGCGCGCGTCATGAAGCGGTTGCGGGATGAGAACTCGTATCTGCGCAACTTGCTGGACACGTACGCGGCCCAGAACCCGGAATTGAAGGGCCGACTGTTGCGGCACGATCAGAATCAGGGGAAGAGCGCCCAGTAGTCGCTCGTTTCACTTCCTCACGGAGCCTGTCCTTGATTCGTCGGGGACAGGCTCCGTCTTTCCACGCGGCGTAGCACCTGCAAATCAAGATGGAATCTGAAACCGAATCGCTGCATCTTAAGCCGAGGAACGAGTGGCGTGGGCAACAGACCTTGCCCTGTTGTTGATGATCGGACATGCGAGCGGAGGAACGGGTTGTGACGAAAGATAATGTCGCCTTGGTGACAGGCGCGAACAAGGGGATCGGATACGAGATTGCGCGGCAACTCGGTGAAAGAGGTTTCCATGTGTTTGTCGGCGCGCGAAACGCCGACGCGGGAGAGCAGGCAGCAGTTTCCCTAGGGAAAGGCGGCGCTTGGGCTGAGTTTGTCGAAATCGATGTGAGTGACCGTGCGAGCACCCAGGCGGCGGCGAAGGCCATGGCCGCCAGGACCGATCACCTTGACGTTCTCGTGAATAACGCAGGCGTCATGGAAGATGAGAGCAGTATCACCGAAGTGGATGACGGGACGTTGCTGCGCACGTTGACGACGAACACGCTCGGCCCGTTGCGGGTGACAGAGGCGTTTCTCCCGCTCCTTATGAAGAGCCCCCGTGCCAGCGTGGTCAACATGTCCAGCGGACTCGGTCAGTTGAGCGATATGGGCGATACGCATCCCGCGTACAGCATTTCCAAGACGGCGCTCAATGCGATCACGCGCCAGTTCGCCGCTGCCTTACGTGACAAGGGCGTCACGGTCAATTCCGTCTGCCCCGGCTGGGTCAAGACGGACATGGGCGGCCCCAACGCGCCGCGCACCGTCCAGCAGGGCGCGGACACGGTGACGTGGCTGGCGACGGAAGCGCCGCGCACTATCACCGGACAATTCCTGCGGGATAGACAGGTGATCCCTTGGTAAACAATCGACGTATAACACCGAGAGGACGAAAGTCATGAAACGAAAAGCATCAGCAGTCTGGAGAGGCGGACTGAAGGATGGCAAGGGCGGGATTTCAACCGAGAGCGGAGTACTGAAGGACACGCAATATTCATTCAGTACTCGCTTCGAGAACGGCATCGGGACGAATCCGGAGGAACTTATTGCCGCCGCACACGCGGGCTGTTTTTCGATGGCGCTCGCGGCCCAGCTCGGCAACGCGAATTTGAAGCCCGAGCGGGTGGCGACGACCGCAACAGTTACGATGGAAAAACTCGAGGCAGGCTGGGCGCTTACGGCGATGCATCTCGATGTCACGGCGGCGATTCCCAACGCAACCACGGCGGCATTTGAGGCCGCGGCGAACAATGCAAAGTCTGGTTGTCCGATTTCCCGTGTGCTAAACGCGAAGATCACAATGAATGCGAAGTTGGAACAGTAAATGTCCGGGACCACGTTGCGAGAGGCGGGTTTTCAATCAAGAAAGGCGGGGCCAATTATGATCACCATTCGCAAGGCCGAGGAGCGAGGACATACGGACATCGACTGGCTCGATAGCCGTCACTCGTTTTCGTTTGGCGAGTACTACGATCCACAGCACATGGGATTTCGCGCGTTGCGCGTGATCAACGATGACCGCGTGGCGCCGAGGGGCGGTTTTCCCCTGCACCCGCATCGTGACATGGAGATCATCACCCTCGTGCTGGAAGGCATGCTCGAACACAAAGACAGTCTCGGAACCGGCTCGGTGATCCGGCCCGGCGACGTCCAGCGGATGAGCGCGGGCGCGGGCATTCGCCACAGCGAGTTCAACCATTCGCAGACCGAGCCTGTGCATTTGCTGCAAATCTGGATCGAGCCCGGCCGCAAAGGACTCCAGCCGAGTTACGAGCAGCGTTCGTTCGCGCGGGAAGAGAAGCGCGGCAAACTAAGAGTGGTCGTCGCGCCGAAGAGCATTGACGGCGCGCTTACAATCCATCAAGACGCCAGCCTATACTTGACTTCGCTGTCGCCTGGCGAAGTGGTTAAGCATTCGCTGAAGCCCGGACGCCACGCCTGGGTACACGTCGCCAACGGAGCGGTGACTTTGAATGGCCACTCGCTGGCAACGGGCGACGGCGCAGCCGTCAGCGAGGAACCGAAACTCACGCTGGTCGCCGTGAAACCCTCGGAGGTTTTGCTGTTTGATTTGGCTTGAGGACCGTGCCAAACTACTACCCAAGCGAGTTGCCGAGTGTCGTAGGCAGCTGAACGGATGGCAATCACACAATCAGGAGATACGCACTCACTATGAGAATCATTCGTATCATTACCCTCGGGGTGGCCGCAGTATTGATAGGGACGACCGCGCAGGCGTTGGACACGTACAGGGTTGATCCCGCGCACACTTCCGTCAACTTTTCGATTGAACACATGGTCATCAACACGGTGCACGGACGCTTTCGCCAGTTTGAGGGCTCGATCACCGTCGATCCCGATAACGGCAACGCGCTGAAGGGAGCCAGCGGAACGATCCAGGCCAAGAGCATCGACACCGATATCGAGAGGCGTGACAACCATCTGCGCAGTTCTGACTTTTTTGACGTCGAAAAGTTCCCGACGATCACATTCGAGAGCACGGAGGTCAGGAAGGACGGGAGCGATCAGGTGCTTGTCGGCAAGTTCACCATGCACGGCGTGACGAAGGACGTCTCGCTGCCCTTCAAGCTCAAAGGCCCGATCAAGGGTCCGATGGGCAACATGATCGTGGGGCTCGAAGTGAATGCCAAACTCAACCGCAAGGATTATGGCCTGACCTGGAACAAAGCCATCGAAGCCGGCGGCTTGATGGTTGGCGAAGATGTCACGATCCAGATCAATGCCGAGTTGGTAAAGCAAGCCGTTGAAAAGAAGTAACACAAGTGACCGCGAGAGTCGATTTTGTCGAGAGATACGCCCGTGGGGAAACCCCATGGGATTCGGGGACGCCGAGCGAAGAGTTGCTACGCATCCTGGACGCGGGGAAATTGACGGGGAAAACCGTGCTGGAAATCGGTTGCGGTACGGGGACAAATGCCGTCGAGCTGGCGCGGCGCGGATTTCAAGTCACGGCGGTCGACCTCGTGGATCAGGCAATCAAGACCGCGCGCAACAGGGCGCGCGCCGCGAAGGTCACGGCGGATTTTCGCGTGGCCGACGTATTGCAGGACGATCTCGGTGGACCCTATGATGTTCTCTTCGATTGCGGAGTGTACCATTGTCTGCGGACGGAAAGCCTGGAACGATTGCAGGGGTTCCTTAGGAAAGCCACTCGCGCCGACAGTTGGTGGTTGAGCCTGGCGGGTAATGCCAAGGAGGACACTGATCCCGGCCCTCCTGTGGTCAGCGAAGACGAGATTCGCGCGGAGCTTGGATCGCTGTTCGACATCGTCGAACTGCGCGAGTTTCGCTTTACGACAAACAAGAGCGATTTCCGTCCGCTCGCGTGGTCCATCTTGATGCGGCGCAAGTGAGCTTGCCAGACTGTGTCTTGCCCCTCTCATTGCTTTGCCATGCGAACACTGCCACGCTCATTCTACGACCGTGACACGATTACGGTCGCCAAGGAATTGCTTGGGAAATATCTGGTTCATGCGAACCGCATCGGCAGGATTGTGGAAGTCGAGGCCTACCTCGGGCCACACGACCGGGCAGCTCACTCAGCCAAAGGATTGACTGAGCGGACACGGGTGATGTTCGGTCCTCCCGGTCACGCGTACGTGTACCTGATTTACGGGATGTACCACTGCATGAACGTCGTGACCGAGCGCGAAGGCCATGCCTCCGCCGTCCTGCTGCGCGCCATCGAACCGATCCAGAATATCGAGGAACGAACTCAGGGGCCGGGTCTTCTCTGCAAGGCCATGTGCATCGACAAGCGCCTTAACGCCCACGATTTGCTCAGCGGTGATTTCTACATCGCTGCGTCGCCCAAGACCGAAACCGTCACGATCGTCAGGAAGCCACGGATCGGTGTGGACTATGCCGGCCATTGGGCAAAGAAATTTCTGCGCTTCTACATCAAGGGCAATCCGTTCATCTCGCGGCCATAACCAGATCTCTACTGTAGCGTTGGCGGCGGCGCGGCTTGAGGACGGGCGCGACGAGGAATAACACATCACCGCTTATCGATGATGTGGGCCGCGGGTACATCCACCGCCGGGAGTCCGCTGTCAGTCAGCATAGTACGGTGAGGTACTCTTTCTAGGCCGCGGGAAACGACCCGGGCAGGAATGCTACTGCGAATTGGACTTCGCCATGACACAGCAGATGTACCCATTCGACCCACATCCATAGTGATCTCCATCACGTCGACAACATTCTCAGCAGAAGGACGACGGCGACCACAGTCAGCGCGAGTATGATCCAGAGCAGGTGCGAATCCTTGCCGGATATCATTGGTTCTTTCTCGTCTCGGGTCGTTTCCGTGTTCTGCATGGCTACCTCATTGTTGGCAGCGTACAGGAAAACGCGATAGCCCGACAATCAGGGTTTCCCTGATTTTGTTGTAAGGTTTTCCCTTACAAGCCGCAGGCCCGTAAAATGGGCCTTTTCTGCATGGTGGGCCGCTGCCGAGGGGCAGAATTGGGGGAAATTCCTGGTTTTCGCCGGCTAACTCGCCCCGGAGTTCTGCATCCATTGGACGGCGTACTGCATCAGCGCTGTGGCGCTGCCCAGTTGAAGTTTCTCCTTGATGCGGAGGCGGTACGTCTCAATGGTCTTGATATCAAGGTGCAGTTGCTCCGCGATCTGGCGCGTGGTCAAGCCATGTCCGATCAACTGGAACACTTGAAGTTCACGGTCCGTCAATTGGCTGAGTGAGGATCCGGGCTTTTCCTCATCCCCCTCCACGGCACGGTGCAGAATCCTCCCTGTCATTCGATCGCTCACGTAGATTCCACCTTCGAGCACCTTACGGATCGCCGTCATAATGCGCGACGTGGCCTCCTGTTTCGTGATGTACCCGCGCGCACCCGCCGCCAGCACGCGGTCGGCAAACAATAATTCATCGTGCATGGACAGGACCAGCACGGGCAACTGGGGATGGTTTGCCGCCATGTCCTTGATCAGGTCGAGGCCGTGGGTGCCTTTCAAGGACAGATCCACGATAGCCAGATCCGGCTGAAGAGCCGTAATGGCCTTCATCGCCTGGGCGGCATCGGGCACGCTGGCACAGACCTTGAGGTCTTTTTGCTGTTCGATGAGCGCCTTGAGATGTTCGCGAACAATCGGGTGATCATCCACGACCAGAATCCGGGCGCCTTTGCCTCTGTCTTCCGGGTGCTTACGATTCACCGTCATGACCGGTCGGCCCCCTTTCCACACGAAGGGGCGTATCTTCCACCGAACAGGTAACAATCGTGCCGCCCCCTTCCTGACGCTGCACGTCCAGCAGACCGCCCATCATTCTCGCGCGATAAGCCATGATATGAAGGCCCATGCCGTTGCTCTGCTCGCGCGTCTCCGTAATTCCCAAACCATCGTCTTCCACGGTCAGGTTCACGCGGCCATTCACCGAGGTGAGGGCGACCCAGATGTGTTTGGGCCGCCCGTGCTTGATGGCGTTGTTCACCGCCTCCTGTGCGATGCGATACAGGTGCACTGCCGCCGCATTGTCACGAAGGTGCACGGTTTGCTGGCAACTGAACGTGCAAGTCACGTCGAACAAGCTGCTGACATTCCCCGTGAGTTGCTCGAGCGCGGTCATCAACCCGTGCGGCTCGAGCTGGACGGGACTGAGCCCTTGGGCTATGTCATGCGCCTGAGTGATCGCCGCGTCAATCAACCGTGCAATTTCCCCGACATCGGCAGCTTGAGGCGAATCCGACGCCGCGAGTGTTCCCTCCAGCGTCTTCGCCGCGAATGCCGTGCCGGTGAGATGTTGACATAAACCGTCATGGATGTCTTGCCCAATGCGACGTCGTTCGCGGTCACTGATGTCGAGAATTTCCTCCTCCAGACATTTCAGCGTCGTAATATCCTCCGCGATGCCGACAATGCGATACACCGTTTCGCCAGCATCACGCACGGGGTAGGCGCGGTCACGAATCCAACGCACCTCTTGGTCCGGGCGGACAACGCGATACTCTTCGTCATAGTCACCGCTAGCTTGTTTCGTCAACGACGCTTGGCGGACGCGCTCGCGGTCGTCAGCATGAACGGCCTCGATCCACGACTGCGGCTCGGCGTACAAGCTCTCACGAGTGCGACCCCAAATGATTTCATAACCGGGGCTGACGTAAATCATCCGGCGCTTCTGAACGTCCGTCATCCAGAACACTTCATTGATGTTCTCCGCCAACTGGCGGAACCGTTCCTCGCTCGCCCGCAATTCTTCGTCCCGCGCCTGGACGTGCGTGAGCATCTGATTGAAGCCATCCACCAGCGCACCGATTTCATCCTTGCTTTGCTTCTCGGCCCGCAGCGAGTAGTCCTTGCGTTCCTGCACCGCCCGCGCCACGTCTGCCAAGGCCAGAATTGGTCTGGAAATGAAGCGCTGCAGGCCTGTTGACAGCGCCAAGGCCACAAGCCACGACGTGAGAATCAGCATCCCAACAATCGTCGCCAGCATTTTCAACCGCGCCGGATGTCGCTGCTCATCTGCCTGGAGGCGCACGCTGCCAATAACTTCACCTCTGAGCACAATCGGGCGGACGACCAGCAGATAACGCCCCGTTTCTGTCATCGCAGCCGTGCTTTCTCCCGTCTCCTTGACAGAATCTCCCCTCACACCGCGTTCGAACCTTGCCCGCACCTTCCCATCACGATCACAGATTTGAGCGGAGACAATCTCCGAACGGGTTTTCAGGGATGCGAGCGTTTCCTCCGCTGCCTGAGGGTCATTAAAGGCGATGGCCGCGGTCGAATTCGCGCCCACGATGTCGGCCATGGCTTCCAAATCGCTGGAGAGCACGCGACGAACCATCTCCCAACCCACCGTCACCACCGCCACCGTCTCCAACAGCAGCGCTGCCGTGCTGGTCAACATGATGACAAGCATCAGTTTGCGTTTGATCGGAATGTCGTGAAACCACAGCATGGTCGTCTTACTTACCATCACGGGGGCCTGACGGCACGACCGAAGTTGCCAGTCGGAGCAATTTGGAGCTGATTTTCAGACCCGTGCGCTCGGCCACGGCAGTATTGGCTTCAAACCGCACTCGCCCTTCATCACTCGCAAAACCGATGGTGCCACCCGCCGCCACAAACCCCGGCGACTCACCCACGAGCAACACCGGCGCATGGCCGACCGCAGCAAGAACCTGGGCGACTTGCTGTGTTTTCGATTGAGCGATGAAAAGGATCTGGCAGGGATTAATCCGTGTTGGGTCCGGAATCCGTCGCGTCTGGATCGCGCGGCTGCCAATGGACTTCCCTTTCACGGTTTGCTCCAGTGCTTGCGCCATGGATTCGTCGCCGAAAACGCCGATCACGAAGGGTGCATCCGCGTCCGCAAACGCGTTGGTGGGCCAATCGACGAACCTCGCAAAGTTGTACAGGAAGGCCGCTTTGACGCGATGCTCCAGCGCGGGATCCGGCTCCGCCTGCAGGGTCACGCCGGCGAGAACAGCGCCGACCACGCCCAGCAGGAAGCGCCGTGCGGCAAATCGTCTATGCGTCAGCATGTGCATGCAACACGTCTGTGCGCGCCACGATCAATGCTTTTCCTCGGCACCATCACCACAAAGGTTGGCGACATGCCCAGCCGCCGTGTATCTGCCAGCTTAACGCAATTGGCCGACAGTTACAATTTTCATCACGGCCCTTGCGGTTGCGAGCCAGCCCGTCCGCCAGGCACGACGGATGTTACGGATGATGATCTTCTGATCGGTTTCGTTGTTGTCGATTACCAATGATGCGGAACAACCGACTTTCGCGTTGCGGCCCGACTCGCGAGGTCTTTGACTGCTGTGCACTCATATGCCACCGCCCAACCGTGAACTTGCACCTCGTGAGGGATATTATCGAAAATGGCGGATAGTCCGCAATCAGGGTTTCCCTGATTTTCTTGTAGGGTTTTCCCTTACAAAACCGGAGGCAGGAAATGCAAGGCATTGAACGGCGCTCGTCCCTGCTCGGGAGGCTGAAACAATGAATTCGGTCGGGCGCGACCTTGTGCATTCGATCAGCACGCCGGGTTCGGAACGCACCCCGATGGCGCGCGCCTGTTACGAGGAAGAACTGCTACGCGATGGCTTCGGTCGATGATTGCTGAGACATCGCCGCGCGCTTGCGCTGTGTGGCGTTCAGGATTTTCTTGCGAAGCCTGAGATTCTTCGGTGTGGCCTCGACGTATTCGTCGGTGGCGATGTATTCGAGGGCGCGTTCGAGGCTCATTTTCAGCGGTGGTTCCAATTGGATGCCCTTGCCCTCGCCCTGGCTGCGCATGTTGGTGAGGTGTTTGGTCTTGGTCGGATTGACGGGCATGTCTTCGGCGCGGGGATTCTCGCCAACGATCATGCCGGCGTAAACCTCTTCCTGCGGGCCGACGAAGAGCCGACCGCGCTCCTGGATGTTGTTGAGCGCCCAGGCAGTGGCGATGCCGGTTTCCATCGAGACCAGCGTACCGGTGAGCCGCGTCGTGATTTCGCCGCTAAACAGTTCATAGCTCTTGAACATGTGGCTGATCACGCCGCGGCCATTGGTGAGGTTGACCAAGTCAGTCTCCAAGCCGATCAAGCCCCGCGTCGGGATGGTGCATTCCAGGCTGACGCCGTGCGGATGGTGTTGCATGTTGGTGATCTGGGCCTTGCGACCAGCCATGTTTTGCATCACGTCGCCGAGACATTCGTTGGGCACCTCCGCCCACAACGTCTCGAAGGGTTCCAGCGTGCGGCCTGAGGGATCTTTCTTCAGGATCACTTCAGGACGCGAGACAAGGACTTCGTACCCTTCACGACGCATCTGCTCGACGAGCACCGCGATCTGCATTTCGCCGCGGGCGCTGACGAGGAAAATATACGCCGCCTCGGTGTCCTGCACTTGCAGTGAAATGTTCGTGAGAATTTCCTTGTAGAGACGCTCCCGAATGTGACGAGCGGTGACGAATTTGCCGTCCTTGCCGGCCAGCGGGCCGTCGTTGACGGCAAACTGCATCTGGATTGTGGGCGGATCGAGTTCGGTCCACGGCACCGGCTCGCGGTCTTCGCTGTCACAGAGTGTCTCCCCGATGGAGAGTTCCTCGAAACCTGAAATGCCGACGATGTTGCCTGCCTCGCCGTTGACGATCTCGCCGGACTTGAGGCCGCTGAACTCCCAGACCTTCGTCACGGCGGCTCGCTCGCGCTTGCCGTCCTTGTGAATACACACGATGGAGTCGCCGACTCTGACATGTCCGCCAGTGATTTTACCGATGGCAATGCGGCCCACGTAATCGCTCCAGTCGAGGTTGCTGACGAGCATTTGGAACGGCGCGCTCAGATCCGCCGTGGGCGCCGGGATGTGCTGCAAAATGGTTTCAAACAGCGGTGTCATGCCGTTGGGTTTATCAGTGAGGGCTTTCAACGCATAGCCGTCACGCGCGCTGGCGTAAATGAACGGGGCGTTGAACTGTTCTTCACTTGCGTGGAGTTCCAGGAGCAATTCCAGAACCTTGTCGTGAACACCGTGGGGGTCAGCGTGTTCGCGGTCGATCTTGTTGATTACCACGATGACTTTCAAACCGTGACTGAGAGCCTTCTTCAATACGAAGCGCGTCTGCGCCTGTGGGCCGTCGAATGCGTCCACGAGCAACAGCACCCCGTCCACCATGCCGAGAATGCGTTCGACCTCGCCGCCGAAATCAGCATGCCCGGGCGTGTCGACAATGTTAATGGTGTGACCGCCCCAGTGGACGGAGGCGTTCTTGGCCTTGATGGTGATCCCCTTCTCCTTCTCAAGGTCCATCGAATCCATCGCGCGCTCTTCCATTGCCTGGTTGGCGCGATACACCCCACCTTCGCGCAGCAATTTGTCCACGAGCGTCGTCTTGCCGTGGTCAACGTGCGCAATGATGCCGATATTTCGAATTTTGCTGTTCATCACACGTCCGAGGAGAGCATGTACGCCTCAACAGGCGGGACAATGTAGTGGAATCGGCAAAAAAGCAAGGCTTTTGCCTCTCTGGCACCAGCAGCTAATTTGGCGGTGTCTTTTGAAGAAAGTTCGAACTCATTTCCATGAAATTGCGAGCTCATACGGTATCCCCAGGTCGGAAATGACGAGCGGCAACGAGCACAGAAGGCCGAAGTGTTGGCATGATGGTCGACGAGGTTGAAGAGCCGAGCGTGAACGACCCGGCTCTTAGGGGAACGCAAACACTTGGTATTGCGCGAAAGAATACTGGCCGCTGAACGGGATGGATTTTATTAGTTTGGCGTTGGGTGGTATCGGCATCTCGTCGGGCACTCCAAGGAATCCCGCACCTCCGTTTGGAAGTTTGAAATAATAATTGCTGCTCCGTAACAGCAAGCCCGGCTCGGGCACATGGCCGTCATACAATCGCACGTTGTACGTCGGAAAGCCCGTTCGCTGGTAGATGCGTGGATCGATCTTGCCGAAAAACAGCACGTCAGCATACATCTGTGGTTTAAGGTCTGTGCTGATGACCGCCCCATAGGGGGTATAGGTCGAGGCGGAGATGTACAAGACTTGATTGGTGTCGAGGTGCGCAAAGCAGTATTCCAGTGCGTCGGTCAATTCTGTTTGTAATGCTTGGGGATCTCGAGTTTGGTACGCGCCAAAATAATCATGCATATACAGGGCGATTTCCAATGCCCCCGCACACGCGGTGAAGAGAAGCAGCTTTCGCCATGGACCTCGGCGCTGCCAAAGCCATTGGACTCCGAGCATGGCCAGCAGCAACCAAAAGATCACGGCATACACGCAGCGTGAGCTGTGCATCTGATCCACCGTGAGCGCGGCGGATACTGGCGAAACCAAGATGCCGACCAGAACGATTCGGTGTGACGCGTGCTGTCGCCAGTAGCGAATTGCGACGTAGAGTCCGGTGAGAATCAGGGGCGCGAGGAACCAGTATAATTCTCCACCGTGCCCGGTATGATGGCGCGGTTGGTGGTCGCCCGAAATAAACAGAAACCGTGGGCTGAAGTAGTCAAGGTAATGGCTTGCAATACCCACCGCCAATTCTCCCGGCTGAGCCGTGGCTGTGAAGATTCCCACCTGCTGAAATCGCGCGGTCAACGCTCCGGGAAGTCGCATCGCTGTGACGATCATCGGCAGCAAAAAGACCAGCGCCGAGAGCGCGATCACCAAAACCACACGCCAGCGTCGAGCCAATGGACCCCACAGCACAACTCCGCTGCCAACCGCCAGCAATGCGAGAATAGGACGAACACTCTGATGTGTGTAGAAAGTGAATGCCCAAACGGCCCCGGCGCCTATGGCCAGCCAGTACGACCGCTTAGGTAACGCGGAATCGGTAAGAATAAGCCCTGTGATCAGTCCGAATAATCCGGCCATGTACCCCGCGAACGAGCAATTCCGACTCGGTGGAAAAACCCAGGGAACCACCGACAACGCGAAGCCTCCGGCCAAGGCAAACCATGCTCCAAACCCCCACTGGCGAAGCAGCAGGGAGAAGGCGACACAGGCCATCAAGCAATACAGACCCGAGGGTAAACGAGCCGTCCACTCTTGAAGACCGAATCCATCGACAAAAGGCGCCACTGAATACACGGCAACTGGATCCGTGTATGTGTCAAAACTCCGAAACAGAACCGGCCAACGAGTCCCGTACTCGTCAGCGCCCGTTCGCGCGATACAATAGGCGTTGTAGGCGATAGAACAATCGTCCGCAGAGAAACCGCGTGGCTCAGAGCCAATCCTCCAGAAATGCAGAAACAGAGCCATGCCGACGGCTATCACAAGCGTGAAAGCAAAAAGGTGCTTTCTAATCAGAGTCCGCAGCATTGCGCAGTTTTCTCAGGCCCACAGGCTACACGCCATCGGCGCAGCACTCAAGGTTCAAACCATCCGAAACTGCCTTTCTCCTCGCCGTCCAAGAGTCACGAGCTTGAGGCTCGATTCTCTCGAGCAACTCGCGCCTCTTAGCTTCCACCGTTTCTTACATATGTGGCACTTACCATCCGCCACGTGGATTTCCCATGGCAGGTATTTGGCCGTGTGGGAAACCTTGTCCTGATTGTGTTGGTGCAGCCGCGCTTGTAAGTCGGTGGTAGAGCCGACATAGCGCTGCTCAGGAGACGAGAGGCTCTTGAGCAAGTACGCGTATTTCATTGTGCTGGGGATGGCCTGCCATCCGTAGCTCGGCTGAGGCGATGTGCTGCCTTGCTTCGCCAAAGGCTTCGCAGGGCACCATCCTTCGCTCGCTATCGTCGTGGCGCCGAGCAAAGGATGGTGGAGACGAAGGGAGTTGAGTGCGCCTGCGGCGCACAACCCCTCTTGGGGCGCAGCTTTACCCGCCTGTGGCGGGCCTCGGATCCCGCACGTCCAGCCATTCCCTGCCCTTCCCTGACTTCAAAAACTTCTCGCGCGTACGCGCAGCAGTGTGGTCGGGAAACGATTCGGTATGAATCACGTCAAACTCACCAAGGAGTTGTCCAGCTTTGCTGGAACCACTGCGATGCTCATCAAGACGCCGCGAAAGATCATTCGTAATGCCCACGTACCGCTTGGCGCTTGTTCTACCACGGAGGACGTAAAGCGTAATCATAAGGCGAGACTGGTGGAGACGAAGGGAGTTGAACCCTCGACCTCCTGAATGCCATTCAGGCGCTCTCCCAGCTGAGCTACGTCCCCAACCAGTTCTTTGCGAGATGCGGGGTCATGCTACCGCCCGCTCCCGTGATTGTCAAATTCGGCGTGTGCCAGCCTTCCACCGCTGCAAAAGCAGTGGGCAAAAAACGGCTTTACAGCCCCCTGCGGCGTCGCTAGACTCACGGCTGTTTAACTGAGAAAGGCGTAACCAATTGGAAATGATCGCGACGGTCAAGAAAACGGAAGTCACCAAGCAATTTCAGCTTCACCCGAAGGACACGGGCTCGGCGGACGTGCAGATCGCGTTGCTGACCGCCCGCATCAACGAGTTGACCCAGCACCTGCAAGCGCACGTGAAGGACCACAGCTCACGGCGCGGGCTGCTCAAAATGGTAGGCCAGCGGCGGCGGTTGCTCGATTATTTGAGCCATACCGACACGAAGCGTTATCAAGAACTGATTAAGAAACTGAACCTGAGAAAGTAGAAAGGCGATTGCCCCGGCAAGCATTGGAGGATTGATGGATTGATGCCCGCCTACTCCGCGACACGGCGCGGGCGGACATCATTCCATTAATCCGGTACCTGCCGGGCGGTCGGGCGGAACCCACATGCAGCATACTGTAGTCCGTGCTCCCATCGGAGACAAAGAACTCGTCATCGAAACCGGCAAGCTGGCCAAACAGGCCGACGGCGCCGCGATTGTCACCTGCGGCGAAACCGTCGTCATTGTGACTGCGGTAGCCAGCAATTCCACCAGGGACGAACTTGATTTCTTCCCGCTCACCGTTGATTACCGCGAGAAGGCGGCGGCGGCGGGCAGATTCCCCGGCGGCTATTTCAAGCGCGAGGGACGCCCAACCGAAAAGGAAATCCTCACCGCGCGGATGATTGACCGGCCCTGTCGTCCCTTGTTCCCCGAAGGCTTTTACAACGACAGCCAGATCATCGCGATCCTCCTCAGCGCCGATGGCGAAAACGATCCCGACATGCTCGCGATCAACGGGGCCTCCGCCGCGCTGTCGGTCTCCGATATTCCGTGGAATGGCCCCATCGCCGCCGTGCGGGTAGCCCGAGTCGACGGCCAGTTCATCGCGAACCCGACGCACGCCCAGCGTAAAGAGAGCGATCTCGACCTCGTGTACGTCGGCCGCGAAAACGAACTTGTCATGATCGAAGGCGGCGGCCAAGAGATCTCCGAGGCGGACATGATGAAGGCCATTGAGTTCGCCCATGGCGAGTCCCGCAAGATCATTGCTGCCATCAAGGAACTCATGCAGAAGGCCGGCAAACCCAAGCGCGACGTCAAGCTCTACACGGTCTCCGCGGAGATTCTCGTCGCGGCCCGCGACCTCGTTGGCGGCCAGATTCTCGGCGCGATTCTCACCTCGGGCAAACTCGCCCGCGAGGCGGCGGTGCGCGCGTGCAAGGATAAGATGGCTGAGGGGCTGAAAGCGAAGTTCCCCGAAGTGACCGACTTTGAAATCAAGGAAGCGTTTCACAAAATCGAGTCCGAGGCCGTTCGCGGCTCCATCCTGAATAGCAACAAGCGTCCCGATGGCCGCGGCTCGCGCGATCTGCGCCCGATCTCCGGCGAAGTCGGCATCCTGCCGCGCACACATGGCTCGGCGATTTTCCAACGCGGCGAAACGCAGGCGCTGGTGATGACCACGCTCGGCTCGAAATCCGACACGCAGGACATGGACGCGTGGACGGGCGGTCCGACCGAGAAGAAGTTCATCCTCCACTACAATTTCCCGCCGTTCAGCGTCGGTGAAACGGGCCGCACGGGCGCGCCCGGGCGGCGCGAGATCGGTCACGGCGCACTCGCCGAGCGTTCCATCGAGCCAATGATTCCCGACGAGGTGGATTTTCCCTACACCATTCGCGTAACTTCCGAAATCATGGAGTCCAACGGCTCGACCTCGATGGCGACCGTTTGCGGCGCGACGCTGTCGTTGATGGATGCGGGCGTGCCGATGAAAGCGCCCGTCGCGGGCATCTCGATCGGTTTGATCACGGATGAGAAGACGGGCAAGTCGGTCTTGCTTACGGATATTCTCGGCTCCGAAGACCATTTCGGCGACATGGATTTCAAAGTTGCCGGCACCAGCAAGGGCATCACCGGTTTCCAAACCGACCTGAAGCTCCACGGCCTGAGCCTGGAGTTCACCAAACAGGCGTTTGATCAGGCCCGCGAAGCACGGCTGTTCATCCTTGGCAAGATGGCGGAAGCCATCAAGTCGCCCCGCGCCGAACTCTCGAAGTACGCGCCGCGCATCACGGCCATTCATATCAACCCCGAGAAGATCGGCGCCATCATCGGGCCGCAAGGCAAGGTCATCAAGGGAATCGTGGAAGCCACCGGCTGCCAGATCGACATCGAAGACGACGGGACAATCCACATTTTCTCGACGGACGGCGAAGCCGCGGAGCGCGCCATCGAGCAGATCAAGGCCATCACGGCGGAAGTCGAGGTTGGCAAGATCTATCGCGGGAAGGTCGTCGGCATCAAGGAATTCGGCGCGTTCGTGGAGATTCTCCCCGACAAAGACGGCTTGCTGCACATCAGCGAAATCGCCGACCATCGTGTCAACAAGGTGGAAGACGTATTAAAGCTCGGCGACGAAACCTGGGTCAAGGTGCTGGGGATTGACGACCGGGGCCGGGTCAAGCTCAGTCGCAAAGCGGCCATGGCGGAGAAGGACGCGGACGCGAAGCAGTAATAGCCTCTCTCGGTGAGCCCCCCGTCAGGTTGACGGGCCACGCAGTCAGGAATTCGGCGCTAGGGTTTGCGGGCGCCGGGCTGGCACTCGGGCTTGTCCTTGCCCAGCGGCTCTTTCTTGACCGTGATGTTGGTGGCGGACGAAACTTTGTCGCGGTTTTCCGCGATGTAGCTCTTCCACTTCTCGGGCGTGTCCCCCTCGGTAAAGATCGCCTCCACCGGGCACACTGGCACACACGCCGTGCAGTCGATGCATTCGTCCGGATGAATGTACAATCGGTCATCGACTTCGTAGAAACAGTTGACGGGGCACACCTCCACGCAATCGGTGTACTTGCAGCCTACGCAAGGTTCAGCCACAATGTGGGCCATATTCGATGTCTCCTCTTCTTCTATTGAAATAGCGGCGGTGAAACTGAGTGCGTCTTCGTGGCTATGCTATACTGCGAACCGTGAGCGTTGCCAAGAGCAAATTGCTGCCGCGCTGCCGCACGATCCTCCGCCGCTTGCGTGCCGCCTACCCCCGCCCGCGCTGCGCCCTGCACCACCACAACCCGCTGCAACTCCTCGTCGCGACCATCCTCAGCGCACAATGCACCGACGCGCGAGTCAACCTCGTCACACCGGCGCTGTTTCAGCGTTACCGCCGGGCTGCCGATTTCGCTGCCGCACCGCCCGCCGAACTCGAGGGCATGATTCGCAGCACCGGCTTCTTCCGCAATAAGGCCCGCTCCATCCGCAATTGCTGCCGGAGCCTGGTCGAGAAACACGGTGGGAAAGTCCCCGACACCCTAGACGAACTGATCCTGCTTGACGGCATCGGCCGCAAAACCGCCAATGTTGTTCTCGGAGTCGCCTATGGCAAGGCCGAAGGTATCGTCGTGGATACGCACGTCTCGCGCCTTTCCCGTCGGCTGGGGCTCACCCGCCAGACAACGCCCGAAAAGATCGAGCAAGCTTTGATGAAGATCGTGCCGCGCGAAGACTGGATTGACTTCTCCCACTTGCTCATCTGGCACGGGCGGAAACGCTGCAACGCCCGCAAACCCGATTGCCGCCATTGTGAAGTCGCAAATCTTTGTCCAAAAACAGGAGTCAGAACATGAAAGAACTCAACGAAGGCGACAAAGCCCCTGCATTCAAGGAACTCGCCGCGAACAAAGGCAGGATCGTCGTACTCTACTTCTATCCCAAGGACGATACACCGGGTTGCACGACCGAGGCGTGCGAACTGCGCGACGCACACAAGCAGATCGTCGCCAAACATGCTGTGGTGCTCGGCGTCAGCCGTGACTCCGCGAAATCCCATGAGAAGTTCGCCACGAAATTCAACCTCCCCTTCTCGCTCGTGCCCGATGAAGACCACAAACTCTGCGAGGCTTATGGCGTGTGGAAGGAGAAATCCATGTATGGCAGGAAATACATGGGTGTCGAACGTACGACCTTTGTCATCGGCCCCGACGGCATCATCAAGAAGATCTTTCGCAAAGTGAAGGCCGCCGGCCACGCCGAAGGAGTGCTGTCGGTCATCTGACTCGCCTTTATGGATCGCGCTGCGTAGCCTTCACCATGCGCTTGAACAACTGTGTCTTGCGAAGAAGCTGCCGGTCTTTGTCCAGCTCGGTCACGGTTTTCTCCAATCGCGCCGACCAATTACTTTCGCCGACGGAGCCGGGGACGTTGAACCGGGTTTCCTGAGCGAAGACGTCGGTAATCTGGAAGATGGCGAGCCACGAGTTGGATTCCATCACGCGCCGGCAATAGGCTTCGTGGAGTTGGGGCGTGAACTCGCGCGGGATCTTCTGGTCATCGATCCCGCACCATTTGCAGAACCGCTGGAGTTCGAGCCAGGTGACATGGGCGCGTTGGTGGTCTTGTTTGGCGATGGCCTCTTCGTGGTCGCGCCACATGCGACGCCACATCGCCGCCAGCGGATCGTGGTCGTGCGTGGCCGGCGTGCAAATGGACAAGCGTGGGTACGTCGCGCCATCCACGTAGGTATAGTCGGGATTGCGTTCCCAATGTGGAATCTTGAAGCCGGGAATGCCGAGCTTCAGCAAGTGCGGACGGACATACGGCGGCACAACGCCAAGGTCTTCCGCGACTACGACCGTGTCGCCCGCGGCAGCCTTGACCGCGCGGAGGAGTTCGTCGCCCTGACGCAGGTTGCGCTTTTGTTGCTGCTCGGTCGCGTCAGGGCCGGGGAAAAAACGCGGCAGCAAGCCGTCTGTCTTCTTCACTACTTCCGCTTCGGTTAAGTTCACAAACTCCCCGTTGCGTTGCGGCGGCCACGGAAACGCGTAGATGCGATAAAACCCCAGCACGTGGTCGATGCGGAACAGATGGAAGATGCGGCCGACCTGCGTGATCCGCTGCCGCCACCAGGCAAAGTCCGTCTTTCGGTGCTCGTTCCACTGGTAGAGCGGCATGCCCCAATTCTGTCCCCATTTCTCGGTGAACAAATCCGGCTTGAATGTTGGCTCGGGCGGCGCGCCGCCACTCCAATCAAGATCGAACAGGTCGCGATTGGCCCAGACGGCGGCGCTGGAAGAGTTCACCCCGAACGGAATATCGCCCATCAGGTAAACCTTCTTCTTCAAGGCATACTCCTTGACCTTCGACCACTGGTCGAGGGCGATCCACTGGACGTATTGGAAGAACTGTAGTTCTCGCGTCAACTCATTGCGGCGTTTCTCGGGTTGCGACGACAACCACGCCGACGCGAGCAGTGGGCTCTGCTGTTCCTGCGGCCACCGGTCCCATGCCGGCTTATTGTCATGCTGCTCCATTAAGACCCGGAACATCGTATAGTCAGAAAGCCAATCGGCGTTCTCCTTCAAGAACGCGCGGAACGCTTCGCCGCGCTCCGTCTTCTTGTTCCTGTGCTTCGCGAGGAACGAATCGAACGCCGCCCGCAGCAACGAGCGCTTCAGTTCCTTCACCTGCGCGTACTTCACCGCGCCCACGCGCAGTTCCTTGAGCAGTTCCGGTTTCGCAATCTCCTTGAACTTCGTCGCGGACAAATCGGGAATGAGCTCGGGCGAGATGGCAATCGTCGTCGGCTCCAATGCCATCGAGCTGATCGCGTTGTACGGCGAGTTGTCGCCGCTCGTCTCATTGATCGGCAGGAGCTGCAGGATGCCAAACCCATGCCGGTGGCACCAATCGATCATCTGTCGCACCCCCTCCGTGTCGCCAATGCCCAGATCGTCTTCCGTCCGCATGGCAAATACCGGGCACAGGATGCCGGCGAGTTTTGTATCAGGAGATAGTTTCATCGGCGTTCGCAGTGAATTACCGCAGGATTGGCCCCGGCTTGCTCCTCATCAGTACTCTTCCCCGTCTGACCATTTGATTCGCACGTACACCACTCCGCGCAGACCATGCCAATTGCGAGGGACAGGTCCGGTAACTCGAAATTGGACATTTCCATCCGCGTCGACTGGTCCCAATATCGTAGGAACGTCGTTCACAAACACTGCCACAACGTGCGCTTGATTTGCTGTTCCCGCATCGCGCAACGCGCCAACATAACCCTCGACTATTGCCGCAAACGGCGCCGAAGTAATTCGGAATCGATAGCGATTGGAACGGACCAGGATGAACTTGTAATCGTTCGCGTTGCCGGCCCCGTCAATGGCAGAGAGCACCAGCTTGTTCTCACCTTCCTCCAGCGGAAGGCCAAGCGCAAACATTGGTGCTTGATGACCAACGCCTTTCATAACCATATTCGTTTTGGCAGACTGCGGAAGACGGCTCATAAAGTTCGAAATTTGCTGACTGAAGTCATCCACGATCACATTCATTCGGACAGGCTGGCCGCCGTTGATTGATGCTGTCACAATCGCCTTTGGGTCGTCGATGTGACCCGCCACCAGGATTTTGGGATCGTCGGTGAGGATCACCTTTCCGGACTTGTCAGGATGGAGAGTGATATCCGTGAGAACGGGAGGTGTCTTATCGAGATCAAGGTTAACAGTCCATTGTACAACTGCTTCTGTGCGGTTGCTGGCTTCGTCTTCCGCCACAATGCTGAGTGTATTCAACCCATCGTTAACATCAAATCGCGGGATATCGATCGTCGTCCCCTGTCGGTCCCAAAAGCGTTTACCGTTGACCCATATCTGAAGGGGGCGAAATTGAAATTCATCGGGCTTTTGTCCCCTGGCGGTGGGATCATAAACAGAAGCCTGTACGTGAACAAATCCCTGGTCGGTCGTGGAATTGTTCTGGGGACTCGTGATCTTCACGACAGGTGGCAAGGTGTCGAGAGTGATGGTGCGGAGTAAGAGCGTTTCCTGAGGCTTTCCCTCGGAATCGAGAAATTGGAAGCCGAGAAAATACTCGCCGTCGCCCCGATCCGGCAAAGTGAAGGTAAACGGTTTGCCGGTGTTCTGCACAGCAACAGGCTTATCCTTCGGGTTATTCAAATCTTGTATCGCAATCGCCGGGAACTTGTCGTTAATCGGGTCGACCGTGATCACTCGAGAATTTGTGAACTTGGCCCCACGATTCACCAGGACGTCGGTGACCGGTTTCGACCCCATGGCTCCCTGTTTCCACAAAGCCTCCGCGATGTCCGGATGATTCACGGCCAGTTTCCATGGCGTGTTGCCATTCCTATCTTGCACGTTGATGTACGCCCCATGAGAGATAAGAAACTCGACCATTTCCTTAGCTCCGCTGGCCGCCGCTTCGTGTAGCGGTGTTTTGCCGGTGGAATCCTGGATATTAACGTCGGCCCCGGCGTTGAGAAGTAGCGTGGCGACCTCCTGGTTCCCCTTGCGCGCAACCCAGTGCAATGCCGCCATTCCGTTGGCGACATTATTGGGATTCGCCCCCTTTCCGAGCAGAATCCTGATGATTTCGGCGTGTCCTCCTTGCGCGGCAAGAATCAGCGGCGTCATCCCGTTTACAGCCCACTTGGGATCGACTGCGGCGCCTCGGGCGAGAAGAAGTTCGACAACTTCGCTTTGGCCTTGATGAGCGGCCACGTGCAACGGAGTCAGACCCACGGCATACTCTTGATCTTCCACGTTGACCAAGGCGGGATTCTTGTCAAGCAACCGCTTGATTGTTTCCAAGTCACCGGAACCAGCCGCGTTATGTATTTCTCCGGCGACAGCATTAGACAAAAGAACTGCCACACCCACACAAATCAGGGATGCCTGAAGCTTCGTTGCCCACTTCTTGATCGGAACCACCATCTTTACTGACTACAGCTTCGCCACCTTGACGTTGAAGATGTCCTTGTCGGCTTTGATCTCGGCGAGCAACGCGTCGCTGGGGGCGCTGTCGAGGTTGAGGACGGTGAGGGCCTGACCGCCCTCTTTGTCGCGGCCAAGGGACATGTTGGCGATGTTGACGCCGTGTTTGCCCATGATCGTGCCGATCCAGCCGACGATGCCCGGCCGGTCCTTGTTGCTCATCATGAAGAGCACGCCGTTCGGCACGGCCTCAATGGGCATGTCGTCGATGCGGACGATGCGCGGATTGTTCATCGAACCATAGAACGTTCCCGACAGGCTCGTGACCTGCCCATCCACAAACGCCCGCACATTGATCAACTCCGCGTAGTCAATCGGGTCGCTACTCTTCATTTCACTGACGCGGAGGCCGAGTGTCTGCGCGATCACGGGCGCATTGACGTAGTTCACATCGCCGCCCTGGGCGCTTTCGAGAAAGCCTTTCAACACCGCGCGACTGATCGGCCCGCTCTCCAATTCCCCGGCCTTGCCGCAAAACTCGATGACCAGCCGCTCGATGCGTCGGGGGGCAATCTGCGCCAACAGGCGGCCCATTTTTTCGCCAAAGGTCAGGTACGGCTGCAGTACCGCGAGGACTTTGGCGTCGATGGTCGGCATGTTGACCGCGTTGCGGATCGTCCCGCCCGCCAGCACGTCGCCAATCTGCTCGGCCACCTCGACGCCGACGGATTCCTGCGCTTCCTGCGTCGATGCGGCAAGATGGGGCGTCGTGACCACGGCGTTCAGTCCCACCAACGGTGAATCCTTTGGCGGTTCCTGCTCATACACATCGAGGGCCGCGCCGGCGACCTTGCCACCCTTGATCGCGTCGTGCAAATCCTTCTCATTGATGATGCCGCCGCGGGCGCAATTGATCAGCCGCACGCCGTCCCGCATCTTCGCGATGCTGTCCTTGTTGATCATCCCGCGCGTCTGGTCGGTCATCGGAACGTGAACGGTGATGAAATCGGAACGCGCGTAGATGTCGTCGAGTTCGACGACCTCAACCTGCAAGGACTTCGCGCGGCTGAGGCTCAGGAACGGGTCGTGCGCCAGCACGCGCATACCAAAGGCAATCGCGCGCCGCGCCACTTCCGTGCCGATGCGCCCCATGCCGATGATGCCCAGCGTCTTGTTGTACAGCTCGACGCCTTCAAAGGACTTGCGGTCCCACTTGCCCGCCTTCATCGACATGTGGGCCTGTGGGATGTTGCGGGCCAGCGCCATCATCATCGAAAACGTGTGTTCCGCGGTCGAGATCGTATTGCCGCCCGGCGTGTTCATCACGATGACGCCGCGGCGCGTGGCGGCGTCCACGTCAACGTTATCAACGCCAACCCCGGCGCGGCCGACGACGCGCAGTTTTTTGGCGACTTCGAGGACGCGCTTGGTTACTTTCGTCTGGCTGCGAACGATTAACGCGTCGTATTCGCCAATGATTTCGCACAATTGGTCCTCTTTGAGGCCGGTGTTTACGTCCACCTGGAATGATGGATTGCGGCGCAATATCTCCACGCCACGCTCGGAAATGGGGTCGGCGACAAGTATTTTCATCGTCATTTTTCGCGAAACGAACTGGTTGCTGTTCGCATCCAATTTGCGATGTTACGCCCCGTTGCACAAGGAAAAACCATGAGAGAGATCAAGCTTTACACCCGCAACCTGTGCGGCTGGTGCCATGATGCCAAGGAATATTTGAAGCAACACGGCCTCCCGTTCGAAGAAATCGACGTCGGCCGCGA
>Ga0187861_10001603_pt1 | contig 22987 bp, 17 predicted proteins | sample June2016WEW_10_1_3_FD_132986 | JGI IMG/M metagenome (GOLD analysis project Ga0187861, IMG submission 132986) | Peatland microbial communities from SPRUCE experiment site at the Marcell Experimental Forest, Minnesota, USA - June2016WEW_10_100 | ecosystem: Environmental > Terrestrial > Soil >...
ACGACGATCGCTGCGTTGCTCGTCGTCAACGATGTGCATCGACATCGCCTCCTCCTCGCGCCTTGCGCTCGCCGTGCAAGCCCCATGCGCGCGACCCCTTCGAATTCTCGGACAGGCTCCTAGCCCGGTGCAATCCAATGTTCAATAGGCGCCCTCAAAATATGGAGCGTTCCAAACCTGTATCCATTGTTCAGTTGGGACTGCAAGGATAGCCTATGGGTCTTCGTCGGTTTAGGCCTGCCCGGATATTCCTCCAAGCGGTTTGGCGCATCGGCCTCTGCATCGCATTATCGGGAGCGGCCATCTTTGCCGTGCAGTTCATCCGGAGGCTAAGAGAAGCGCCCGAGCCCTTTTTGGAGGTTTTTCAAAATCAGTCGGAAACTGCCCTAAAGGCCGGCTTATCCTCCAATCCTCACAACAGGCTCCGTTTTGCGGTAGCGACGATGGTCAGCGCAGAGGAGACCTTTTCCACTTACCGGCGATTTGTTCAGAGAATTTCCAGGGATATCGGCAGAGAAGAAGCCTTTATTATGCGCCCGTCGTACGAAGAAGTGCGCCTTGCGCTCCTGCGCGGAGAAGTGGATGCCGCGCTCGTTTGCACCGGGATTTATCTCAACGCAGTTGACACCAAGAGCATCAAACTGCTCGTTCAACCGGAATTCGAGGATGGAAGGTTGTATCGGTCCCTGCTGCTCGTCCCGGCCAACAGCCATTTTAAAACGTGGGAAGATTTACAGGATAAAGTCATTGCGTTTACGGACCGTGAATCGTTCACCGGATGCCTGCTTCCATCCTGGGTGCTTGCCGAACGGGGTCTAACGCCGGCCAAGTATTTTAAAAAGATAATTTATACCGGAAGCCACGACCGGTCGATCACCGCGGTCTCGGCAAATATTGTAGATGCCGCAGCAGTGATGTCTCTTGTTTGGCTCTCAACCATCGAGAAACAGCCGGCTCTGGAAAAACAGGTGAAAATCATTTGGCAAAGCGACGTCTTCGGTCCCCCGGCAATCCTCGTGCCCAAGGGCCTGGATGATTCTTTCGAGACCGCGTTGCGACACGCTCTGCTTTCGCTGCACGAAGACGCGGAAGGTCGCAGAATCCTTGGGGCAATCGGAATCAAGCGATTCGTACCCGGGCAGCCGGAATCCTATGCGAGTGCAATCAAGCTGTACAGGCGCTATCAGGACTTGCAGAGCAAACCATGATCAAGAAAAGGTATACGTTGGATCAGGCTTTGACTTGGATCGGATCCGCAGCATTGATGATACTGTTTATACCCACTGCGCTGTACTTGACTCGAGGTGTCTCCGCTTCATTTGAAGAAGGACTGATTGGCCGTGGAACCAATCTCGCCAAGGCTCTTGCTCCTCAGCTTGTGGAACCCATCCTCATGGATGACAACCTTGCCGTCCACGAGATTCTGCATCGCGCCGCCAATTCGGACAGCGCAATGCGATACTTTTTTGTCGAGCCTGCCGATGGACGAAATCCGGAGGAGCATTCGCCGGATTTCGCATTTACTCCCGATCTGTTGAAATTGTGGAAAGAAAATCGGAACCGGGTTATTCGATTTCGCGCCAGCCAAGGACCGATCCTGGACGTATCGGCTCCGATCCTTGATGGAGAGCTTGGTTTTCTTCATGTAGGCCTGTCGCGCCTCAGTGTGATTCAAACGGTTCAACACCTGCAATGGATCTTAGGATTGGAGTTGGCAGTGGCAGTTTTGGTGGTACTGGCCGGCGCGAAAATCATGTCCGCGCAAGTCAGCAGGCCGCTGCGCAGGCTGGAAGCAATGGTCTCCAGCTATCCCCAGCATCCGCTGGGAAACCAGGATTTGAAGCTTTCGAAGCTTCCCGAGCTGAACTCCCTTGGCAAGGGTTTCCAGAATATGGTGCAGCGACTCGAGGCGCTTCAGAGCGAGCAGGTCGAGATCCAAACAGCTTTGATTCGCGCCGAACGGCTGGCGACCGTGGGCGAGCTATCGGCTGGCCTTGCCCATGAGATCTGCAATCCCTTGGACGGCATGCAGGAGTGTCTGCGATATCTTGAAGCGGACCCCGACAAGAGCCCGCGGGCCGCTAAGTATTATCCGATGTTCCGTGAAGGACTCCAAAGAATTGGCAGCGTTATGGGCGGAATGTTAACTTTCGCGCGATCCGGACAGAAAGTCACTCCCAAGCCCTACCCAGTATCTGAAATGTTTCATGGCTTGAAGCTGCTTTTGCTTGCGGGAGATAATAGTAGAACAGTTCGCTTTTACTGGCAATGCGAGGGCCAGTGCTTATGCCTGTGTGAGCCGCAGGGGCTTTCCCAGGCCAGTCTGAATTTGATCCTGAACGCCAAGGAGGCGGCAATTCAGAACCCGCAGCCTCAAGTCAGGATTCGCGCAGAATGCGATTCCCAATGGGTTTGCCTGTCTGTGGAGGACAGCGGACCAGGGATTCCCGAGGAGTTGAGGGAAAGGATCTTCGATGCCTTCTTCACAACCAAGCAGGTGGGAAAGGGCACCGGCCTGGGACTCTCGGTTTCGCGTCAGCTTATCCGCGCCGTAGGTGGAGAACTCGAGCTCCTGCAAGAGCGTTCCACGCTGGGAGGCGCCAAGTTCCTTATCCGGCTGCCCAAAGTTCAGGATTCTGGAGAAACACAATGACGGCGATTCGGGCGAGGATTTTGATTGTGGATGATGAACCCATCAAGCGTTCGGTCCTGGAGGATGAACTCAGCGCCGCAGGGTATGCCGTTGTGACGGCGGCCAGTCCTTCGGAAGCTGCACAGGAGCTTGCCAAGTCCACGTTTGAAGTCGTTGTCACCGACATTCGGATGCCGGGGCAGGATGGACTGTCCTTTTTGCGAGAGATCAAAAGACAAAAGCCAGCTCAGGCTGCGATTGTCATGACTGCTTATGGAAGCATCGAAACCGCCATCGAGGCGATGAAAATCGGCGCGTTTGATTATCTGCAAAAGCCTTTTTCTACTGAAGAGCTCATTTTGAAGCTTGACAAGTTGCTGCAATATGAACAGCTGGCTTCTGAAAACGAGGCTCTGCGCCACGAACTGGCCCTGCCCAAGCTGAAAAGCAAAATCATAGGACAGTCTCTGCCTATGCAAGAGGTTTTGCAGCGAATTCATGCCGTTGCGGCCACCGATGCCACGGTTTTGATCGAAGGAGAAAGCGGCACCGGCAAGGAGCTGATCGCCAACACAATTCACGAGAACTCCTCCCGCTCCGCCGGTCCTTTTGTGGCAGTCGCCTGCGCAGCTCTGCCCAGAGAATTGGTGGAATCGGAGTTGTTCGGTCACGAGTCCGGCGCCTTCACCGGCGCGACCAAGCGACGCATCGGCCGTTTCGAACTGGCGCATGGCGGAACTCTGTTTTTGGATGATGTGGACGACATTCCGCTAGGCATCCAGGTCAAGCTCGTTCGCGTCCTGCAGCAGCGGGCTTGCGAGCGCGTTGGGGGAGAACGGCCGATTCCGGTTGATATCCGTCTGATTGCCGCAACCAAGCAGCCCCTTCCAGTACTGGTAGCCAAGGGAACTTTCCGCGAGGATCTCTTCTATAGGCTCAACGTAGTTCCGCTGCAAATCCCTCCACTGCGGGAGAGAATCGGAGACATTCCGCTGCTCGTTGAACATTTCCTGGACAGGTTTGCAGTCAAGAGCAAGCGCAAACGGCTGACCTTGTCGTCCGAAGGTCTGGCCAAGCTCCAGCGACATTCCTGGCCGGGCAATGTTCGGGAGTTGGAGCACGTGCTGGAAAGGATGGTTGCTCTCGCTAAAGGGGACCGATTAGAGGCATCCGAGGTGCCGGAATTCGCCGGGCCGGCAGGGACAGGTTCGCTCTTTTCGCTGAAGATGTCAGGAATCGAGCGCGTGGACATTGGTTCGGTTCTCGATGACCTGGAGACTCGCCTGGTCGACTGGGCATTGGAGAGATCAGAGGGCAATCTGGCCAAGGCAGCCGAACTTCTTGGTGTTCCGCGCTCAACCCTCCAGTACAAAGTCAATCGGCGACCGGCGTCGACCACCGCACCGCCCAGCAAAGGGTGATGGATTTTCGTTACCTGCCGACGAGTTTCGGTCATTGCCCGGAAACGATTAATTCAAAAACACTCTAGGACATTCCCTTCCTAGTCCGCGCCCTTAAATTCGACGACATTTCATTGATTCGGACCGCCGCTCCCGCCGGGATGCTTATTCCCTAATTTCTTACTTCCATTGTCTTTGAGTCCCTTGCCAATGCTCTGGCATGTTTTTTGCAAACGACCGCTGTTGCGAACACGGCGCAGATTTGAAGCAAACCCGGGATTACGGAGTCGCACAATGACAACCCCCCCAGCGAGGATTCTGATCGTCGACGATGAACCCTTAGAACGTTCGTTTCTGGAAAACGAACTTGGCGCCGCCGGATATTCCGCAGTGACGGCAGCCAACTTATCCGAAGCAGATCGAAAACTGGCCGGATCTAAATTTGAAGTCCTGGTGACAAGCCTTCTGATCGCTGGACAAGATAACCTCCGTTTCCTTCGGGATGTAAAAAAACAGAATCCGACTCTGGCTATGATCGTCCTGACGGATTACAGGACTATCGAAACTGCAGTCGAAGCGATGAAATTGGGGGCCTTTGACTACCTGCGAAAGCCTTTTTCAAAAGAAGAACTCCTCCTGAAAATTGAAAAACTTCTGCGCTACGAGCAGGTGGTTTCCGAAAACGAGGAACTGCGACAGCAGATCGTCCTTCGTCACCTCGAGAATCCGACAGTTGCTGCTGCTGAAACAGATCGACCGGTGGATGCCGAAGCGCCGGAGTCCGCCATGCCGGGAAAGCCCGGCGATCTCCTGTCGTTGAAGCTTTCGGAAATCGAGCATATCGACATCGGCACAGTTCTTGAAGATCTGGAAACTCGACTGATTCACTGGGCACTGGAGAAGGCGGAGGGAAACCTAACCAAGGCCGCCGAGTTGCTCGGCATCCCGCTCTCCACTCTCCAGTACAAAATCAACAAGCGATCACCTTCACCGAGTCCCCTGTCCGACTCCTGCTAATTCTTGGACAGGCTCCTGGCTGACGGATTTTCGTTACCTGCCGACGAATTTTGGTCGGCTCCCAGAACGGATTTAATTTAAATACCTTAGGCTATTATTTGCGTGAACCGACCAGTGGATTCGACGACATCTCATTAATTTATGATGAAGCACAAGCAGTGTTTATTCCGTAATTCATTGATCCACCGGTTGTTAATCATCATAAAGCATTGTGGCACGTTTATTGCTAAATACCACCATGTGGTATTACAGGCATTTTTGCAGAAGGGATGCGGCAGGTTTAAACCAGGGGAAGCCGGCCGGGAGTTGTTCCGTCTCGACCTCGATCCGGCTCAAGATGCACAGTCTGCCACAGAGATCGCAGCAGTTTTCGATTGCGAACCGAGCTTGAAACGAGGTAACCGCCGAATGAAGAAAAGGGTTGTGCCAATGATGAAAACTTCTATGAAGCTACCCATGTGGGTTCGTCTTTTAGTTCCAGCGGTGCTGTTATTGGGGGCCGGCGCTGTTCTCGCTCAAAAGCGGCCGGCCGCACCCCAGTCCGGCTTTGCTTCCTTAACGGCGCCAGCCCGTGGGGATTTCAGCAAGTACGCAGGGACCAAGAGTTGTCTCGAGGGTGAATGTCATACATCCCGCGCGACGCAAATGTCCAAAACCGTCCACTCGCGCAATGATGTTACCGGTTTCAGCACGCACACCAGTTGTGAGGCGTGTCACGGCCCAGGCAAAGAACACACCGATAGAGAAAAGGAAGCGGATCGCACCAAAGTAAAAGATCCGGAGGCCACGAAGCTCATTTATGGCTTCAAGGGATCGCCGGAGGCAAACTCCGCGCCTTGTCTCGCGTGTCATCGTTCCGGCAAGGGACAAGATCTCTACAGCCGTTCCGAACACAAGCTTCAGGCGGTTGCCTGCATTGACTGCCACGAGCCCCATTACGTGATGAAAGACGAAGCGAAAAAGAGGGTGGAGCCTTCTCTGCCGGAGGCGCAATTTGTTTCCATGCCGACGCTCCCGGAAGAAAACCGCTGGCTCCACGAGAGCCTGTTGAAAAAAACGCAGCCGGAGCTTTGCGTTTCCTGCCATCGCACGGTTGAAGCCCAGTTTGCTCTGCCGAACCGCCACCGCGTGATCGAGGGCGCGATGAAATGCACCGACTGTCACAATGCGCATGGCTCGTTATCGAAGCCATTGCTGCAAAGGACCACCGCCTATGAGACGTGCGTTACCTGTCACGTCGAAAAGCGAGGCCCCTTTGTTTATGAACATGCCTCCGTGAAGGTGGAAGGATGCACGATTTGCCACACCCCTCATGGGAGCACCAACCGCCATTTGCTTCAGAGGGGCGAAACCCGATTCCTATGCGTGTCGTGTCACACCGCTCCAAAGAACGTCAATACGCCGCACAGCCGCTTCAGCTTCCAGGAGTCAGGCGATTGCACGCGGTGCCATGCTTCGATTCACGGGTCGAACTTTAGCCCGTATTTACTTCAGTAGGCAAGGAGAGATCCCATGAGATCGAAAATCTACTTTGTGACAGCCGCCGCTATCTTGTTTTTCCTGGGTACGCTCGTGTCGTGGGGGCAGGAGCAAACGCCGAATGCCCAGAACGTGGAACCGAATGCACAGGAGGCGAAACCCGCGGCGCCCTTGCAATGGGGCTTCAACACCGATGGGCAGGTGAGTTTTGGGTATCGTTTCGCCTCGGTCAAGGGTGACATGTCCGAGTACAACGATATTTACAACCTGCGCAGCGGCTTCAGACTCTTTGATGTGGATCTGTCGGGCCGGGCGCCTGAAGGATCCCATCTTTTCGCCGACTCGTATTCGTTGATGGCCAGCGGTCTGGGAGGCGATCCCAACCCTGCCGGACAGCTGACCCTGCACAAAGACAAGTTATACGACCTGCGAATCAACTACAGACAAAGCTACTATTACTGGGGGCAAAACGACAACGCCGTCCTGCCCCTTAGTCCCAGCGGGATTACCGCGGGGCTTCTCAACGATCACAACTGGGCAACCGTCCGCCGCCTGGGCTCGATGAATCTAAATGTGCGGGCCACTGATCACTTGCAGTTTACCTTCGAGTACAACCGCGAGAGCCGGGACGGAATGACTCAAACAACTCGAAGTTTGGATTATCCTGGTTCAAGCTCAACTTGGGGATCGTTTGCGCGCGCCAATCCCTTTCTGATGGCCGCTCCGGTGGACGAACTCTCCAACCGTATCACGGGCGGGATCAGCTATACGCTGCACGACTGGACCTTCCACTACCGTGTGGGATACCAATCCTTCATGCAAAATACGAGCTGGAACAATTTGACGTCGCCGGAGCAAAGCATTGATACCAGTCCCCCAGCTACCAATGCCATCACTTTAAAGGAGAAGCTCACCAACGCTTCCTGGTCCGAATTTCGGCGCCTGATGACACCGGTCAGCGAATTTTCATACGGTGGTAAGGTGAATAGCTGGCTGGAACTGCGCGGCGGATACAATTATTACCGCTATAGCGGTCCCGACACCATTGATGCGTCCTATCTCGGGAACGTCCGGACCAACAGCGGCGGCACCACGTTTGGCCCCTACGCTCTCTCTTTGAATTCCCGTGCTAACATTTCCGAGCCGAACCACGAGTTTGATCAAGGTTTGACCGCTACGATCACCAAGTGGTGGAACTTCTCTGCTGACTACCGTTATTCCCGCTCCACTACCGATGGCCTTGAGAATTACTCCAGCGTCTTCAACGGCACGGCCACGCCTGCTGTAACAGAACCTTGCGCGGCGCCGTACCAGCAGGGAACATGCAACAATTGGATCATTAGCTCGCATTTGGTCGACCTCAATATGGAATTCCTCCCGAGTTCCTCGCTTGTGATCCGAACCGGAATTCGCTACGTCAAGCGCGACGTCGAGACATTCAACGACGGCGCGATCAATCCGATCGCGACCGATCGGACCAAGGGCGTCTGGCCAACGATCAGTGTTTTCTACAAACCCGTGAAGATATTCAGCGTGCGCGGCGACTTCCAAAGCGACACAAGTACTAACCCCTATACATCTGTCAGCCCACAGACCAATGTAGGCTCCCGCTTTGTATTCCGCCTGCAGCCCACGGAGAAGATTTCCATCGAAGACAGCTTGGTCCTTCGTAATCAGGCGTATCTTCAGACCAGTTATCACAACCAATACCGGTCGAATGCCGTTAATATCTCCTACAACTTTAGCAATCGATTATCGGTAAATGCCGGGTACAGCTATGAGAGCACTTTCGGCACGGATGCAGTGAGTTTCCTCCGGGGCACGGCGCCGCTCAATGTCGTCTGGCAGGATGCGTTCATCAACCGGGGGCTGACCGGCGGCCTGGCCGTCAAGCCCGTGAAGAACTTTGGCATAAACCTGAGCGGCAACTTTTTGCGAACCACAGGCGCGAGTCAAATCACTGGTGAGCCGCCCACTGTCGGCCCATTAACTTTCCCTCTCGTTGTCGGTACGCTTTATTATGATTTCCCGCAAGCCGGGCGCCTTTCGGTTGATCTGCAACGCAGCTATTACCTTGATCAAATCGTACAAGGGAATAACTTCCAGACAAACATGCTGACTATCAAGTGGACGAGGTTTTTCAAACGAGGTGAGGAATAGGGTTTGTTGCATCGACCGGAAGCAACCTTTCTGCCGTGAAATTGACAATTTTCTAAATGACTTTAATATTATCTCTGGCGCGGCACGAGCTTACAAAGAATTGTGAGGTCGTTGCCGCGCCGGATTGCGCAATGACCGAACGGCTTGCCAAAGTCAAAAACTATAGAAAATAAGGGAAAATACAGTGCGGAAAAACCATAAGACTCAACCAGAAAGACACACGGCAGAAATCATGTCAACTGAGAAGAGACGGCAGTCTATTTCCGGAGTTACATTGCTTCTACTGTTCGCGATGATCATTCCTTCGCTGCAAATACTTGCGCAGCAGCCTCGAGTGATTCAAATAACCGCCACTAGCGACAACAAGTTTAAGGTCGCCGGGTCAAAGGTACCCGTCATTACGGTGAAGCCAAAGGAGGTGATTAAATTTCAAATCACCTCGCAGTGGGGAGATGAGAAGGACCCGAAATGGCCCGGCTGCCCTCACAGTTTCAGCATCAAGGGATTCGAGGATCAGGGTTGGAACAAGTGCTTGAAGGAAGGGAAAAACGAATTTGTCCTGGTCACGCCCGCCACACCGGGAACCTACAAGATCGAGTGCCTTGCGAAATGCGGCAAAGGCCACGATGACATGAATATGAAAATGATTGTTCAGTGAGTTGAATTATGCGTACGCAACGTCGAGATTTCTTCCGATGGCTTCTGGGGGGCAGCGCCGGCATTCTGATCGCCTCTGCGGCTTGCTCAAAGGGAAAAACGCCACAGTTTTTCCAGCGATCATTGCCGGCCCGCTCAGTAGCTCCCTCCAATCAAAAGTGGACCATGGTCATCGACCTGGCAAAATGCGACGGCTGCAAGGACTGCACGAAAGCCTGCAACAGCATGCATTTTGTGCCCCCGATGCAGGAATGGATTAAAGTCTATGAAATCCTGGACAATCCCGAGGCAGGGCCTTACTACCTGCCCCGGCCCTGCATGCAGTGCGACAATCCTCCCTGTGTGCGCGGTTGCCCGGTAGGCGCCACCTTCAAGCGCACAGACGGAATCGTCATTATGGATCAGGATCGCTGTATCGGTTGCCGGAATTGCATTGCCCAATGCCCCTACTCCGCGCGTTACTTCAATTGGGGCGAACCTACCCACACGCCGAAAGAGCTCGCCCATTCCTATTCCATGGAACGCAGCTACCCCCATCGTAAAGGCGTGGTCGAAAAATGCGACTTTTGCGCCGATCGGTTGCGCGCGGGAAAACTACCGCCCTGCGCGGAGCACTGCGATATGGCCGCTGTATATGTGGGCGACGAATACGAGGACGCGGTGACAAACTCCAAGGGAGAAACCATCCAGCTCTCCAAGATCACGAAACAGGGCGCTGGCTTCCGGCTGCTCGAAGAGCTGGGCACGGAGCCGCGCGTCTATTTCCTGCCACCGGCCAAACGCAAATTCCCTGCGCCAGGCGAGCCCAAACCGGAGCCTAGCTAGTCATGACTTCCGATCGAGAATCCAAAATGCTGCGTGTCCTCACTCACACGTCGCGGCAGTTCTATGCGTGCTTTGCGTTGCTCTGCGCGGTCGCACTTTGGGGAGTCTACGGCTATATCCGACAGCTTCGCTATGGACTGATCGTAACTGGATTGCGCGACCAGATTTCCTGGGGGTTGTACATCTCGAACTTTGTCTTCTTCACCGGGATCAGTTACGGGGGAACGCTGATTTCCGCTATTCTGCGTGTGACCAATTCGGCGTGGAGACACCCAATCACCCGGCTCTCGGAAGCCATCACCGTGTTTGCCCTGTCCATCGGCGGGCCAATGGTGATCATTGATATGGGGCGACCGGAAAGGATGACCTATCTATTCACCCACGGACGGCTGCAATCCGTAATCCTTTGGGACGTGTTCGCGGTCAGCACATATCTCGCCGGCTGTGCCCTTTACCTCTACCTCCCAATGATTCCGGATCTGGCTCTGCTTTCCACTCACACCGGGCTCGCACCCTGGCGTCGGAAGCTTTACCGCAAACTTACGTTCGGGTGGACCGGCACTGCCGAGGAGCAGCACCTGCTTGAGAGGTGTATCGCGGGGATGGCGGTCTTCATGATCGTCCTGGCCGTTTCGGTGCACACGGTTGTTTCGTGGATCTTCGGCATGACGCTCAGGCCGGGTTGGAACAGCAGCATTTTCGGCCCCTACTTCGTGATGGGCGCCGTTTATTCCGGAACAGCGGCCGTCGTGCTCTCGATGTACATACTGGTTCACGTTCTTCACCTGGAAGATTACATCAAGCCACTCCACTTCCGAAAGCTGGGAATGTTGCTCGTCACCTTCGCCCTGCTCTACCTCTACTTCAATATCAACGAGTATCTGACCTCGGGCTATAAGATCGAGGGACCGGATAAGCATTTGATGCAACAGCTCTTCTTCGGCGACTACGCTGTGCTGATGTGGGCGACCCAAGCTGTGTTGCTCTTTATCCCCTTGATCGCAATCACGGCAGTGTTGTGCCTGAAACGACTCGAGAAATATACTCCCATCACCATCGCGCTGACGTCTGTTCTGATCATCATCGGCGCCGGGGCTAAGCGCTATCTGATCGTTGTCCCCACGCTCTCCAACCCATTTTTGCCGAATACAAATCTTCCGTTTGAATGGATGCATTACCACCCCACCTGGGTGGAATGGTCCATCACCTTTGGGGGTGTGGCGGTTCTCCTGCTGATGTATATGCTCTTTACCAAAGTGTTCCCGATGGTTTCCATCTGGGAGACGCGTGAGGATGAAGTTTTGGTGGAAAGCGCGGCAGCGCCGGCTTCTACGCCTGCTTCTCAAAAATGGGGTTCAATCTCCGGCATAACGATGGTCCTCGCCGCATGCCTGCTTGTAGCCGGCAGCACTGCCCGGGCGGAGCAGAAACCTCCGGCGAAACCACCGGAGCCTACAACCTTGACGCTGGAATATCAGCAAGTAGCTGCCCCTGCCCCAAAGGCTCCGGATGCCAATCTAATGCAATCTGGAGGGCGCCCGATATCCATTCTGGACAGATTTTTCGGACGCCTGCTCGGGTGGAGTCCGACCGAATCTTCCGACCGCGGCGAGGCCGGTCCAGCAATGCAAGTGACCGCAACGCTTCGGGATTCCAAGGGGCAATCACTTGGCTACCAGGTCATTAGCCTCTCGCTGAAAACGTCCTTCGGCACACTGGATTTTGGAAGCCGCCCGACGGACGAACAGGGGAAAGCCCAGTTTCTGATCAAGGACAAACGGTATGGGCAATACCCGGTGGAAGCCGTTTATGATGGCGGCGCCGATTTCGCTGCGGCAAAGGCAGCGGCTTCTGTAAACTTCGGCGCCCGCCCGGCGCCGTCTTTGCCTTCTGAGGGTGTGCTGATCGGCCCCAATTCTGCTGCTGTTATCGCGATACCATTTCTGAGTTTCTTCGGCTTTGCGTGGTTTGTGTTTCTGTTTGTCGGCGTCTATGTGCTTTTCTGGCGGCTGCCCCAGATTCGCAACCGGCGCTCAAAAAGGTCGTCGTTAAGCCAGATCAAACAGCGATCCCATTTTCCTGCGGCGAGCAGTCTTCATGGCCGGAAAACCGCCGCCGGAAGTGCTTACCGTGTCATTTCGCCGCATGGGCGGTCGTAACCATCTGGTTTCGACGCCTTGATGCTTTTTCGATAGATAGCTTCGGTGTATTCACCCAAGCTTCGTCAGAGGTTGCCGGATTAGGCGCCTGGAGTTGATTGGGCGAGCAGCTTATTCCGGAACCGGCCGGTCTCAAAAGCACTTTATTTTTGCCATGCATAGGAACTATTGAACAAGGAGAAGAAGAATGGATACCTGGGTTGCCTTTCTGATTGTCATTGTCGTCCTGATTCTGATCGCCATCGCCGTCAAGATAGTCAAGCAGTACGAACGGGGCGTGGTACTGCGCTTCGGCCGGCTGATCGGAACCAGAAATCCCGGCTTTAATGTCATCCTGCCTTTCATCGACCGGATGACCAAGGTCAGCCTGAGAATCGTCACCACCGTCCTCGAACCTCAGGAAGTCATCACTCGGGATAATGTCACGGTCAAGGTTGATGCCGTGGTTTACTTCATGGTTATTGAACCCGTGAAGGCCATTATCAACGTCGAGAACTACCAGGACGCCATCATCCAGCTGGCCCTGACAACACTGCGGAGCGTCTTGGGTCAATCCGATCTGGACGAGCTATTGGCCCACCGGGACCAGATTAATTTGAGGCTGCGGCAGATTATCGACGAGCAGAGCGAGGAACCCTGGGGAGTCCGGGCAACCCTGGTTGAAGTAAAAGATGTGCTCCTCCCCGAGGCGATGCAGCGGGCCATGGCCCGACAGGCCGAATCCGAGCGCGAGAAGAGAGCCAAAATTATTCACGCCGAAGGTGAGAAAGCAGCTGCCGGCACCCTTGCTGAGGCGGCCCAGATAATCCAGAGCCAGCCTGCAGCTTTGCAGCTGCGCTATCTGCAGACGCTGGTTGAGATCTCCGGTGAGAAGAATAGCACCGTGATCCCCTTGACGCTGGATATCGCTAATGCCTTATCGAATCTGCCCAAATTAAAATAGTAAGTTGTCGGTTGGAAGGGGCGGCTTATGAACACGCTAACCCGCCCCTGTTGCCCGGAAGCCTGTTCGGGAAGATAGGAATTACGGTTTCTGCTTTTTCCAAGCTGCACGACTTTTTGGCAGCCTTCACCGATATGTTTGCGTGCGCTCCCGCCGAATCAGGTAAAAACCTCTGTCAGACAACCAATGCCTGAGCTATATTTCCTTCGTGGGCATTCGTTTCGGTTTGAAAGCTGTATCATTCATCGTCAAGGTTGGGTGACAGAGCCTGCAAAATCTCACACGATAAGCATAGGACTCAAAACAGATGAAAAAAATTTTGGCATTGTGTGCGAGCATCTTGGTGATCGGCGCAGGCTATATGACTTATCTGTATTCTCGGTCGGCACATTATGGAAAAGCCTTTTCTGACGCGCCGCTTGTCTCCATCGCGCAGTTTATGGAAAAGCGAACGGAAGGTGATGTCCATGTCGAGGGCAAGATTGTGCGCCAGTGTCCCGTCAGCGGCTGCTGGATCTATCTGAATGATGGGAAAGGGCATCAATTCAGAGTGGAATTCGGCGAAGTGCTTCCCAGGTTGCCGCAGAAAATCGGCCGCAATGCGATGGTTGAAGGCAGCTTGATCAAAACGGCAGAAGAACCGACCCTTGCAGGCGTTGCGGTCGAGTTCAAGTAAAAGAATGGCCCTCAAACCGACGAATCGATCTTCATGATAACGAACGCGCACTTTCTTGTTTTTTCAGCACGATCTTTTTTGCATATGCGGGCAGATCCTCCGCCGGGAGCGCCGGCGTCTCGCCGGCTCTTTCACGGTGTCAATGAAAGAGTGCCGCTTTCAGAACACTGCAAAAGAGCCGAGGAGACGCCGGCGCTCCCGGCAAAAGAGGCTTTCTTCCTTCCTTTGGTTGCGGCCTTGACCGCGCCGGGAAATCCAGGATTGAATTCGCGAAACTGGCGGCTGCTGTTATGTAAGCATTTGAAAAGCCCTTTGGTGGAGTTATGCGGTTCGTCTCCCTCGCACTGAAAAATCTTTTTCGACGCCCCGTCCGAACGATTCTTACCATATCGGGCGTGGCATTGGCTGTGGCTGTCGCGGTCAGTCTTGCGGGCTTCAACCTTGGGTATCAAGGGGCGATTGAAAGGAGCATCGATCGCCTTGGTTTCCAAGTCATGATCATGGCCAAAGGGTGTCCTTATGAGGCGGCCACTCTAATGCTCAAGGGAGGAACAGGCCTGCTTTACCTCCCTTCGGATACTTATGACCGAGTTCATTCGGATCCGGACATCCTGAGCATCGCGCCGATATTTATAGGCATCGCGGAAAAAAAGAACAGCAGCATACGGGAGGACGCATCGAGCGCGCTTGTCGTTTTAACAGGCGTTGAGCCGAAGAGCATTACCGAAATGAAGCCTTGGCTGGAATTCCAAACCGGCGAGGGATACGACGGAGGCCGTTGGTTTACTCCGGGTTCGTCGGATGAAGTTGTGATGGGATATGAAGCCGCTACTTACGAGCAAAGGAAAGTCGGCGACAGTTACATGGTGAGCATCTCGCCCTACGGTCGTTCGGAATCCGTCTTGAAAGAGTTCAAGATTGTCGGAGTGCTGAAACGCACAGGAACGCAGGATGACGGCACAGTTTTTTTGCCGATCAAGACAGCGCAATCCATCTTCAATCGCCCGGATCAGTTAACAATTCTGGGCATCAAGCTCAAGGAATTTTCCGGAGTGAAGCTGGAGGAATTCGAATCACGCTGGATCAAGCTGCCCGAGGTCCAGGTTGTCAGTCTCGAACAGGTCAAGAGCACGCTGGTGATGCTGATCGGAACCGCTCAGGTCATGATCCTTGCCGTTACCGTGATTGCGATTCTCGTCGCTGTCATCGGCGTGATCAACACCATCTTGATGAGTGTGTATGAACGCACGGGGGAGATTGGAGTGATGAAAGCCCTTGGCGCTTTCCGCGGCGATGTTTTTCAGCTGATCTGGCTGGAGACGCTGGCGGTTTGTGTCTCGGGCGCCATCATCGGCAGTGCAATTGCCCTGGCGGGAGCACATCTGACGGAAAAAGCAATCAAGGCGCTGGTCGACATCGGAATTCAGGGAAGCATCGTTACCATTACGTGGCCGGTGTTGCTGGCCGCTTTTGTTGGAGCCGCCGTTGTCGGATTTTTTGCAGGGCTGTATCCTGCGTGGCGGGCGGCATCGATGCTGCCCGTAAACGCCATTCGCGAAGGCATCGGGTAAATCGGTCGTGGACTCGGAAAATACTATTGCACTGATTCAGGCTCGGGATCTCAAACGCTATTTTCAGAGAGGCAGCGAGACCGTCAAAGCTGTCGATGGCATTGACCTGGAAATCAGGGCTGCGGAAATGGTTTCCATCCTCGGGCCTTCGGGATCGGGAAAAACCACTCTCGTCCAACTGCTCTCCTGTCTGGATTCTCCCACAGGCGGGATATTGATCGTCAATCAGAAACCGGTCAACGGTCTGAGGGAAGACGAGCTGACGAAGGTGCGGCGCGGGCTTGTCGGCTTTGTGTTTCAGAAGTTCTATTTATTGCCGACCTTATCGGTCGCGGAAAATGTCGAATTGCCTCTTCTGTTTTACAGACTGCCTGTGAAAAGAGCCAATACTCTGGAAGTTTTGCGGCGCGTGCATTTGGAGGACCGAGCCAACTACATGCCCAATCAATTGTCCGGGGGGCAAATGCAGCGTGTGGCGATCGCACGTTCGCTCATCATCAATCCGAAGATTCTCATTGCCGACGAACCAACCGGGAACCTGGATTCTGAAAACGGAATTGCCGTATTCAACCTGTTCCGCGCTCTGGTACGCGATCATGGCATCAGCGTGGTCGTCACGAGCCATAACCTCGCCTTAGGATATCGGGCCGATCGAATTCTCACACTGTCAGACGGCAAAATTGTCCGCGAAGAAAAAGGGCCAAGATAATTTCCAGCCCTCTGCAAAGCTCAGTTTTTTAATTTGGCCAGCTTCGTTCGAGTCTGTTGGTAAATAGGTTCGCTTTTCCGGTTATAGATGAAAAAATCGAGCAGGATGAGATTTTTTCTCACTCCCCGGATGGTTGCATCAAAATCGCTTCCGCCCTTAGCCCTTGCCAGGGGGTTCTTAATATGTGCAATCCGGTCCTGATTACTAAGGGGATCAGCCACCTGGTAATACGTATGCCGATAGAAATCAGCCAGGCCTAATCCGTTGAACTGATCCAGAAATTCCTTGCTCCGTAATGCCGCCGCAGCGCGGCTTTCAAGCCTTTGGAAAAGGAGCCTTCGAATGACGCCGGACTGAGGATCCGTGGAGAGAATGACCTGGATCAGACCATTCTCGCCGGGCACATTGACACCGTGCACAATTCCGATGATTTCATTGCCTTTGAAGATCGTATAGATTGTGTACGGCGTTCCATAGGCTTCATACAGCTGGTCCAGATCGGATCCCAGGCGTTCGTTTAAAGCGCGATAGAGAGCCCTTCCGTCTTTCATTTTCGAAAAATCTCTCAGCTCTTCCTTGTAGCTTGTCATTTGGGGAAACAGGTACTTGAGGTCTTGAACGGGATTGGTCAGCGCGCAGCCGATCGCACCAATTGCAGTAGAAGGGCTCAAGCCGACCAGGATCAAGAAGCCCAGCACAATGATAAACTCACGGAATTTTGCAGTTGGCCTTTTCATCATCTTGGTCATTATACAGAGCGTCCTAAATAAATGCGCATGTCGCTTGAGGCCCGAAGGGCCGCTAATGAATAGCCCCGGCCTGACTGCCGGGATCTGGAGTTTATACATTTTGAGGCCCGAAGGGCCGGAAGTGGCTAGGCCCGGCCGTCAGGCCGGGATACCAATACCGCAGAAATCGAGCGCCGAAGGCGCGGCACCTTGCATCCATACCCCAATTTCGGAATCGAGGCTATATTCGCAATCAGGATGAGCACCATAATCAATGCGATTTTCAGGCAGAACTCCTGGACCTGCTCGGCCGCCACGGAATCGAATATGACCCGAGATATGTTTTTGATTGAGTGCCGCGCCTTCGGCGCTCGATTTCATCCTGACGCTTATCCCGGCCTGACGGCCGGGCCTATTTCCTTTCGGCCCTTTGGGCCTTGCTGCCTTATGAGCATTCATTTGTGACGCTCTGCATAGCTGTCAGCCATTTTATGGTAAATGATCACACGCTGTCACCACTCCCCTTCATGATTCGGCAGGACTTCCCTTCTCTATATAGAGCGTCATAAATGAATACAAATAATTGTGGCCGCAAATACCCTCCGGGTAGGAACAGCAAGCCGAAGGTTGTGTGCGAATGCACCGGAAGACGGCGGATGCAGTTTGCTTCCATTTCGGCTTCAGCGCCCGGCAAAGGTGAACCGGATCCGCGACAGGTTTCTTAGTGGATCGAGCGGAACAGGTATGGTAGGTTGAGCACATCTCAGCCCGCTGATTTCAATCTTTGATCGAGGAGGCCACGATGATAGGCAGCATTGCTTTCTTGCTCCTCGGCGCCGCAGCCGCTGCTGCAACGCCGTGCGAAAATTTGGTAAATCTCAAGCTCGCCGACACAACGATCACCGCCGCCGCTGCTGTTCCAGCGGGGCCGCCTCCGGCGCGGGGAGCAGGCGCCAGAGGAGGAGCGCCTGCGGCAAACCTTCCAGCGTATTGCCGGGTTCAGATGGTCCTCAAGCCCACTCCCGATTCACTGATAAACATGGAACTCTGGTTGCCGACCGAAAACTGGAATGGAAAGTTCATGGGCGTGGGGAATGGCGGATTTGCAGGTTCCATCCAGGGGATGTATTTTGAGATGCCTGAGGCGCTTCGATTGGGTTACGCCACCGCAGGCACCGACACGGGCCACCAGGAGCAGGGCGGCAACTGGGCCATTGGACATCCGGAAAAACTCATCGACTTTGCCTACCGCTCAACCCACGAGATGACGGTCAAAGCCAAGCAGGTTGTGAAAGCCTTTTACGACCAGAACCCGAAGTACTCCTATTTCAAAGGTTGCTCCACAGGCGGCCGTATGGCGCTGATGGAAGCCCAGAGATATCCGGAAGATTATGACGGAATTATTGCGGGTTCACTCGCCAACCGGCATATCCATATGTGGACCGCAGGGGTTGCGCGAAGCATCGAACTTTCACGTCATCCGGAAGAAAACCTCTCGGCGGAGAAAGCGGCACTCGTGAATCAAATGATGATGAGTGCCTGCGACAGGCTCAAGGAAGGATTTCTGAACAATCCACGCGAGTGCAAAGTGGACTTCTCGAAGCTGCTGTGCGCCGCAGGCAAGGACGACAACACGTGTCTTACGGCGCCGCAATTGAAAACGGTCGAAACCTTCTACGGCGGAGTGAAAAACTCGAAAGGGGAATTGATCTTTTCGGGCCAGGCTCTCGGCAATGCGATCGGGCCGCAGCTCGGCACGAATCAGGCGCCGGCCGGCGTGTTCGACATTGTCCGCATCGCATTCAACGACCCGAACCTCGACTGGCAGAAATTCGACCTCGACAAAGACATGCCGGTCATCGACAAGGCAGCCGGTTACGTCGATGCCGTGAATCCGGATCTCAGCAAGTTCAAGTCGAGCGGCAAAAAGCTGCTGATCACTCACGGATGGGCCGATACCGGGATCACTCCGGAAACGACGATCTGGTATTACGATTCCGTCCTCGACAAAATGGGAAAAAATCAGAGCAACTGGATGCGTCTTTTCATGGTGCCCGGAATGGGTCATTGCGGCGGAGGACCCGGTGTCAATACCTTCGATTCCACCGGGGCCCTGGAGAAATGGGTTGAGAAAGGAATTGCTCCGGACCAAATGACAGGCAGGGGAGCGCAAGGGCTCACGCGTCCGCTATGCCCATATCCGCAATATGCCGAATACAAGGGGACCGGCGATTTGAAGGATGCGGCAAACTGGGTCTGCAAAACACCCGCTTCGGAACTCAAACCGAAGTAGTCGAGCCTCAATGAAGCCGGGAAGGAACTCAATCGTGTTGTGTTTGGGAAATACGCTTGCTTACGGTCGGGAGCGCCGGCGTCTCGCCGGCTCTTTTACGGTCTCTCGATGCTGCAAAAGAGCCGCCGGGACGGCGGCGCTCCCGGCTCGGAATTATTGAGTCTGCGCCGGGACACTCGCCATCTGAGAGAGATCCTCTGTATAGTAAATTGCCAGCCCTATGATGCCGTAACTGCTCGAGACTTCAACGTAACCATGCAACAGATTCAGCAGCGTTGGGTTTGGCGCAAAGAATACTGAGTTCAGATCGCTGTCACCGGGATAGCAAAGAACCTCGCTGACCTTCTGGTGCGGGCCAAGTGTGTAATTGCCGGTCGCAATGATATTGCCTGACGGGTCATACACAGTCATGGTATACGGAACCTGCGTTCCATAAGGATTTACCAGCGCAATGCCCGTCCAAAATTTTGCCCCCGTGTTCGAAGCCACTCCATTGGCGATTTGCGAAAAGAAAAACCCGGTACTGGGAACTGAATCGGCCGGAAGGGATGCATCGGCGCTATGGGAGCCGTTGCTGTATGTGAAATCCGTATAACCCATAAGGCCCGGCTGATCACCCTGGGCAATCAGATAGCCTACCTGGACCGCGCCGGTAGTCGGAATTTGGAAGACATCCGCGACCGAACCCAGGAACTGGCCGCCGACCGCTATTTGAAAACTTGTCGTTCCGACGAGATCCGCATTGTTGTCGTAGGCATTAAGCGTCACGTTTGCGGGGGATCCGCTGGTATTGATGATACCGATTTGAGTCGTTGTGCCGCCTCCAACTGCATAATGCGGGAAGAAGATCCGCGCCTCCGAACCCGGCGAAAATGCGCCGAGGGCCGCCAGTCGCGTTGAATTTCCCACTACCTCAACCCCCGACAGGGGAACTATGTTAGAGCTTAAAAGCTGTTGTACGGTTACATATCCTGCCGTGCTGGAGCTAAAATTAAAAACCGTCTGCGCCTTCGGAGCTATTGTTGCTGTCAACGACTGGCCGACCTGTCCCCCGCTTGTGTTGTACAGGGTAGCTGTGACATTTGTCGCATTCACCCCCGGATTGGAAACTACATAATAATTTGTAATCCCGTTCGCATCAGGGTCATGCCGCATGAACACTAGATCCGTGCCAGCTTGAGCAGTGGCGTTCGTTCCGGTGGAGAAAAGGCTGAAGGCCGGGTCAAAGACCAGGCTGAACCCCGCCAGCTTGAAATTCGACGTGGCCAGCACACTGCCCATTTGCGCAGTACTGGAGTTATTGTTTAAGAACATCTGGTAATACAACTCCGCGATTTGATCTCCACCTCCGAGACTTTGACTGAAAGTCGTCGGGAGCGGGGTCCCCGAACCGTTGTAGGCTGTGACATTAAGCTGGGCGGTCGAACTGTTGGGATTCAACAGGGCGATGCCGGTGGTGAATGCCCCTCCAAGACTCGACTGACTACCGTTCGCAGCAAGCGGAAACACAAGCGGGTATAACGAATTTGCTTCCAAAGCTCCCATATCCACAGTCCCCTGACCAGCCCCTGTCGCGGAGGCGACTCGCAGCCGTCCGCTATAGTCGAGGAACGGCAGACCCTGCACAGAATTGGTCCCCGCGTCGATTGCGGGCGAACCTGCCTGAAGCGAGAAATCGCCCGCCGACGGATTATTGAATTTGGGATTGCTGGTAGTCAGAGCCACCGACGGCACGACGGAACCGGAAGGAATCCCCCCCAGGTTGCTGCCCCCATTTCCGTAGACGATGGAATTGGCCACATAAGCGGAAGAGCCGGCGGAAGAGCCGGTTGTTGATAGAACCACCCCTTGCAGAGCGTTCTGGTAAATGGTGTTGTTGATTATGCGAGCGCTGCTCCCATATTCGATAGCGACCCCATAGCCGTTCGTGGACCGGACAATGATGTTGTTCGTGAGCAATGCCGAACCTGTACCAGTAGAAGGGGTGTAATTCAGGTCGATTCCCCCTCCATTATCCTCGATGAGATTGCTGTCGGCGACGACTGAGGCGGCTGTGCCTGAAAAGATCCCATAGCCATTCCCGCTCATCGTGTTTCCCAGAACCTGCACTGTAGGCCCGAAACTAGTCGAACTTGCAGCTTCTAAGTCCAAGCCGCCGGCATACCCCGCCGCCGTCGAATATGAATTATTCGAATTGAATACATTGTTCTGGACAACCAGATTTCCATCATAGACCTCAAGTCCATCGCCGTATGAATAACACTGGTTTGAAGGCGGGTTATTACATGTGAACGGCCCCCAGGTCTGATTCTGCGCAAATGTGTTTCCTTTAACGGTTCCCGAGCTGTCTATTAGGGCAGATCCTGCGCCCTGGTTCGATGTGAAACTTGAATTAAATATATCCACATTGGATCCGTAGGCATCCAATCCATCATTCCCGTTTCCCTGCACCGTGCTGTTCAGAACAGTCACCTGAGTGCCGGCGGCATAGGGGCCGGAGACAATCCCGGTCCCGGTGGAACCACTGACAGTCGAGTTTGTGATATCCACAACTCCGCCGCCGTCTATCAGTATACCGGCAGCGTTGGTGTCTCCGGTGCTGTCTGAAATCGTAGATTGGTCAATGGCCACAGACAGCGGCACATCGGTGGCAGGTTGATAGAGTTCAATTCCGGTATAACCGTTGTTGACCGTCAAACCCTGAAGCAGAACATTCTGAAGGCCTACGACCATGATATTTGACGGACTGCCTGAACTGCTGAGACTCGAGCCGTCAATAACCGGCGTCTGATTTGCTGCAGCGCGGATCGTAATGCCATGCAATGGGACGCCCTGGCTATTGGTGCTGATGGTCAAACCACTACCACTTTGCCCGATTGAGTACGTGGCGCTGTCCTGAATCTCGATAATGTTCCCCGGCTGCGCCGCGGCGAACGCATCAGTCAGGTCGCTATAGGAACCGCTTCCGGATGCGCTCTGCGAGACCGGCAGCACGGTATTCGAATCCGGGATATACACTCCTGCCCAGTATGGAATTCTATAGACAAATGATGTGTTCTTGCTTGTCACGGTCACAAGGCCCTGAAATCCGCCCGAATTTGGAGCCGTGACTTGAATCGAAACATTAATGGTTGCGGTCGATCCGGCCCCTATTGAAACATTGTTTTGATCGAAAGTAATGGAAGCGCCGGGGACAACCTGTATGACTCCCAGAGTGAATTGATCGGAAGCACTGGATGGGAGATTCGTAATGGCCAGCGGCAAGGAATAACTGTAACTTCCTGTATAAGAGTGAACGCCAAAGCTCAGGGATGTCGGAGAGAAAACTGCGGTCGCCGCAACCGCATTTCCCATATTCAACAAGCCGCTTCCGGCCTGCAGCACGTTGGCTGCGGTGGTCCCATCCACGGTTACATTTCCAGTCGCCGTGGTCGTCAGCAGAGACTTGATTGCGAGAGGCTGGCGTTGGAGACTCGAGAAGTGCTGGAGCAATGCCGCCGCGGCCCCGGCTACCATTGGAGTAGAGAAGCTTGTTCCCGAGCCCGTGGTAAAACCGCTTGGGTCGTACAAGGTCGCCGACGTGTTGGTGGTCGCCGACGAGTACACATTTTCCCCCACGGCAACCAGGTCAGGCTTAATGCTGAAGTCCATATTCGGTCCCACAGAACTGAAAGAAGAAATTACCCTCGCAGTGGCTGGAACTGACACAAGCGTTTGAGAAGTATATATCGATACCTG
>Ga0187861_10001629_pt1 | contig 22755 bp, 28 predicted proteins | sample June2016WEW_10_1_3_FD_132986 | JGI IMG/M metagenome (GOLD analysis project Ga0187861, IMG submission 132986) | Peatland microbial communities from SPRUCE experiment site at the Marcell Experimental Forest, Minnesota, USA - June2016WEW_10_100 | ecosystem: Environmental > Terrestrial > Soil >...
CCCAATGCGGATGGAGGACTTCGCGGTCACGTGCCCGCTCGTCCCGGGTGTACCACACCTCGTATCCGGTTCCTGTTCGTCGCCCCGCGCGTTTGGATTGGGCTTCCTTCAGACCCCACCTCGCGGTGACGCCCTTGCCCTTCTCCTAGCCTTCGGCTCCGCGATCACCTGGCGCGAGGACTTTCACCTCGCTCGTTCTGTGCCATGCCTGGCACACACGTAGAAGACAGCCAAGCGGCCATGGGGATGGGCTGCACCCGCGTGGCGGAACGGGTGTGCGCCGCGGTGGGGTTGTTAGCGGAAGCTCCCTCGCAATTCGTGAACGCCGAGAGCGTGGCCCAGGGCGGGGTCCTCTGGGCGCTGCCGGCCCTGGTGGCCAACGGGCTGCTGCGGCACGCCCGCACCTGCTTCCGGTTACCGAAAGGCTTCTACAGTCTGATCCAGGTGTTCTTGCTGCTGGCCTATATGGCGCTGGCCCGGATCAAGACCATCGAGCAGCTGCAGTATCATCCCGCCGGCGAGTGGGGCAAGCTGCTGGGCTTGGATCGCATTCCCGAAGTGCGCACCTTGCGGGAAAAAGTGAAGGCGCTGGCCGAGCCGACGGCGGTGGGCGCATGGGGCCAGACGCTGTCGCAGGAATGGATGGAACAGGACCCGGACGCGGCGGGGTTCCTGTACGCGGACGGGCACGTGCGCGTGTACCACGGCGCGCAGACCCAGTTGCCCCGGCGCTATGTGGCGCGGCAACGATTGTGCCTGCGGGGCATGACCGACTACTGGGTGAACGACTGGTTGGGGCGGCCGTTCTTCGTGGTCAGTTCGCCGTTCACCGCCGGTTTGTTGGAGACGCTGAAACGCGCCATCGTGCCGCGGTTGTTGGCCGAGGTGCCGGGACAACCCTCGCCGGAGGAGCTGGCGGCCGATCCCTCCCTCCACCGGTTCACGTTGGTCTTTGACCGGGAGGGCTACAGCCCCGAGTTTTTCCAAACCATGCGCGGCCTGCGCGTCGCCTGCCAGACCTATCACAAGTACCCCAAGGAGGATTGGCCGGAGGCGGAGTTTGTCGAGTACGTCGTGCCCCTGGCGCACGGCGAGCAGGTGCGGATGCAGCTGGCCGAACGGGGTACGCGGCTGGGGGAGAACGTCTGGGTGAGGGAGATTCGCAAGCGCACCGAGACGGGACATCAAGTGTCAATCTTGAGCACCAATTTCCAGGTGGATCTGGTCAGCGTCGCCGCCCATATGTTCGCGCGTTGGTCGCAGGAAAACTTCCTGCAATACATGATGCAACACTTTGCCATTGATCGGCTGGTCGACTATCAGACTGGCCTCGCCGATGAGACCGCTAAGGTGGTCAACCCGGTCTATCGCAAATTGGAAAGCGAGATCAAAAGCAGGGCCGCCAAGCTGAGCCGGACGCTGGCCCGGTTTGGCGCCATCGCCCTGCCGGCGGAATTAGAGGCCCGACAGGTGGCCGCTTACGAGCGAGAGAAGGGACGGCTGAAGGAAGAGATCGATTTTCTCCAAGTCGATCTGGCAAAGCAGAAGGCCCAGCGGAAAGAAACCCCGAAACATGTGCGCCTGGCGGATCTGCCCGAGCAGGAACGCTTTGTGCCGCTCTCGCCCACGCGCAAGCAGTTCCTGGACACGATCAAGATGATTGCCTACCGGGCCGAGACCGCGCTGGCGGGCATGCTGTGCGAGACGCTATCGCGTACCGACGAGACCCGAGCGCTATTGCGGGAGATCTTTGCGACCGAGGCGGACTTACTTCCGAACGAGGCTGCAGGGACACTGACGGTTCGACTGCACCACCTGACCAACCACGCCTCCGACGAGGCGGCCCGTTATCTGGCCGAACAGCTCAATGCGACGGAATCTGTGTATCCGGGCACGAACCTGCGCTTGGTCTACAAACTCGTCTCAGATTGAAATCCGCGAGGTAAGGAGTCCTGAAACTGAGGCGCGTCAGGATTGCCCTGGCGTCTTCCAGACGGCCCAACTTCGCGTAGGCCTCCCCCAGGTATTCCAGCGCCTCCGGGAAGTCCGGGCGGAGGCGTAACGCCTGGTCATAGGCCTTCAGCGCCTCGGCAAACTGGCCGGTCTGGCGCGACGCGAATCCCAGCTCATTCCACGCCTCGGGAAAATTCGGACGGATGTCCACGGCGCGACGGAAATCGCCAGCCGCCTCTGCAAAGCGCTTCGCCGCCTTGGCCTGCAAGCCCTTGTTGTACTCCGTGTCGGCCGAGCGCGACGCTACCGGGGCGGGAACCGATCTGCTCCCCACGGCGAGAACCGGCACGGGCATGCCGAGAGCAACGAGCAAGACGAGACACGGCATGCGACCCGCAGGCGACCGGAAAGACATGGCACCCCTCCTCCGGGATTCCGGACCCGTTTCACTTGTCCAAACCGTGGCGGGGCCGGGAAAGTTCCCGGCCGACGAGTCTCTCAACCGGAGGGAAGATGGCGTGGCTACACCCGGTCCTTCGGGGCCACACGCCACCAGATGACGGCGCTCCGCCTCCGTATGGGCGCCACCAAGCTGGAGCCCACCCGCTGAAGCTTGGTCCTGAGGAAGGCGAGGAGCTGTCGTTCCTGCTCGGGATCCGTGAGCCGCATCTGTTCCTTCCAGAACTCCGCGGCCTCCTGGAGATCCCCGAACGGCTGGTCGAAGTGATAGCCGATGATCTGGACATTGGCGTAGATGCCGAGGCCGTGCAGGAGTGTGACCGTCCGCAGGTAATCCTCCCGCATCGGATACGGCCGGCCGAGCAACAGAGGATACAGCTCCCCGAGATAGAACTTCTCCGCGCCTGGTCCCACGTTCTGGACCAGGGCGATGGCCCGGCGCGCCAGCGGCTCGGCTGCGGTGAGGAACCCGAGCAGATCCTCGAAGATGGGCGCCACGTTGGCGACGAGGATCAGGTCGTGGGGGACGATCTCGACTTCCCCCCAGGCGGCGGGGATGCAGGTGACGTTTGTGAGGCGATGGCGCGCGATGGTTGCCCGGAGTTCCTCCAGCATGGCCGGGGCGGGCTCCAGGGCTGTGACCTCTTCCACCGACTTGGCCAGCGGCACGGTCAGTGCTCCCACGCCGGCCCCCACGTCGAGGGCGGACCGGCAGCCGACCAGGACGGGCTCGACGGCCCTGAGGGTCTGCGCCGGGAAGTCGCTGATCTGCACCGCCTGACTGAACCAGCGGGCGCGGCGCGTGGACCAGAGGTATTCGTCGCCTTTGGAATGCGAGCCCACGGATGGCTCCGGTGAATGAGGGCGGCTACTTCACCCCCAAGATCGCCAAGGATACACGGCACCCGTTGGGTTCAGCAGGCGCGAATCTTGCGGGCGATGGTCAGCCACTCCCGGTGCGTGACCGGGCCGCCATCCGGGACCTCGGCGAGATCCACTTCTTCGAGTGTGAGCAGGTCGAATCGATCGGGCGGGAGGAGCGCGCGCACGTCGGCCTCGTCGAAGAAGTGGACGACCTTCCCCTTCGGGTCCACGCGGGTGTTCGGTTCCGGGTATGGATCCCAGGTGGCGTAGCCAGCTTCGTGAGTGGAATAGTTGGCCACGGCGATGAGCCCGCCGTCTCGCGTGAGGCGCCACAGTTGGCTCACCATGGTCTGGCGGACAGGCGCCGGCTGGAGATGAATCACATGCATTGCGACTAGGCTCAAGATATTTGACACACGAAATCAGCTAGCCAGAAGCAAAACCCACTCTTCGACAGGAAGATCCCAGAGGTGACTCGGAAAGCACCTGTTCGGCGATGTGTCTATTTCGGTGTGCCCAACTGTGCGGTTTCTGCGGAATTCTTACGCACATTCCGAACTTATTAGCGCTTGCTCGACCAAGTGACTTGAGTCTTCCTTGATACTCAAGACCTCGGCGATCAGCTGGATTTCTGACTCCTCAACATCTCCGTTCCGCCCCCTCATGGAAGCTACAGGCGAATCTGTCTTTCCCAGGCCGTATCTTGAGGCAAGCGCATTTCTGAGGTCAGAGATGAAGGGCGCGCGTGTGGAGGACGAGCGGCCGAAGAGTTCCTCCGCCCTTCCCTTGTCTCCCATCTCACTGGACGCATGGACCAGAATCAGATCGCGGGTCATCCGAGTGGCGGCGTCCAAGTGTCCATTCAATGGCTCTAGAACATTGTAAGCATCATTGGGCTTTCGGACGCGGATATAGGTGGCTCCCAATGCTGTTACGAAATGTGGCTGTTGGTCACTGAACGGTGTGTTTTCCATGCCGTCCTGGAAAGTTCTTATGGCGTCTGCGAGGCTATTGACCCGAAGATGGGTCAATCCCAGGAGATGATAACTAAGCCAGTCTTCCCTGGATTTCCGGTACTGAACCGATAGCATCTCTCGGGCAGCGTCAATTCTCCTCATTAAGATCAAACTCAGAGCTCTTGAGGTTCGCGTATGATTATCCCGGGGGAACAAGCGCAGCGTCTCGTCGTAGGCGGCGAGGGCTGCGTCGTACTCGCCTAGCGCTCGCAGGACTCCCGCCCGGCCGTTGCGGGCGAAGATATTCCGGGGGGAGATTTGCAGCGTCTCGTCGTAGGCGGCGAGGGCTGCGTCGTACTCGCCTAGCGCTCGCAGGACTCCCGGCCGGCCGTTGCGGGCGAAGATATTCCGGGGGGAGATTTGCAGCGTCTCGTCGTAGGCGGCGAGGGCTGCGTCGTACTCCCCCTGGGCCTTCAGGACCTCGGCGCGGCCGCAGCGGGCGAACACGTCTCGTGGGAACATCCCCAGCGTCTCGTCGTACGCCGCCAGGGCTGCGTCGTACCCCCCCCGGGCCTTCAGGACCTCGGCGCGGCCGTTGCGGGCGGACGGGTTTCGTGGGAACATCCCCAGCGTCTCGTCGTACGCCGCCAGGGCTGCGTCGTACTCCCCCTGGGCCTTCAGGACCTCGGCGCGGCCGTTGCGGGCGGCGATGTCCTCAGGAAAATCAAGGAGAATTGCATCGTATACAGCCAGCGCAGCCTCGTACTTACCCTGCGTCTTCAGGACGCCTGCTTGTCCGTTCCGGGCATAGCCACTACTATCCGGGCACTTCTTCAGACTCTCGTCGTATATCTGGATGGCATCCTCATATCTGCCCTGCGCCTTGAAGGCCTCTGCAAGGGCGCTGTACGCCGCCGCCCCTCCCCCATGTTGAACCGACTTTCGCGCCGCCTCCAACGCCAGTCCACAGTCACCCATATGGGTGAGTACAACGGAAAACTGTTGCCAAGCCCACGAATCCGTAGAGTCGAATTCAACGGCCCAGTCCAAGACTTGGCGTGCAAAGATCGGCTCCCGACCATCAAACGCGATTTTTGCGACATTGCACAACGACTTCACGAGATACTCTGTGCCGCCCCGAGAGCGTTGGTATTCGACCAACTCTACCAAGAATCGCGATGCATGATGAAGGTCGCCCCTCATGATGGCACTGGATATCACCTCGATTTGAGAGTCCACTGCCTGTTTGATCTTCACCCTATCCAGGGGGACGTATTTCCTCCTTACAGGGTCTCGCGACTCCCGCCCAACTTCCTCGTGAACGAATGACTTGATGCGAGCTATCACTTCGCCATGCGCATCGGTTTCGTGTTCGATTCGCGCCTTCACGCTCAGAGCTATGGTGTTTAGTAAGTGGGGCAGACGCGAGATGAGGCTCAGCCTAGGATCCGATGCGTACCTGACTACCCACTCACCTACTCCTGCCGGGGTCTTACTGGAAACCTGCTGAACGAGGGCCGTGAGAGCGCCACTGGAGGTGAGCAACCGCTTGGCCTCTTCAGCCTCGTGATACTCAGTAAAATGTACCGCCACGGCTTCCTCCCAGGCCCGATGCACAGCTATAACCGAAGATTGGGCATCCAAGATCACGGAGAGGTAGGATTCAACTCGATTTAGGCCTGCGGTCCGGCACAATCGAAGGGCTCCATCAAGATCAGCAATCTCGGGTAAGGGTATTGCGAGCAAGATAGAATCTAGAAAGCGAGAAAGCTCCTCGCGAGCGAACTGCGTGTTAAGTGAAGCAACTGCTGCTAGACGGGTTTCATCGCTGAGGCTCCCGTCGAGAGCGATGAGCGCAAATAGCAGTGTACGCAACTTCTCCGGTCGATCACGAAACTGCTTGAAGACGTCACCTGGCTTGATCTGCTCTGCAGAATAATGCTCCGCATCAGGGTAGGTCATGACGAGGTGCCTGACGGCAGCGTGGCCATCCGCCTGCCTCGTCGCACCATCACTAAGCTCGACCACAGTACAGGTGTTGGGATCGTCAACAATCGCGACCCCGGCCATGCCGGATACCCAGATTGCACTCACTGCCTAGAGTTCCTCCCAGATCACTCCCTTGGCACTGGCAAGTTCCTTTGCTGCACCCAAGAGCGCTCTGTCTTGTGGACGCCTCCCAAATTTCGGTACCAGGACTCGTTCAACGGCCCTGAAATTGAAAGGGCCACAAATGTGCACTTCTACGTAGCAATCGTCCCGACGATTGCTCGTGGAGGTAAGCAACAAGGCCGGGAAGGCGTCCACGGTTGTATGAGCGTCCAGCCGCGGCTCGACCTTCACAGATGCTAGGATGTCCCGCCGGTCCCAAGTTGTAATATAGCCGGTCGGTGGAGGCTTTCCAGGAACCAGCCCATGACGTGCGATGAAGGCGTACGAGTTCTCTTCCAGAAGGGTTGCTCGGGAGGCGATAGCAACATCCTTCAGCTGAATGGAGATCGGGCCGTATGATGTCAAGCCTTTCCCATCAAGCGATAACGCCGCAAAATTGACCTCGCGCGCATAGGTGCCGAAAAGAATCGCGTCCACCGCGGCGCGATGCCGATCGTATTCTATCTTCGCTGGCTGCCTGGCACCACCGATGAGTTGCTCGTAATACGAGGCATGAAGAACGTCCTCATTCGAGAAGAACCACACGGCAAATTCTACTGAGCAATTCAGAACTGCCTTCGAAAGCTTCGCCTCGGCCTGGAAGTCTTGGAATAGCCCAGTCACACTACGGGTGGCGGCGTTTAATGCAGATTGTCGGTAGCGCTCATCAAGCGCGGCTAGCTCATCGGGGCGGGAAGCCAGTATCACGTTAGGGTAACCCCGCCAATTGTTACATGTGCGACACGATGGCTCAATGCCAGCGTAGGATTCATTACAAATTGGACAGTTTCCGAACAAATTGGAGTTCATTTACTATGGACCGAAGCTCACGTTAAGACGAGATTCCATCATGTCACAGGCAGGACGGAGGGTGTGAACCCCATGGGCTATTGACGCCATTTCCCTCCGACTGGGGGGAGTTCAGACGAAAGCCTGACATTGTGCCCCCACCCGGACTCCCAACAATATATTGGCACGAGCAAGGTCTGGGTGTCAATCTACAAGACGCGATCGCGCTGCCTCGAGCGCCATCCTCACGGCCCCCTTCGGGTCGGCCGCGCGCAGGATGGAGTCATCGCCGATCCCCTCGCGCCGCAGCTCCCAGGTCTGCAGGCCGATGACGGCGGTCCCTTCGATTTTCGCGAAGGCGATCTCGGACAGCGTGCCGTACTTCCCACCGATCGCAATCACCGCCTGCGCGCAGCGAACAACCAGGATGTTCCGCGCATAGCCCAGTCCGGTGGGGATCGGGTACGTCACGTAGGGGTTCGCATCGCCCGGCCGCGTGCCCGGCAGGATGCCGATAGTGACCCCGCCCTTCCTGTGAGCGCCACGGCAGACCGCCTCCATCACGCCTCCCAGGCCGCCGCAGACCAGGACCGCGCCGGCCGAGGCGATCTCCGCTCCGACCGCCTCAGCCAGAGCGGCGATCTCGGGGGTGGGATCATTCTCACCGATGACGGCGATAACCAGGCGACGAGTCATGAAACGCTCCTCAATGGAAAACCGACAACGGACAACCGAAACCGAACGACGTCCGGAACAAGGCGGGGGTTCCCCGACGTCCTTCCGGGGCCGTTGTCGGTTTTCCATTGTCGGTTTGAAAATTGGCAATGCCGCCAGGGTGGCGCTTACTCTTGCCGAACCTCCACCGGTGTAGGTCCCTTGGTCTTGGCCATGAAGCCGACGGCGTAGGGGCAGAGCAGGGGAACCCGAACGATGGCCTCCCCCTCCTTGTGATAGGCGACCATGCGGATGGCGTAGCCGTTGATGCTCCCGGAGATCAGCCCGCCCTTCACGTACCCCCAGCGCTGCTGCCGGTGCCCGTCGTTGATCGCCACGACGATGGACGTCCCCTCGTCGTGGAAATCCTTGATGTCCACGCCCGAGAGCTTGGTGGTGGCCTTCTTGTCACCGTACATCGGATGGGAATGGTAGTCCCCCACCAGCTCCCAGCGGGAGGTCACTCGCACCGCCTCCTCCACCCGCTGGCCCCGGTGCCAGTCCATGTGCACTTCCTGGAACTTTCGCCGGGCCGTTTGGTACGGGACCACGAATTCCACCATGATGCGCTCCGGCTCGCGATGACCAAGGAGGATGCCGAAACACTCCCGCCGGTACACCTCGACGGTGGAGACGAGAAGGCCGATGAAGGCATTTTCATTCAGATAGATTTCCATGAAAACCCACTCCAGCCAGATCGTCCTTGCGGTTCCGGGGCCTCCCCGCGAACCGCTCTCTTCCAACCCCCCGGGTGAGTAGCGCTCATCCGCTCATGCGCCCGGGCGCTGGGACAATAGGCGCGACGCTTGCTCCCGCACCTCGGCCCGGGAAGATCCCGCGGCCACCGCCCGCAGATCCTGGCGCAGCAGGTACGGAAGCAACCCCAGGACCACGCGCAGCGGGGTGGTCGGGTTGTTCGCCAGCGCCACCTTCACCGGGTATCGCGCAATCCAGCGGTCGTCCTGCGCGATGACCTCCAACACCTCCGGCGCGGCCCGGCGGGAAGCCGCCAGCTTCACGACTTCCGCCTCGGTGAGGCGGGGATTCCCCAGGATCGTTCGCACCACCCGTGCGTCAGGATCGAAGAGCAGCCGATCCAGCACCCTGGCAACCGGCTGACGAGCCAGCGAGATGCGGAACCCCACAGGCTCTTTGGGCCGGGGAACCGTCTCGTCGTCCTGGGGGTCCCGGCGAGGTTTCGCCTGGGAGAAGAGTCCCGCGCTGACGTGCCCGTTCGCCTCCAGGACTGCTTGCGCCCCCTTCAGATGATCGGCCCCCAGGACCCGCGCCAGGCGCCTCGCGTCAAGCAGCCCAAGGCAGATCGTCTGGGCCACGCGTTCCCCGGCGGCCACCCGATCCCACAACTCTGCAATGGTCCAGGCCGCCTCCTCCGCTGTCCGCGCTTTCAGGTGTTCTCCGAAGCGATGCAGGCGCAACTCCGGGTCAGTGATTCCACCCAGGAGCACCAGCAGCCGATCTGTTACGTGCCATGCCCGGCGACACCGGACCGCCTGAAGGAAAGCTTGCAGGAGCTGCAAGAAGCGGAGCCGGGCGGCACCGTCCATAGGGTGATAAAATGAAGGTCCGCGGGACCGGAGACCTGCGAGACGTGCGGCTGGTCGACGATCCGGGAGGATCGCACCAGCGACCAGGGGATCGAGGCTACGAGCTTTCGAAGTTACTCGGCCGGGGGGATGCGCACACCTTGGTGGAGGGTAAGGGATTCGAACCCTCGACCTCCGCGTTGCGAACGCGGCGCTCTCCCAACTGAGCTAACCCCCCCTGCCTGGGCTTCACGCCCGGGCTGCGACCAACCGCTCGTTCGACAGGCTTCTGTCAGCCCCGTGCGCCCGAAGGCGTCCTGGAGACTCCCACTGCGTGATCTCGCTGCCGTCACGACGAGCCCGTCAAGGATTGCCGTGCCGCCCTCGGGTTAACACTTTGTGGATTACGGGGCCGCCAACCTGTGGGAGGTGACCACTATATCCAATGCAGGATGGGCTGTCCAGGCATTTCTGATTGGTCTGGCTGCTGAGTTTATAGGCAAGTCTGACAACAACTTGCGGATTTTAGCACAGAGGACTCACCGGATAAATCCTTGAAACTATAGACAGTAACTTACTGATTCTGAACGATTAGTACCCCTGTTCTTCCGACTCCTCCTCCGGCCCGCCGCCGAAGTCCGAGTTGATCGGCATGCCCTTCTTGCACATCGGGCACTCCGCTGGAGCGTAGGTCGGAAAGTCCCGCGTCACAACGGTGAAAAGAGGGTACTTGAACTTCATTCGGGTGCTTCGACGCCAGATGGCGCCGACGCCGACGACCTGTCCCCCCATGCCCTCCACCAGCCTGATCAGTCGCTTGACCGTCTCTCCCGTCGTTAGGATATCCTCGACAATCAGGACTCGCCCCCCTTCGGCAAAGAACGCCCGGTACTCGGGCTGGACGACGACCCCGGTCCGCCGATCAGCCGTCTTCACCTTCGTGGCGAAGATGAAACGGGGGCGCGATGGATGGGCGCGGGCCACGCAGTGCCCCAGGAGACCGGCCCCGTATCCCGTCGTCAGCACCAAGTCCACCGGGAATCGGCCGAAGTGCTCGGCGATGATGTCCCCCAGGCCCTCGGTGAAGGTGGGTTCGGTGGTGACCAGCGCCTTGGCCACGTACTCGGAGGTATGGCGACCCGACCGCAGCACAATGTGGTCATCGGTCCGGTAGGCGCCCGTTCGTTGGAGAATCCCCCGGTTCAAACGCTCCAGGATCTCTTGATCGGGGTGGACAGGCTTCTCGCGCGTCGCCATAGGCCTCCCTGTTTCTCCCCCTCATCCACGATCAAGGGAACCACCTGGTTCCGCCGAACATCCCACAGTTCTCGCTCCCGGATATCCCGGGTCGCGATCGGCTCATGGCAGGAAGAGATGCCCGCCGCCACGCAGGCGGTGAGCCTGCGTTCCCGGGCGACGGTTGGAAAGTTCCCAGGCACGTCCAACGAATCGCTCTCCCCCATCGGGTCATGCGCTGCGCTGGGGCCGGCGCTTGTACTCCTCAATCAAGCCGTGGTCGGCGAAGCTGTAATGATCCTGCCGCCCGACGATCACGTGATCCACGAGTGGAACGCGGAGCAGGTCGCCGGCCAGAACCAACTCCTGGGTGAGCGCCCGGTCGCCTGCGCTGGGCTGCGGGTGGCCCGAGGGGTGGTTGTGCACCAGGATGGCGGCGGCCGCGTGGTGCCGGTTGGCCCGCTGCAGGATCTCCCGGGGATAGACGGGACTCTCCGTGAGGGAACCCTCACTCAGCGTCTCCAGCGCCATGACCTCGTTCCCCCCGTTCAGCAGGATGACCTCACAGCGCTCGACCTGCAGCCCGCGCAGGCGCGGGGCCATCAGCTCCACCACGTCCTTGGAGCTGGTAATCCGCGGGCGGGCCGCCCGTTCCACCTCGGCCAGCAGCCGGCGGCCCAGCTCCAACGCGGCCTTGACCTGGGCGATTTTGGCCGGACCCAGCCCCTTCGCCTCTGCCAGCGCGTGCGGGTCGGCGGCGTCCAGGCCAGCCAGGCCGTCCCAATCCTGCAGCAGGATCCGCGCCAGGTCTACGGCGCTTTGCCCGCGCGCCCCGGTCCGGAGGACGATCGCCAGAAGCTCGGCGGTCGTCAGCCGGCGGGGCCCCTCGGCCAGGAGCCGCTCGCGAGGGCGCTCACCCTCAGGCCAATCCCGGATCGCGTAGCGCTTCGGGCTCATCCAGGCAACCGGGCGACCCCGCAATAGGACAATCGGGCAACTGGGCAACGCGGCAACCCCGGAACCCCCGATGGCCAGATTGCCTGAGTCCCAGGTCGCCCCTAATCGAGGGCAGAGGATATCAGGATTCCGCCGGGGCTCCAACGCAATTTTGGTCGGCGCGAGGGCCCGGCCCTGGCCCCATCTCAGGCAACGCTGGCAAGCAGGAGCAGCAGGGTCAGGGCGATCCTCGCCGCCGCCGTGCCCCAGGCGACCAGGTTGAACGGGATGGAGTTCACATGGCGACCCATGATCTCCGGATCGTTGATGAGCATGAGCATGACCACGAGGACCAGGGGGAGCAGGAGTCCATTCAGCGTCTGCGACCAGAACATGATCCTCAAAAATGCGTGAAGCTGACCATCTCAGCCTTGCGGGTTGGCAAATTACAGACACAAAAAGCTATACTGAGCCTCGATCGATGCGCATGACAGAAATGCCCCCACAGGGGAAGTTTGTGTCACGGGCCCAGTAGTAGTCGGAAAGTCCGTTTTTCCATCGAGGGAGACCCACTCGACCTATATCGGAGCCATGTGGCTGATCCAGCGTTTTTGTAGCAAGCTCAAGCTGCGCTGGTTGATCCCGAAATATTTGCAGGTACGCCTCCTGAGCGGGGGGACGAGTTCCTTCCGAAAATGCACGCCAGCGAACGGCGGAGGCTCCCCCAAGACTTTCGTTTTTGCAAGTTTGCCAATCGCTTGCCACGTCTAGAGCCCTACGAAAAATAGTCAGCTTCGCGCTTTTTTGAGGATGATGGCCACGAGCGGCGCCCGGGGGAGGAGGATCGGCGCCGCCCTTTTTCCTTCTCCGGCCTCGCGCGCCACTCCCCAACCGGGGCCGGGACGCCCGCAGCAGGCTTGTGCCGGGTTGGCAAGACTGTTATCCTCCCGACGAGGAGACCCGCGCCGGCTAGGTGCGCATCATCTTGCCGGGCGGCGGGGATACCGAGTTCGGTGGCCGGAGCCCGGGACACGAGTCGTGGCGGCTGGCTCCCTCGGACAGCGTCGAGGTCGTGCCGCACCTTTTGGCCCACGACCCCCGATCGCTGTCCAGCCGCCTAACGATCCGTCCCGCCCACCGAAGCAGGGGTGAGCGCCTGTGGAAATCATCAACCGGGATCGGAGCGCCCCGTTCACCACCAAGGATGGCTCCGAGATTCGCTCGATCCTGGATCGGACGAACTCGGCTGCGACGAACCAGAGCCTGGCCGAGGCCACGCTCCTGCCGGGCGCGGAGACCGAGGAGCACTATCATCCCCAAACCGAGGAGTTTTACTACGTCCTCCGCGGCCGGGGTCTGATGTCCGTGGAAGGGGAAAGGCGGGAGGTCGGGCCGGGCGACGCCATCCTGATCCCGCCCGGGACCCGGCACACGATCCGGAACATCGGGCGGGAATCCCTGGTGTTCCTGTGCTGCTGCGCCCCGCCCTATTCGGACGAGGACACCGTCCTGGTGGACTGAAAGCGTTCGGACGTTCGAGTGTTCGGCGGTTCGGCTGTTCCTGATCCGAGGGAACCATCGAACCACCCAACTGTCGAACGCGTTTGGAGGTGATAACTTTACGTCAGATGAAAGAGCGTGACTTCCGGCAGGGCGTTCAGGCGGACGGGGGTGAACGTGGTGCCGCTCCCGCAGCTCACGTACAGATGGGACGTGTTGATCCGGTATGGGCCCACGGGGTAGGGGGAGCGTCGGGATGGCCGGGTCGAGCCCCCGCGGGCCGCGCGCGACTGGAACGCATACAAAGCCCATGAGGAATCCGCGATGAGACCAGAGACGGATGCGACCAAAGCCAAGCAGATCCGGCCGGGCGTGGCCGCCATCATCCGGAACGCGGAGGGGCAGATCCTCCTGCAACGGCGGTCCGATAACGGCCTGTGGGGACTCCCGGGGGGATCGGTGGAGATCGGGGAGTCGGTTCGTGACGCGATCATCCGGGAGGTCCGGGAGGAAACCGGACTCGCGGTGGAGGTCCTTCGCCTGATCGGCGTCTACTCGGATCCGGCCTTCCAGATCGTCCGGTACCCGGACGGCAACGTCGTGCACTACATCAGCACCCTCTTCGCGTGCCGGATCTTGTCCGGGAAGCTCCAGACCTGCGACGAGACGCTGGATCTCCACTTCTTCGACCCGGCCAATCCCCCCGCGGATCTGCTGCCGATGCACCGCCTCCGGATTCAGGATGCCATGGCTGGCAATCCTGCCGCCTTCATCCGCTAGGCCGCCGCCTCGATCCGTCTGGCCAGGTCAAAATCCTTCCCGGTGAGCCCGCCGGCGTCGTGGGTGGACAATGTGAGCGTCACCCGGTTGTAGGCAACGCTGATGTCCGGATGGTGCCCCGCCTTCTCCGCCAGACCGGCCACCGTGTTCACGAAGAACACGGCCTCTTTGAAATTCGCGAAGGCGTACTGCTTCTGGATCGCGTTCCCGGCCTGCCTCCACCCCTTGAGGCGGGCCAGGCGTCGCTTGACTCCCGCGGCACCCAGCCTTGCCATGTCCCCTCTCCCGTTCGAATCCAAGACGCCTGACGCCCGCGGCGACGCACGCATCGCGCGGAACCCGGGCGTCTCCAGGGCACATTGTACCCTACGGAGGGCCGCCTCGGAAGGCCGGACCTCGTCGGACCCGAGCTTCCCTCTGGCAAGGCAGACCCACCGTCAATAGGCAGGTCGGGACGCCGGGCTTTTGGTTTGACAGCCCAATGGTCCGTTGCTCATCTAGAGCCATTTCGTCAAAGAAAAACAATTATTTATATAAACAGCGGCTTCAGACCATCGTTTTTGCTTCTTACAGCTATTTTGATTAATGTTGTCAGGCACTTATGTCACATTCGAATTGAAACCACTGTCCGCTTTCTGTCCGTGTTCTTAGCGGCTCACGCCTCTGGACGATTGAGGGATGGCCACGGGTAGAATGACCACGTTGGGCTGTCCGCCGCTCAGATGCTCCTGGGTCCTCCGAATCGCCACGCGCAGGTCGTCTCCGCTGACGATGTTGTACCGGTCGAAGATGCTCCGGGTCCTATGGCCGCTGATCTCCATGGCCACCCGCTCAGGCACGCCCGCCCGCACCATGTTCCGCACGGCGGTTCGTCGTGCGTCATGGAAGAGCTTCCCCGGCACCCCAGCCGCCTTGCATGCCTTCTTCCAGGACTTCTTAAAGTCCCCTATGGGCTCGCCCCTTCGATGAAAGACGTAGGCTGAGAGGCTGGCTGTCCCGTTAGAGCTGGTGTACTGACGGGCAGCCCATCGCCGTTCAAGGATTGCCCGTAGCTCACCCTCCAGGGGCACTTGGCGCCCGTGCTTGTTCTTGGCCTCCTCTGGTCGAAGCCGGATTACCTGCCCGTCCACGTCCGACCAGCGTAAACTGATGATCTCGCCTTTCCGCCAGCCGGTGAAGAACGCGAAGCGGGTGAAGTCTTGGAGGTGCTCTGGGAGGTTGTGGATCACCGCCTGAAGTTCGGCCATCTCGAAGAAGCCCTTCCGCTCCCGGCCTGTCTCACTCAGGCGCCGGATTGCGGGCATAGTGCTCAGGTGGTTCCGCTGAATGGCGAGCCGGTAGCTCTGGGCCAATAGCTGTAACTCCCTATTGATCGTAGACGGTGCGACCTTCTCTGCAAGACGACTCTCGATGTAGGAATCCACCGCCTCCGAGGTCACGTTCACTGCCCGCCGATCCCCGAAGGTTGCCTTGACGGGTTTCAGGTGGGACGTGACTGGCTGGGACAACGTGCCCTGAAGCCGGTAGTGGGCTTCGAGGGCGCCCAGCAGTTCGCCCACGGTTACCCGTTGCTGGGTGGGACCAATAAAGGGCTTGGCTCCCAGTTGGTCCGCCGCGATTTCCTTCAGGCGAGCCTTCAGGAGTTTCTCCGCCTGCTTCCGGTCTGGTGACTCAGCACTCTCCCGGATCTCTTTCCCGCGATGGTAGTAGCTAATCCACAGGTGAGCGCTCCCCTTCCGCTCGAAGATTCGCCCCATCCCGCGCATCCGCCGCCGTGTGGTGTTTTCCGCCTGTTCCATCGCTATCTCCTTAGCGACTACTTCGCCTTGGTCCGGAGGAGCGACTCCAGGGCTTCGATGATCACGGCACGGAGGTCGCTGTGTTGCTCCACTGCCCGGATCTTCGCTGCCCGCCAGACCGCTTCCGGCAATTCCACTGTCGTTTTCACCTTGGCCTCCCCTGTTTGCTTCCTTTGTGGTTTCACATAATAGAATATATACGGCATTACGGGAGGTGTCAAGGAAAGTCTTCAGCGTCGCTGCTGTTGGCGAATGTACCGGTCAATGCCATGGCTGCTGAAGCGCAGAGCGGTCCCCAGGCGAACCGTAAACGGGAGCTTGTCGGCCCGGCGGTAAAGCCAGTCCTCGGAGACGCCCAACCTGGCCGCTCCATCCGACACCGTGAGCAATCGGTCTTCCCCTTGCGACTCCGAACGGGTGCTGGTCCCGTTTCCAGTCAGAAGACGCGAGAGCAGGAGAGCCTGAACGCCGGCCAGGCGTGCCAGAAGATCCGCTGCCACAGGGGGCGACAGGTCCTTGGCCAGCTCGGGATTCGCAGCGATTTCATCCAGCGTGGGGACAGGGGCCATTACGAAGCCTCACTTACCATCAGTGGATCTATTTCTCAGGTCCTTTGCCGATCATTCAAAGAGGGCATGCAACCAATTCCATCTGAGTCCTTGCCGCCTCGATGATCCGCACGTCTTGCCGCCTACGTTGCCCCAGGATTGACGATCTATCGTCGGCCCATATCCTCGGTGCTCTCTGGGTTGAATCGCAGCCGGGGCCGGTCGAACACACCCTGTATCTCACCCGTGGCCCCGTCTCGCTGCTTCGCCAGCGTCAGGACCACAGGCAGCTCGGCCTTGCGGAGGTTCTCCTCGGGGGTCCACAGGAAGAGCACCGCATCAGCCTCCTGCTCGATCTCCCCCGATTCTCGGAGGTCGGAGAGCTGGGGCCGCTTCACGTTCCGGGATTCCACCAGCCGGTTGAGTTGACACACGGCCAGGACAGGAATACGGAGGTCTTTGCCAATCGCCTTGAGCCCCCGGGCCACGTCGCCCACCTCGAGGGTGCGGGTTTCCTTTCGGCCGCCCGTCACCTTGCCGATATGGTCTACCACCACCAGCCGAATGCCGTAGGTAGCCCGGGCCGCTCGGATCTGCCCCAGAACGGTGCCGAGGCTCGGGGCGCCGGCCTGGGAGAGGTAAAGCCGGGAGGTCGCCAGCCGTTCCACCTCGGGGAGGGGAAGCCTTTCAGTCTGGGTCTGGTAGAGGCTGCGCCCTGTGTGCAGGGCCAGGATGCGCAGGGCGATTTCTCGCCCCGTCTGCTCGCACGAGAAGAAGAGACAAGGCAACGGGGGGCTGGCCAGGGCGTGCCGGGCGAGGATCGCACAGGCCAGGGCCGTCTTGCCGATCCCCGGTCGCCCCGCGAGTACCACAAGCCGGCCCTCGGCAAGGATGGGAAAAGGGGAATCGAGCAAGGATAGGCCGGTCGTCAGGCCAAGGGGGGCCGTGTCCTCGTCCAGGGTCGCCGCGAGCTGTGCCGGCGTGAGGATGTCCCCTCCCTGCTCGGTCTGCATCCCTCCGAACAAGACCGCTTCTGCCTTTGCGCGGTATTCGTCCAGGGTCTCCTGGTCACGGTAGCCTGCTTCCGTGATGTCCGTTGCGGCCCGGATGATCCTCCGCTTCCCCGCCTTCTCCTGCACAAGCCGGATGTGGCAGGCGACGTTGGCCGCCGTGGGGATGGAGTCAACAATCTGCGCCAGGGTCGCGCTGCCTACGTCAAACAGCTTCCCCTGCCGGTTCAACTCTTCGCCCACGGTCTGCACATCGGGCCGGATGCCGCGATTGAGACACCGGACGGCTGCCCGGAAAACGAGCTGGTACCGATCCTGGTAGAAATCTTCCGGCGTGAGGTTGGCCGCCGCTGTCGCCGCGGCACCGTCGTCTTGGAGCATGGCACCCAGGACCGCCATTTCGAGGGCGGTATCGTTCGGAGGGATTCGGTCGCTCATAGGTCGCCCCGTGCTTTCAAGACTCCAATTTCATTCCACGCCGACCGGAAGGCCGGGACGTCGTACTTGCCGGTGTCCCGCGTCCACTTGGTCCCGTAGATCAGAAAGGCGATCATCCTGGCCCGCACCTCTTCTACGCTGGACACCGCGAGCATGTCGTGCAGGAGCTTCTTGTCTCTGGCGAAGGTCGGCAGGTAGGGTTTGCCCCACTTCTTCTCGTAGAGGGTTCCGAATTCGGCCAGGAGAGTGTCGGTCTCGGGATGAGTCTTCCGGGGTTTCCTCCCTGGCCCGTTCCCATTCCCAGACCCTCCAGCCGGTGCCGGGAGTGCACCGGCAATGCCCTTCTTTACTTCTTTCCCTTCTTCTGTACTTATGATGGACTCGCGCGTGGCCTCAGCGTGGTCTACTGCGTGGTCGAGTTCGCGGTCTACCTGGTCGCCGGTTCTGTCCAATCCGTCCCCTTGGAATCGCTCGTAATTCAGAATGGTTAGCAGGGTATATCCACCATCAGGACCGTGGACTACTTCACGGCTCACCATTTGCTCGGCTTCGAGATACTCTAGAAAACGCTTGAAGCTCATGCGTGCCCAGCCCCAATTCTTGGCCTTTTCCCGTCCCGAGAAGAGGCACTGCCCGCGCTTGACATGCACTTTTCGCCCGCCCCATATCTCGATGTGATCCCGGAAGGCGGCGTTGAGCACGAGGTGCTCCCACGCCTCGTACCGCGAGAACCGCCGACGCTCCCGGTACAGCGGATGCTCGGTCACGCAACGCCACCAGTGGATGTAGCCGCCGGGCGCCATCAGCGCACCCCCTGGGCCAAGAGGCCCTTCAAGTCGCGGAGGGCGCCAAGAAGCTGACGTGCATCCACCTGGGCGCCGGAATAGAACGCAGTCACGTCTTCTGGGCTCACATCGCCGAAGACGAACGCACTTTTCCCGGGTGGACCCTCGAGCCGGTGCAGGCGGTGATTCGTGGCCAGAAGATACGAGGCGAGGTTGAGATCGTGAGTACTAAACGACGTGTTCATTTCCATCTCCTACATCTCAAGCTTAGGGGCGCCCCGCTCAAGTTGATGATCCGCCCGGGGCGAGGGCGTGGCTATCAATACGACCGACACGCTGCCCTAAGCTAAAGATAGCAGATCGGGCACAGGTGAGAACGGGGGCTATTTTCTTTTTTTTGAAAAATAGGTGGGCGGCGGAGAGGGGCTATTTTCTTTTTTGAAAAATAGGTGGGCGGCGGAGAGGGCTTACACCTCCTGCCAGGGCAGCAATCCAATTGCCCGGAGCAGCTCCTTTTGATGGTCCTTGGGGACGCCGACTCGTGTCATGCCCTCGTATGCCGTGCGAAGGAATGGCTGGTCAGGAGGCCCGGACCGCTTGCGACGGAGGGCAAAAAGACGGGGCTGTTCGAGAATCTGGCAGATAGTGAGGTCGCGCAACGCCACGTCCCGCAACTTGCAACAATAGCGATTCCGTCGTGCCAACTGCTCCACCCGTTTCCACAGGGCGGCGAACTCTCGCATCTCCTCCCGATACCGTTGCTCGGCGCGGTGGGACAATGCCTCCCGTCTGGCGTCGCGCTTCACTTGTCTTAGCAGCACGAACAAGGACCTCAAATCAACGCACTTCGCGTCGAGGCTGCCGAGCAAGGTGTCTAGGAGCTCCTGTCGCTCTTCATAATTGGTGCCCTCTTCGAGGGCCGCAAGGCGTGCACGCGTCAGGCCCTTTCCGATCAGCCCCACGAAGTCCAACGGCGTGGAGAGGTCCGCGTTTCTTAACACGGATACTTCCTGAATCAGTCTCCGGAGGTGGACCTGCTCCTTCGGGTCCCCTTTCCTGAGCAAGCCCAATTTCCAAAATAGTGCCCGCAGGCGAGCCCACTCTTTTGAACCCTCTACGACCCTGTCGCGGTCCTCCATCTTCTCCGGAGTCGATGGCTGCCTGCTTTCCTGCGGGACAACGAGCTTTCCCTTGGCTGCACGGAGAGGTGAGGTCAGTAGGAGAGTGTCGAACTTCTTGCGAAGGTCAGTATCCGACATTCCTCTCGACTCCGGCCGGAAGACGTGGGCGTGCTCGACCTCTCCGCTCCGCCGCCGCTTTCCGGCCGGGTGGACGTTGCGCAGGGCTGCCGCCAGATCGAAGTCGTCCTGAGCCATGATCACCTCACGTCGCAACCCAACCTACTCTGCGAGTCGTAGACTAGGATTCGTTTTTCGGATTTGTCAAGACCGGAGTGCAAATTCCATCAGCGTGCTACCGTCACCTCCTATGAAGGGCTCTCAGCCAGGAGGGGACCAGTCGTCCAATGGGGAGCCCGGCCTCGTGCGCACGCGCAGAATGCGAGCAGAACCCGCCGGACCACGGGCCGGCGTTTCGGAGCCATCGGTTCATCAGGACGTGGCAGACAGCTAACGCCGCGGAAGTAGGAGTGTCAGTATGATATATGACTTAGTAGGCCGATTTAGTGCAGACAGTCTGCACGCCCTGACCTTGTCTTGCGTCCAGACGGGGATCTGGGTTGCCAAGACGCTGAAATCCTCCCCGATGACGGATTGAACTCCTTCCAGCAGCCGCTTATGCCCAATCCGTACCGTTCGCTTCTACTCGAAGAGGGCTCCGAATTCGGCATGGGCGCAACGCCTCCGACGTAGCCACATTTCACCAGTCCGGCAGTCGCCATCGCCAGTGAGAGCCGGTCTGGGGCTCCCCCTCGGAGAGAGGCAGCGAGACGAGCCCCCGACCGTCCGCTTCGGATCCAGTCCTGAGGATGGCTTACCGGCATTAGCGACCAACCTCGGGGGCCTTCCGGCGGGGCCTCCCACAGGTGCCCGGCTGGACGTGGCTCACGCGGTCCCGGTCAGGAGGGTGCCCGTCTCGGGTGGTGGGTCTTCCGGGGTTTCTTCCCTGGCTCGGGCCCCTTTCCATCCTTGCCAGCCGGCATGCTTCCCGTGCCGGCAATATCCTTCTTTCCTTCTTATATTATGGTTGCCCCTTGGTTGGTCGCTGGGTTCCCTATGTCGTCGTCCCCCTGGTAAGTAGGCCAGTTACTAATGGGAGCGCTTTATAGATGACATTATCTGCGGCGCGACCGTACGTTCCAACGAGCCAAGTCGTAGGCGTCCAGTGTCATCTATTATCCGCTCCCAGTAGTAACTATCTCAATCAGCGTCCATTCCTTGGTTTTCACCTTGGTTCGAATTGAGCCGATGCGCTCAAGGTTCCTTAAAGCGCCTCGGACGACCTGGCGCCCAACCTTGGCCTCTTTGGCGAGGTTCGGCTACGACCTGATGAAGCTTCCCACGGGGATCTCGATACGCTCCTTGCCGTCCCACCACTCACCCGGCTTGTGGTTGGGAAGAGCAAGGCAGGTGATCCACACCTTGAACTGCCCTGGAGACAAATGCCACACGGGATGTTCGGGCATGGCTCGCCAGAGCTTGAGCCAGCCGTTCATGGCCGCCGTTCCTCGCCTTCCGCCTCCACCGCGGAAAGCAACCGCCGCACCAAGCCTCCGATCGCCAGCCGATCACGAGACTGAAAGTCCTTGCTATCGCACCACCACATGAAGGCGCTGTCGGGATCCACGGATGGATCTAGCCGGGAGAGGAGGGCGACGAAAGCCTCACCCTGGAAGAGGTGCTCTCGTTTGTGAGTCGGACGCGACACCGGGGCCTTCATCGCGTGCCCCCTTGGGCCAGCAGACCCACGAGGTCCCGCGTGATCCGGAGCGCGTACGTCCCCAGCGCCTCATTCAGTCGCTCCATCACGTCCAGCCATGCGGTTCGCTGCGCCAAGTGTTCCACCTCCCCTCCTCCGGCTCATCCTGTGCGTGCTTGCCCCGTGTCCGCCTGCGCCCCACTCGCCCGCATAAGCCGATAATAAAACGTGCGATAGCTCAGCCCCAGGAGCTCGGCCGCCTCGGCGATCGCCCCTCCCGCCATCTCCATGGCCTGGAGGATGAACTTCTGTTTGACCTCCTCGAGGTCGATTCCCTCCGCCGGAATCGCGTAGCGATACGCGCCTTCCGCCCCCGCAGCAGACGCGAGGCCGCCCGCTTCGCGAGGGGGCAGAGCCGAGAAGCGGACCTCGATGGGCAGGTCCATGTAGTCGATAACGCGGCCGCCGAGTAAAACGGCCCGCTGCAGGACCGTATCGAGCTGCCGGACGTTCCCCGGCCAGTCGTAACCCAAGAGCAGGCGCATCGCCTCAGTCGTGATGGGCATGGGCGACCGTCCCGCTTCCTTGCAGGCCCGGGCGACGAAGTATTCCGCCAGCTGCGGGATGTCTGTGCTTCGTTCCCGCAGGGGGGGCAAAGTTACGGGGATGACGTTGAGGCGGTAGTACAGGTCCAGGCGAAACGCGCCGGACTCGACCAGCTGCTTCAGGTCCCGGTTGGTGGCGGCGAGGATTCGGACGTCGGTCTTGATCAGTTGCGACCCGCCCACCCGCCGGAATTCCCGCGCATCCAGAACCCGCAAGAGATCCAATTGGAGCTTGGGGCTGCTGTCCCCGATCTCGTCCAGGAAAAGCGTCCCATCGCTGGCGACCTCGAAGATCCCCTTCCGGGTGGACACCGCCCCGGTGAAAGCGCCTCGTTCGTGGCCGAACAGCTCGCTCTCCAGGAGGGTCTCAGTCAGGGCGGCACAGGAGACGCCTACGAACGGACCATTCTTGCGCGGGCTGTGGCGGTGAATGGCGCGGGCGATTAACTCTTTGCCTGTCCCGTTCTCCCCGCTGATCAGCACGGTGGCATGGCTGCCGGAAACCCTCTGGAGCGTGTCGAAGACCGCCAGCATCCGGGAGTGGCTGCCGACGATCCCCTCGACCTGGAACCGCTCCAAAAGTTGCTGCCGGAGCATCCGGTTCTCCTGCATGATGCGGCCACCTCCAAGTTTTGAGAACCTACGGCCGCAAGTCCGTCCCCGGAGGGATGTCCCCCCACTCCTCAATCAGCCGGGTCCTTTCCTCCGCTTCCTCCAGCACCGCCGCGATCGCGTCGAAGTCCAGGACCCCCTTGAGAAATGCCTGGTACCCCTGGCGATGGAGATCGTCCACGAGATCCTTGTCCCCCGA
>Ga0187861_10001632_pt1 | contig 22732 bp, 17 predicted proteins | sample June2016WEW_10_1_3_FD_132986 | JGI IMG/M metagenome (GOLD analysis project Ga0187861, IMG submission 132986) | Peatland microbial communities from SPRUCE experiment site at the Marcell Experimental Forest, Minnesota, USA - June2016WEW_10_100 | ecosystem: Environmental > Terrestrial > Soil >...
TGCATCAATAATGTCCTTGCGCCGTCCCTACGGGACTCCGTAACGAACTTGTGGAATCCCTTTTCCCCACGCTGAAGCGCGGGGCTAACCAAGTCGCCGCGGCGACCGCCTCCGGCGCGTTTGTGCGGACATTACTTATGCAGTCCTCAATAAAGCCCACGTCTGTTTTGTTGCATTAGCGGCACCCTTCGGCTTTGCTCATGGCAGGCTAAAAGTCGTGCCCTGACACAATCTATAGCCTGAAGGTAATTTTGCAAGAGGACCTAACTCTCCAACTTTTTGATGTATAGCCAAAGTCCAACCAGCATCATGGCGATGGCGATCAGACATATGCCCAGCCCGATGCGGCGATGGTTGCGTTCCACCATCGCGTCCTTCCCGGCTTTCAGGTTCGCGGCGGCGATCTTCATGCCGGCTTGAGTATTCTGATCCACCAGGACCGTCTGGAAACTGTGGACGCTCACGCGCGCCTTGGTCAGCAAATCCAACGCCTGATCCTGGTTGAGGCGGGCCTCGCTCACTTCCATGCCGGAAGACTCGGCCAGACGCAGGGCCTGGTCGGCGTTCTTGATGGCGCCGTCCAATTGGGTCAGGTTGCTCAGGATTTCCACCCTGGCCCGATCGCAATGGTCGCCCGCGGTATGGCACTTCATGCAGACGCCGCCGGGACCCGTGCCCAGCATGGCATCGGATGGAAGCTGGATGCCATGGTTGCTGTGGCAGACAACGCAGCCGGGAAGACCCTTATCCTGAAAGGCCTTGAAATGAGAACTCTTTTCGTACATCTGGGCCTGGAAAGCGTGGCAGTTCGCGCACACGTTCTGAACTTTATCCACTCCCGGCGGCAACGCGCCATGGTTTCCATGGCAGGTGGTGCAGGTGGGCGCGCTCAAATCGCCGCGCACCGCCAGCGCGTCGTGGTGCACGCTGGTGACGTACCTGGCAAACTGATCGGTGGGAATCCCGTACTGCTTCATATAAGCCGCGTCGGAGTGGCAGTGGGAGCAGGTTTTGGCCACGTTGACGGGGTTCACCGTGGAACGTGGATCGCTGGGCGGCCTGAGATCGTGCACGCTGTGACAATCCGTGCACACGGCAACCTTGGTGTCCCCGGCCGCGAGGCGCTTGCCGTGCATGCTGGTGTGGTACTGGTCCAGCTGGTCGGTGCGCAGGCTGGGGTTGTAGGCGCGCATATAGGCCGGATTCGAGTGGCAACTCGCGCACAACTGCGGGATCTGCCCGCGGTCGATCTTGCCTTTCCACCCGGCCTTGCGGCTCATGGCCTGGTCCGGATCGTAGCTGGATGCGTCGCCTCCGTGGCAACTGACGCAGGTCAAGCCCTTTTGCGCGTGAATGTCCTGGCTGAACGTCTCCGGGGTGACTTCAAGGCGGCCAGGCTGCGCGGAATGGCAATCCAGGCAGGAGTTCGCGGCTTGCCCGAACGCGAGGCACGCCCCCAACAGGATGCACCCGGCCAGCCCGGCAAAGCGGGCTGCGATGAGCGGCCGGAACTTATTGCGCAAGGAAGCCATAGACACTCATACCTACCACGTAAACAAGAGCAAAGATGGAGAGCCCGGTGATCCACGTTTTAGTGCGCTCGGGCCGGTCGCTCTCAAAGAAAGGCAGCAGCAGCCACAACAAGCCGGCCAGGCTGCAACCAAGTATCCCCAAAACCTCCCCGTCGACGAACCAGACTTTGGACGGGATGAGCTTGAGGGTCTGGAACATGAAGAGGAAGTACCACTCGGGCTTGATTCCCGCCGGGGCAGAGACAAAAGGATCGGCCTTGACGCCCAGGTTCCAGGGGAAGATGGCAGCCAGCGCGCCCAGCACACCCATGGCCACGTACCAGGCCATCAATTCGCGCAGCAGGAAGTTGGGAAAGAACTTCATCTCCCGCCGCGCGGAAGGATTTGCGGTCCACTGGGCTTCCAATTTAGGCGGGACGCTCATGCCCTGGCGTTGCACAAAAAACAGGTGCACTGCGATCAGCACGGTTACCAATCCGGGCAGAACGGCGACATGGAATCCAAAGAATCGGGTGAGCGTGGCTCCGGTAACCTCTGGCCCGCCGCGAAGAAAGATCATCATGGGCCTGCCGATGAGGGGAACCTGCCCGGCCATCTCCGTGCCCACCTTGGTGGCGAAGAAGGCCAGCGTGTTCCAGGGCAGCAGATAGCCGCTGAAGCCGAATCCCATGACAAGATAGAGAAGAATCACGCCGCTCACCCAGGTCAGCTCCCGGGGTTTGCGGTAGGCCTTGAGAAACAGCACGCTGAACATGTGCACAAAGGCCGTGAAGATCATGAGATTGGCCGCCCATGCGTGGATGGAACGAATCAGCCAGCCAAACTGCACCCGGGTCACGATGTACTGGACGCTTTCGTAGGCTTCGTTGGCGCCCGGACGGTAATAGAGCAGCAGCAGGATTCCGGTCAGCACCTGGATAATGAACAGGAAAAGGGTGATGCCGCCGAAGAAATACCAATAGGACAGGCGATGCGTGGGGACGGTCTTATGTTTGAACGGGGCGATGAGCCCGTCCAGATCAAGCCGTTCATCCAGCCAGCGAATGAGGGGAGCGAACACGGTCACGCCTCCCGTTTCCGGCTGACGACAATCTCGTCGCCGCGCAGGTGGACATCGAACACAGTGAGCGGTCTGGGTGGAGGACCGGAAACATTGCGGCCATTCAGATCGTAGATTCCGTTGTGGCAGGCACACCAGATCTCGCGCAGATCGGGGCGATACTGCACGGTGCAGGCGAGGTGGGTACAGGTGGCGGAGAGCGCGCGATAGGCGCCGTCGCTGCCCAGGATCAACAGGCCTGGACGGCTGCCGAAACGGAAAATCTTTCCCGAATTCGCCGTCAGGTCCCCGACCTTGGCGGCCACAACCTCGTCCCCGCCGAGGTCGATTACCGCCGGAGGGACAAAATAGCGCAGCACGGGATAGAGAAAAGAAGCCAGGGAGGCGAGTAGACCGCCGCCGAGGAAGATTTCAATGGCGCGGCGGCGCGAAGTTTCGGGTTGGGGACCCTGGTCAGCGCACATGGTCCGCACCCCCTGCCGCAGCCGCCAGTCTGCAGACTCTGAACGCGTTGTCACTCCTGGCCAATAGCCCCGGCCTCCCGCCCTGAACGCTAACTACAAATCCCTCAAGAGCGTTCCATCTGATGATTATTTCTGCAATGTGCGGATGTACACCAAGGCTGACTTGATCTGATCGTCAGTCAGCTTGCCTGCATAAGCCGGCATCTTGTTTTTGCCGTTCTTGATGGCGGCGATCAGTTGAGCGTCCGGGGCATTGACCAGCGCCGGGTCCTTGAAGGACGCAGCCTTCATGGCCTTCCCAGCCGGGGTGGCGCCCAGGCCGTCTGCGCCGTGGCACATGGCGCACTTCGCTTTGTAGGTATCCGCCCCGGCATTTTGCGCAAACGCCGGAGTGACGAGGGATGCAGCAAGGTAAAAGATTGCAACATAGATCAGATTCAATTTCATTCGAAAGCTCCTCTCCACCAGGGTTTCCCGGCTCCGGGTCAGTATACCAGCCGCCTATCTGAGTGGCCCGGGCAGGTCCAACAGTGCAAATCGGCAAGGTAAAAGCGCCCTCCCTTATTCGAACCCGCCGATCTGCATCTAGTTGCGAATTCGCAATCAACCCGGCCTGCCTCCTATCCCACCGTGAGCACCAGCTTGCCGAAGTGGGTGGCTTCTTCCATACGGACCAGGGCCTCGCGGGCCTGGGACCAATGGAAGTTTTCGCCCACCGGGCGCAACACGGCGAGGGTGATGGCCTTGTTCATCTCTTCGAAATCTTTGCGGGAGCCGACGTAGATGCCCTGGATGCGGGCCATTTTGTGGAGGATGGAGGCGATGGGCAAGGGGTCGGCCTCAGCGGCGCCGGAGAGCACGCCGATCTGGGCGATCACTCCGCCGATGCGAATAGCCTTGAGCGAGCGGGGCAGCGTGGCCAGGCCGCCCACCTCCACCACCAGGTCCACGCCTTCGCCGCCCGTTTCGTCCAGCGCCCAGCGGTCCCAGTCGGGAAAGTCGAGGTAGTTGAGGCCGGCATCCAGGCCCAGGGAGTAGGCGCGCTCCAGTTTCTCGGCACTGCTGGAGATGCCCAGCACGCGGGCGCCGCGCAGCCGCGCAAGCTGTAGGGCAAAGATGGAGACCCCGCCGGTTCCCTGAATCAGCACCGTGGCTCCCGGCTTCAGATTGCCGGCCGCCAGCGCGTTCCACGCGGTCACGGCTGCGCAGGGCAGCGTGGCCGCTTCCTGAAAGCTCAGGTGTTCGGGCAGGCCCACCAGGCCGGTCTGCTTGAGAACCACGTACTCGGCCAGCATGCCGTCGATGTCGCCGCCAAGGGCGCCGCGGGCTTTGGACGGGGTCAGGGGGCCGTCCTGCCAGTTCTGCATAAAGATGCCGGCCACGCGGTCTCTCGGCTTCCACGCGGTCACGCCTTCGCCCACGGCCGCCACTTCTCCGGCGCCGTCGGAGCAGGGAATGCGGGGCAGCTTCATTTTGGGGTTGTAGAGGCCCTTGACCATCAGCAGATCGCGATAATTGAAAGAAATCGCGCACACCTTCACCAGCACCTCTCCCTCTCCGGGCGAAGGCGTGGGCCGCTCCACAAACTCCAAAGAATCAACGCCAAACGACGAAATCTGCCAAACGCGCATGCTCAATCCTTCCCTCTTCCGGGGTAACCATCTTCAGTCCATGGGACAGAATGCGGCCAAACCCTCGTAGAATAGAAGATAGGGCTCGTGGTTGAACAAAGTATATCCCTGGAGGAATAGATGGCAAAGACCTTGCAGCAGCCGGAGGTGGACTCCGGCGACGAATTTGTGAGCGAGGACGCTCGCCGGGTGGCGGAACAGCACCGCACGGAGCGGGAGCGGCAGAAGCAGGCGCTCAACCTGCAACGGGAAAATATTCTGTCGCAGAAAACCTCGCACCCGGCGCGCCGCGCGGCGCTTAAGGCTGCCCTCACCCAGATCGAAGGCCAGATTCAGGCCATGGGATAGGCCTGCCCGCCCTGTTTTGGAGCGTCGGCTGACGGCTGCGGAGATACACGATTGGTGTATCCAGCCATGGCTCTTAAAGTGTTGATTTCTTGATGAAATCAAACCTCTATAAAGTATTTCAGGCCATGGGATAGGCCTGCGGCCTGATTGTTGTTTCTCTCTACGGCTTGCGGTCAAAGAGCAGCGAGTTGGCCTGGTCCACTGAGGTCAGCAGCACCCGCGCGATATTCACATGCGGCGGCCGTGTGACGGCCCACAGGATGGCGTCGGCCACATCTTCCGCCCTCAGCGGCGTTACCCCCTTGTAGACCTTCGCCGCCCGTTCCTCATCGCCGTGAAAGCGCACCAGGCTGAAATCGGTTTCCACCATGCCGGGGTCCACGCTGGTCACCCTCACCGGCGTTCCCAGCACATCCTGGCGCAGCCCGTCGTTGATGGCCCGCTCGGCTGCCTTGCTGGCGCAATAGACGGCGGCGCCCGGATAGGTGAGCTCGCCGGCCGTCGAACCCAGGTTCACCACGTGCCCGCGCCCGCGCACCACCATCCCCGGCACCACCGCGCGCGACACATACAGCAGCCCCTTCACGTTGGTGTCGATCATCTCGTCCCAGTCTTCGATTTTGCCCACGTAGAGCTTCTCCAGCCCGCGGCTCAGGCCGGCGTTGTTTACCAGCACGTCGATCTCCGCCCACTCCGGCGGCAGCGCGTCGATCGAGTTCTGCACGGCGCGATGGTCGCGCACGTCCAGGTCGATGGAGTGCACCGCGGCGGCGCCGCGCTCCAGGGCCAGCGAAGCCACCTGGGCCAGCTTTCCGGCGCGGCGGGCAGCCAGCAGCAGACGCGCGCCCTCGGCCGCAAAAGCAATCGCCGTAGCCGCGCCAATCCCGGAGCTGGCTCCGGTGATGAAGACGATCTTCCCGTTGAGGTTCATGCTTTCATTCTAACCAGCCCGCCGCCAGCCCGAATCTAACAGGATGCGAAAAATGCGCAGGTTTTGTATCAGGGCACGACTTCAGTCGTGCCGCCAATGACCCATCCCTGTCGAAAATCAATCAGCGCGGCGAAGCCGCGTTCAAATTCTCGCTTTTAAATCAATAAATTCCCCACACGGTCACCTCCGATATGACGGCAAGCCAGGCTGAATCTCTTGTTTTTGTATCGGAGCACGACTTCAGTCCTGGCGATAAAACCGCTTTGTATCAGGGCACGACCGGGGTACCGGGGAACCAGGGCACCGGGGTACCGGGGTACCGGGGTACCCTCTGGGTCGGGGTCGGGGTCGGGGTCGGGTCGCGTGCCGCATCGATGAGGAAAAAGTCCGGTAGGCCGGGGTTTCAACACCGGCAAAAAATCGCCCATCCCCAGTTTGTTTTGAAAGGGCACGGTTTTAACCGCGCCATAAATCCCTCCCGGGAACCAAACTCTAAACCCGCCCATGCCGCACTCCGTGCAATGATTAGTAGCATCGGAGTATACACATTGGCTAATAATATCCACGAACAATCATTCGTGGCAGACATTTCGAGTTGGATTAACAGCATTCTGGAGAGAACTAGCGGCCTTCCATTCCGGAATGCCAAGGTCGAAGAATACCCTCATGGGAAGCGGACTAGACGGGACTTGTCCATCTACGACAAGGACGGCAAAGTCGCAATCTGCGGCGAAGTAAAAATGCCTGACGCTCCAGATGGAAAAACCCCGTACGACGAAGATGTCGTTCAAGATGCGTTTCTTAAGTCCAGCCAGTCAGGCGCCCGCTTCTTTTTCACATGGAATGTAAACCGGCTGGTAATCTTCGACCCCAGCAAGGTAACCCTCCCCATACTTCAGCGACAGACCAAAGATTACAAATGGTTTACTCTTACCAAGTCAGTAGAAGTCCGCTCGCCCAGCATTGAATCCAAACTTCGGAATGAGTACCTTCCCAGCCTGCTTCAAGACCTTGCCTCCCTCTACCGGGGAGAGACCCCGTTTGGGGTTCTCCCCCCGGATGAGCGCTTCATTCTGATGCTGGAGTCTTTCCTAGAACGGCCAGTCGAGTTGACGCGCAAGGAAACATACCGGCGCTGGCACGACGACAACGCATTTAGGAAGGATATAAGCGCGTGGATGGTCAATAGCCAGAAATGGACGATCCCCAAGAATGAATTTGATCTTGCTGATTTGCTCGACCGTGCATCGAAACTCTCTTGCTACATACTCGCCAATAAACTGATTTTCTACGAGGCGCTCCGTCATCGGTTTCCTCTCACACCAATTTCAATCCCAAACACCGTTGACTCCGTCGACCGAATGTATGGAAGATTGGCGCACTTCTTTCAGGAGGCGCAAAAGGTAACCGAAGACTACGAGACTATCTTCTGGCCTGATTACGGAGCTAAACTCCCACTTTTCGCACCAGGAGCAATTGACGCTTGGAAAAGCATCACGCATCAAATCGCTCTGTTCAAGCTCGGATCGCTCCAGTACGACGTACTTGGGCCGATCTTCCAGCGCCTAATCGACAAGGACTCAAAACACAAATACGGACAACATTACACACAACCCACAATCGTCGATGTGATCAACTCTTTCACGATCAGACGTGCCGATGCTGTAGTCATGGACCCAGGATGCGGTTCTGGAACATTCCTCATCCGTGCTTATGCAAGGAAACGATGGCTAGACCCGACCATGGATCACGCTACAGCAATATCCCAGCTATATGGCATCGACTGGTCAGGCTTCGCAGTTCATCTCGCCGCTCTTGGCCTCGCGAGTCAAGATATGGTAGAGGCGAATAATTATCCACGCGTTGTGCGTGAAGATTTTTTTAACGTGGCCCCAGCAGTTAAGTTTATGGCACTCCCCTTGGGTTCCATGCAAAGAAGTTCGGGCCTTGGATCTAAACAGGTCGAAATTCTGATGCCGACCATTCAGGCAGGGGTCGGAAACCCTCCATACATTCGCCAAGAGGAAATTGAAAAATCTCGCAAAGATTCCTATCAGAACCTCATCAGGAAGGAAGCCCCGGAATTAAAGTTCTCTGGCCGGTCAGACATATATGTCTATTTTTGGCCGCACCTAAACACATTCCTCCATGCGGATGGCATGATGGGCCTACTTACTAGCTCCAGTTGGCTAGACGTGGAATACGGATTCAGATTGCAGGGCTGGTTTCTCGATCATTTCAAGATTTTAGCCATATTGGAGTCGGTCAAGGAGCCGTGGTTCGAAGGCGCGCGCGTATCCACTGCAGTCACGATTATTCAGCCTTGCGCTGACTCAGAACAGCGCAACTCAAACAAAGTCAAGTTCGTCCAACTGCGCGTCCCACTTGCCGACCTGCTGGAAAACGACGGAACAGAAGATGGTCGCCAACGAGCCGCCGAGCGGCTTCGGGACATCATCCTCAAGACGAATCGAGACAAGAGCACGGAGCAATATCGTATCCTTGTCCGAACGCAGAGTGAACTTTACCAGCAAGGAATACGCGACACCGGACTGACCGAGGAGGCTGTCGAGGGCGAAGAGGAGGAGACTGGCGTCTGTGAGCAACACGTGATCCATGCCGTGCGCACAGAATCTCGCTACGAGGGGAGCAAGTGGGGTGTGTTCCTTCGCGCCCCGGACCTTTACTTCGAGTTGATGATGAAACACGGGTCCAACTTCGTACCCCTCGAAGACTTGGCTGAGATTCGATTTGGCGTGAAGTCTGGCTGTGACGATTTCTTTTTCCCAATGGACATAACCAAAGAGGCACTGGAACTCGAAGACAAATTCAAATTCCAGAATAAGCACGGCGTTTCAAGGACCCGAGTGGCGTCAGGAAGGGTAAAAATCGTTAGAGCAGGGGACGGTACAGTTTGGCCGATTGAAGCAGAGTATTTGCAACCAGAAGTCCATAGCTCGATGGGAATCGAATCACTTGAAATTCGCAGAGACCAAATCAAGCGTCATATTCTGCTGGTCAACAAACACAAGAGCGCTCTGAAGCACAAGCTAGTTCTTGCATACATTGAGTACGGGGAAAGAGAAAACTTCGGAGAGTCCAATCCCGTCGCTGAACGCTCAACCTGCAAAGCGAGAACACTCTGGTATGACGTGACGGGCGGAAGGCGCGGCGATGTCTTCTGGCCGATGATCCACAAATATCGACATATTGTGGCCTCCAATCCTGAAAAGCTAATCTGCAATCACAACTTATTCGACGTTACTTCCTCGTACCCCGAGATTGCATCCGCGTTACCAGGAGTACTCAATTCCACACTCGTGGCATTTCTGAAACAGTTTTACGGAAGAGCTGCGGGGATGGAAGGGACGCTCAAGACTGAGGTCGTTGACGTCAAGATGCTGCTCGTCCCCAACTTAAAGATCGCGACGGCTAGTCAGTTAAAAGCAATCGGAGACGCATTCGAAAAGCTCGCCAAGCGTCCGAGCGGTCTCTTATTGGAAGACTCACTCGTGGAGATGGTACCAGTTGAAAGCATTGACAGGTATGAATCCATGCCCGCCAGTCTCCCCCAAGAGCTTCGGCAGGCGGACCGGCAGGAACTGGACCGGGCCGTCCTTTCCATGGTTGGAGTACATGAAAGCGAGTTGGATTCCGTCCTCAATAACCTATACAACGAAACCACATTGATTTATCGCCGTGGCCGTTTGCTGGACATCAAAACCGCCAAGAACAAGCGCGGTATGAAGCGGGGGAACTCCACCAGCGCCCTTGAGGTGGCGGATTCCGTCTGGGAAAACATAAACCCTAAAGAACTGCGCGCTTACCCAGAGAACTTTTTGGTGAAAAGAGAATTATTGGATCATTACTCCCTTCCGAACGAAAGACCTAAGCTCATCGAAGACCTGTTCCACAGACCACGCATACGGTTTAAGAGCGAAGAGGTCGAGTTCAGACATCTTGAACAAGCGAAGCTTGCAGAGGCACTTGTCAAAACTGGCCTCTACGGCACACTTGCAGTTCCGCAAGAAGCTGGAGCATGCATAAAGGCTTTGAAGGAATGGACCGACTATATTACCGAAATTAGAGAACGGCTTGAGATTGAGATATCCAACGTGACGCCAGATGAGGCAAAGTCCTCGGCCGCCGCGAACATCCTCATGCGTCGAGTGCTCCAGTTTAGGCCGTCCCCCTCCGTCTGAGACCCGAATCAAAGACGCAATGTCTCGCTGAGCGGCCCCCAGACCGCTGTTCCCTATTCACTGATCTCTGATCTCTATTTTTTCCCCAGCAACTTCTCCCACATCCGCCTGTCCGCCATCTGCTCCAGCGTCTCCCCATCGAGCGGCACGATCGCGTAAACCAACACGAAGCCCATGGCGTTTGCCACCCGATCCATATTATTCAGCGAGATCGTCCCCTGTATCTCGCTCTGCTCCAGGCGGAAGACCACCGAGCGGTTCACGCTCAACTCACCCGCGATCTCCGCCATTGGAAATCCCATCACCTGCCTTATCACGCGCAGCAACCCCTCCGTAGCGTTCTCCTGATTTGCCGCCAGCCGGTAATACCGCAGTTCCTTGTCCAATTTCCTTCGCGCAATCGCCCGCTGCTCTTCTCGCATCGTCCCATCACCCCTTGAGGTTGTCACCTGAGTCATCAATCATCGACTGTCATCCTGAGCTATAAACATCGACTGTCATCCTGAGCGACCCTGAGCGAAGCGATGGGGAGTCGAAGGACCCGCATTTACCTCTCGCCCATGAAAACACCGATTGTGTACAACAAAAATGTACACAAAAGGGTCGAAATGATATGCAAAATAGAGTGTTTTCGAGATGTTTTGAGCAAATCGGGAGACTTCCAGGGATACTTTTCGGTCTTTCCGCACGCCTGCAATGCGTCATTGTAAGAAAATGAAATGCGTTTCAGCCATTAGTCGGCCTGCAGGCAGACGTTTTTGCAGGCTTTTGTTGGCTTGCAGGCAGACGATTTTAGAGCCCAGCAGCCAGCTCAACTGACCACTGACCACTGACCTCTGCTTTCTATTCCCTATTCCCTGTCCTCTAATCACTGTTACTGCGGCTCGACCACGTGGTGAGCGATGGCGAAGAGGGCCAGTTCCAGGCGGGTGGAGACGCCGGTTTTGTCGAAGATGTTGGAGAGGTGGCGCTTGACGGTTTCTTCGCTGAGGTTGAACTGCTTGGCGATGTCGCGGTTGCTGCATCCCTCGACGATGGCGCCGACGACTTCAAGCTCGCGGGGGGTGAGGCCGTAGGTCTTGCGCTGCGGGATCTGGGCCTGCTGCATGAGGTCGTGGAGGGCGGAGACGAGGTTGATGACGCGCTTGCCGCCGATCCAGTAATCGCCGCCGAAGACGGTGCGGACGGCGGTTTGCAGGTGGTTGGCGAGGGCGTCTTTGAGGACGATGCCGCGGGCGCCGATGTGCAGGGCCTCGATGACCTGCTGGGTGGTGATGGTGGAGGTGAGGAGCAGAATCTTGACCGTGGGCATGCCGTTCATGATGGCGCGCATGGCTTCAAGGCCGGGCAGGCGCGGCATTTGCACGTCGAGGAGCAGGATATCGGGCTGCAGTTCGAGGGTCTGAGTGATGGCTTCGTCGCCGTCGGTGGCATCGCCGACGACTTCAAAGCCATCCGTTGCGGTGAGCATGTTGCGTACACCGATGCAGACCACGGGATGGTCGTCCGCCACCACAATTCGAATCGGTCGTTCCATTTGAGGGGCTTACCTCCGAAGGCCGGGTCTTGCTTACGCCGGAAATTCAACCTCCAGCATACGCTCCAGGCTGGCTGCGGCGGCGCGCAAATTGTTGAGGAGAGCGGGACTGTTATCCAGATGGTTACCTGTGGACTCGAGGGCTGCGCCGAGGCGGGAGGCCTGGAGGACCCCGGCCATGCCGCATCCGCCCTTGATGGCGTGGCCTATGCGGCGGATTTCGGCGACGTTTTTATTGGCGATGGCGACCTCCAGGACGGCGATTCGGCGGGCCAGATCGGCGACGATGGCAGCGTAAATCTGTCCCACCGCGGCTTCAGACATCATCTCGCGAAGCCGGGCCAGGATTTCAGGATCGACGACCGGGGCGGACGACCACCCCGTCGACGAAGTGGGCGCCGGGGAACCCTCCAGGGTCGGGGCATCGCCGGTGACGCCGGACTCATTCTGCTGCGAGGGGGAGGGCGCGGCCTGGGGCTGGCGCTTTTCCAGCTTGCGCAAGTCTTCCGGAGTAAACGGCTTGAGCAGGAATCCGTCGGCGGCGGCGACAACCTCGGCCGGCGGGTTGCTGCCGCTGATGGCATAGAGCCTGGCCCGGCTGCGGGCGCGAAGTTGCTCAATCAATTGGGTACCGCCCAGGCCCGGCATCTGCGCGTCCATGAGGATGACGCCGGGGACGCACGTGCCGGCGGCGAGCGACTCGAGCGACGCCGCGCCGCTGTCCGCGGTGTGGACGGTATAGCCGCTCATGGTGAGGACGGTGGCCGCCACCTCGCGGCTGATGGGGTCGTCGTCAATGAGCAGGACCGTGGGAAGATCCCGCTGGCCACCGAAATCGAGCATGGATATAGTGTGCCACTGCCGGGCGGGATTGGGTTGAGAATCGACGGGGAATCAGGGCGGTATGCGGGGCGCGTCAGTGGGCGATGACCAGCACCTGGAAGCTGCCGTTGGCCTGAGGGGTGTGGAGGGTGCCGATGGCGCCGGGCTTATCGAGGGGCATGCCGAGAAGATCGGTGACCAGGTAGACCTCGCCTGTGGCTGGATTCACGGCCAGGGTTCGGGCTCGCTGGCGGGTGGGCAGGATCTGAATGACCGCATAGGTGTCTGTGACGTCCTGGCGGATAACGGTGATGCTTCCCATGGCGGCGCCGTTGGCGGTGTAGATGAGGCCGCGGTCGGGGTCATAGCCGATGGCTTCAGCGCCGGCGCCGGTGGGCAGGGAGGCGATGAGCTCGCCGGTGGAGGCGTTCAGGACGTCCATGGTGAGGTTGTTGCAGGCGGCGAAGAGACGCATGTGGCTGCTATCGACGGCCAGGCTGCGGGGGTCGCGGCACTCCGGGCCGAGGGCGAAAAAGCGAACCCGGTTGCCGGAAGACTGGGTGGAGTGGGGAAGGGCGCTCCAGTCAATGGTTACCTGGGCGCCGGGCGGTTTTGCGGGAGCGGGTTGACCGGCCACGGCGCGGGCTGCTTCGGCGCTGCCGGGCGCTCCGTGCAAACGCGCCTCGATGGCTGTCGCGTCGATCCAGGCGATCTCGTTGCGGTCCTGAAGGATGACGAAGAGCTGGCCGGCGCCGTTGGTGGCGGCGAAGCCGAGCTTGCCGGGGAGGAGAATGTTGCCGATCACGGCGCGCGTCTGCGCATCGATGACCGTGATGGAGGACTTGACGGGCTGATTGGCGGCGGGGCGCGATGGGACGGAGTTCTGGGGCAAAGGATCGGCGCTGACGGCGAAGAGCAGTTTGGTCTGGGGTTCGAAGACCAGGGCGCGGGGACTGGGGCCGGTGGGAATGCGGGCGACAATCTTGAAGGTGCGCCGGTCAAAGACCTTCACCTGGTTGGCCGGGCCGTCGCTGACGAAGCCGAACTCGCCGGTGTCGTCGAGGGCGATGGAGTGGGCGAAGCGGAAGCCGGTGATTTGGCCGGCGAGGGTTCCGGTGTCTGTGTCGACGACTTGCACGACGGGGCCGTGGGCGATCAGGAGCTGGCTCGCCTGCGGGTCCATGGTCAGGTAATCCCAGTTGCCGGCACCTCCGATGATCCATGTGTTCTTGATGAAGAAAGGGCTGGCGGCGATTTCATTGGGCGCGGGGGTTTGCTGGGCGGGGAGGGCGGCGCAGGCGAGCAGGCAGAGGGCCAGAAGGTTCTTCATCGGGGACGGCTCCTAATAAGTATATGCGGATATAGGGGGTAGGGATTGGCGAGTTAGCGAGTTAGCAAGTTGGCGAGTTGGCAAGTTGGCGAGTTGGCGAGTTGGCAAGTTGGCAAGTTGGCGAGTTGGCAAGTTGGCTATTCAGCGATCCAGTGGTTGATTCGGTTGGCGGGATCGTGGTTATCACTGGTCACTGAAACCAGATTGCTGCCGGTATACTTCCTGCAATGGCGAAATTTGGCAAGAAGACCAGGGAGCTACTGAAGATTGCGGGTCCCGGGCTCATTACCGGCGCGGCGGATGACGACCCGTCGGGGATAGCGACTTATACCCAGACGGGAGCGCAGTTCGGCTACGGGCAACTATGGACGGCGCTTCTCATATTGCCCCTACTGACGGCAGTGCAGGAGGCTTGCGCGCGCATTGGCGCCGTAACCGGAAAAGGCATCGCCGCCGTGGTGAAGGAACGGTATAGCAAGAAGGTGCTGTATGGAACGCTGCTGCTGATCCTGGTAGCCAACACCATCAATCTGGGAGCCGACCTGGGGGCGATGGGCGCCGCGGCGCAGCTTATCGTGCCCATCAATTTTGCGGTGCTGGTGCTTTTCTTTACAGCGCTGATTCTTATCCTGGAGATCTTCACGTCTTACCGGACTTATGCACGGATTTTGAAGTGGCTTTGTATCACGCTCTTTTCTTACGTGATCACCGTATTTCTGGTTCATGAACCATGGGGCACGATTCTGAAGGCAACGTTCGTTCCGCATATCGAATTCAGCGCCGCATTCTTTTTCATTATCACCGGAGTGATCGGCACGACGATTTCGCCGTATATGTTCTTTTGGGAAGCTTCAGAGGAGGTGGAAGAAGAGCGGAGCAAGGGCATGATCCACCATGGAATTCCGAAGGTTACCAAGCCGTTCATGAGGCGGCTGCGCATCGACAATTTCGTGGGCATGCTTTCGTCGCAGATCGCGGCGTGGTGCATTATCGTGGTTGCCGCGACGGTGCTGAATCAGAATGGCATCACTCATATAACAACCGCGGCGGAGGCGGCCAAGGCTCTGGAACCGCTGGTTCATACTTTTCCGCACGCGGGGTTTCTGGCCGAGTTGATCTTCGCCATCGGGATCATCGGATTGGGGTTTCTTGCCGTGCCTATTTTCTCAGGATCGGCCTCCTACGCGCTGGCCGAGACATTCAACTGGGAATCAGGCCTGAACTTGAAATTGAAGCGGGCGCACGGATTCTACGGCGTGATTACCATTGCAACGCTGATCGGGTTGATGATTAACTTTATCGGCATCAATCCTATCCAGGCCCTGGTTGTTACCGCCGTGATCAACGGAGTTATCGCGGTGCCGTTGATTTTTCTTATTGCCCGGATTGCGCGCGACAAAGATATTATGGGAGAGCACCGGAGCGGCACGCTCTCGAATGTTCTGGTGTGGGCGGCCTTTGTTTTTATGGGAGCGGCCGCGGTTGCGATGTTTGCGACGCTGAAGTGGTGAGGATTGAACTATTGTGGTCTCCCAGGTCTCCCGCCGCGGCGGGCGAGACCCGGGGCACCCGGCGCTCAGCGTTCGAGCTTTGACCTAAACTCCAGCCAAGATTGGAGTTCAGCTATACGGCCCGCTGTCATCTTGCGCGCGCTGCCCGCCCATAGGGTGGTCCTAATTGTTCCACCCTGATTTAACCAGGTCAAGAAATCGCAGTGTGCGTTCCGGTAAGCAAGCCATTTCTCTTGTGCGTCATCGAGGCTTACGATCTCCTGTTCCGCTTGTTCCGCTCGCGTCCGAATCTCCGCGAGTAGCCTATTCAGTTCCTCCTCTTTTTCTCTGAGCCTGTTCATTGCGTCTATATTCATTTCAGTTTGGGTTAACGGCGTATGGCCATATTTTTCGAAATGCAAAACGGTCTCGGTCGCTTTAGTAAATCGGGTTGCATCGGCAAGGAACTCCGCGACTTCGCTGGTCGTGTATACGGGATTCTCTGGCAGTTCGTGGCAGAGGATGTGCCTGATCTCGAACAACCGACTAAGGTGGTACGCCAAGGCGTCGAAATCGCGAATTATAGGTTCTGAAGGTTGCTTTTCAATTTCTACGCGCCACCTGTCAATGGCGTCTATAAGCAGCTGGCGAAATGGTTTTCCGAGAAGAGTCTCGAAATAGCCCATGATCTGGCCGAAGGAGTTCATTGGAATACTATGTGCAACGATGTCGCCGAGGGTTATCGCGCGGCCTTGAACGTCCCGGACCGTCGCAAAATCCATCTTGATCTGCTTCGAAAGTTCAACTGCTCTATCTGTATACTCTTTCGCGTGGTCGATGAGAGAGGCTATCTGTTGCCTTGTGGAAACTTCAAGGATCGTGACGGCCCTAATCAGGTAGAAGTCAGGTTGGGACCCATCTCTCTGGGCTACGTCTGCCCATTGTTTGCTAAGGCCCGCAAGACTGTAAGAGAGAAATCCGTGGAGCGTTGGGTTTCTCTCCTTGATCTCGATTATTTGGCTCGTGCGATCTCGCGTACTCATTGTTCGCCCCCTCCCCAGAAGCATACCTCAGGGGCTAAAGCCCGCGCTGATTGTGGCGGCTTTTGTGCCGGGGTTGAAACCCCGGTCTACCAGCACGTACCCTTCGCCTAATCGCGTTCTTACGCGGCCCGCTTTATTCGTTTGCGAGGGCGACTTCGTGGAGCCAGCCGGGGGCTTTGAGGAGTTCGCGGGGGCGGGAGCCGTCGGCGGGGCCGACGAGGCCGTCGCGCTCCATGAGGTCGATCAGATGGGCGGCGCGGCCGTAGCCGATGCGGAGACGTCGTTGGAGGAGCGAGGTGGAGGCTTTGCCGAACTCGAAGACCAGGCGGACGGCGTCGTCGAACATGGGGTCGTTTTCGTCGGGGTCGGCGTTGGAGCCATCGACGGAGACGCGCTCGTCTTTGGGCGATTCGAGGAAGGTATGGACATACTCGGCCTCGCCTTGATTTTTCCAGAAGGCGACTACGGCGGCGGTCTCTTTCTCGGTGACCAGAGGGGCGTGGAGGCGCATGAGGCGGCTGGTGCCGGGTGGTAGGAAAAGCATATCGCCGCGGCCTAAAAGAGCTTCGGCGCCGTTGGTGTCGAGGATGGTGCGGGAGTCGACCTTGGTGGCCAGGCGGAAGCTGATGCGGGTGGGGACGTTGGCCTTGATGAGGCCGGTGATGACGTCGACCGAGGGGCGCTGGGTGGCCAGGATGAGATGAATGCCGACGGCGCGGGCCATCTGCGCGAGGCGGGTGATGGACTCTTCGACGTTGGCGCGGTCGAGCATCATCAGGTCGGCGAGCTCGTCGATGATGATGACGATATAAGGGAGGGGCTCGGTGTCTTCGCCTTCGTCGAAGAGCGAGGGCATGGCGGATTCAAAGAGCTTGTTGTACTGGTCGATGTGGCGGACGCTGCGCGAGGCGAGTAGCTTGAGGCGGCGCTCCATCTCGCGGACGGCGTTACGCAGGGCGTTGGCGGCCAGCTTGGGCTGGGTGATGATGGGCGTGAAGAGGTGCGGGATGCCTTCGTACATGCCCAGCTCGACGCGCTTGGGGTCGACAAGGATGAGGCGGACCTGGGCGGGCGTGGTGCGGAAGAGCAGGCTCATGATCATGGCGTTGATGGCCACGGATTTGCCGGAGCCTGTCGAGCCGGCGATGAGGACGTGGGGCATGGAAGCCAGGTCGGCGGTGACGATGCGGCCGTTGATGTCCTTGCCCATGGCCAGGGTGAGGCGGGACTTGGCTTTGTGGAAGGTTTCGCTCTCGACCACGTCGCGGAGGTGGATGGTTTCGCGCTCGCGGTTGGGGACCTGGATGCCGACGGTGCTTTTGCCGGCCATGCGCTCGATGAGGATGGACTCGGCGCGCATGGCCAGGCAGAGATCGTCGTCGAGCGTGGTGACGCGCGAGTATTTGACGCCGGGCTCGGGCTTGAACTCGTAGGTGGTGACCATGGGTCCGGGATTGATTTGAACGACCTGGCCGCGGACGTCAAACTCGGCGCATTTCTCGACCAGGGCGCGGGCTTCCTCGCGGAGTTCGTCCTCGCGGACGGCCTGGGGGGCGTCGCCGGCATTGAGAAGGGTGCTGGGCGGGAGCTTGAATCCGCTGACATTTTTTGGGGCGACGGTGAAGGAGCGGAGGCCGGCGTCGGCCCGGTTGTGGATGGCGATTTCCGAGCTGGGACGAGGAGCTGGGGTGGGGGCCGGTTCAAACCAGGAGTCGGTGAGCTGGGGGTGCGTTCTCCGTTGTTCCGGTTTGTCGGCTTTTGTGGTATCCCAGGTCTCAAAAGGGAGACCTGGGGCACCCGGCCTGGGCTGCATGGGCAGGACGTTGGATGGAGTAGGAACTGCATCCGGATGGGACGGCGGCGTGGCAGCGGCGCGTTCCCAGATGCTGGGTTTTTGCGCGGGTGCGGCGACGGGGATTTCGTCGTTGGGCGACTCGAAGCGGGCACGCTGGTAGGCGGGAATCTCGTCCAGGGGATCGAGGTCAGAGGCGCGGTCGCGACGGCCGAAGAGGGAGGCGAAGAAGCCGGGGCGCTGGACAGCGTGTTCCGCATCCGAGTCCGGGGCTGAGCCGGAGACGAATCCATGGGCTGCGGCAGAGAGGGCCGCGGCTTCGCGCTGGGCCCGCCGTTCTTCTCGAATCTCGGCGCGCTCTTCGCGCCAATTGCGCCAGCGGTCATGCCAGGAGACGGCGTGGAGCCAGCGATCGTGGATGCTTTCTTTGAGGACCCAGAAGCTGACCGCGAAGGCAAAGTAGAGTCCCGCGGCGGCCAGCACGCCGGCCACCAGCCAGGTTCCCTGCCGATTGAGGTAGCGCACCAGCAGATCGGCCATGAGCCGGCCCAGCACGCCCTCGACGGGCAACTGATGGAGCCAGCGCCAGTGCCAGGGCAGCAGGGCGAAGGCGGCAGGCAGAAAGACGACGGCCAGGAGGGCGCCGATCCAGCGCAGCACGGGCGACTCGCCGGAGCGCGACTGCATCCAGGTCCAGCCGATTCCGCCCAGCCAAATGGGCAGGAAAAAGGCCGTAAGCCCCAGAGATTGCAGCAGCAGGTCGGCGAGCCAGGCGCCGAAGAGGCCGATCCAATTGTGCGCGGGCAGGCCGGTGGCGGAGTTCAGCGAGGGGTCAGCGGGCGAGTAGGTGGCGAGCGCGAGGATGAGGAGGAGCGAGACCAGCAGCAGCACGAGCCCCAGAAACAGGTTCAGGGGGCGGCTTTGCGTGGGCGACAAAACAATGCGAATGGGTTTCATGGCGAGGGCGCTCCCGTCCTTCGGTTGCCGCGGAACTTGCCGCGAGCAAGCCGATGGAGCGGGGAGAACAATCCCAGAGCAGCTTTTATTATGGCGGTGCAGGTGAGGGATTTTGGGTAAAAACGGGCGGGGGGAACCTTGGTGTGGACCCCCGGCGGGGGTTGGCTTTCTCAGAAAAGCGGTTGAGGGTCATGGATTGCCCCCTAGCCGCCAAAACAAAGACGCGGGTCCCGACCCCGACCCCGACCCAGAGGGTTCCCCGGCGCCCCGGTTCCCCGGCACCCCGGTGGGGCACCCAGCTTAGTTGCCCTCAGACGTGGCCACCCGGGCCGAGATTTTTCATTTTCTTTTGTATTCAACCTTTTTGTTTTTCATCCGGGCTCGAGCAAGATCGAGATTTCTCCTGGCACCGGCATTGGCCGGATCAATGCGTAGCGCGTCGCTGAACTGCTCGACCGCCATTTCATCATCCCCCAGTTGAAACAGGGCCACGCCGAGGTCATCATGCGCATCAGCGTTTTCAGGATCGAGGCGCAGCACCTGGGCAAACTCCTCTACCGCTTCAGGGAACTGATGCGTCTCGGTAAGGATCCTGCCGATTTCGGAATGGGGCAATACCTGATCGGGTTTGATGGCCAGAGAACGCCGGAGTTCCTTCAGCGCTTCCCCGGTCAATCCCTGCCTGTAAAAAATCATGCCTAGATCGTTATGCGCATAGAAATTATCCGGCTCGATGGCCAGCACCTGACGGTTCTCCTCAGCCGCCTGGTCAAGTTTTCCCTGTGCCTGGAAAGCATCGCCAAGATAAAGCCGCGCTTGTATAGCATCCGGGTTCGCGGCGATCGCCTTTCTGCTATACGTCTCCTCATCCTTCGGCCTGCTCATTAAAAAAGACCATAGCGCCATGTTGGTCAGGGTATCGGGGTCGTCAGGAGCAAAACGCAATGCCTGTTCGAGGCGTTGCCCCGCAAGCGGCAGATTACGCCGGTCATGGGTTTGCATCGCGGTTTGCATCATGCAAAAGGCGGAAAAAGAAAGAGCAAAAAGCCTGGAGGAGTTATAGTCCAGTGCGCGTTCGAAATATTCCTGCGCCTCGGCAATCCTACCCTGCTTCATGTACGCAATGCCCAGGCCTAAATTGGGAGGTCCTCCGCGCGGGTCAATCGCGAGCGCGTGGCTGAAAAGCGTCACCGTATCTTTCCACACCTTGACCTGGGCATCGGTCTTTACGGCGCACGCTGCTATGACCGCTACCGCAAGCAGTTGAGTAACTACCCTGATTTTCGGTGAGTGAGCAACAGCATCGCCTATCAACCAGACAACGGCGATGAAGAGACCGATATAGGGAACATAGGTATAGCGTTCGGCCAAGGCCTGATCGCCGACCTGCACGGTGCCGATTACAGGCGCCAATGTTCCCAGGAACCACAGCCAGCCGACGAGGCAATAAGGCCTTTGCTTGCGAAAATGCCAGCAGACGGAAGTTACCAGGATGAGCGCAAGGACCGATAACACCGCCGCCGAAACCATGATGTGGTATTTCTCATGGTAATAAAAGGCCGTAAGCGGATCGGGCCATGCCATGATCCGCATATAGCGCCAGTAACTGATGGCCGCGTTGCAGAGTCTCACCCACAAGGGCACGGTTTGAAGCGCAGCCACCGCGCCGCCGGTCCTCTGCGCCATAAAGGTGATGACGCTGGAAAGAACCGCCATCAAGAATAGCAGCCATTTTTCAACGCATAACTTCCAAAAGGAAGAGAACCAATGCGCGCGCGTCTCCGGAGTGAATATTATTCTGCGCAACGGCCAAAAGTCGAGCAATAGCAGAGTAAACGGAAGAGTAACTACCATCGGTTTCGACATAAGAGCGCAGGCAAAGCCGCAAACTACCCATGTGAACCGCTTCCAGGAGGGTCTGCGCACATACCATGCATACGCAAGCAACGCCGCTAACCAGAAAAATGTGCACAAAACATCCTTGCGTTCGGCCAGCCAGGCAACGGATTCGACATGCGCGGGGTGCAGCGCAAACAGGAAAGCGACGATTGCGGAACGGCCTAAGAAACCGGTCATGTACAAAAGCAAAAGAAAAAGCAGGATGGCATTAGCGGAGTGCAAATACACGTTGGTTAGATGGTGGCCGGAGGGATTATTGCCATACAGGCTCCAGTCCACCATGTGGGAAATCCAGGTCAGCGGGTGCCAGTTTGACTGATCGAAGGTGGTGAACGCCCACGCGATGCTGTGCAGGTTCAACCCCTGCTGCACCTGCCGGTTCTCCAGAACATAGTAGTTATCGTCGTAGGTTAGGAAACCGTTGTTCCGCACACCCCGGAAGGCAACGACGGTAACCACCGCGAGGACGACGCAGACAACGGCAATTTGCCACGGCTTATGGGTTGCGGGAGCAATGGAAACAGTCTTCCCGGTCGGCGCTTCAAGCTGGCGCTTGACCTGGGATTTGCGCTGACGAGATTTCTTTGGCATGGTTGGCAACCTGCGATTATCCGGCTAGCTGCCGAGGAATTTTACTCCCCACAGGAGCAGCGCGGCGCCGAGCAGGATGCGGTAGATGGCGAAGATGGTGAAGCCGTGCTTGCGCACCCAGAAGAGGAACCACTCGACAACGCCGAGGGCTACGATGAAGGAGACTACAAAGCCGATGATGAGCACGATCCAGTGATCGGCGGTCATGACCACGTGGGCTGCGCCGCCGCCGCTGGGGAAGACCTCTTTCTTCAAGTCCCAAACCGTGGCGGCGATCATGGTGGGAATGGAGAGCAGGAAGCTGAACTCGAGGGCGGCGGGGCGCGACATGCCGGCGACCTGGCCGGCGGCGATGGTGGACATGGAGCGCGAGGCGCCGGGGAAGATGGCGGAGAGCGACTGGCAGAGGCCGATCCAGATGGCCTGGGGCAGGCTCATCTCCTCGACGTAGATTGTGATCGCCGTGCGGCGAGCGCTCCAGGCATCGATGATCCACATGACGATGCCGCCGATGAGCAGCGCCAGGGCGATGGCCTGAATGCTGCCTAGGTTCTTTTCGCTCCATTTGTGCAGCAGCAGGGCGGGAACCGAAGTGACGGCAAAGGCGATGAGGGTCAGGGAGATGGGATGGTTGAGCCAGGTGCGGTCGCCGTTTTCGCCCCTGGGAAAGGTGCGCAGGAAGCCGCCGATGCGGCCCAGGAAGAGAAGCAGGAGGGCCAGGATGGCGCCCAACTGGATGACGATGGTGTACATCTTCCAGTACGCGTCGTCGAGGGGGATATGCATGAGAGCTTCGGTGATGCGCAGGTGCGCCGTGGAGCTGACGGGCAGGAACTCGGTCAGGCCTTCCACGATGCCTAACAGGACAGACATCAAGTAGTCGTTCAAGAAGCCTCCATGATGCGATTGGCGCGGCGCCTCGATGGAGAAGGAAGGCGCGACAGAGTTCCAAAACTCGGTTGAAATCTATAAAGAGCATACCTCAGGGGCTAAATGTCGTGTCTCAAGAGGTTGTTTACATCGAAATCGAGCCCTGATCGGCTGATGGGCGGCATCTGATTCAGGCTAGCATGCGGCCTGTGCCAGTTGTACTGATGTATCCA
>Ga0187861_10001638_pt1 | contig 22701 bp, 20 predicted proteins | sample June2016WEW_10_1_3_FD_132986 | JGI IMG/M metagenome (GOLD analysis project Ga0187861, IMG submission 132986) | Peatland microbial communities from SPRUCE experiment site at the Marcell Experimental Forest, Minnesota, USA - June2016WEW_10_100 | ecosystem: Environmental > Terrestrial > Soil >...
AAACAGTGTCTCCGAGTCCTTCCAGTACTCGATCTGAACTCTGGACAGCGCCGCACACACCGCAAGCACTGCCACCGCAGCGACCCATGTAATCACTTTCAGGTTCCCCCGCTCCATCGCGCGGGACGGCACGCTCCAGCACAGCATCACGGTCAATCCAATCGACGGGAGATACGTGAAGCGATCGGCCATCGCTTCCCCCGAACCCTGGAACACCCCGATGACCGGCACCAGCATTCCCAGATACCAAAACCAGCCTGTGACAAGCCACGGCCTGCGCCGCGCCCCCCAAATCACCGCGGTTGTCACTCCGACCAGTCCAATGCCAGCTACCATCGCTGTTGCCACCGACAGTCCCGGCTCCAGCGGATACCACACGGCCAGTCCGGTCGGCCAAAGCATCTTCCCGATGTAGTCCGCATACGACAGCAAGGCGTTGGCGATCCTAGTTCCCGGCGACACCGAGATGAAATTCATTCCACCTCTCCCGGTCTGCCCCCCAAAAGTCACCACCGACGATGCGGCGGCCAGCGCCAACAACGGAAGCTTCTCGTTCAGCAACCGGCCCGGAGGTATGGCGACATTGTTACCGGCCACCACCGGCGGCACCCATCGCGTACGCCCCAGCGGCCAGTAGTCCAGCAATAGCAACACGAACGGCAGCGTCACCACCATCGACTTGGACATCAGAGCCAGTGCGAACAGCAAGAACACCGCCACGTACCGGGGCATGGAGAAGGGGCCGCGGACATAGCGGGTGTACGCGCCGAGTGTCAGCATGAAAAACAGACCGCTCAACACGTCCTTGCGTTCCGTCACCCAGGCCACCGACTCGACCCGCAAGGGGTGCAGCGCAAACAGCGCCGCCACCAAGGCGCAGCGCCACGGAGCGTGAGTCATCGACTGCAGGACCAGAAACAGCGCCACCACCGCTGCCGCATGAATCCCCACGTTCATCAGATGATGCCCGGCGGGGCGTAGCCGGAACAATTCGATGTCCAGCGCGTGCGACAGAAAGCTCAGAGGCCTCCAGTAGTCGGCATGTGGATCATGGTGGGTCAAACCCGCCGTAAACGCCCAGCGCACCGATCGCCAGGTGAGACCGCCCCCGATATTCGGATTGTCCGTCACGAACTCATCATCATCCAGATTCACGAATTCGTGATGACGCACGGGGAGATAGACACACACGGTGGCGATGACCAGAGCCAGAGATATGCACACCTGCTGGACAATCAGCTGCCGCTTGTACGAGGGAAGTGGAGTCATTTGAGTCGAAGGCGTCGGGACCACCGGCTCATGCGACTGGTCTTGATGAAAACCGGGTGACACGTTTGGGCTGTGACGTGGGGGTGATCCCCCTTGTTTGTAACCACAGTTCCAAGGTTCGACCCCATGAACCGCTTATGATACGTTAAAAGTCCCGCGGCAACCACCAACAACGGGATGAATTTCTGTCCTTTCACAAATTCTACGTTCTCTTCACTTCGGGATCGGCGGGACATTCGGGAAGGAAACATCGACTGACATCCCCGCGCGCAACTTGTTCGCATCGCTGGGTAGGCGAATTTTCACGCCGAAGACCTGCCGTACGCGATCCTCGACGGTCTGGACATTGCGCGGAGTGAACTCGGCGGCGCGATTGATTTGCTCGACCACACCCGTGAACTCATCGCGCGAGGAGTCGGTACGCACCTTCACCTGCTGACCGAGTTGAATAAGCCCCAGCCACACCTCGGGAATGTAGACGCGCACCCACAGGTGCTGCGTATAGAGAAGGGTCGCCACTTCACGATTGGCCCCGAGCACATCACCCAGCTTGACGCTTAACACCTCGAGCACGCTGTTGTCGGGCGCCACGATTCGCGTCTCGCGTAGTTGCGCGTCGCTCTCGGCGAGTTGCGCCTGTGTCTGCGCGATGCGTTCGGGTCGGGTGCCTTCCACGAGCAGGTCGTAGCGTTTCTTGGCGGCCTCGGCGCTTTGCTGGAGGCTCTTGGCGCGACTGGCGGCGTCCTCAAGATCCGTCTTCGAGTTCACGTCTTTCTGGAACAACTCTTGTGCGCGTTTCGCCTCCGACTCGGCAAATTCGAGTTGCGCGGCGAGCGACTCCCAATCGTGTTTGGCCGCATCGATCTCCGCGGGTCGCGGCCCGTGTACGAGTTCTTCGAGCAGCGCCGCCGAATAATCCCGGCGCGCGCGAGGCTCGGCGGGGTCGAGTTCGGCGATGACCTGCCCATTGGTCAGGAGGTCGCCCTCCTGCGCCTCGATCTTCTCAACCCGTCCGCCGTATCGCGAGGCGACATGCACCTCGTCCACTTCCACCGTGCCGGAAACGGAGCGCGTTCCCGCCAGGCGGCGCGACAACAGCCACGCCGCAGCCACAATGACCACAACCATCACTGTCGCAATTCGAATCGCTCGTTTCCGGTCCGCCACAAGCTCCTCCGTCCTTCGTCGCGAAGATAGCAGAGTGGAGCAACAAGACGAAAGCGGAAAGAGAACGTCGCCGGCGCTCGCGGGCCGCTTTTCGTTGACGGAGTTGCGGGTGGCCTGCAGAATCCCCCGTCATGCCGGCAGCGATCTGGAAGTGGGTGCTATTCAACGCATTTGTGCTGGGGATGCTGGTGCTCGATCTCTGCGTGTTTCATCGCCGGCCACGCGAGATGAAAGTAAAGGAGGCGCTGGGTTGGAGCGCGATGTGGATCGCGCTGGCGTTGGCCTGGAATGCCGGCCTCTACTTGACGCAGGGTCCGCATAAAGCGCTGGAGTTCTTGACGGGGTACTTGATCGAGGAATCGCTGAGTGTCGATAACCTGTTTGTGTTTCTGCTGATGTTCTCGTACTTTCGCGCCCCCAAACAGTACCAGCACGAAGTCCTGTTCTGGGGAATCATCGGCGCGGTGATGATGCGCGCCTTGTTCATCGCCCTGGGTGTGACCTTGATCCATCGATTTGACTGGATCATCTATGTCTTCGGGGCCGTGCTGATCTACAGCGGCATCCAGATGGCCCTGGAGAAAGAGAAGAAAATCCGTCCCGAGAAGAACCCGGTGCTGAAGTTGTTCCGACGGCTGATGCCGGTCACGGAGAAGTACGAGGGTGGAAGCTTCTTCGTGAAACGGGAGGGGCACCACTTCGCCACACCCTTGCTGGTCGTGCTGGTGATGGTGGAAACCACGGACCTGATTTTCGCGGTGGACTCCATTCCGGCGGTGCTGGCGATCACGCGGGATCCGTTCATCGTGTACACGTCGAACATTTTTGCCGTCCTCGGGCTGCGGGCCCTCTATTTTGCGTTGGCGGGCGCGATGAACATGTTCCACTACCTGCACTACGGGCTGTCATTGATCCTTGCGTTTGTGGGGACCAAGATGATTCTGTCCGCGTGGAACGTCGGAATCCCAACGAGCGCCGCGCTCACCGTCGTCGTGAGCATCCTCGCGCTGTCCGTCATCGCCTCGCTGATCTGGCCGAAACCCTCAGAGCAGTAGCATGCAATCGCCGTAGCTGAAAAACCGGTACCGCTCGCGGATCGCCTCCCCATACGCTTTCAGGATCAATTCACGCGACGCAAAGGCGCTCACCAACATCAGCAGCGTCGAGCGCGGCAGATGAAAATTGGTCAGGAGCACGTCCACATGACGAAAGGCGTGGGGCGGTCGGATAAAAATGTCGGTCGCACCTTCCCGTTCCTCCAGTTCGCCGCACGACTCCAACGCGCGAACGACCGTTGTGCCCACGGCCACCACCCGCTCCGCGCCGCGAATGACCGCGGCGGCCTCCGCCGAAATTACGAACTTTTCCGCATGCATCTGGTGCTCCTCGACATTCTCGACTTTCACGGGCCGAAATGTGCCGATGCCCACGTGCAAGGTGATAAAGGCGTGACCGATGCCTACGGACTGAAGTTGCTCAAGCATCGCCTCGGTGAAATGCAGCCCCGCGGTCGGCGCGGCCACCGCCCCCGGCTCGCGCGCGAACACCGTTTGGTAGCGTTCGCGATCCGTGTCCTGTAGCGGATGTCCACCCCTATCCGCCATGGCGCGTTTGATATACGGCGGGAGCGGCATTGCGCCATGCGCCGCCAGGTACGCCTCAACGTCGCCGGAGAAATGGAGCGTCCGTCCGCCAAAATCCGTTTCACCCTCGACGACGCCGCTCACGCCGTCTTCGAATTGCAGGGTCGCGCCCACCTTGGCCCGTTTCCCGGGCTTCACCAGCGCCGACCAGCGGTGGGGGCCCAGATTCTCGACGAGTAACAGCTCGACTTCGGGCTGGCGTGACCAAATGCGCGCGGGGATGACTTTTGTGTCGTTCAGCACCAACACATCGCCCGGCCGAAGGCAGTGACCGATGTTGCGAAACTGGTCGTGGCGAATCTCGCCCGTCGCGCGGTCGACCACTATCATGCGGGAGGCCGCGCGGTCGTCGAGCGGTTGCTGCGCAATCAATTCCGACGGCAGGTGGTAATCGAAGTCCGACGTCCTCATGGGAAACACTGTGCGACTGCGAGTCCGTTGTCGGTTACCGCTTCCCCAGCAGACGGAACAACAATGTGAGCAGGACGCTGATGAGCAAACACGTTGTCAGCGGGAAATACAGCTTGTAGTGCTCGCGTTCGACGCGAATGTCGCCGGGCAGTCTTCCGAACCACAGCGTTTTATCTCCGAGCCAGAACACGGCTCCGAGCACGACCAACGCCAGACCGACGACGACCAGAGCTTTGCCAATGTCGTTCATAAAAGCCGGTGTACGCCACCGCCCCGTATTATTTCGCGTAACGGGATACCATGCAAGCGCGCTTTCGATTTTGACCTGCAGCCCACAGAATTGGCGGGCTGTGACATCGCAACAATCTGACCGGGGTCGCACTCAAAACCTGCATTCCAGCCCCAAGGCGTGTTCGAGACGCCAGAGATACTCGTCCCGCGGGATCTCGTACGCGCCAAACTGCCGCAGGTGCGGCGTGACCCATTGCGTATCGAGCAGCACAAACCCCCGCGCGCGCAGCCGTTCCACCAACGCCACGAGCGCGACTTTGGATGCGTCCGTGGCTCGATGAAACATGCTCTCACCGAAAAACGCGCCGCCGATGGCCACGCCGTACAAACCGCCGGCCAACGACAAGGATGACGGACGAGGGACGCGGGACGAAGAAGCAGCTTTGGGGCGGAGTCGGGTTTCAATGCTATGCGCGTGACCGAGTCGATGCAGTCTGCAGTAGCTGTCGATGATCTCCTTGGAAATCCACGTCCCCTCTTTGCGCTTCGCGCACTCGCGGACAACGGTTTCAAAATCCGTATCCGATGTGACTTCGAATTTCCCCTGCTTCAGCACGCGCCGCAGGCCGTGCGGTATATGAAAGTGTTCGTCGAGCGGGATGACGGCGCGGGGATCGGGCGAGAACCAACCGATGTGACCCCGTCTGCCTGCCCTGTCTCCTTTGTCGGGATCCACGGCCATCGGGAAGATGCCGCAGCGATACGCCGCCAATAGCACGTCGGGCTCGATCACGACACGATTGTACTCACGCGTCGCCGTCGTTCCAAGACCGCATCGGCTTGTGACGACGCGAGCGCAATAAGACTATCGTCTCTCGCCATGTGGCGAGAGCCGACTTTTTCACCAACTCATCCGGCGCACCGATGTGACTTAGGGCAAGTTCGCGTTGACGGTCGAGAGGGTGTTGTTCACCTTTTGCCCCAGTCCTTGGAGGACGAGGATGGCCACCACCGCGATCAACGCCAGGATCAACGCGTACTCAACAAGGCTCTGGCCGGATTGCTTCCGGATCCTGCGACTGAGTCTCTTGAAGTATTTGCTCATATGCTTCCACCCGTTTTTTATCAACTCCATTTGTTGCTTTCGTCGCCCGTGACTGGAACAGAGCGACCCCACCCAACCGCCACGAATCCTACAGGAGGCATTGTGTCGAGAACAAGCATTTCTTGGCCTGTACGCCAGTTTAAAATTGAGAATCACGATTTCTCCATGGAACGAGTCGGTCGCCGTGCATCAATGTTTTCCACCGCGCTTGCGGCCTCGTGGCCCTCTTGGTAACCTTCCGTAAGGGCGTACACGAGGTTCCCTAAGCCCGCAGAAGGAGATCGGAGATGAAAACAGCAATTATGGCAGTCGCGCTTTTGATGGTGGCGGGAGTGGTAACCGCCCGGGAGACCCGCACCGAGGTTACCACGGCAACCACGCCCGCCGATGATGCCAAACCAAACAGCAACAAGGTGCCGGATGTGTATCCCATCGAGGGGAAATTCGAGCGCGTCCTAGTGCTCCACCTCAAGTACCAGACCGACTTGCTGGCCGGTCTGGAGAGCATGGTGAAGCAACAGAAGATCCACAACGCCGTGATTTTGTCCGGCATCGGATCGCTCCGGAGTTATCACTTCCACGTAATCAGCAATCGGTCGTTTCCTTCAAAGAATATGCACGTCGAAGACCCCGAGGGACCCGCTGACCTCGTGAGCATGAACGGATACGTCATCGACGGTCGCGTCCATGCCCACATGACCCTAGCCAATGCCGATAAAGCCTTCGGCGGCCATCTGGAACCGGGAACGACCGTGTTCACCTTCGCCATCGTGACGCTGGGCGTCCTCGATGATGGGGTGAACTTCAGGCGCTTGGACGACAAGACCTATCGGTAGCGCGGCGTCGATGCGCACTGGTCAGCAATGGGAAGCGCGAGCCCAGTGGCCATCAACCTGTCGCTTCCGGGGAGCGACACAGACTTGCGCAACGGGCCGGCTTGACGCACAATGCGCGGCTGCCGAAGGAATTCAGGAGATTTTCATGACGACATCAGCGACTTTCGAAGTAACGTTGGATCATCCGCAAACCAAGCTGCTTGACCAGTTGTGCATCGACACCATTCGCACACTCGCGATGGACGGCGTGCAGAAGGCGAACTCAGGCCATCCCGGCGCCCCGATGGGTCTGGCACCCGTCGCGTACTGGCTCTGGGAGAAATTCCTGCGACACAACCCGGAGAATCCCCAGTGGCCGAACCGCGATCGGTTTGTGTTGTCGGGCGGGCACGGTTCGATGTTGTTGTACAGCCTGCTGCATCTGACCGGCTACGATTTGCCAATGAGCGAACTGGAGCGCTTCCGTCAATTGGGCAGCCGCACCCCCGGTCATCCCGAATACCGTCTCACCGCCGGTGTGGAAACGACGACCGGACCGCTCGGGCAGGGATTCACCAATTCCGTCGGCATGGCCATCGCCGAACGCTGGCTCGCCGAACGGTTCAACCGTGACGGCCATGAAGTTGTCAACTACCGCACGTACGCCATCGGCGGTGACGGCGACATGATGGAGGGCATCTGTTCGGAGGCCGCTTCGCTCGCTGCGCACCTCGGCCTGCACAAACTGCTCTGGTTCTACGACAACAACAAGATCACCATCGAGGGCAAGACCTCGCTCGCGTTTAGCGAGGACGTCGCGGCGCGATTCAAGGCGTACGGCTGGTTTGTCCAGCATGTCGCCGACGCCAATGATCTCAAGGCGATCAACCGCGCCATCAAACGGGCGATCAGGCAAACCGAGAAACCTTCGTTTATCGTCGTCGACAGCCATATCGGCTACGGCGCGCCCACGAAGCAGGACACGGCCGGCGCGCACGGTGAACCGCTCGGGGAAGAGGAGGTTCGCAAAACCAAGGAGCGTTACGGCTGGCCGCCCGATGCAAAATTCCTCGTGCCGGACGAAGTCGCCAGGCACCTGCTCAAACAATTCCGTCGCGGGCGAAAACTGGAAAAGGAATGGCAGGCGAAATTCGACGCGTACGTGACGGCGAATCCAGCCCTCGCCGCGGAGTGGAAGCAAATGCAGCACCGCGAGTTGCCTGCGGGCTGGGACAAGGACATTCCGACCTTCCCCGCCGATCCGAAAGGTCTGGCTACGCGCGAATCCAGCAGCAAAGTGCTCAATGCCGTCGCCAAGAATGTCCCGTGGTTGCTGGGCGGCGCCGCCGACCTCGCGCCGTCCACCAAGACCCTGATCGCCAATGCCGCCAATTTCGAGAAGGGTTCGTACAGCGGTCGCAATTTCCACTTTGGCGTGCGCGAGCACGCGATGGCCGGCATCGTCAACGGCATGGTGCTCAGCAAACTGCGCGCGTACGGCGCCGGCTTTTTGATTTTCTCCGACTACGCGCGCGGCTCGATTCGGTTGGGGGCGGTCATGGAGTTGCCGGTGCTTCACATTTTTACGCACGACAGCATCGGCGTCGGCGAAGACGGGCCCACGCATCAACCCGTCGAGCAGCTCATGTCACTGCGAGCCATCCCGCATATGATCGTCATTCGTCCCGGCGACGCCAATGAAGTCGCCGAAGCCTGGCGGGTGATGATGGAAGAGAAGAAACACCCCATCGTGCTCGCCCTTACCCGGCAAGCGGTTCCGACCCTCGACCGCACAAAGTACGCGCCCGCCTCCGGCCTGCGTCAGGGCGCGTACATCCTCAGCGATTGCCAAGGACAACCGGACATCATCCTCATCGGCACCGGCTCGGAGTTGCAGTGGTGTGCCGATACCGGCGAAAAATTGAAGGTGGACGGCGTAAAAGCGCGCGTCGTCAGCATGCCGTCGTGCGAGTTGTTTGATCGCCAACCACCCGAGTATCGGGAGCGCGTGCTGCCATCGTCCGTGCGCAAACGTCTGGCCGTCGAAGCGGGCGTGACGTTGGGTTGGCAGAAGTACGTAGGCTTGGACGGCGCGGTGGTCGGTCGCGACGGATTCGGCGCGTCGGCCCCGGTCAAAGATGTGATGAAACACTTCGGGTTCACCACGGAAAATGTCTACAACGCCGCGAAGGCCCTGCTCGCCGTTTAGGCCGGCGCACCCAGATTCGATTTAGCGATTCGTTGGGCGTTGGGCCGCCAACACCAAGCGCTGCCACCACCAGACGATTTTGCCGTCTTCTTCGCCAAGACGGAAGAGGTTCCGCGCTTCGGGTGGCGCGCGGTGAACCAGTTCGAGAACTTTGGCGCGATTTTCAGGCGTCGTGCCCGCGGTGTCGAAATACCAGTTCAAGTCCGGCTGCTTGAACGGTTGAAGTTCGGAGAACACGACCCGCAAGCCAGCCTCCTCGCAAAGCCGCGTCCAACTCCCCTGACTCAGAAACCGGTGATGACTCGGGTCGCGAAGCTTCTCGGCGGTATGAATCCATTGCTCCGCGACAGGCTGGTTGTCCTCGATGGAGCCGTCGATCAGAAGGAATGCACCACCGGGATTGAGGACGCGGGCGGTTTCGCGCACGAATGCGGCTGGATCGCTGAAATGATGGGCCGCCACGCGACACGTCACAAGGTCGAACGTGTTGTCCGGGTACGGAAAGGATTCGGCCGTGTGTTGCCGCGTTTCGACGCGGAATCCCCGCTCGCGCGCGCTGGCGGCGGCGCGCTCGAGCATCGCGGTGGAAATATCGGCAAGGGTGACCTGCCAGCCGGCGCCTGCCAGGCAAAGCCCCGTATGCCCCGCGCCGGTGGCGACATCGAGAGCCCGGCCCGGTTTCAGCCCCACCAACCGCCTCAGCGCATCCTGGACATCGGATACGTCCGATAAAATATGCCCTTGGCCGTAGCGGTCGCTCTGGCGGTCAAACTGTTGCTGGGCCGCACGTTGAATCGGATTCATGATCTAGGTACGCATTGTGCTGCTATGACGGCGTTAATGCAACTGTGCACATATAGGACCATTGCAAATCCAAAGGCTTTTCGTTACAGTCCCGCGCGATGAAGAAGACCCTTCTTTTGTGCGTCTTGTTTGCGCTACAGTTTTGCCGTGTGGCCAGCGTCTGGGCGGCTGACGATCCGGGCGATAAATTCCTCGAAGCGTACTTTCTCATTCAGGAGGGCGACACCGCCGAACGTCAAACCGATGCGATCAAGGCGGTCGCGAAGTACAACGCGGCGCTGGAGATTCTCGCCGAGATCAAGGCACAATCTCCCGACTGGAACCCGCATATCATCGAGTTTCGCACCAAGTACATCAACGAACATCTTGCCGCACTGAAACCGAAGCCCGTGCCGCCAGCTCCCGAGAAGCCGGCGCCCCACGTGGAAGCGCCTCTTACACCTGCGACACCCGTTCCACCTCCTGCACCGGCAACACCGGCCATGCCCGAGACGCCACCCGCTCCCGTTGCGCCCGTGACGCCTGCAGCGCCTGCGGCACCCGAAGCACCACCGGCTCCCACGGCCCCTGCCGCGCCTGCCACAGCCGCAGTCCCGACTGCGCCCGTTGTGCCTGCCACGCCCGAAGCGCCTACGACTACCGCGCCTCCCGCTACTTCCGCCGTGCCTGCCATGGTCGAAACACCACCGGCTCCCGCCGCGCCCCCAACGCCTGCCGCGCCTGTGCCAACGGTCGAGAATGATCCAATCAAGCAATTGACTGCCGAGTTACAACGAGCCCGCGAGCAGGTTCAACAGTTGGAAGAGGCACGCAATGAATTGAATGCCAAACTTCAGGAGCAGCTCGGCAAGGTTGCCACGACGCAGACGAACCCGCAGATTGAAGAGCTTCTCAAGTCGAACCAGGAACTCGCCGCCAAGCTCGCCACCGTACAAACCCAGATCGCCGAAGCGCGAGAACGCGCCGCGGCGGCCATTCCCGCGCCAGCTGCACCTCCGCCAGTCGCACCCACCCAGCCGTCCGAGGTGGAGCAGTTACGCACGGAACTCGCCCAGACCCGCGGCGAATTGCAGCACGCGAAGGAAGAACTTCAGGATACGAGGGTCCAGTTGGATACGACCAAGCAAGCTCTCGAAAAGGCACGGGCCGACAACGCGGAGATGCGCCATTCCTACGAGCAGGTCATTGCTCAACTTACCGATGCCAACAAGAAGCTTTCTTCCGCCAAGGCCGCCAGCGACAAGGATGATGAAATCATCCGCCAACTGCGGAAGGAAAACGCGTTGCTGCGCATCATCGCCGAACGCAAAGCCTCGGCGTCCGTTGCTCCCACAGAAAATGAAGAGAGCGCGGGCGGCGGCCCGTCCATCCCCGAGCTTCGCGGCTGGCGTCCTCGTGCGCGACCGCAGACGGTCGCCAAGCAGCAACCCAAGCCGGAAGAGCCCAAACCTCAGCCACAGCCGCAGCCGCCACCCTCCGCGATGGAAGAGTCGGGCCGCGGCAAACTGGTCGCCACGTTGACTTCGCCGAAGAAGACCGAACCGCCGCCGCCACCGACACCGGAAAAGATCGTTGTCACGCCGGCCAAGACACAGACAAACGCGCCTGCCAAGCCTGTGACGACACAGAAGAAGACAACACCGCCGCCGCCTTCTCCTGCACCAACAAAGGAAACCGCAAAGGCGCCAGAAACCGCGCCGAAGCCGAAGGCCAGTGAAACACCCGCGGTAGCGCCGGCACCCGCGCCGGCACCGCCCCCTCCCAAGGCGGACGTGCGTCAACTACTCAATGAAGGCCGCGCCGCGCTCGCATTGAAGGCTCTGGATACCGCCTCGGCAAAGTACACCGCCGTGCTCGAAATGGATCCGACGAACGTCGTTGCTCTTTCCAGCCTCGGTGCGGTCCGCTACCAGCAGAACCGGCTGGACGAAGCCGAACAGTATTTGCGCAAAGCGGTCACGGCCGCGCCCAACGACAGCACCACCCGCTCCTTGCTCGGCGTGGTTTTCTTCCGCAAAGGGCTGATCGAGGACTCGTACTCCGAGCTGAACCGGGCAGTCGCGCTCGATCCGCACAATGCCGAAGCGCATAATTACCTCGGCATCGTTCTCAGCCAGAAAGGTTGGGCGGCTTCGGGCGAACAGGAGATTCGCCGGGCGATCGAGATTAACCCGCAGTATGCCGACGCGCATTTCAACCTCGCTGTCGTGTTCGCCAAGCAACACACGCCAAACGTTGAACTCGCCCGCTATCACTACAAGAAAGCCCTCGATCTTGGCGCGCCCCCGGACATCCAACTCGAAGCCTTGTTGAAGAAATTATCCGAGAAGCCCGCTATGCCCGAGAAGCCTGATGTGCCCGAGAAGCCCGCTGTGCCCGACGCCGGTGAAGCGCCAAAACAGTAGGATTACACGGGCGACCGATGGTCTGAGACTACGGCGGGGCGAATGAAGCGCAACGAAGACGCTCTCAGGTTGGGAGTAGAATCCGGAACGTCGTCCCTCGTTGGGGCTTGCTGTCGACTTCAATTTTTCCGCGATGGGCCTCGATGATTTTCTGGACAATGGCCAGGCCGAGACCGGTCCCGTGCGATTTTGTGGTGAGAAACGGCTCGAAGATTTGTTTTTGTTTTTCCGGCGCCATGCCCATGCCGGTATCCGTGAACGAGAGCACCACCGCCGTCGATGGCCCCCGATGGACTGCCGACGAGACGGTGAGTTTTCCGCCCGCCGACATGGCATCGGCCGCGTTAAGAATGAGGTTCAGGCACGCTTGCTCGATCTGGCCGCGATCGGCGCGCACCTTCGGCAACTCATCACCAAGTTTCCTCACCAACTCAATCTTCTGGTGTTGAAGCTTCTGTCGGGTCAATAACAAAACGTCGTCGAGCAGTTCGTTCACATCCACCAGTTCAAATGTTGGTTCGGTCGAACGCGCGTAGCCCAGAAGATGGTCGACGATTTTGTTCAAGTGATCCATTTTTTCCGACATGACTTCCGCGTCGCGCGCACGGGGGTCGTCGGGCGGGAATTTCAGGTCGAGCGAGTGGAAGAGCATCTTCATTACCGTGAGCGGATTGCGAATCTCGTGGGCGACCTCGGCCGCGAGAAGACCGAGCGTGCTGAGCCGCTCGTTGCGGCGAAGTTGTTCTTCGACATCGACAATCTTCTCGTGAAGCCGGGCGTTTTCGATGGCGATGGCCGCGAGATTGGCCAGTGCAGAAAGGGTTTTTACATCCTGGTTCGAATAGTGATACGGCACGGCGGTGTACACATTGAGCGCGCCGATGGTGGTGTCCACGACGATCAACGGCACGGACAGCAGTGAGACCAACCCCTCCTTGCGCGCCATCTCGGTATGCCGATACTCGTCATGCTCCTGCACGTTGTAGACGCGGAGCGGCTTGCGGCGATGGACAACGAAGCCGATCAGGCTGTCGGCCACCGGCAACGGCGGCTTGCTCAGGTACTCGGCGCCGGCGCCGTGGCAGGCGTGAAGCTCCAACCGATCACGCGTCGGGTTGAGCAGCATGAGCGAACAGACCTTCGTGTCCATCAAGCGGCACGCGTCGCGGGTGACGCGTTGGAGGATCTCCTGCAGGTTGAGCGAGGAGATGACCGACTGCGCGACGGAGAAAAGCGATTCGAGTTGACGCGCGTTGTGGGCCACCGCCTGGTAGAGCCAGGAATTTTGGATGACCTGGGCGGATTGATTGGCGATGGCCACAAGGAGATCCTCATCTTCGGCGCTGAAGGCGTCGCGTCGCGTGGAGTCAACGTTCAGCACCCCGATCAACGTGCCCTCGACAAGCAGCGGGACGGCCAGTTCGCTGCGGATGTCCTTGCGGACCGAAACGTAGCGCGGATCGGCCGTGACATCCGGGACGCGCAACGGCTTGCCCATCTTCGCCACCCAGCCCGTCACGCCGCGGCCGATGGCGAGTTTTGTTTGCTGCGCCCGTTTGCTCAGGCCGATGGCGACTTCAATCTGGAGGAGTTGTGTGTGGGGATCGATGAACACCAGCGACCCGCTGGTGGCCTGCATGACGCGCGCGGCCTCAGCGAGAACGCGATTGAGAACCTCCTTCGGATCCAGCGAGGAATTGATGACGCCGCTGACGCGGGCCAGAACTTCGAACTGGCGGAGCTTGCGTTCCTGTGAAGTCGCGGCGCGGGGCATGGTCAACTCGCCAGGAGATGGATGGCCGTTTCAAGTTTGGAGCGGATGGCGGCCAACCGAGTGGAGTCGGTAATCTTGTTGCCGAGCTGGTCCTGCACGTAGAACGTGTCGATGGCCGCGCCTTTTTCCGTGGAAGCCTTGGCAAAGCTGATGTCGAGACCGAGTTCGCTGAGCGTGTGGGTAATCGTGTAGAGGAGGCCGAGGCGGTCCTCGGTCTGGATTTCGATGATGGTGCGGCCTTTGCTGATGTCATTATCGAAGTTGATGACCGTCGGGATGCGCACTTCGCGAATCTTCGGGGTCTCACCTCGAATCGAGCGCAGGCGCTTGAGCATGTCGTGCAGTTCGACCTTCGCGCGATTGCTCAACATCCGTTCCAGCGTCCCCTCAGCCGTCTGGATCGCACGTTGGTCGGTCACCGCGGTGAGGTCCTTGTCACAAACGTCGAAAACGTCGAGGACAACATGGTCGCCCCTCGTGTAGATGTTGGCGCGCAGGATGTTCAACTCCGCGGACGCGAGCGACCCGCAGATTTTCGAGAACAGTCCCAGCCGATCCCACGTGCAGATCGACATCTGCGAATAGCTCTGGGCGGGGAACGATTGCCAGTCGACCACCGGCACGAGCGCATCCTCGGCTTCCTCGACTTCGAGTTGCCGTGCCAGGAAGCGGTGAATGATCATCAGGTGGCGGGTGATTTCGGCCGCGCTCGTATTGATGTAGTAGCTCGCCGGCATCAGTTCGAAATGCGAATAGATCTCTTCGAGCGGCAACTGGCCCTTCAGCTCGGCACTCACCTGCCCGTAGAGTTGCTCGATGCGGCGTGAGAGTATGTCTCGGGCGCGCTCGGCACCCGAGAGCGTTTGCGTCGTGCGCCGATACAGCTCCCAGAGCAGCGCTTCCTTCCATTCCGTCCACGTCTTGATGCTGGTCCCAGCCGCGTCCGCAAAGGTGAGCAACATCAATGTGTTGAGGTTGACTTCGTTCTTCACAATGCGCGCCGTCGCGTCGATCGTCGCCTGGTCGTCGAGGTCACGGCGCTGGGAGAGCATCGACAGTTTGAGGTGGTCGCGCACGAGGAACAGCAACTGGGCGGTTTCATCGGTGCCCAGGCGCAAGCGTTGGGCGACTTTGCGCGCCATTTCGAGACTGGCTTCGGCATGATGGTCAACGTTGGCGGCTTTGCCGACATCGTGCAGCAGCAGCGCGAGGTAGAGCACGTGCGGACGTTCGAGTTTCTGGAAAACCTTCTTGTAGTTGGCGTGCGGCGGTTCCGTGGCGTCGATGATGCGGTCGAGGTGCTCGATCACCTGGAGGGTGTGTTCGTCCGCCGTGTAGCGGTGAAAGAACTCGTGCTGGACCAAACACGTGAGACGGCCAAATTCCGGAACATACTTGCCAAGGAATTCCACCTCGTGCATCTGGCGCAGGATGCGGGCGACCTGTCCCTTGTGCTGCATGATGCCCAAAAACGTGTCACGCGCCTCTTGTGAGCACTGGAACGAGCGGTCAACCAGTTTCAGGTTCTGCCGAATCTGCGACCGCAACTCGGGACTTAGCTCGATGTCGCGTTGTCGCACGTAGCGGAACAGTCGAATCAGGCGCAACGGGTCTTTCCGGAAAATCGTCGGCTCGCCCGCGGAAATCAGGCCGTCGCGAATCACAAACCCGTCCAGCTTCTCTTCCTTGCGTGAGCGGCGTAGCAGTGCGCCGAGTCGTGATGGTTTCGACGGCTTGAGCGCCATGCGGTCGGCCAGCGCGTTCGTGAGCAAAAAGATGTTGCGGGAGTGCCTGTAATAGTCGCGCATGAACGCTTCCGTGCGCCGCAGCAGGTCGTGCTGACGGTAGCCGAATTCCGTGGCGATTTGCGGTTGCAGTCCGATACCGATGATGTCGCAGGCGCGATTGGTCATGTAGTGCATCGAATTGCGGACGCGCAGGACGAAGTCGTACGCCGACTCGAGTTGGCGTTGTTCCGTTGATTCGAGAAAGTTGCGCTCTCGCAATTCTGAAAGCTTCCGACAGCCGTACTTGAAAAATGCCATCCAGATCAGGTTCTGAAAGTCGCGCAGTCCGCCGCAGCCGCCTTTCACATTCGGTTCCTGCAGGTAAACCGTGTCGCCGAATTTCTCATGGCGCACCTTCTGATCCTCGATGCGCGCGGCAATGTATTCGTCTTCGTGGCCCTTGACGCATTCTTTAACAAGGGTCTCGCGAAACGATTCATAAATCTTCTCACTGCCAATGAGCAGGCGTGATTCAATCATGGAGGTTTTCGACTGCATGTCCTTGTTGGCCTGCGTGACCGCCTCGCCCATCGAGCGGGTGGAGTGGCCGACTTTGAGGCCGACGTCCCAAAGCATGTAAAGGACTTGCTCGACCATCTCTTTGAGGTACGGATGGTGTGATGCGGAGCGGCCCGGTGAATCGTGCAGAAACATGATATCGATGTCGGAGTACGGGCTGAGTTCGCCACGGCCGTAGCCGCCGACCGCCACGAGGGCGACGGGCACGGCATCGTGGGAATGGGTTTGGCGATAATTCTCGTCCGCCGCCTTGAACACGTGACACAACACCACGTCCATGACGTGAGCCCGACCCTGCGCGATTTCGCGACCACCTTCACCGGCGCGATGCAACAGGCGTAAGCGATGTTCCTCAACCTTGAGGAACTTCTTGTAGACGGTGAGGATCTCGGCAGGGCGCGCCCCGGATTTCAAGACCAGCCGCTCTTCGGCGTGTCGCAATACCTTTTCGAGATAACCCTGCTGAGCCATGAGTCAACAATACGGAACAACACCCAGCCGGGCAAGTTGAAATGCCCTGACCGCAAGCAGTTGGGCATTACGTAACCGCAACGCCACCAAGTTGTGACGGGCGACGAGTTGACAGGGCGCGTTTTTGAGCTATTGTCAGGGCAAGTTTTTCCCCCTCAAGGAGGGGGGGTAGAGATGACGTTACGACACAGAAAACAAGATCCTTTGGCTGACGTTTTTCGGTCCCAGCAAGAGGAAATCAAGAAGTACAAGTGGATCGAAAGCGAGAAGTTGGGCAGGGACATTGGTTGGGAGCGCGCGTCGCGGGAGTGGTTGCAAAAACACTTTCCCGGCTGGAAGCAGGATCGGTGGAACCGGTTCGTCCAAGAGGCGCTTCACATCCAGGAAAACCTGAACTAACGTCGCGTCCACCCGCTGACAACGCGCCGAAGCCCCGCTTTGTCGGAGCGGTACAGCATTGCGGACAGGCATGGAAGCGTGTACCCTTGTCCGCATGATCAAGCTCGGGGTCAACATCGATCATGTCGCCACCCTGCGACAGACGCGCTACCGCTTTGCCCAGTACACAGCGGGGAACCCGCGCGAGGTGTCCGGCGCGATTCCGGAGCCGGATCCTTTGTGGGCCGCAATCGAGGTGGAACTGGCCGGCGCCCACGGCGTCACCGTCCATCTGCGGGAGGACCGCCGCCACATCCAAGATCGCGATGTGCGATTGATTCGACAGGCCATCCGCGCGCGCCTAAACCTGGAAATGGCCGACGTGCCTGAGATCGTCGCTTTCGCCGAGGAAGTGCAGCCCGATGAAGTGTGCCTCGTGCCCGAAGAACGGCAGGAAGTCACCACTGAGGGCGGACTGAATGTCGCCGGCGCTTCCAAATCGCTCGCGCGAACTGTCGCGCGCCTGAAGAAGGCGGGCATCGCCGTCAGTTTGTTTGTGGATCCCGACCCGCGACAGATCCGTGCGGCAGCGGAGGCTGGCGCGGGTTTCATCGAATTGCATACAGGCGCGTACGCGAATTCGCGCCATGACGCCGAGGAAGCCACGGAGATCAAGAAACTGAGGGTGGCCGCCGAGTTGGCCCATAAGCTCGGACTGCGCGTGAATGCAGGACACGGTTTGAACTACCAGAATACGCCCGGAATTCTGGCAGTGCCGCACCTAGAAATGCTCAACACGGGTCATTCCATCATCGCACGCGCTGTCTTCGTGGGGTTGCGGCAAGCCGTCGGTGAGATGCTGGCGCTGATGAAGCCCAACTCGCGATGAAGATCGAAGGCGTGAATATCCTCGGCACGGGCGTCGATATCGTGGAAACGGCCCGCATTCAGGATTCGCTTGATAAATTTGGCGAGCGATTTCTGAACCGCTGCTTTTGGCCCGAGGAAGTTGTGTACTGCAACGGCATGAGATTCCCCGCGCTGCATTTCGCCGCCCGCTTCGCGGCAAAGGAAGCGATCTCCAAGGCGTTCGGCACCGGCATTGGTCATCACCTCGGTTGGAAGGACATGGAAATCCGCAAGCGCGACAGCGGCGAGCCGTACGCCGTGCTGCATGGCAAAGGCGCGGAATTGGCCAAGGCGCGCGGAGTGATGGAGGTGTTCGTCAGCCTCTCCCATTGCAAGGACTACTCCGCGGCGCAGGCCGTGATTGTGGGCCGGGCCCCGTCAACGGGCACACATCAATAGCACCGTACCCACGCCTGTGAAGATCGCGTTGGTCATCCACGCCGCCGCCACGGGCGGGATGCGACCGCCTTCCCCGAGCGCGAGGGTGATGTTGTTGAGGAAATAGAAAGCAACGACGAGCGTGAGGGCCGTGCCCACACCGAGCAAAGGTCCACTGCGGCTCACGCGCATGCCCAGCGGAATCCCCATTAACACGACGATCAGGCAGGTCAGCGGGAATGCGTAGCGGTAGTGGAGATTGACTTCGTATTTTGCCAGGCCCGTCAGGTGATTCGCGCGCCGTTGGGTGCGGATATAGCGGCGAAGTTCGCTGGTCATCAATTCGTCGGGCTTCTTGCCTTCGACCGCGAGACGCTTTGGTGATTCCTTGAACGCGGGGAAGTTTGTCTCGCTCACGCGCACGACCAAGGGTGGGGTCTGGCGGTGATCATACACGTCCGCATTGAAAAAATGCCACCGCCCATTGATCCAGCGCGCACTCTCGGCGTACACGTCGATTTCCGGTGTGCCGTCTTCCTTCCGGTCGTGGACCTCGGCATTGTCCATCTCGAACCGGCGCGTGTCGAAGCGGCGCGCGTACCAGTCGCGGTGCTCGCTGGAGTCCGCGAAGAAGAAACCATCCAAAACGTCACGCTCCCCCTTGCCTTTCACGGAGGCGCGCAATGCGTCGGCATGCTCACGGGCGTGTGGGACGAAGACTTCGTTGACGGCGAACACGGCGCCGGTGGCCATCAGTCCAATGGCGAGCAAGGGCATGGCCAGCCGCGCGAGGCTGACGCCGCTGGCCCGCATCGCGGTCAATTCGTTGTACTTGCTGAGGTTTGCCAGACAGAACAGCAATCCCAGCAGCAGCGCCATGGGCATGATCTGCACGAACATCCCCGGGAAAAGAATCAGGTAGTAATGAACGACGGTGGTGAAGCGCGCGTGGCCCTCGATGAATTCGTCCAGCGTACCGAAGAGATCAATGACAATCATCAGCATGGCGAACGCGTCAAAGCAGTAGAGCAGCGGCCACGCGAATTCGCGCAACAGGTATTTGTCGAGAATCCGCACGCGCTGGAGATTAGGGAAACGAGTGCGCCCCCGCGAGGAAAAAAGCGTGGGGCGTCTCAGTCCTTCAACTGGTACACGGCGCGCGTAACCCGCTGGGCCTCAGGCATGAGATTCAGAATGCGCAGGATGTAGCCCGTGCCTTTGCGGCTGTGGGGCTGCATTCGCTCGTTGTACAAGCGAGTCAACTCGTGGAAGTGGACGGGTTCCTGGCGACTGCGCAGGATGTCGGCGATTACCAGCGGCGCCCCGACGAGCGGGATGAAGTACCGACGATCCACCGTGCCGCTGATTTCCGGATGATGATCCAAAAGCACGGTCACCAATCGCGGGCGTTGGCCGTTGAGGAAACTGAGGTCGTCCGAAACATCGGCGAGAATCCTCTCGAACGGGATGGGTTCCTGAGCGCCGTTTAGAAGCTGCAGAATCTGTTTCTCGACGTGGTTCAGGACGTGTTCCGGCAACACGGAGAAATAGTCGTAGCGGAACGTAATTCGCTCCAGCGTCTCGCTGAGCAATAAAAGCACGCCCCAAGGTTGGTATCCACCCAATATCGGATCATCCGACCACTCGCTCAACTCGGTTGTTGTTACGACGCAACTACCGGACAGGATGCGGTTGGCCCAGTAGACTTCCTGGCTTTCCGCCACAGCGCGAGCGAGTTGCGACCGCAGGGCCGCAATGGCTGATTCCTCGATTTGTCGCACGCGCTCGCGGGTGACACGAATGCGCATCCGGGCGATCTCCTGCAATGTGCGCCGTTTCATGTGCGGACGGAACAACGGGTCGGTCAAGCCATAGCGTTGCTCAATGACGAAGACCTCTTGAGTGTTGAGAAACTCCCGTAATAACCCGCGAAAAGTGGGAACTTGGCCGTTGCCAGCTTCCAAGCGACGCGTCCAGTTGAAGAACCAGCGAACGTTTTCGAGGGAAGTCGCGCCGAAATTGGTCAGGTTAAGAAGTTGCTGATCGCCCCAACTGCGGAGTTGCCCGATGTCCTTGACGCCCGTTTGCTCGAGACAGTGGACAACACGCGCGCTCAGCCCTGATTTGGCTATCGGCCAATTGTCAATCGCTTGACGCGTAAGTTGATGTGGCTTAAACCGCTGCATAAACAAAACTGATTCCCCGCTACATACCTTAGGTCAACCATAAGCATCTATAAGTTGTGTCCCAAGAGACCCGTTGCTGCTACTGGTGGTATAAAAACCCAACACCTACTTGGAATACAAGTATAATTTTGTAGCAACTTCCGGCTATGACTACCTCTTGCTATCCCAAGGCGCAAAGATGGTTTTTTGTTTCAATCTCCCTGCAGGCGACGGTAAGATGCGGGCATGGAGCCAGTCTTGCCAAAGCTCGTTGAAGACGCCTGCCGGACACTGCAAACACTGGCTCTTCAAGAGGATACGTTTCAAAGGATCGCTGCCGCAGTAGTTACCACATTGAAATCCGGCGGCAAGATTCTCACCTGCGGCAATGGGGGCAGCGCCGCCGATGCCTTGCATCTGGCCGAGGAATTGGTCGGGCGCTTCCGGGGTAACCGCCGTTCCCTCCCTGCCGTGAGCCTGGCGGCTGATGCAACGCTCCTGACCTGTATTGGCAACGACTATAGCTTCGATGAAATCTTTTCGCGGCAGGTTGAAGGGTTGGCCAGCGTGAACGATCTGCTCGTGTGCTTTTCGACAAGCGGGAATTCGCCAAACATCCTTCGCGCGATCAAGGCTGCGAAGACCAAAGGTGTGAAATCCGTGGCGTTCCTCGGCAAGGGTGGCGGCAAGTCAAAGGGGAAGGCCGATTTCGAGATACTCGTCCCCAGTTCTGATACCGGGCGCGTTCAAGAGGCGCACACGTTGATCTTGCATGCGCTCTTGGAGGTAGTCGAGCGCGAGGTTACGGCGTAGACGGTTTTGCTGCCGGTGCGGGCGGTGTTGCCGGCGGCGCTGGTGCTCGTGGCGGTGTCGTAGCTGCGCTTTGAGCCCGCATCTGCATCTCAACCATCGGCGTCATGTCCATGACTGGTGCGTTGGTGGGCGGGCGATAGACAAATGTCGAGTCGGGCACGTCTGGATTGAACTTCAGATTCTTGAATTCCATCGTCATGAAACTGTTTGTCTTGGATTTGTCGTATTGTTCCAAGCGATGCATGAACCCGTCGTTTTGGCCGATCAAGACACGCATCTTGCCGACCAGACTGGCGAGCCTTGCCACCTGCTGATTGGTAAGCGCGGCTTGTTTCCACGTCCCCTCCAGCACGTACATCGGTTGCCCTTCGAATTGCTCTGCCTTGGCCACCGTGAAGTCGTACAGGGCTTTGCTCAATTCCCATTGTTTACTGGGATTGAATTGGTCGAGAGGGTTGATGCTCAGACCCGTTTGGGCAAAGGTGTTGCTGCCGATTCTATTCATGTCAATTCTCATAATCTGGGGCTGAGCGTCCGTCTGCACGACCTGCCACATTATTCCGTCTTGCCCCATGATCGTGGTCAGCTTGCTCTGCTGCCCCATCATCGGCATGTCGAGTTGCATCCACATACTGTGCGGAAGTTTCTGCACCATCTGACCGTTCATGGCCACTTGACTGCCCATCATGTTCACGACTTGATTGCAATCCGCCGACCACGTTTTGTAGGCGCTCGTCTTTGAAGCTGAAAAGTCCACTATTTCCTGAGCGGTCTTCAGTCCTTGCGCTCCGGCAACGGTGGCGAATGCCATCAGCAAAATACTCGTGGCCAGTGTGGCGTTTACTTGGTGAAAGCGTTGCATGAGCATCCCCTTTGTTAGTGGTGGGCGTGAGCGTACCACGCGAGTGGGTGCAGCGCAAGCGTCCCGCGGATTTTTCCGTCGCGAAGGCGACCTTCACGCTCGATGTCGGTGATGCGCCACTTGCCTTTCAGTTGGATGCCAAGGGGCCTGGGGTCAACCAACGCGGAACCGTCAAGCTCTCATACAACAAGAAGACTGCCATGTGGACATTTGCCGGCAAGCTGAAGGGGGATCTGCAAGCCGCGTGGACAGAGCATGGGCTGACCAATCAAATCATCATCAACGGCGAACTCACCATTCCCGTGCTGTTGACGCTCCAAGCAAACACTACGGCGGTATTGGATGCCAACCCCTCACTCAGTTACACGGACAAAGCGGGCACCTTGGGCGTCGCCACATATGTGCCCGTGAATTGACCGCCTAGTGTCAGTCTTGGCGGGCCCGCCTCACAGGGAACCAGTTTTAGGGATCGATGGGTAGATCGTGACCCCCTTTGGGGTAATGGGGGAAGTATTGGCTATGAAGTGAGCCGAGGTCAAGACAGCGCCAACGGGCGACGGCTGGGTCGAGGTGGCGGCCACAGCGC